>Ga0209427_10000026_pt1 | contig 116675 bp, 121 predicted proteins | sample DeeMarSWOR136_30_FD_187465 | JGI IMG/M metagenome (GOLD analysis project Ga0209427, IMG submission 187465) | Marine sediment microbial communities from White Oak River estuary, North Carolina - WOR-1-36_30 (SPAdes) (version 2) | ecosystem: Environmental > Aquatic > Marine > Intertidal zone >... | reverse complement strand
AGCCCATGTCTGCGAATATCACTGGCTGCTGACCAGGACGGACCGCAATGCCGAAAAGAAGCACCGGGGGCTCAGCATGTTTATAGTCGATTTAAAAAGTCCCGGAATTACGATACGCCCGTTGTTTACCTCGGGAGGACTGCGGACAAACGAAGTCTTTTACGAAGATGTAAAGGTACCCAGGGAGAACCTGGTCGGGGATAAAAACGGCGGCTGGAAAGTCCTCATGAGCGCCCTCTACGGCGCCGTCGCCGGAGGTGGTATGGCTACCGGCACAAAGTACGTGATTAAAACCCTGGCGGAATATACCATCGCAGAGAAAGCGGATGACCCCGATGCCCGGTGGATCCCGGATGCACTGGCGGATATCTATGTCAAGACCCGGGTAAGTGAAATAATGGGCGTCCGGGCTACAGCCCTGGGCCAGCTCGGGGTCACGCCCCTCTACGGGGGCGGCGGCATGGTGTCGCGCCTGCTCGGCGGCGACACGAGGCGGCTTCTCTATAACACCGCCATGCAGATACTGGGACCTTACAGCCAGCTTTACAAGGATTCCAAATACGCACCCCTTCAGGGTGGTATATTACGCGAGTACATGGACGCGCCGCGCTGGACGATTGTTCACGGCAGCCAGGAAATCCAGAAAATGAACATTGCCACCAGGGGCCTGGGACTGCCCAGGAGATAGTATAAGGAAAGGAGTCTTACCGTGGACCCCAGACTCTCAGAAGAACAGGAAATATTGCAAAAATCGGCCCGCGACTTTCTCACCGATAAATGCCCCAGGTCTCTGGTCAGGGAAATGGAAAAGGATGAGAAGGGCTATTCGCCGCAATTATGGCAGGAGATGGCTGACCTTGGCTGGATGGGACTGGTATTCCCGGAAAAGTACGGCGGCGGCGACATGAGCTTTCTCGACCTGGCGGTACTCCTGGAGGAAATGGGGCGGGTGCTTCTGCCGGGACCCTATTTTTCCACGGTGGTTCTCGGGGGTCTGTCCATCCTGGACCTGGGGACCGAGGCGCAGAAGGAAAAATACCTGCCCGAGATTATCAACGGCAAAGCCGTCTTCACCATGGCGCTGACCGAGTCCGACGGCAAGTATCAAGCCTCGTCGATTAAGACCAGGGCTGCCGCGGCTAACGGCAACTATGTCATCAGCGGCACCAAGATGTTCGTCCCCGATGCCAGTGTCGCCGATTACTTTCTATGCGTTGCCAGGACCGATGATAAGGCTAAAAATCCGGAAGACGGCATTACTATATTTATCGTCGATGCCGGTAGCCCGGGTATTAAAAAGACGGTACTGAAGACTATCGCCGGAGACAAGCCGTGCGAGGTGGTTTTTAAAGACGTAAAAGTGCCCGAAGAAAATATACTCGGCAAGCTAAACCTGGGCTGGGCTGAAGTGCAGAAGATAATCGAGCGTGCCGCTATCGCCAAGAGCTGCGAGATGGTCGGGGGCATGCAGGTGGCGCTGGACATGACGGTTGCCTACGTTAAAGAAAGGGTACAGTTCGATGTCCCCGTCGGCGTCTTTCAGGCGGTACAGCACCACTGCGTTTATATGCTGGTGGAAACCGAAGGCGCCCGGGCAGCCGCTTACGAGGCAGCCTGGCTGGTGAGTACCGGTCGCCCCTACTCTGCCGAAGCCGCCATAACCAAAGCCTTTGCAAGCGATGCCTACCAGCGGGTGGTGGCTCTGGGAACGCAGGCGCACGGAGGCGTGTCCATAATAGAAGACCATGACATGCCGCTGTACTACCGTCGCGCCAAAGCCTCCGAACTCGCCTTTGGCGATGCCAGGTTCCATAGAAAAACCGTCGCCCGGGAGCTGGGCTTTAAAGTACCCTGAATGACCCGGTGATACGCTTAAACTTGATTTACAGCCAAAAGCCTATTAAAATCGCAATACGATACAGATTAATCATCTCCGGAGAAGGAGGGGGCTAATGGCAAAATTTATAGTCCGACCGTTCGGCGGGCCGGAAGCGGTAGACTGGGCGGAAAGAATCAACACCGCCCGTATGAGAGAAGAAAGACTGGCTAAAGCCCAGGCTTCGCTGAAGAAACACGGCATAGCCGCTTGCCTGCTGATGCGCCCCGAGAACATGCGGTATGTCACCAGCACCAAGGCGGTAAATTTCATCGACCAGCTCAGGTACTCGGTGGCTTTTGCCGAGCACGACCCCATCGTTTACGAACTGCCTCCCGGCAATCTCTTCGGGAAATGCCCCTGGGTAAAGCCGGAAAACCTCAAGCTGGCGATACTCTGGGCTGACGAAGCCTGCGGACCGGCCGCCGCCCGGGAAAGGGCGCAGAAATTCGCCCAGTCCATCAAGCAGGACCTGAAAGAAAAGGGGCTGGAAAAAGAAAAACTGGGCATCGATAAACTCGACGAGCCCGGTCAGCAGGCGTTGAGGGAGGCCGGCATCGAGACCGTCGACGTCATGCCGGCGATGCTGGAAGCCCGGGCGGTCAAGACGGAGGACGAAATCTACTGCATGATGATGGCGGTCGCCATCTCCGAGGTCGGCTGGTACGCGGCGTACGAGGCACTTAAGCCTGGCGTGCTGGGTCGGGACGTGATTGCCGCCGCCAATAAAGCCATGTACGCTGCCGGGGCGGAGGACGTCTGGGGGGTGCTGGGGGGAGCTAAAAATACCGGTATCGTTCAGGTGGGCGACGTGATTACCATCGATTTCTGCCGTATTACTTACCTGGGCTACAATACCTGTTATTACCGCAACATAATCGTCGGCCGCAAGCCCAACCAGAAAGAAATGGACATGCACAAGCGGAGCTACGAGCGTGTCTATAACGTCATCGAAGCCATCAAGCCCGGCGCCACCACCGCCGATGCCGCCAAACACTGGCAGCCCGCCAAAGAGAAAGGCTACCCGACCGAAGAGTATGTCTGGTGCGAGGATTTAGCCCACGGCCTGGGCCTGTGGCTCTATGAATACCCCACGATTAACCGGCTCTGGTCGTTCGACCACCCCATGACCATCGAAAAAGGCATGTGCATGGCGGTGGAAGCCATGGAATTCGACCCGGAGGTCGGCAGGACCAAGCTGGAAGAGATGATTGTCGTTGGCGATAACGGCGCAGAAATTATGACCAAGATGCCGGTCAAAGACATGATGATATCCAGTCCTATTCTTACCGCGTGAGAAAACCGTAAAGGTCATTTGGATATGGCAATTTGAAAGGAGGCATTCTCATGGTAGCATCAAAAATTCCCCAGAAATGGGACGGAGAGGCCGATATTGTTGTCATAGGCGGGGGAAACACCGGAATTCCGGCCGCTATCACCGCGCATGACAAAGGGGTCTCGGTAATCGTCCTGGAGGCCTCGGGCGGTATGGCCAGCAGCCTGGCTATGATTGCCGGCGGCACACCTTTCACCGGCACCGACCTGCAGAAAGCCGAGGGTATCAAGGATTCCCCGGACCAGCTTTATGATGAAGCCGTCAAGGTCAGCGGCGGCCGGCCGGACCTCTGGCGGGCACTCGTCGACCGGCAGGAGGAGGTCTACCGATGGCTGGTATCCCTGGGCGCCAAACCGGAAAGGGTTCTCACGGCACCGGGTCATAAGGTCCGTCGCTCGATAAAATTTGTGGGCCACGGCCCGGCCCTCTGTAAGATCCTCCGGGAAGCCTTGAAAAAGTCGGGAGTTGATGTCCGGTACAAGACCCGCGCCAGGAGACTGATTGTCGATAACGGCCGGGTTATCGGCGTCACCGCCGAGTCCGACGGTAAAACCGCCAATTTCAAGGCCGGGAAAGCGGTCATTCTGACTACCGGTGGTTTCTGCCAGAACCTGGACATCGTCAAGGAGTACGGCCCGCACTATGCCGATCTGGTCCCCACAGCGCCTCCAACGCACCAGGGTGACGGCCTGAAAATGGCGATGGCTATCGGCGCCGCGACGGAAGGTCTGGGCCTGGCCGTATGCCCGTCCATGCCGGTAGGCGCCGAAACTCTCACCTTCGTCAATCACGGCCTGTCGGGCGGCATTACCGTAGACAGGTGGGGAAACAGGTTCGGCAATGAGGCAACCGAAGAACTGGGCACTTATACCGAAAAGCACAAGATATGTCTTGACCGTGACCCGACCGGCCTGCACATAACCGTTGCTGACCAGGCGATAAGGGACACTAACGCGCCGCCAAACCCGGGCCGTGAAACGATATACCAGGCGGACACTATCGAGGAACTGGAAAAACAACTCGACATTCCCGCCGGAAACCTGCAGGCAACTGTAGCCGAGTATAACTCCGACATCGAAAAATACGGCTACGACCGGAAGTACGAACGGCGTTACCAGGGAATGTACTGGCCGGGCAAAGCGGTCATGCCGATAAATACACCTCCGTACTACGCCGTAAAAAACAAGATCTGCCTGACCTCGATGAAAGGCGGCTTAAAAATCAACGCCAAGTGCCAGGTAATCGACCAGTTCGGCGATGTCATTCCCGGGCTCTACGCCGCCGGGGAGATAGCCGGAGGCCTCGAGGGCATACCACACCATTACTATACCGGCAGGATGACGCTCCAGGCTTTTACCCAGGGTAGAATTTCCGGGGATGTCGCCGCTGACGACCCCGGCGCCTAGACTTAAAACCGGACCAAGATAATAGCGACTATGAAGTGGCAGGATAAGTACCGCGATAAGCTAATCACGGCTAAAGAAGCGGCCGGACTGATAACGTCCGGTTCCGAGGTCATTTTTGCCATGATGGACCAGCCCAAGGACATCATGACGGCGGTCGCCGAGCGGTACGACGAGCTGGAGAACGTTACGCTGACCTCTCACTGGGTGGAAGATTATCCCTTCCTTCACCCCAAACAGCACCCCGAGATGACTAAAGCGTTCCGTATCAAAGACCCCATGACCTTGAGGAATACGCGTGAAGGGGTGCGCGATAAGACAATCGACTACCAGCCGACCATCTTCGGGCTGAGTGACGGCTACCGGCAGGAGTGCTCCGACCGGGGACGGCTGTACCACTATAAAGACTTTTTCTACTTTAAACTCACCCCGCCCGACGAAAACGGGCGCTGCAGCTTCGGACCCCACTGCTGGTATACACCGAGCGTCTGCCGGACGGCCAAGGTGAAAATCGCGCAAATCGACCCCAATCTCACCTGGGTACACGGGGAATACGTCAACATCGACGATATAGATTATCTGGTGGAGATGTCCGATACGGAAAGACTGGGCGGCTCGGAACTCCTGGGACAGACGCCCCCCGCCGAGGAATTCGAGATTGCCCAGGTAATCGGCGCCAATGCCGCCACCCTCATTAACGACGGCGACACTTTGCAGATAGGCGTGGGCACTGCCGCCGAGGCAATCCGGGACTTCCTCTACGAGAAATACGACCTCGGCGTTGACAGCGAGGTCATTTATTCCTATACCATAGACTTAGTTAAGAAGGGCGTTATCACCGGGAAACGTAAAAATGCGGATACCGGCATCGTGACCGCCGCCAACCTCCAGCTTTACGGCTATAACCAACCCGAAAGCATCGAGTCGCTGGCATATGTCAAAAACAATCCCGCTTTTCTGTTCCGGGATATCTCTACCCAATGCAACGTCGGCAGGATTGCCGCGCAGGACAACATGGTGGCTGTCAACAATATACTGGGGGTCGACCTCCTGGGACAGGTTGTCATCACCCACCTGGGACCCACGCCGATAAGCGGTCCGGGCGGGCAGGTGGACTACTGCATCGGCGCCCACTATTCTAAAGGGGGGCGTTCCATATCGATGTTGAAGTCGACTGCCATGGACGGAAAGGTATCGCGCATCGTCCCCAAATTCGAGGCAGGCACGGTGATAATGATACCCATGGTCTACCTCGATTACCTGGTTACCGAGTACGGCATCGCCAACCTGGACTGCAAGAGCCGACGGGAAAGGGCGGAGGCGATTATCTCGGTAGCCCACCCTGATTTCCGGGATGAATTGAAGCAGGCCGCCAGGGAAATGTTTTATCCGTAATTTTAAGTTTTCAGGTCATTATATGCTACTATGTGTTTAGGGGAGGGCAAGCGACCAGAGTAAACATTAAACCGCTTACCAACCACGTTTCCGCCCCCCGAATAGGCAAAAAGCCCGCGGGAAGGAGGCGATATGCTTAAGACAGCACGTCAGTACGTAGACAGCTTGCGTAAACTCAAACTTAATCTCTATCTGCTTGGTGAAAAGGTCGAAGACTGGGTCAATAACCCCATCATCAAGCCATCTACCAATGCCGTAGCCATGACCTACAAACTCGCTCACGAACCTGAAACGAAAGACCTTGCCGTCACGGAGTCCATGCTCACGGGGAAGAAGGTCAACCGGTTTATCTCTCTCTTTAAAAGCCCGGATGACATGGTAAAGAAAATCAAGTTACAGAGGGAACTGGGACAGCGGACGGCATGCTGCTTTCAGAGATGCGTCGGCATGGACGGCATCAATGCCACTTTCAGCACCACCTACGAAATTGACGAAAAGTACGGAACCGATTATCACCAGAGGTTCCGTAAATGGCTGGAATATATCCAGGATAACGACTTCTGTGTCGCCGGGGCCATGACCGACGTCAAGGGACACCGGGGAGTAGCTCCCAGCCAGCAGCAAGACCCGGACATGTTTGTCCACATTGCCGAACGCCGGGACGACGGTATCGTTATCCGCGGAGGCAAAGCCAATATCACCGGGACGGTAAACTCACACGAGATGCTACTTATGCCCACTCTCAGGATGCGCGAGGAAGACAAAGATTACTCCGTCTGCTGCGCCGTGCCCACCGACGCCGAAGGCATAACCCATATCTACGGTCGGCAGTCCTGCGATACCCGCAAGCTGGAGGAGGGCGATATCGACGTCGGCAACTACGGGTTCGGCGGACACGAAACGTTAAGTATCTTCGAGGACGTCTTCGTCCCCCGGGACAGGGTTTTTATGTGCGGGGAATACGATTTCTCCATAATGCTGGTGGAGCGGTTTGCCGCCTATCACCGGCAGAGCTACGGCGGCTGCAAACCCGGCATCGCCGACGTCCTCATCGGGGCTACCGCTTCTATGGCCGACTATAACGGGGTGCGCCGGGCAGCCCACATCAGGGAGAAAATCGGGGAGATGATTCACCTCTCCGAGACGATACATGCCTGCGGACTGGCCTGCGCCCACCAGGGCTGGAAAACAAAAGCCGGTAATTACCAGTCGGATATTCTTCTGTCCAATGTCTGCAAGCACAACACCACCCGGTTCCCCTACGAGATTACACGTCTCGCTGAAGATATCGCCGGCGGCATCCTGGTGACAACCCCTTCCGAGAAGGACTTTAAACACCCCGAGATAGGCAAATATATCGATAAATATCTAAAAGGCGACCCCGCCTATTCCACCGAGGATCGCTACCGCATGTTGTCACTTATCCATGCCATGTGTTTCGGAGTGGTTGCACCCAGCTATCATACCGAGTCTATGCACGGCGCCGGTTCGCCCCAGGCGCAAAAAATCATGATTGAGCGCGAGACGGACATGGAAGCCAAGCAGCGCTTTGCCCGCAGCATCGCGGGCATCGACCCGCGGGAAGACCCGCTGGCGTAAGTTTGAGAGAGGTACCGTCACTATGCCTGTCTGCACGGTCGGTGACATTAATATCAACTACAGGGTGACCGGGGAAGGCTTCCCGATGGTATTGAGCCACCCGTTCTCGGCTAACCTTGATTTCTGGACGGGACTGATAAAAGCCCTGCCGCCGAAATACCGGGTGATTACCTATGATGTCCGCGGTCACGGCCTGTCCTCGGCGCCGACAGGAAAGGAAAACTATACCCTGGATATCCTCGTGGAAGACCTGCATCACCTGCTGAAACACCTGAAAGTTGAAAAGGCGTATGTCGGCGGTCTTTCGCTGGGCGGCGCCATCGCCCTGGGTTATGCGGGCCGTCATTCAGAAATAGTTAAAGCCCTGCTTGTCTTTGATATTCATGGCGGCTTCTCCCCGCCCGCCGACCCCGCCGCTAAAGCCGCCATGGCAGAGGGACGGGAAAAGGGGGAAAAGTACGCGATGGAAAGAGGCATGGCTGATTTCGCCCGGCGTCAGCTTGCCGCCGGGACCGCTTTCCCTCCCGTGCCCGATGACCCTGCCCTACAGGAGCAATACATCGAGAGAATGGCGAGGTTTCCCGTCAACGGCTATATCGGCGTCGGGCAGGCGTCACCGTGGGAAGAAGAATGGCAGCGTGACGTCGCCGATAAAATCAGCGTGCCCACCCTGATAACCGTCGGCACCGACGACCTGCCCATGGTGGTTGCCGGTACCGCCGAATTACATCAACACATCAAAGGTTCTCGTTATGTCAAGATAAAAGGCTCGCCGCATGAAACGGCGCGGTTCCAGCCGGACCTGTTTAACCAGTGTGTTATTGAATTCCTGGAAGCAGTAGAAACGGGTAAGCCGATGGCGGGAGAAATTAACCTGGGGTAAAATAATAACCGGGATTATCCCGAATATTAACCTGCCGGATAGCGAAACGGCTGAAAGTATATAGCTAAAATTTATACTATCGGAGGGAAAATGACACCGAAAAAGAACGGCTCCGCTAAAGTATCCACGGTAGAAAAAAGTATCTGTAAAGGCCTCGGCTTTTGCTCGATATCGGGGGACGCCAATTCCTCCGTCGTCGATGTCAAGGACGGGAAAATCGTCAGGATTAGACCGCTGCATTACGACTGGAAATATAAGCCGGAAGAATTCAGGCCATGGAAAATGGAGGCGCGCGGTCAGGTCTTCGAGCCTAGCATGAAGTCCCTGATAGGTCCCTTCAGCCTGGCTTACAAAAAGCGGGCAATGTCCCCCAACCGGATTCTTTATCCCATGAAAAGGGTCGATTGGGACCCCAACGGAGAAAGAAACACCCAGAACCGCGGCAAGAGCGGCTACGTCAGGATTTCCTGGGACGAAGCCCTGGATATAATCGCCGGCGAAATCAGGAGGCTTATCAAGAAATACGGCCCTACCACGATTATGGCTCAGGCAGACGGTCACGGCGAAACCAAGACCGTCCACGCCGCCCACGGCTGTCAGCGTGGCCTTCTCGACCTGCTCGGGGGCTATACCATACAGATGAGGAATACCGATAGCTGGGAAGGCTGGTACTGGGGCGCCAAGCACGTCTGGGGCTGTGAAGCCCTGGGCCAGCAGTATCCCCTGACCAACGTCATCCCGGACATCGCCGACTACTCCGAGCTTCTACTGCACTGGGGCTGCGACCTGGAGACAACCACATGGGGCTGGCAGGGACAGCTGCCGAGTCGCCTCTCCTACTGGTTCACCGAACTGGGCATCAAACAGGTATTTATCTCCCCCGACCTCAATTACGCTGCGGCGGTCCACGCCGATAAATGGATACCCATCCGTCCCAATACCGACGCCGCCATGCGACTGGCTATCGCTTACATATGGCTTACCGAAGATACCTATGATAAAGAGTACGTCAAGACTCATGCCTTCGGATTTGAAACGTTCGTCGATTATGTTCTGGGCAAGGAAGACGGCATCGCCAAGACACCCGGGTGGGCCGAGGAGAAGTGCGGCGTCCCTTCCCGGATTATCAAGGCGCTCGCCCGGGAATGGGCAGCCAAGAAAACATCGATTGCCCACGGCAATGGAGGTTCGGCTATCCGGGGACCCTTCGCCACCGAACCCGCCAGGATTGAGGTCTGCCTGCTGGGAATGCAGGGACTGGGCAAACCCGGCTCCCACTATATCAAGATGATTGAGTGGGGCCTTTTCTTCGATAAGGGGTGGATGCCCATGCCTCAGGCTATCACCCAGCCGGATGTTAACGCCGCCGGACGGGGGCAGAAAGTCCTCAGCGACGCGGTAAAACGCGGTATGGCCGCCGACAATGAAACGCTGGACTACCACTGGCCGAAGCAGTTCATCCCCAAGACGCTCATTCACGATGCCATCCTCAATCCGCCCCTCACCTGGTACGGCACCACCAGCGCCAGGTCTACCCGAGAAGACCAGTTCGTGCAGTATAAATACCCCGCCGACGGGTGCTCTGAAATCCACATGATATGGTCGGACACCCCCTGCCTGCTGACCTGCTGGAACGATAGCAACAGCACCGCTAAGGCGTACCAGAGTCCCAAAATTGAGTTTTTCCTGGTGCAGCACCCCTGGATGGAGAACGACTGTCTCTTCGCCGATATTCTCCTGCCGGTCAATACCAAGTTCGAGGAGGAGGATATCTCCACGGATACCTTCAGCGGCCAGTTCAACACCGCCATGTACGAAGACATGTGCATCGAGCCCCGCGGCGAGTCAAAGACCGACTACGAAGTAGTCTGCATGATTGCCGAAAAACTGGGTTTGCTGAAGGAATATAATCGCGGACGGTCCATCAAGGAATGGATAAAGTTCGGCTTTGATAATTCGGAACTGCCCCCCATGATAAGCTTCGAGGAGTTAAAGAAGAAAGGCTATTATGTCGTGCCCGGCGACCCGGACTGGAAGAAAAAAGAGGTCGGCTTAAGGCCCTTCGCCGAAAACCCGGAGAAAAACCCCCTGAATACGAAGTCCGGCAAACTGGAGTACTACGCCCAGGAACTGGCGGAGCACTTCCCCGATGACGACGAGCGCCCCCCGGTCCCGCACTGGGTTGAAAAGGGTTCCGGCCATGATGAAAGCCTGTCCGGTTCGAGAGCTAAAAAATATCCCCTGCTTATCATGTCCAATCACGGGAGATGGCGGGTGCATGCCAATCTTGATGATATCAGCTGGTTCCACGAAATCGAAACCTGCAAGGTTATCGGGCCCGACGGCTATCACTACGAGCCCATCTGGATTAACCCGGCGGACGCTAAGAAGCGGGGTATCTCCAACGGGGACGTGGTCAAAGTATACAACGAGAGGGGCGTCGTCCTTGTCGGCGCCTACGTTACCGAGAGAATCATGCCGGGGACGGTGTACGTCGACCACGGCGCACGATACGACCCCATCATAGTCGGCGAGCTGGATAGGGGCGGCGCTATCAATACCATATCCCCGCACAGCGTTACCTCGAAGAACTGCGCCGGCATGGCTACCAGCGGCTACCTGGTGGAAGTGGAGGGCATTGACCTGGACGAATACCGGGCAGAATACCCCGAAGCGTTTAACCGTCCTTACGATAGAGCTACCGGGCAGGTAATCGACCGGGTCATGGCTGAGTAATCAACCAAGCATACCGGATAAAATTAAGGTGATGGTAGAATAGGCTCGCGCGAGTAAGTCATGCCGTTTATAAAGAGAGAGTGCCTGATATGATACTTATCATCGGCATAACCGGGGCTTCCGGAGCCGTATACGGCGTCCGGCTGCTCGAGGTATTGTCCAATGTGAAAGAAGTGGAGACCCACCTTGTCATTTCCCGGGCCGGCGAAGAAATCATCAGGCACGAGACCGGGTGGGATTTAGAGAAGGTAAAAGCCCTGGCGGATAACTGCTATGACGTCAACGATATCGGCGCCCGGCTTTCCAGCGGCTCGTTCAAGAGGGACGGCATGATAATCGCCCCCTGCAGCATGAAAACCCTGGCGGCGCTGGCAAACTCGTATACGGATAACCTGATAACCCGCGCCGCCGATGTCGCCCTGAAAGAGAGAAAAAAGGTGGTGCTGCTGCCGAGAGAAACCCCGCTGCACCTGGGTTACCTGAGAAATATGGTCAAGGTGACGGAGATGGGGGCAATCATCCTCCCCCCTATTCCCGCTTTTTATCATAAACCACGGACAATTCGGAACCTGGTCGACCATACCACAGGGAAAGTCCTGGACCTGTTCGATATCAAGCACGAACTCTTCAAAAGGTGGGAAGGGCTGGAAGGCAAGGAAAAATAGTCCAGACTAACCTTCTAATAGCGAGCCCAGTTTTTCCAGTCGACCTGCCCTTTTTCTGGCTATCAGCATGAAAGCCCTGGGTACGTCCGCCATCAGCGATTTTGACTGTTCGGCGGCGTCAGTATAAAACCTGATAATCGTTTCCTCTATCTCCACCGCCTGCTTTAAAGCACCGGTATAGTCCGCTCCGTCATCCACCGTCGTTTTCAGGACGTAATCATCCGGGTCTATATTAAAAGCAAAACAGCCCTCGATGGCATCGGTGATAACTCCGTAGTACGCACTTTCAACCTGAGTAACATACTTCCTATTTTCCTTGGCGAAGGAGAGCAAAGTCTCGGCGTTTCCGGTGCTGCGCTGTGCCAGTTTTTCGTAAAACTCCGCCGAGTCGTTCTCCAGTTTCTTGGCGAAGGTTACGCCCTCAGAAGCTGTATGTAATATCATCTGCTGTTAACCCCCGTTATTAAAACCACCTTTGAATGACGACCTTGCTTTCCGTGAAAAAGCGGACGGCTTCCCGCCCTTGCGTATGCAGGACGCCGTAGAACGAGTCCTTCATACCGCTGAAAGGGAAAAACGCCATGGGCGCCACAATGCCGATATTGATACCCACGTTGCCGCTGGTAACGTTATACTGGTACTCCCTAGCGCTTTTACCGCTCGAAGTGAAGATGGAATTACCGTTACCGAAAGCATTGGCATTGGTAATACTGATAGCTTCGTCCAGGTCTTTCACCCTCATGATGGACATCACCGGGCCGAAAATCTCCTCGGAGCCAATTCTCATATCCGGCGTGACGTTTTCGAAGACCGTCGGGCCGAGGAAACATACGCCGGGGTAGTCACCGGCAATACTGAAATCCTTCCTGCCGTCGAGGATGAGCTTCGCCCCCTGCTCAATACCGCTCTCAATGTACCTTATTATCCTGTCCTTCTTCTCTTTATCGCGTACCGGGCCCATTTGCACCGATTCGTCAAGTCCGTAACCGATTTTGATGCTCTTAATTTGAACGATTACCTTTTCCACGAAATTCTTGTAAAAGGTATCGTCGTCGCCGACAATGACGGCGTTGGCAGCCGAGAGGCAGCGCTGGCCGGCGTTGCCGAAGAACGACGTCATCATAGCCGCCACGGTCCTGTCCACATCGCAGTCGGGCATGATGGTCATAAAGTTCTTGGCGCCGCACTGCGCGATAACCCTTTTCCCCGTCTCACCGCACTTCTTATAAATAACGTCTCTCCCGGTGGGCGTGGAACCGACAAAGGTTATACCGACGATGTCCGGATGTTCCAACATACTGCTGACCACGCTCCTGCCACCGTGCACCATGTTCCATACCCCCGGCGGAAATCCGGCTTCTTCGACCAGTTCCGCCAGCCTGGTCTGGCTATTGGGGACCTCGCTGGACGGTTTTACCACCACGCAGTTGCCGGTAGCCACCGCGTACGGCGCCGACCATAGCGGAATCATGAAAGGAAAGTTAAAGGGACCGATAATTCCGAACACCCCCAGCGGCGTCGGGATTACCCACTCATCAATGCCGTGGGCGATATCCTCCGAGTAATAACCCTGCATTAAAGTGGGAATCCCACAGGCTACTTCGACGTTCTCGATGCCGCGCCGGGTTTCGCCCCTGGATTCGTCGATGGTCTTACCGTGTTCCTGTGTCTGGATCCGGCTGACCTCCTCGAAATTTTCTTCCAGCAACTCTTTTAACCGAAAGAGGTACCTGGCTCTGGCTACCGGGGTTGTCCTTCGCCAGTCCGGGAAGGCCGCCTTAGCCGCCTCCACGGCTGCGTCCATTTCCTCGCCGGTGGAGATAGGCACCCTGGCAATTGTCTTGTACGTGGCGGGATTTACCACGTCGATGACCTCGCCTTTAGATTCCACCCATTCTCCGTCGATATAATTTTTGAGAGTTCTGACCTCTTTAATAGGTTCTTCCAGAAGAGCCATTTTCTACTCCTCCTTATTGATATTTCCCCTTGCCGAACATCAATAATAACGGCTGTTACTTAATGTGAATCTCCCGGATACGGATAAACGTCTATTACGGTCGGGTACAGGACTGGTATTATTCCGGGTCGTCCAGGGTGCGGTAATAGGCGTCACCCAGGTCGTTAGGGTTAAATACTTCCCTGATTTTCCTCTGGTAGCGAAATGCCTCCGGCTGCGCCGACCCCAGGAATATCTTGTCGCGTACGTCTTTCGGGGTTGTCTTGCCGTCGGACCACCGTGCATATTCGTTCATTTTCTCCATGCCGGGACCCCAGCCCTTTTCAACCCCGAATTTGGAGACGGCGTTAAAAAACTCGAGGGTTCCCTCCGTCGACTCTTTATTATGCGGGTCGAAATGCGTGAAGTTTTCCCATATGGTCATACCGCCGCCACCCATACCACCTATCCCGCCCATCATGGCATCGCCCCCGGAGGCGACGATGTTGCCTTTCTTCTCCCATTCGACCTTAAACGCGGTCGCCTGCTCCACGCGGGGAGGCTCATCGGAAGTGCCGTAGTCCGGCGTTCCGCCCAGTCCGAAACAGCCGTCGTAGCCGCCCCCGTAAACCAGGTTCAAATTTTTATGCCCCAGTCTTATCATGTAGAGGAGCGACCAGTTATAGAGGTCGGGTTCCATCATTCCCGCTACCTTCCAGCCCCCGGTCTCCTCCAGAATCTTGTCGAGGACGCGGTCCTGCCATTCGATATCCCGCGGCGTCATACCCGCCAGCACTATCTGGTAGTCGCGTTCCATGTCCTTGTTTAATTTCTGTACTTCCAGGTCTTCGAGCAGTTCCTCGATGTCGCTGAGTGTTTTGGAGGGGTCGGACAGTATCCTGACCATAGCCCCTTTCAGGTCCCTGCCGAACATGCTGAACTGCCGGTGGGCGATGTAGCCTATGCCGGAATCCCAGACCAGGTAGCAGGAGTCTGCCCAGGCTTTCCAGCTCGGGAAGCCTAATGTATATACCCTGATATTGTCCGGCAGCTCCGTTTTATAGGCGGGCGGCGACCCCACGGCGGGGAGAGTGGCCGGTCCGGGCCACGGGTAAAGCTTGAGAGCTACCTTGGTAAAGACGCCCATCGACCCGTTGGTGCCCGTCATGCCCCTGACGAGGCCCTTCAAACTCGGACCCGGTCCGTCGGCGCAGAACCAGCCGAGACCGGAACCTGCCGTACCTACTCTCAGGATTTCACCGTCGGGCATGACCCATTCCGTACCGAGCATGTTCTCATTGTGGTGCCCCATGTAAAGCGTATCCGGACCGAGTCCCCCCAGAGCCGTGGCGCTGGCCAGGCAGGAACAGCTGGAACCGGGCCCGTGCATGTGAGTATTCAAGCCTACCTTCATGGCTTCGGCTTGAAGTGTCGCCCCGATGACATGGGGTTCAACCACCGCGTAGTTATTTTTATCATCGATTTCCAGGATTTTATCCATCCGCCGCATATCGAGCTGAATCGTATCATCTTCCAGGGGGTATCCCCATGCCGACCAGAATGTGCTGGACGGCTTGAATCTTATCCTGTGTTTATTGCACAGCCTGACGATAGCCTGGACCTCCTCGGTGCTGCCGGGCAGAAGGACTGCGGCACCCCGGGGCGTGTATACCCGGTAATAAGGCCCCATGTGTATAGCGGTGTGAGATAAGGGATACCGGTAGGAATCCAGCACGGCGGGGTCGTCAGTTATATTATCGGTACCGACAATATCTTCAAATAACCGGTATACCTCTTTTGACAGCGTCATATCTACGTTCCTTTATTTCATATTGCCTGTTTTACCAGGTCGACTACATCGTAAATCTTCATACCGTTCCCGGCGTTCTTGATGGCGTCGGCTAAATTCCGCTCGCACCAGCCGCAGGCGCTGACCAGAACTTCGGCGCCGGTGGACTCCGCCTCCTCAATCCTCTCGTTGGCTGTCCAGTTGGAAAATTTAGGGAAGGCTTCCCTGGCGCCGCCTCCGGCGCCGCAGCACCAGGCGTACTCCCTGATTCGCTCCATCTCCACCAGTTCCAGACCGGGTATGCTCCTGAGAACGTCTCGCGGCGGGTCATAGACTCCCCAGGCGCCGTTATACCTAGGTTTACGCGGCTCATAAACTACTATTTGACCCTTGACCTTCTTTTCCTTGCCTTCCCAGGGTACGTACGGCTCGCCGCGTCTTCCCAGGTGACACGGGTCGTGGTAGGTAACCCGCAGCGGTAAGGTTCTGGTAAATTTGATTTTGCCTTCTTTTATGAGACGGTCGAGATACTGCACGGTATGCAATACCTCGAAATTCTCTCCCAGAGGCGGGTAGAGTCGACTAAAAGCATGGTAGCAGTCGGCGCAGGATGTAACTATAGTCTTTATCCCGGCGGCTTTCCAGACTCCGGCGGTATTCTCGGCACATTTGAGGAATTCTGCCTTATAGCCCATGTCGTAAGCCCTGCCGCCGCAGCAGGTCTCGTCCTTACCCATTACGCCGATGTCAACGCCGGCATCTTTGAGAAGCGTGACCGCCGTCCTGGCTGTCTCCCGGAGTTCCTTATCGTAGCTGAACCGGCACCCGGCGAAAAAGAGGACTTCAGCCTTCTCATCGGCGATGCGCTTCACATCCAGCCCTTCCGCCCAGTCGCCGCGCCCGTCTTTAGTCTCCATCATCATGTTATCCTGACTACGCAGGTTCTCGATAACTGCCGTGTTCTGCGGCAGCAGCTGACCGTCTTCAACCAGTTTGAATTTCAGTTCGTGTATCATCTCCAGCGGTTCCAGGTTATAACGGCAAATCTTATCGGAGACATCACACAAACCGCAGGTCGTGCACTTATAAACAATATCCTTTACCTTTTCGGTATAGGTGCTCTGGCCGTTGATGAGCGATAAAGCCACGGCATACCGACCGCGCGCCGAATAGCTGAGGAAGTTACTATACCCTATGCTCGGGCAGCCCTTGGCAAATCTCCAGCTTTTTACGTGGTCAAGGGGAATCCACTTGCAGTAGGAGCACTGGCTGCACCTCTCCATATCAGCTTTGTAGTCTTCAAGCGCCACTATTCATGCCTTCTTTCTTGAATTGTCTTCCGTCAGAAACAGAGTTTCCCGGGATTCATCACATTATTGGGGTCGAATATCCCTTTAATTTTCCTTAATACCGTCCTGGTCTGCGCACCCCGGTTATAAGCCATGTCCGCCCAGATGCCGTAAGGACGGGAGAAAAACGCTCCCCGCTTCAGCATTTCATCGCTGGCTGCGGTATAAAGCAGCTGCATCCTGGCTGCCTCCGCCGCATCCTCCCTTTCAAAGGGGAGGATGAACTCGCAATGGCAATTGGAACCCTGCTGCAGCGGCTGGATATATACCCCCATATCCCGGGACGGGTATCCGCCGGCTTCAGCCAGCGAGCTCATCGTTTCGATAAATTCAGGGGTCCTGTTGAGGGTAGTGATGAAAAGAATATCCTGATATCCCCCCCTGTAGCCGAGTTTCCAGTAAGGTTCCAGTGAGGGATTAAGAATTGCTTTCATAACGGCGCTGTTGCTGGCGCCAGGGACAGTCGGCAGGAGCCGCAGGCCGAATTCCTGGGCGATGTCGGATATATCTTTCTCCTGGTAGGCGACCCTTTCTTCTGGCAGCAGGCTGCGCCCGGCTATCCCCACCAGGGCAACCCAGGGCGGCAGTTCTTGAGTCAGCGATTTTATCTTTTCAGGGCTGTCTCCGAGGATGAAAGCTAGGCTCGTATTATTCAGAATGAAAAGCTCATCAGCGTACCTGAACCTCAGAATCCGGTAGGTGAAATCGATCAGGTCATCCGGTTTACCGGCAGGCACGAAAAACAGCTTGTGTATCTCGGGGAACACCTCGCACTTTACCGACGCCCAGGTCACGATGCCCAGGCTTCCCTGAGCGGCGGAAACAAACCGGTAATAGTCCGTTTGACCCGGACCCGTGGGACTTGCCGGGGCCTGTTTCTTCTGCCACGCCGATTCCATCGAGGGCCACATTCCGGCATCGCCGGTTGTCAACTGCTTGCCGTCTCCCCAGATTATCGAGGTACACCGTAAAGGTTCCAGCGACGCCCACTGCGACCTCGGTATCAGGATAGGCTCTCTTTCCAGGAGGCTGGCTACTACCGATTTGTTAGCCCGGGGCATGAGGGGCATCGAGAGCCTCATGCCTTCTCTTTCCAGTTCCGGCTGGAGCTGGGCATAGGTTACCCCCGCCTCAATCATGGCTACCCGGTTGCGGCGGTCGATTCTCATAATGCCCTTCATCCCGCTGAGGTCTACGATGACCGCCCCCGGCACGCCGGGAACGGTATCGCCGTGGAAACGTGGCGGTCCCGAGCTTACCGGGACCAGCGGCGTGGCGCTCGGGTTCGCCCAATTAACGATAGCCTTTACTTCGTCGGCGGTTTTTGGTTTTACTACCGCGTGCGGCTTTATGGGTTTAGCGAAGCTTAAATCCTGGGAGTAACTTTCCAGTGTTGCCGGGTCTGATAATACGTTTTCCGGACCTGAGATACCGGTTAATGCTTCCTCTAAAGTCATGCTGTTATCTAGAATACCCCTTTCAATATCTGGACTATCATCCCGAAGTCTCCGGGTTATAATCGCCCGTTCTATAACCGTGTAGATTTATAAAAAAGAATATATTGAATATCACCTGAAAATCGTATAACGAACAAACAGGCTTCCCGAACATGAATTGTACTATTCAGCCTTAGTTATTGTCAAACCGCCCCGGTTATCACAGGCCATATTCCCGCCACCTCTTTTCCACCAGTTTCTCCGTTTCCGGTCGGGAATAGTGGCAGTTCGGTGGAAATCTCTGGTTACCCCACTCCTCGCGTATGGGGTGGAGCTCCCAGTCCGTGGTGGCATCAATCAGCAATTTGCTGGTCACGCCTGCTCCGTATTTAAGCTCGTCCCTGAGGTCATAAGCGATATGCACGTCGATAGGCGACCCCATATACAGGGGGTAAACCACCAGGTCGCGGTCGAAATCCACCTTGTTGTGCATGGCGCGTAATAGCTCCGCCGGATTGCGTATATCCACTTCCTCTTCCACCACGATGATAATATTGAACGGATGCCCGGCGAACTTGGAGCCCCACATGGCGGCGGCTATCTGCCGCGGCTGCCCCTGGTAGGTTTTATGAATTTTCACAGCGGTTACGGGACCCGACGACACGTCAAGCACCCCCGGGATTTCGGCGGCTTCCAGGATATTCCACAGTACTACTGACATCATATTGCTGACCGACGCCCTGATTTCGGTAATGCCTTCCCTGGTGCCCACCAGCGAGCCGCGGTATATGGGGTCGTTCCGGTGGGTGATGCAGGCGACCTCTACCACCGGCCTTTTTCTGGCTTCACCGTAAAAACCAGAGCCCTCCCCGAAAGGTCCCTCGATTTCATAGGTGGCGGGGTCGGGGGACATAAAGCCCTCAACCACTATCTCGGCGGCGGCGGGTACCTCAATGTCTGATGTCTCGCACTTCACCAGCGGGATAGGTTCCTGCCGCAGCGCCCCGGCAAGGTCATACTCGGGCCCGATGACGGGGCTGCCCGCGGTGACTATCAAGGTGGGGTCGTACCCGTAAACGAAAGCCACGGGCATCGGCTTCCCCATCTCCTGGTACTTGCTGTAGGTAATGCCCCAGTCCTTCATCGGCATCAGGAGCACGCCAATCTTGTTCTTGTGCAATATCGTCCCCCGGTAAACTCCGGCGTTGTTCAGTCCGGTATCTGGGTCCCTGGTGACGGTAGAGTTAAAGGTGTTGATATAGCGTCCGTTATCCAGCGGGTGCCACTTGGGCACCGGTATCTGGAAAAGGTCTACATCCTTGCCCTTGATGATGTTTTCTTTGACCGGTCCCGTTTTTACCCTTACCGGCTCCAGAGGCTTCTTCATCCTCTTTCTGATTTCTTTAATCGTGTTCGCGGGGGAGGTATCCTTGGGCAGACCAAGCATGAGGTTGACATTCGCATGTTTGCTCAGGGCGTTGGTAAACAGCCTGGTACAGAACGTGTTTTTATGACCCTTGATATTCTCAAAGAGAAGCGCCGGACCCCGCTGCACATATACTTTTCTGATAATCTGGGATATCTCGTCATCCCAGTCCACCTCGGCGGTTACCCTCTTCAGGTCGCCTTCGGCTTCAAGCTGGGCCATCCATCCTCGTAAATCTCTATCTGCCATCGTTCTACCTCCGGAAGAAGAATATTAGTCAAACATTTAACTATATTTACCGTATTCCCCGGTGAAATCAATCATCGTTTTGAGATTTTCGGGCTTCACTTCGTCGATGGCGCTCCGTGGCGCCATGATGAAGCCCCCGTCCTTGCCTACGACGTCGATGAGCTTCCTACAGTATGCCCTGACATCGTCAGGATTGCCGGTCTGTAACAGCGATGACGGCACATTGCCCATGATGCATATATGGTCGCCCAGTATCTCCTTGACCCTGAAGATATCCGAGGCGTCAAAGTAACCCACCATCTTGCCCCGGGGTATTTCCAGGAGGAATTCGAGACGAGAATCATAGCTGCCTTCGAAAAATGGACAGGGCGTCAGCCCCGCCTCGATGAGGCCCATCAACAAACCCTTAAAGGTGGGCCAGTAGAATTCCTCAAACTGTTTGACCGACATGAAGCCGTCGGCGCCGCGGTGCAGGGGTATAAAGATGCGGGAACTGGTTCCCCTGCGGGGCATCGCAGTAGCCATCTGGAGCATCACCGGCAGGAACTTACGGCTGGCTTCCTTGATTTTTTCCGGCTGACGGAATATGTCCATCATCACGCCGCGCATACCTCTGAGGCGGTCGGAAACGACGTCATACGGGGCAAAGGTAACCCCGCCGGCGAATGCCGGGAAGCCGAGTTGCTGCAGCTCTATCCCCAGAGAATTTATGGCGGCGTTCCGCTTTTTAACTGCCTGCCGGGCTCTGGATAAGGACTCGACGGCATCATCAAAGGCGTCTATACCCAGTAAAGCCGTGGGATTGAACAAAAGCATGGCAAGATTAGGCAGCTTTTGTAACGATTCCAGATTGCCGCATACGCGCGGTAAATATGTATTCAGGATGAACCCGGTAGGGTCTCCCAGAAAGGCTTCGTATTCGTGCGCCTTCATGTATTCACCTTCGACGAACTGATGGGTATGGTTCGGCGACGTTCCGTGGCCGGGCCAGACCATCTGCCTGAAGTCGAGGGCTTCCAGGGCATACCCGGAGTCGGGTCCCATCGCCGAACAGGTATCCGGCGCGAAGTCAACGACCGTTTTTAAACATGCCTCTTTCCATTTTGCCGGATTATAAAAGGCGTCCCGGCAGGTTATCCCGGCATATTTAGCCGGGAAATAACCCAGGGAAAGCGATACCGGTACCCGGTCCGGCGTCTTTAAGCTGACGGCGTCCTCTACCCTTTTCAGTCTCTCATCATACAGTTGCCGGGGCGTCTTGGCTACGTCCATATACCTCCTCATTATTCAGTGAATTATAAGCCGGTACGGCGTGGTCCGGGAAAATAAATCCTCTACTGCCATCTTATATACATGAAAAGCATCTGTCAATTTTGGTGGCTTATCAAAGAAAAGGAGCCTTGTATCGTGAGTAAACATTTCACTGTCATTCTGAGCCATCACGCTGTGCCTAGGGTAAACTCCGCGAAGAATCCGTTTCAAACAGGTCGGTTACGGATTCTTCGTCGTTTCGCTCCTCAGAATGACATTTAATACAACACCAAGAAAAGGGCTCCGGTGGTTTTTGTCCCCCCGAAGCCCAATCCGTTCCTATGACAGTTTTAACTTACTTTTGGGTGGTATATTTGTCAATAAGCTCCTGCCATTTCTTGAGAACCTTGTCGGTAACGTCGGAGCTATAGCCCAGGTCCTGACACATCTTAGCCCAGGTAGGATAGGCATACTTGGCACAGGCGTCTTCCCAGACGGCTGATTGCTCAGCAGTGGGATGAGAAATCGTGATGCCGGAAGCTTCAATCTCCGGCTTGCTGTGTACGTTCTCGTCGTACATACCCTGGGCGCACACGTCCATAGCCTGCGCCCACGTTTCGTCAAACAACTCCTGGTCCGATTTCGCCAGAGAACCATACCAGTCGTGACTCGTCAGTACAAGCAGCGTCCCGGCGGTGAAGGTCTGGGTCAGGATGTAATCGCATATCTCGTACATCTTGTAAGGCCCTATCATGGCATAGGTCATGAAAGCGGCGTCGGTTACCCCCTTGTCCATGTTCATGTACGCCTGAGGAGGAATCTGGAAGACACCGGCAGCTCCATAGGCAACCATCAGGTCCGCCAGTGAACCGGAGGCGCCTCCAACCTTCAAACCTTTCAGGTCATCAGGCACCATGACCTTTTTACTCTTGGTAATGAGATAAGTGGGGTCGATTTCTAGAGCGGCAACGAGATGGTAGGGTTCGAATTCCTCTTCTATTTCCTTTATCTTGTACAGTTCTTTCAAGGCATCGAATGAGGCAAGATACTCTTCCTTGGCGACTCCTTTCTTATGGAAGCAGAGCATGGGAAGACCGGTAACGGCAGCCAGCGGGAAATCGGTCTGCTTGCTTCCGGTAGATGTCATGACAATCTCGCAGACGCCGCCTTTGACCGCGTCCAGAGAGCCGGCGTCATCAAGTAGACCCGATAGCGGATATGTTTCCACCACATACCGCCCATCGGTACGCTTTTCAAATTCATCCGCCCACCACTCGAAACCAACCGCCACAGCAGAGCCCGGGGGCATCGTGTAGTTGAACTTAATCGTGCCACTGCCCAACTCTTCCTCGCCGCAGGAGACGGGGAACAGAAGCGCTACGAGAAGAATTGCCGTCAGTATGGCGAATATCCAGCTTTTCCTTTTCATTTTACCTCCTTTATTATTAGGCTTGCAGTAAAAATACCGCCTATCTTGATTCAAGTTTACACGTGAATACCTCCTTCATATAGAAATTTTTTATGACTTCATACAAGGCATTATTGCTTTTATTAAAGTCAAGTTAGTCCACACTTTATAATTATTTCCTGTATTCTGTCAACCCTGACTAATGGTCGTATTACGATTAAAAAATTAATGAGTTCGTTAATAATTTTATCGCCAGCCCGGGATTATCATCGAATATACGTATTGACACAGCTTTACGCTGCAATAAACCACTCGCGATTGCCGGGTGTGAAGCATCTCCGGGTTTCCCGACTGCCCGGACAGACCTCAAAGTTAGGCTTGCTTATTTTCAGGACGAGGTGTATAATTTCGTAAATCTATCTTTTTGGCGTATTTTGCTCCAGGATACCCGGCTGCTGATACCATCTTCAATGACAAAGCACGCAAGACGAGTATGAGAAAAATCACGATTGTAATAGTTGGTGTTGGCATACTTGTGGGAGAAATTATTCTGATAATGATTCTCCTTTCGTCGATTAGTTCTTTCTTCCCCGAATCCGTGGTCCCCTTTATCCCCGATTCGAATAATTACTTTCTTATCACTGTTCTTTATATAATACGCTTTATAGCTCTGGTGGTAGCCGCTTTGCTTTTTATAAGGGAAATCAATCGTGCCAGAAAAGACTGGGCAAATCCCAAAGACTTCTGGTACTTTAAAAAGACAGAGGATACCCTGCAGGTACCGAAAGACGAAAGGATATCCACCGCGGCATAGGCCGGCTCCGTCTTCATCGACGTGTAAAACGCAGGAGGAAAATTGCAGCAACTCGAAGAGCGCATAACGTCACGTTGCGGTAAGGTAACGCTAAAAATCAGCAGGTATATGGCAGTTATCGCAGCCGTAGTCCTGGGTATCATGATGATTTTAACCGTCGCCGATGTTTGCGGTCGTGATTTTTTCCTTAAACCGGTAACGGGAACCTTCGAGCTGATAGGCATCATGCTGGTAGTCGCCGGGAGCCTGGGTCTGGGCTTCTGCCAGCTTAACCAGGGCAACATCAGGATTACTATTTTCGCCGAGCGTCTGCCGCCCCGGGGTCAGGCTATTGTGTACCTGATTTCCTACACGATAGGCGCTGTGGTCAGCGGCATGATATGCTGGCGGGGGCTGTTAAGGGCATGGGGCTATATCTTCAAGACGCTCGGTGGCGTCACCGTTACTTTACATCTGCCGTACTACCCCTTCATGTTTCTGCTGGCTCTGGGCTTCGGCTGGTTGTGTTTCATACTGATTATTGACGCCTATCTGGCTGCAAAAGAGGTGTTCCGGCGTGGGCCAAACTGAAATCGGGCTAATAGGCATAGGCGCCCTGGTGGTCCTCCTGATGATGGGGGTTCATATAGGCTTTGCCTTAATCCTGGTGGGTTTTATCGGCTTTTCCGCCATAGGCGGCATTAATGGCGCCATCCACAATCTGGCAATATTGCCGTTTGATAAACTCAACAACTATCATTTCGCCGTACTGCCGCTATTCTTGCTCATGGGCTCATTTGTCGCTCACAGCGGCATAGGCAGGGAGGCGTACCAGTTCGCCCGTGCCTGGATGGGCCAACTCAGAGGTGGCCTGGCTATGGCAACAGTCGGTGCCTCGGCACTTATCGCTGCCTGTGCTGGCACCAGTGCTGTCGGGGCGATACTCATGGGACAGGTCGCCTATCCGGAGATGAAAAAGCTGGGCTACAGTAAGAACATGGCATCCGGGCTGATAGCAGCCGGTGGCACCATGGGTATCCTGATACCGCCAAGTATGGGGTTCGTCCTCATCGGCATCCTCACGGAGCTGTCCATCGGCAAGCTGTTTATCGCCGGGATAATCCCCGGCATTCTTGAAGCCACCTTTTATATTATTACCATCTTTCTTCTCTGCAAATTCAATCCATCGCTGGCGCCGGCCTCTATCAACGTATCCTGGAAGGAAAAATGGGGGTCCGTAAGGTTGACGTGGCCTGTAGTTATCCTTTTCCTCCTGATAATGGGGGGTATTTACGGTGGCGTCTTTACCCCAACGGAAGCGGGTGGCATCGGCGCCTTCGGGGCTCTGGTTATCAGCATGGCGAAGCGACAATTAGGCATGCAGGGCTTGTGGGATTCGCTGATGGAGTGCGGGATGACCACCGCCATGATTATTCTCATGTTGATCGGCGCCTATATGTTCAACACCTTCCTGGCTATTACCCAGATTCCGGCGACAATCAGCGACTTTATTACCGGATTGAGCATGCCTCCGATAGTAATCCTGATTATTGTCGTTATATTTTATATTATTTGCGGCATGTTTTTTGACGTTATCGCCGTGCTGGTTCTCACCATTCCCATCATGTATCCCCTCATGGAAGCCCTGGGATTTAACCTGATATGGTACAGCGTCCTGATGGTCAGGATAATAGAGATCGGCATGATTACCCCGCCTTTCGGCATCAACCTGTTCATATTGACAGGTGTAATCAACGAGCCTCTCCGGGTACTCTACCGCGGGATAATACCATTTGTTATATCGGACTTCTGCCACGTTGCCCTGCTGATAGCTGTCCCCTCCCTGTGCACCGTACTGCCAAATATGATGATGTGATAAGCTCTCTCTCCTTTTACCCCCTTACACCCTTTTTTTAATTTTCTCCGCATTATTCCCTACCTGATGAATCCGTTAGACCGGGATATAAAATTGTCCGAAAAGCTATTGTATTAAACAAAAAAAGGTGTACAATATTGGCAGATAATATCTCTATACCCTCTATCCGGTGTACTCAGGAGGTGGTACCATGGCCGTTATAAACAAGGCGATAGCTAATGAGAGACTGGCGGATGTACCTGAAGAAAAACGATTCTGGTGTCATGACGGCAGTTATCTGAAAAACCTGAAGGAACTAGAAGCAGCCCTTATGCAGATGTCGGACGAGACCTTCAGGTATCACTCTAATGAGGCAAAGACCGACTTCAGTAACTGGGTGAGGGACGTTATCGGCGACCAGAAACTGGCTAGAGACCTGTTGAAATGCACCACACCGGCAAAGGCAGCCAGGAGCGTCGCTGCCAGGATAAAAATGTTCAAAGCCCGGACCGGCAGCTCTTGATTTACTTCCAGCCATAAGATTGGCAGAAACTGTTGCCGATACACGGTGGCGTTATCTTAGTTTCTTCGAAACGCCTTTGGGGATTCGGGTTGCGTTATCGGAATACCTTCCCCCGGTAATTCCTTAACAGCAATTCGTCTTCGTTCATGGACAACAGGTAGTCCGGTTAACCTCACCTAGAAAAAATACTTATTTCATCGCCAAAAGACTTGACAACCCTTATACAGGTATTATAAAGTTTGGCGAATTGGTACGCTTTATTTTAGCAACATCAAATTCAACATAAAAAAGAACGAACCACAAGTAACTGCGTAAATAACATTATGTAAAACGGAGAGATATAAATTCTAATAAAAAACTCTATAAAATTATAGATAACCTGTATCTGGCACGCCGATTACCGTATATATCATCGGTTGCCATTACTCCAAGAAAAAAACAATAAAAACGGGAGGTGTAATGTAAGACAAAAATTTAAGCGGAAATTTTGTATGTCATTAACCAGTAAAACAGGAGGTAAATATGTGGAAGAAGACCATGAAATACACAGTACCGATAATCATATGTCTTGTATTTTTAATGGCTCTGCTCCCAGGGTGTGCTGAGGAAGTCACACCCACCACAACGGTCACCGCGACGGCAACGACCACGACGACGGCGACAGCTACAACGACGGCAACAGCCACAAAGACCGTAGCACCGACGACACCAACACCAACGCCGACACCGACAAAGCCGCCGGAACCGCCGGAACAGGATGAAATCGTCATCGGCGCTTCCCGTGATATCACCGGTCCGCAGGCCGGCTTCCAGGCGTTCGGCTTCGCCCCGTTATACAAGGCTTGGGCTGAAGAAATCAATGCCGCCGGCGGCATCAACGTAGCTGGCAAGATGCTCCCTGTCAGAATAATTGAGTACGATGATGCCAGCGACCCCGCGGTATGCACCAGGAATATCGAGAAACTGGTCACGGAAGACAATGTCGATTTCCTCTTAGGGCCCACGGGCACGGCCATGCTCTTTGCCGCGGCGCCTATCGCCAATAAATACAAGACTCTCATGATCTGCGGCGAAGGCGGCGCCACCACCCTCGAGCCGGTGATGCCAGAACTGCCTTACGTCTACTCCGTTTTGAACTACTCCAACCATTTCCAGATGCCCGTATTTGCGGATATTATGAATGAAGTTGGAGCCAAGACGGCATACATCTGCTACATGGCTGACCTGCACGGCGCCGAATATAACGCTTCCGCCCAGGGCGAATTTGCCCTGAAGGGCATCCAAGTCCTTGGCTCCACGAGCATTCCGATCACCATTGCCGATATGAACCCGATTGTCGAGGAAGCCAAGGCTCTGGACCCGGATATCTTCTGCATGTTCGCCTATCCTAACCAGAATATCCTTTTCATGCAGACTGCCTTAGCGCTGGATTTCGACCCGGAATGTATACTGATCGGTCCGGGTTGTAACTTCGAGTTCTTCAGTCTCACTTTTGGCACTGCTCTAGAAGGTGTCATGGGCGAGGGTGCGTGGAACGCGAAGAGTTCACCCGAAGCCGCTGCTTTTGCGGAGAAGGTGACAGCTCTGGTTGGCATGGGCAACCAGGACTGGTGGGGCGCCATTGTATACCAGGCTGCTCTCGAGTACCTCAAGCAGGCCATCGAGAAGGCTGCAACCCTTGATACCGAGGCCATCCTGGAAGTTTTCAGGACCACCCATTTCCAGACAATAGTGGGAGACATGTGGTGGGATATTCAAGGTGAAGCAGGTGGCGGGCTCCTGCCGTATGAATGCTACGCCGGTCAAATCGGCCAGTGGCAGAGCGGCATTTTTGAAGTCATCGACCCCGGTGAGAAACGCACCGCCGAACCTATCTATCCCAAGCCGCGGTGGCCATCAGAATAAAACACAACACTGCGAGCAAATAGTACAGTCAAGTAACAGTTTAAACAGGCTGTCTGGAGGTCATACCGCGGGTGAAAATCCCGCGGTATCCTCTAATTTGATACGATAGTTGGTCTTCAGACAGCCTTCTGTTATATAATGTTATATTACACAAAGCGTTTATTCTTTAAGATAATTTAATGGAAGATCTTCTCAGGATGGTCCTCGGCGGCCTATTAATCGGCGGCATTTACTCGCTGGTATCCATGGGCCTCACCCTGCAATACGGCGTGGCCAGGGTATTGAATATCGCCCACGGCGAATTCTTAATGTTTGGGGCTTTTATAACCTTCTGGCTGCAGCAGAATCACGTTAATCCGCTACTCACCGTTGTTATAGTAGCCCCGTTAATGTTCATCGTCGGATTTATCGTTTACCGGACTCTTTTCACAACTATCCGACTAAAATCGCCCAACCCGGGAGTTTTCGAAAGCAATGCCCTCCTAGCCGCCTTCGGGCTCTATTTTATTGTACAAAATATCGCCGTGCGTATCTGGGGCACGACACCGCGCAGTTTCGCCTACCTGTCCGGAAGTGTTTCTATCGGTGGGGCGTTATTCAATGAGAACCGGCTGGTTGCCGCGGCATTTGCCATCGGCATCGGTATAATCTTTTATCTGTTCTTAGCCCGCACCCGTACCGGCAAGGCTATTAGGGCAGCCTCCCAGGATGCCACTACCGCCGGGCTGATGGGGGTCAACATCAATTACACGCTGGCATTATGTTTCGGTTTTGGTGCCGCTATGGCGGGAGTAGCCGGCGCTCTCATCAGCGTCTGTTACCCCATAAATACCGTGATGGGCCTCGGATATACCGTTATCGCCATCGTCGTCGTTACGCTGGGCGGTCTGGGCAGCATACCCGGCAGCTTTATCGGGGGATTCATCCTGGGTGTTATCGGCACCGCCGTTACATTCTGGGAACCCGGTTTAGCGGTGGCTTCTTACTATGTAATCTTTATCATCTTGTTACTGGTACGGCCAAAAGGCATCATGGGGAAATAATAAATGGACTTTAGCAGGACAGACTGGATAAAAACCGGCATTAACCTCGGGATAAGCCTGGTAATCCTGGTTTTAGTAGCTCTTATGCCTGTATACGGCTGGCAATACGGCGTTTCTCTGTTCACGTATTTCTTATTGTATATAATACTTGCCGTCAGCTGGACAATCTTTTCCGGTACTACGGGCTATATCTCCTTGGCAACCGCGGCGTTTTACGGGGTTGGCATTTATGCGGCGGCTATATACGGCAAGGAGTATCCTTTAATTGTCGTTGTTCTTATCGGCGCCTTTGCCAGTTTCGTCGTTGCCTTCTTCGTCGGTGCTATAACATTGAGACTGAAGGGCATATATTTCGCTATGTTTACCTTCGGGCTCGTGCTGCTTCTCAAGGAAGTGATCTACTTCTGGGAAATCGATATATCCCATATCCGCGGCAGATTCGTGGTGCTGCAAAGCAATGAGACTATCTTCTATTATCTCCTGGGTATCCTCGTCGTCACCATGATTGTAGCTTATCTTATCAAGAGGTCCAAGTACGGACTGGCGCTGCAGAGCATCGGTGAGAATGAGGAGGCCGCGGCGCATATGGGAATCAACGTCACCATGGTCAAGATCCTTTCCTATGCTGTAAGTGCGATATTCATGGGCGCTGCCGGAGTCGTTATGGCGACAAAATTGACCTATGTTGACCCGGGTGTCGCTTTTAACCCGTTGATGTCTTTCAACCCGGTTTTGATGGCTATTTTCGGCGGGCTGGGGCATTTTTACGGCCCGGCTATCGGCGCGGTACTCTTCTCCTACATCCAGGAAGTATTAACGACGGGCGATTTGAAAGATTACTATATGCTCATCTTCGGCACCATCCTGGTAGCCACTATTCTTTTCCTGCCCGCCGGTTTGATAGGACTTATCCAGAATATATGGAGACGAATATCAGGAGCGAAACGTGCACCTGCTTGAGGGCGAAAAAGTCACTAAAAGCTTCGGCGGATTAACCGCCGTATCAAACGTGGATTTCTACGTTGATAAGGGTGAAATACTGGGCCTTATCGGACCGAACGGAGCCGGCAAGACGACTCTATTCAATGTAATCTCAGCCACACTCGAACCAAAGTCAGGTGAAATCCGGTTCAAGGATAAAAAAATCACGGGTCTCAAGCCCTATCAGGTGTGCCGACTTGGCATTGCCAGGACCTTCCAGACCGTAAAGATATTTGCCAGCCTTACGGTCTTTGACAATGTGCGCATTGCCTCGCTCTTCGGCACTCCTCACCGGGTTTCTCCGGCGCAAGCTGAAAAGAGCACCGTGGAATTACTGGAATTCGTGGGACTATCAAATGTCAGCTTTGTCCCGGCCGCAGGACTGACGCTGGGCAACCAGAAACGTCTGGAAGTTGCCAGAGCACTGGCAACCGAGCCGGAACTGCTGCTGCTCGATGAACTGATGGCCGGTCTCAATCAAACCGAGGTCGCCCAGGCTATGGAACTGGTGAGACAGATACAGGGCAGGGGCATTACCATTATCATGATTGAGCACGTAATGCAGGCCATAATGAACGTTTGCGGTCGGATTATCGTGCTGGACCACGGCCTAAAGATAGCCGAAGGTCCCCCGCAGGAGATTGCCAACAGTAAGAAGGTAATCGAAATATACCTGGGAGAACAATCTCATGCTTGAAATTAGTAACCTGAATACTTATTACGGCCAGATACAGGCATTATGGGACATCAGCCTGAAAATTGAAGAAGGGGAGATAATGGCTCTGGTCGGGCCTAACGGCTCCGGCAAGTCCACCCTGCTGCACACCATCTCCGGAATCATACGTCCCACTTCGGGCACTATCACCTTTCTCGGTCAAAGAATCGACGGCCTGGCGCCTCACGTCATCGTCGACCTCGGTATATCGCATATCCCCGAGGGCAGAAAGCTTTTCACGGACATGTCCGTACGCGAGAACCTGGAGATGGGGGCTTATACCAGCCGTGCCTGGAAAGATAGGCAGGCAACCCTGGCACAGGTCTACGAACTATTCCCCATACTGAAAGAAAGAGCCTCGCAGCTAGCCAGGACATTAAGCGGCGGCGAACAGCAGATGGTAGCCATGGGACGCGGCCTGATGTCGAGACCGAAGCTCTGTATCATCGACGAACCTTCCAACGGACTGGCACCCCGCCTGGTGCAGGAGGTCTTTGAGAAAATAACCTCACTCCGCGACCAGGGTATAACCGTATTGCTCGTTGAACAGAACGTCCACCAGACGCTTCAGATAGCCGACCGCGCCTGCGTGCTGGAGAACGGCCGCCTGGCACTGGAAGGCACCTGCAAAGCCCTTCTGGAAAGCGACCATATCCGCAAAGCCTATCTGGGGCTTTAGCTGACGAAGTAGCATTATAAACAATATGAGATTTAGGGGGGCAGCCCCCTTTTTCTTTTTTATATTTCGTCCTTCTCCCCAGAGCCGGAATTGGAGAAAACAATCTGATAAGATATTGGCAAACACGCCCAATTTCACCAGCACCATTCTTTTATTATATAATTATGGCTGCGATTAAAGATAAAGAGTTCAGGAGGTAAAAATGGATTTAGGTTTTAAAGGCAAGGTAGCTCTGGTTACCGGCGCCGGCAGCCAGATAGGCTTCGGCAGGTGCATCGCCCTTTTTCTGGCAAAAGAGGGCTGTGATGCCGTCGCGGTTACCGATATCAACCTCGATGACGTTAAACTCACCGCGGAAGCCATCACCAAAGAAGGCTGCAAGTCCATTGCCGTTAAGGCGGATGTGACCAATCAGGCAGAGGTACAGGCGATGGTCAAGAAGGTCATCGACGAATACGGGAAAATAGACATTCTCGTTAATGTAGCCGGAGCCGTCTTCGGCTTCGGCCCCCTGGAACAGCAGGACCGCGCCACCTGGGACCAGAATATCCATCTCAACCTCTACGGCACCATGTTCGTTACCCAGGCCGTGCTGCCGCTGATGAAAAGCAATAAATACGGAGCCATCGTCAATATCGGCTCCGGTAGTACCCACATGCCCAGTCACGGCGTAAACGTGTACGCCCTGTCTAAAGCCGGCGTGGCGTTGTTCACCAAGCAGCTTGCTTGGACAGAGGCACAGACCGGTATCCGCGTTAACTGCGTAGCCCCCGGCCCATCCCCGACCAATTTTATCAAAGCCCCCAATAAAGACGCCGTCATGGAAATGCAGCTCAAGGGGATACCCATGAACAAAATTACCAAGCCGAAGGACATCGCTTACGCCACGCTCTTCCTTGCCTCGGACATTTCCGGGGATATGACCGGCCAGGTGCTCCATGTTTCCGGCGGTTCGGTGATGGAGCTGTAAAAACTGACCCGCCCGGACAAAATGTAAGGAGAATGTGACACCGTCTTTCAGGGTATCAATCCCGGTCTGCACCAGGACGATTCGTTCGTAAAAAGGGCGGGTACTAGGACTTAAGTCATGGATAAGAGGGATTACTAAACTCCTTGACAATTGGCCGACACCGGGTCTAAAATGGGTCAGAAGCTCCTGACACAACCTGAATTCGCTTCGGGAGGTGGTTAGTGAGGCTTCATGAGTTATTCGGAGTCTGGCAGGTGGACTGTTGATGCCCTGCCAAGCGTAGGGCAGCCAGAAAACGAATCCGGCTCGTAAGTTAATCTGGATGTCAGTCTGCCGAGCAGACGCCCAGAATGGTGATAATCACCGAAGTGAGCGGGATTCGTCCCAGCAAGTTTGTGAGTGGAGGTTGCTGATAAAGCGGCCTCCACCGGTTTTCAGGGGGATTCTACGGAGACTCCGCCGGTTCAGCCCTGAGTCCTGTCTTGGTCAGCAGTTCCCGGTAGTATTCGGCGATATCTTCGTCGTATATCTTGCTTTCAGCCTTTTCAAACGGCAGCAGGAGGGCATCCCGGTATATTTTCTCAATATCGGGAATAAGATTGGCTAAGCCCAGAGAATTGTTATCGGAGAGGTCTACAGGGTCGTCCGCACCGGCAAAAATAGGATTAACCATTCTGGCGCCCAACACGAGCAAGCAGCAAACGGCTACTCCCCCTAAAAAGCCCACAAATACTTTCATCAAGCGCGTCTCCCCATCTTGATAACCCGGTGATACACTTATACATTTTGATTCTGACACACGACCATAAATGTCTGTATAAAATCTATAAATATTACATAAAAGTAAGGTTAATATTGTATAAAGAATGCCCCCCGGCGCTCTTACTTGACAGTCTGCCTGAGGCACACTTAAAATAACGGCAGCGGAGTCCAGGACTTTATCATCCCCGACCGGATATTTCTACAGGAGGCGACATGAGTCAGCAAATCCGCATATTGCCCGCCATTCTCACCGAAGACGCGGAAGCTCTGAAAGATATGGTAGTCCGGACCGAGACCTTTGCCAATCAAGCCCAGTTTGACATTATGGACGGGCGGTTCGTGCCTTCAAAGAGCGTTTCCTGTGAGGATATAGCCTCCCTGAAAACGAATCTTAACTGGGAAGCCCACCTCATGGTGCTGCACCCGGAAGACTACCTGGAGGACTTTCAGAGAGCGGGGGCGCGGAGGATAGTCTTTCATTATGAAGCCACCTCCGCCCCGCAAGATATCATCCGGAAAATCAGGCAACTCGGAGTTGAGGCAGGTTTAGCTGTCAACCCGGAAACACCCGTAAACGCTTTTGCCTCACTGGTTGACAAGCTGGACAGCGTACTTTTCCTGTCGGTCAACCCGGGCTTTTACGGCGCCAGGTTCATCCCGGAAGTCCTCGATAAAATAATCGCCTTCCGCAAAACGTATCCCCGTATTGAGACCGGCATAGACGGCGGCGTTAAAGAAAACAACGTTGTCGAAATCGCCCGCACCGGCGTTAATATCATCTGCGTGGGCAGTGCCATCTACAATCAGCCGGACCCCGCGGCAAGCTACCGCCGACTCACCGCATTGATTAAGGACGTCGCCTGAGCCTGCCTGTCAACCGGCAAGTCTGATAACTGAGGAGGAATATGTTTAAAGTAAAAGCCACTGTGGTCGGTTTTGATAAAGACGAAAGTAAATATCCCTGCCACTTCCGCTATAAAATAGGCGAGGAGATTATCTACGACGGCGAGACGTTCGCCGGGAGGGTGTGTCCCAACATGCTGCCGCAACTAAGCGAGGCGATAAAAGACCTTTTCGCTTCCGGAGGCAGGCACCGGGAAGGAGAAAACGCCGGCAGTTACTATCCCTTCTGGCATTCGCCGCTCAGCCGGTACGACCCGTCCTTTAAAAAGTACGACGGTGTGGGGTTCCGTCCCACACTGGAAAGACCGGAAGAAAACTACAAATACGTTCCCGACGAGACTTTGTTCGATAATCCGCCGGGCGGCAAATACATCATCGGCAAGGGCACGGAAAAAAGGACGCTTTCGCTGGTCTGCGGCGACCAGCATACCCTGGCGCGTTTTGTGGTGGAAGCCTTCGACCTTGCCGATAAGGGCGACAGCCTCCCCTATTTCCGCCGGGCAATGTCGATACTGAAAAAAGTCCTGCCGAAACCCGGTATTGCCATGAAGAATATTATGAATGAGTTTACCGGGGACGAGCGGGAAAATGTTTATCCTTCATTAGGGCAGAACATGATTGCCATACTGGTCGGGGAACTGGAACTTTTAGGTTACGTGGATGTTGCCGACGATAAGGTGACGGTCACGGATAAAGGCAAAAAGAAACTGAATGATTACAGGAAGAGCCTTACGGCGGAAGAGAAAAAGGCGTTGAAACTGTAAATCCGTTACATCACGGAACGATATCTACTGCTTTTCCGGGTTATCCTCGCTGCCCCAGTTCTGCATGAATTCCTTGAGTCGCTGTGCCAGTCTGGGACTGGTCCTCAGACGCTGGATAAAAATAGGGCAACCCTCCAGCAACGAGTTCTGTGCCGCCGTTGCCATGCTGGAAAGCAGGTTTTGCATGCTGCTGTCCATCTGCTGGGGGATATTCATCCCCGGCGCCGATTGCTCCATCTGCCGGCGGATGTCCTCGGCGGTAAATTTCATCGGTATAACGCAGCTCTTGTACCAAGGACACTCCTTGCACTGGACAATCCCGTAGGCTTCGTTCAGGATGTCATCCATCACTATCCCCCCTTATGATTCACCAATAAACAGCATATCGACTATATATCCGTCAATCTCTGACTTACCGGAAAAAGCGCCTATCTTGGCACTCCGTATTATACCATCTTTATCAATAAAATACGTCGTCGGGATATAGCGCGCATTGTATTGCATACCTACTTTGTCGGTCGTGTCCAGGAGCACCGTAAAGGTAAGACCGTACCTGTCCACGAAATCCCCCACCGCGGCGGCGGATTCCCCGAGATTCACCGCCAGTATCACCAGTCCCTGTGCCGTCCACTCCGTATCCTCCGCTACCTCCTGGAGAAAGGGCATCTCGCCCCGGCAGGGCTCGCACCAGGTCGCCCAGAAGTTCAAAAGCACCGGCTTGCCGCGGTAATCGCTGAGCGAGACCTTCTTACCGCTCAGGCTCTGCAGCGTAAAATCCGGCGCTGTGTCACCGACCTCCGGGACTTTCTCGGTGCCGGCGCCATTCGAGCAGCCGGCCATGGCAAGCACAGTTGCCAGCATTATTACTACTGACAAAATCCTCCATACTCTCAACGTATCACCCCCGAAAATTGTTTGTCCCGCGAGCTAAGCATCCCACCTCAGATTACCGGTCAGGACCAGCACACCCACAACAATCAAAAGTATACCACTGATAATGTAAATAATTCTTGAATGATGTTGGATACGTTTTATTAGCGGCACCAGTGAATCAAAGGCAACGCCGATAATCAAGAACGGCAGACCCAGTCCCAGGGAAAATACGCCCATCAGATAGACGCCCCGCCCTACTGTCGCCGAAGACAGCGCCAGACCTAAAGTGCCCCCCAGAAGACCGGCGACGCAGGGCGTCCACCCTAGCGAAAACACCGCCCCGATGAGAAAAGAACGCAGGTAGCCCGTGGTATTGCCCAGAGACGCGTTAACGCGCTTTTCGTAGTTCAGCCAGGGAAACTTGAGCGTACCCAGTATAAACAGACCGAAAGCAATCAACAGGCCGCCGGCTATCTTCTGTACAACCGGGGCGGAGCCGAGGACGAAACCGGCCAGACCGGCGATGGCTCCATAAGCGATAAATATACAGGAAAATCCCAGTACGAAGCTTATGGAGTTCAGGAATATGTGGACTCTGCTCCGCTCTACCCCGGGTTCTAGTATCCCCGGTCCGCATATGCTGGCAAGGTAAACCGGCACCATCGGCAGCACGCAAGGGGAGAGAAAGGAAAACAGTCCGCTGCCGAAGGCAACCGCAAGCGTTACGTTTTCATCCACCGACTATATTCTATAATGTATCTACTCAACTTGCCACCAATGCCGGAATTATCCCCTTACCTCCCCAACCCCTCGTATGTTATCTATTCTCACCCTGACCGTCCTGTATCATCAACGGCTTATCCCGTAATACATAAACCCTCTCCCTCGATGGGAGAGGGCAGAGCTTGCCCTGAGCGTAGCGAATGGGGTGAGGGTGAAGTAATCCCACCCTACCACCCTCGTATCATATGCGGCTTATCACGTCTGACTAAAAAAGGATTATTGCCTATGGACAAAACCTGTTTTACCCCTTATAATTTCAAATGCATATCCTCCCGTTATCATGGTACGATATATCACGGAGGGGGCAGCAAAGGGCACCGGAAGTCCGTGGCAAAATTAAAGAGGTAGGAGGGAATTATGCCGCTGTATATTATGATGACCAACCTGACCGATGAAGGTAGAAAAACCGTTAAGACCAATCCCAACAGGATAAAGGAAGTTAATAAAGAAGTAGAAGCGATGGGTGTGAAAATCCTGGCGCAGTACGTGACTCTCGGCATGTACGACTTCATCAATATACTTGAAGCCCCGAACAACGAGACCATTGCCAAGGTGGCGACGGAACTCGGTTCCCGCGGCACCCTGCAGACCAACACCCTCGCTGCCTTAACGCTGGACGATTATATCAATAGTTTAGTTTAGGGAAGTGAAACGGACGCTGTTAGCAGTCCCGGTGCCCTTTCCCCGTCGTCGGTATGCCCGTTCACACGATTTCAGGGAGGATAGCTATTAGACCTCTAAGCTACACCCAGATATCTCTCTACCGTTCGTGTCCCCTGTGCTATAAACTACAGTATATTGACGGTCTGAAAACGGAAGCGAAGTCATATTTCAGCTTCGGTACCGTCATGCACTCATGCATCGAGTTCTTTTTCAGGGTCAACACACCCCCACCCCCTTCCCTTGACGATTTGCTTCTATATTACGAACAGAACTGGCTTTCCCAGGGCTACGAAACGCCCGAGGAAGAAGCCCGGTATAAGGAATACGGCAAAGAATTACTGACAAAGTTCTGGGAAAAACACAGCGCCGATTTCCGCCTGCCGATAGCCCTGGAACGCGGCTTTTCTCTCGATATCGAAGGTATCAAGGTCCGGGGCTTTATCGACCGGGTGGACAAGCTGGAAAGCGGTAACCTTTCGATAATCGACTATAAAACGAATAAGGAGCTTTTTACCGCCGACTACCTGGCTAACGACCTCCAGCTTACTATCTACCAGCTTGCCGCCGAGCAGACCTGGGGGCTCCCGGTGGAAAAACTCACTCTCTACCACCTGCGTTCGAACACCGCCTGCACCTGCCCGCCGCGACAGCTGGAACAGCTTGAGGAGGCAAGGCAACTGGTGCTGGAGGTGGCGGCAAACATCAATCAGGGCATCTTCCCGGCGGTGGAAAACCAGTACTGCCCCTGCGATTTCCCCGAGCATTGCCCTTACTACCGCCACCAGTTTCTGGTCGAAACACCGGAGCCGACCCGCCAGGAACTCCTGCCGGGCATCGCCGCTATCGACGCCGTGGAACGCTACGCCGACCTCCAGGCGCAGATAAAAGAACTGCAGGTACAGCTTGAAGAGACCCGACAGACGATTATCGATTACTGCCAGAAAGAAGGCTTGAACCGGGTTTTCGGCAACGAATACGATATCACCTACAAACTCACCGAGAGAACGGGATTCAGCGAGGAGGAGGTCAAAGCCCTGCTGGAACCGGAAGGCCTGTGGGAGAAAGTGCTGGGGTTCGACCCCTCGCTGCTCAGACAGCTCATGACCGACGAAAAAACCCCCGCCGAAATCAGGAAGAAACTGGAATCGCTGCGCAAAGTTACGGATACTTACCCTCAGCTCAGGCTGCGGAAACGCACCGGAGAAGAGGAATAGTACTTGTTAACAGTCATTGCGAGGAGTCCCGGTGCAATCGGGATGACGCGGCAATCTCCGGCAATGACAATAGAGATTGCTTCGGGCTTCGCCCTCGCAATGACATTGCATAAGGAGTAATTCTTGTCGAAAATACTGCTGGTAAGACACGGCACCACCAGACTGCATACGGGCAACAGGTTCTGGGGCAGAACCGACATCCCTTTAAGCAACATCGGTATCAAGCAGGCCGGTCAACTGCGCAACCGGCTGTCAAAGGAAAAGATAGACGCCATCTATTCCAGCACGCTGAGTCGCGCCCGTTCCACCGCGGAAATCATCGCCTCCGGACACAAACCCGAAGTCAACGCCTGTGAAGAACTCTGCGAATGCAATTTCGGCTATATCGAGGGCCTTAATTTTGACGAGATAAAACGACTCCACCCGGCTCTGGCTGAGGAACTGAATAACCGGAAAACGGTGGCTTTCCCCGGCGGCGAAAGCCTTGAACAGCTTAACGCTCGTGTGCAGTCCTTTCTTCAGAGGTTGGAAGACCATAAGCCGGAAGAAACGATTCTGATTGTTGCCCACGGCGGTCCGCTGCGCCTGATAATCTGCGACCTGCTGGGACTGGGAATGGAGCACTGGCTGAAGTTCCACGTAGACCTGGCTTCGCTGAGTATTATGGAAACGTACCCCCGGGCTGCCGTTTTATACCTGCTGAACGACGTCTCCCATCTAAACCCTTAGGAGGTAAAATGACTCGTGTCTTCGCTTCATGGAGCGGTGGCAAGGACGGCTGTCTCGCCCTCCATCGAGCTATAAACAGATGCCTGGACGCGGGTTGCCTGCTGAATATGGTCTCCGAGGACGGCATACGCTCGCGCAGCCACGGCTTACGGGCTGCGGTTATAAAAAAGCAGGCTGAGGCACTGGGCATCCCCGTCATTCAGAAACCCACCGCCGATGCTGATTACGAAGCGGTGTTCATCGAGACGCTTAAAGAATTCAAGCGGGAAGGGATAGATGGCGGGGTCTTTGGCGACATTGATTTTGAACCGCACCGGGAGTGGGACGAAAAGGTATGCCGGCAGGCGGGCATCACTCCTTACTTACCCCTGTGGCAGGGAAGCCAGCCCGAGCTCATGAAAGAGTTCATCGCTGCCGGATTTATATCCGTCATCGTCACCGTCAAAGCCGACCTCCTCGGTAAGGAATTCCTGGGAAGGACTGTAGACAGGCAATTGCTCTATTATCTGACCGGCTCCGTAAAAAATGTGACACCCTGCGGCGAGGCCGGCGAATACCATACTCTGGTTATCGACGGTCCGTTATTTAAAAAACGACTTGAAATCATAAAAAGTGAAACTGTCTCCCGGGGTGAGTATCATTTCCTGGAGATTCTGGAAACCACACTAAAACCGAAGTAACCGTGAGAGGTGAACATGGCAAAAATTATCGCCAGAGTGGTATCTCAAAAGGGTACCTGTGAGGCCGGGCATAAGGTCGGCGACGAGTTCGTTATCGGCCAGACGACGCCACCGGGAATGTGCTCCTGGGCTTTCATGGCGGTATTCCCTTACGCGGAGACGCTGGATTTCGGCGGTTCTTTCCCCTGGGAGAGCGGGCCGGACAAAGCCCGGGTAGCCTGCTCCGACCCGGACAACCCGGTGGTATTCGAACTGAGGCGGGTGGACGATGTCTGAAGACGGCGTTAGAAAGCCAGCATAATCAGCTCTTTAACGTTCCACCCCACCACCCCCAGTAATAGAATAATAGCCGGTACCAGCCATCTTCCCGGCACGAACCAGCTTATCAATACCGGCACGGCGAACTTGAATATCGCCAGCTTGTATATCGAGTCCAGTGAAGTCCTCACGAAAGGATTAAGCTCCGGGTACCCGTAACGCGCCGCTAACAGCGTCAGTACCAGGTCGACGAGCTGCAGGGACAGAAAAGCCGCCTTGAGTACCGTGTCTGTCCTGTCGCGCTGCTGGCTCTTGAAAATCAGGTAGCCGATGGGACCCGTGATATTTCGGTTCATTGACAATTTATCTTTCTATTAAGGTCATTCACTCCCTTCAGCTTAAGCCCGGATGGCATAACATTTGATAAATATCCGCGGCAAAATAGTGAATATTCCGTAAAATCACCCGTATGATTTACCGGCGCGTTTCATTCTCTTTTGCCAGATTTATACCTGTGTTATACTTGAGGAAAGAACCGTGTAAAGAGGGATTCACTTGACCGCTCCCGACGAAGTCAAGGCTAAAATCGAAAAGCTCCGGGCGGAAATCAACCGCCATAACTACCTTTATTACGTCCAGGACAACCCGGAAATCAGCGACGCCGAATACGACAGCATGATGCGGGAGTTAAAGCGACTTGAGGAAGAATACCCGCAGTTCCTTACACCTGATTCCCCCACCCAGCGCATCGGCGCCGCCCCACTGGAGGCTTTCGGCATCGTCACACACCGCTATCCTCTGCTCTCCCTGGGCAATGCCTTCTCCGACGATGAACTGACGGCCTGGTATAACCGCACTAAAAAACTTATCCCTGACGCCTCTTTCGACTTCGTTGGCGAGCACAAGATTGACGGACTGGCGGTGGCCCTGACCTATGAGAACGGTCGGTTGACCACCGGCGCCACCCGCGGCGACGGCTTTCGGGGGGAGAACATCACGCAGAATCTGCGGACCGTAAGAAGCATCCCCTTGTCCGTATCCAAAGACGCCCCACCCCGCTTCGAGGTGCGGGGAGAGATCTATCTGTCCAGAGACGGTTTTCGCAGGTTGAATAAAGAGAGAGAGGCGGAGGGACAGTCCCTCTTTGCCAATCCCCGCAACGCCGCTGCCGGTTCGGTACGCCAGCTCGATTCCCGCATCACCGCCCGTCGCCCCCTAGATATCTATATCTATATGCTGGGTTACGCCGAGGGTAAACCCGTCCCGCCGACGCACTGGGAGACTATGGAGTGGCTTAAAGAGCTGGGCTTCAAGGTAAATCCCAACAACCGACTCCTGAAAAACATCGGGGAGGTCGAAAAATACTACCGTACCTGGGAAGAGCAGCGCGAAAGCCTCCGGTACGAAGCCGACGGCATCGTTATCAAGATAAACCAGATTAACTTACAGGTGGAACTCGGCGATATCGGTCACGAGCCGCGCTGGGCTATCGCCTACAAGTTCCCCGCCGTCCAGGGCACCACCGTATTAAGGGATATCGGCATCAGCGTGGGGCGGACGGGCACTCTCAATCCCTACGCCATCCTGGAGCCGGTGACGGTGGGGGGCGTCACTATCAAACAGGCCGCTCTGCACAACGAGGACGATATCCGGCGCAAGGACATACGCATCGGCGATACGGTCATCATCCAGCGTGCCGGCGAGGTCATCCCGGAGGTCGTCGGTCCGGTGGTCGGTAAACGTACCGGTAAAGAAAAGGAGTTCAGCCTTCTGGAAAAACTCCCGAAAAACGATAAGGGACAGCCGGCCTGCCCAGAATGCGGGAGCGAGGTCATCAGGCCGGAGGGCGAGGTCATGTACTACTGTTCCAACGCCGCCTGTCCCGCCCAGGCACAGCAGCGCATCGAGCACTTCGCCTCAAGGGGCGCCATGGATATTGATGGATTGGGGGAAAAGAAAATACCCGCATTATACAAAATAGGAATTATTCATGACATCTCGGATATATACTCTCTGAAGAAAGAAAAATTCTTATTTTTTAAAAAAGAAATTTCTAAGATAATCGATAAACTTGCTGAAAAGATGAAGAATTTTATGGAATCCTCCAATATATCAATTAAGAAAAACACCAAACCTAGCGGATTGTTTAAAAAACTTACTAGTGAGTTACTAACAGATAAACAAAAAAATAGAATTTGTAAGGACTATAATTTGTCTTTGGATCACCTCCTTACACTACAGAATTACGTCGGGGATGTTGTTAAATTTCTTCCCGTGATGCTAGTAGAAGCTGGATTTACTCAAGAACTGACTTGGGATGAGGTTCGTACTTTAGAAATGTTTGGAGAAAAAAGCATCGATGAATTATTAAAGCAAATTAATAATAGTAAACAAATCCCCTTGTATCGATTTATATTTGCTTTAGGCATACGACACGTTGGCGAAGAAATGGCAAGAATCCTTGCCGAAGAATTTAAAAGTTTTGACACTTTGATGAGCGTTTCAAGTGATGATACTAAAATAAAAATGGAAATAGAGAGACTCAAAGCTAATAACAAGAGAGATGAACTTGATGCTAAGGCTAAAGTCGAAGAGCTAAAAAAACAAGTGAAAGTCGAAGATCAAGATATTAAAATTTTACGAAATGAGTTGATTGACTTGACTGCACGGGGGAAGTTCAAAAATCTTGATAAGTTTGAGAAGAATAACATTAGAAATAAGAAAAAAGAACTACAAACTCTAGCTAAACAAAAAAGACTTCATATAAAAAATACACGAGATAAGCTTAAGGCTCTAACTACAAATGAAAGATTGAGGGCAAAAGCCGCAAGAGAGAATCTCAATTTACTCTCCAATAGAGAGAAAATCAAAGCTATCAGCACCGTCGGACCCAAGATTGCTGATAGTATTACCGCCTTCTTCCGGCAGGAAGATAACCTGAATATTATCCGCAGGCTGAAAGAGGCCGGAGTTAAAATGGAGAAAACCTCCGCCGCCCCGAAAGACCTCCCCCTGTCCGGCAGGGAGTTCGTCGTCACCGGCCGACTGGACCATTTCTCCCGGCAGGAAGCGGAGTCGAAAATAAATGAACTCGGCGGCAGCGCCAAGGACAACGTTACCCGCAAGACCGACTACGTCGTTTTCGGCGCCGACCCCGGCTCCAAGCTGACCCGCGCCCGGGAACTGGGCATCAAGACCATCGACGAAAAGGAATTTTTAAAGCTGTTAGGCCAGGATTAACATGAAACTAATCGTGGGACTGGGCAACCCGGGATTTTTATACGCCCGCAACCGTCATAACGTCGGCTTTATGTGCGTGCGGTATCTCGCCAGGAAGCTGAAAATCCGCTTCGACCGTAAACAGGGGCATGCCCGTACCGGCATTGGCAATGTTGGGCGGTACCGGGCGGTGCTAGCGCGACCCCAGACTTATATGAACGCCAGCGGCGAATCGGTCAGCGTCCTCATGAGAAAGCTCAATGTCAGACCGAACGAACTCATCGTTATCTATGATGACATCGACCTGCCCCCGGGCAGAATCCGGCTGCGCCTCGGCGGGGGTTCCGGGGGTCACAAGGGCATCGATTCCATTATCTCGCGCATCGGCACGCGGGACTTCTATCGCGTCAGGGTAGGCATCGGGCGACCCGACTCTTCCGATAAGACCTCTCCCGAAGAAAAGGAAGAAGCTATCATCGCCTACGTTCTCAACGATTTCACCCGGGAAGAGAAAAAAACAATCGATAACGTTATCCCGGTAGTCAGCGATGCCATCGCCTGCCTCCTTTCCGAGGGACTGACCGTTGCTATGAATAAGTACAACTGATGGGTTGCCAGTTGCCCCACCCCACCTCTCGTGTGTTATCTATTCCCACCCAAACCCGCCTGCGCCAAGGCTTCGGTGGGTAAACCGCCCTGTATCATTCACTGTTTAGCCCACTGCCTTTCCTGTCATTCTGAGCGTAGCGAAGAATCTCGTGTTATTATGGTGTCATTCCCGCCATTTTTTCCGTCATTCCAGCGCAGGCTGGAATCCATCCCCACCCCGGTAGTAATCTTTTCCCACCCAGGCCACCCCGTATCATCCCCGGCTTAGCCCGTTAATACTCATCTCTCTTTTGCTATCGTTTATTCTCAATGTTATAATTTTCATATCTAAATGGAGCTTTCAGGAAAAGATACATACACATTTATAGGGGTTATCGGCGGCGGCGAGGCATTCCCGGAGGTCGCCCGTCTTGCCGAAGACGTAGGCAGGGAGATTGCCCGGCGGGGCGCCGTGCTGGTCTGCGGGGGGCTGGGAGGCGTCATGGAAGCCGCCTGCAAGGGCGCCAGCGAAGCCGGGGGACTGACCATCGGCATACTGCCGGGGGACAGTCGCCGGACCGCCAATCCCTGGGTAAAAATTCCCATCGTCACCGGCATCGGCTACGCCCGCAATGTGGCGGTCGTCAAGACCTCCCAGGCGGTCATCGCCATCGACGGCAGCTACGGCACGCTGACGGAAATTGCCTACGCCCTCCAGAGCGGCATCCCCGTCATCGGACTGGGAACGTGGTCGGTAGCCATTGACGGTATCGAGGATAAAAACGTTATCATCGCTCAAAATCCGGAAGAGGCAGTGGCAAAAGCGGTAGCCATGATTGAAGAACAATAGAAACACGACTGATTGGAGTTAAAAAATGCCAGCAATAAAAACGGTTAAAGCCAGGGAAATTCTGGACTCGCGCGGAAATCCCACTGTCGAGGTCGAGGTAGAGCTTGAGAGCGGCGCCAGAGGCACCGCCGCCGTGCCGTCAGGCGCCAGTACCGGCAGGTACGAAGCGGTAGAGCTCCGCGACGGTGATAAAAAGCGTTACGGCGGCAAGGGCGTTCTCAAGGCGGTGGCTAATGTCAACGGCGCTATTGCCGGCGCTGTCACCGGCATGTCCGCCCTGGACCAGACGGAGATAGACCGTACGTTGATAAAGCTCGACGGCACGCCGGATAAATCGAAACTCGGCGCCAACGCCATCCTGGGGGTGTCATTAGCCGCAGCCTATGCCGCCGCGAACTTCAAATGCATACCCCTTTACCGTTATCTTAATGACGCCAAAACGTATACCCTCCCCGTGCCGATGATGAACATTCTCAACGGCGGCAAGCACGCCGCCAACTCCACCGACTTACAGGAATTCATGGTCATGCCGGTCGGGGCGGAGAGTTTTTCCAGAGCCATGCAGATGGGCACCGAGGTCTATCACGCCCTGAAGAAAGTGCTCAAGGACAGAAACCTGAATACCAATGTCGGGGACGAGGGAGGCTTTGCCCCCTCCCTCCCCTCGAACAAGGACGCCGTCGAAGCCATCCTCGCCGCCATCGAGTCCGCTGGTTACAAGCCCGGCCGGGACTGCTTTATCGCCCTGGACCCCGCCTCTAGCGAATATTTCGAAAACGGCAAATACGTCCTCGCCAGGGAAGGCAGGACGCTGACTCCCGCCGAGATGGTAGATTTTTATGTCAATTGGGTCGACAGGTACCCCATCATCAGCATCGAGGACGGCATGGCTGAGGACGACTGGGAAGGCTGGCAGTTAATCACCGAAAAGCTGGGCGGTAAAATCCAGCTGGTCGGCGACGACCTCTACGTGACCAACGTCCAGCGCCTGAAAAAGGGCATCGACCTCAAAGCCTCCAATTCCATCCTCATTAAGCTAAACCAGATAGGCACATTGACGGAGACCATCGACGCCATCAACATGGCGCGGCAGGCTGGCTGGACGGCCGTGGTCAGCCACCGTTCCGGCGAGACCGAGGACACCACCATCGCCGACCTCTGTGCGGGGCTGGGGACGGGCCAGATAAAGACGGGGGCGCCCTGCCGCTCCGAACGCACCGCCAAGTACAACCGGCTCCTCCGCATTGAGAACGAACTGGGTGACCAAGCCGACTACGCGGGTATGAAGGCGTTTTATAATCTGAAATGAAAACAAAGATATTAAGACATGACTACAAAATTCAGGAAATACGACGTATCGTACGACTTTGAAGCAGTCAGACGCTTTCTTATCGAGCACTACCAGCCGGATAACCGGGACGGCAACTTTCCGCTACCGGCCTGGGAATATTTACACGGCCATCCCTACCTCGATGAAAACTCACTCGATAAGATAGGCGTCTGGGAGGATTCCGGTAGTATTGTGGGCGTAGTTCACTATGAACATAAATTAGGTGAAGCCTTCTTTGAAATCCATCCTGATTACACTCATTTGAAACCGGAAATGCTCGAACATGCCGAAAAGTATCTCTGGAGTAGAACGGATGACGGGCGGAGGTATATCAAAGCGTTCGTCAACGACTTCGATAAAGACTTTGAAGCTCTGGTGAAGTCGCGTGGTTACAAAAAAGATGAAAAATTAGCGCGCATCATGTCCCAGCTAAAGATAACGTATCCTTTCCGACCTATTGCCCTACCAGATGGATTTAATTTAATGAGTCTTGCGGAAGATAATGACCTGGCTAAGATAGACCGCGTTTTATGGCGGGGATTCGACCACGGGGACGAACCGCCTGAGATTGAAATCGAGAAGCGCGAGAAACAGCAATCAATGCCGGGCTACCGGAAAGACCTTAACATCGTCGTCGTCGCGCCCGACGGCAATTTTGTTGCTTATGCGGGCACATGGTTTGTCGCGGAGAACGAATATGCCTACGTCGAACCCGTGTGTACCGACCCGCTTTACCGCCGCCGGGGATTCGGCAGCACCGCCGTACTGGAAGGAGTCCGACGATGCGGAGAATTAGGCGCAACAGTTGCCTACGTTGGTTCTAACCGACCCTTCTATCAGTCAATGGGTTTTAAAAAGTTATTTGCCTGTAACTGCTGGATTAAGTATTTCGACGCGAATCAAGGAAAAAATGACTGAAGTAATTCCCGGTATTCACTGGATAAAAAGCCCGATATCGCTTGAAAAATCTACCCTGGCGCACATCAATACCTACCTTATCCGGGGGGATAAAGGCTATCTCCTCGTTGATGCCGGCTGGAACACGGACGCTTCTTTCGCCACTCTTCATAATTACCTGGTGAAAAACGGGCTGACCTTCGAGGATATCTCCCAGATTCTGGTCACCCACGTCCACCCGGACCATTACGGCATGGCGGGGCGGATTAAGCAGCTCTCCGGGGCGACCATCGCCATGCACTATATCGAAAAAGACTTCATCAAGTCACGCTACGTCGCCATGGAAGAACTGCTCCACCAGACCGACCGCCTGCTCGTTGCCAACGGCGTGCCGGAACGCGAAATGGTCGCCATGAGGGATGCCACCGTGGGACTGGAAAACTATATCGTCCCCACGCCGCCCGATATCCTCCTCCGCGACGGCAATACGGTCACCACCGGCGAGTTCACTTTCCGCGTAATCTGGACGCCGGGTCATTCGTCCGGGCATATCTGCCTCTACGAACCGCAGAAAAAAGTGCTCGTCTCCGGCGACCATATCCTCAGGAAAATCACGCCCAACATCGGCGTGCACCCGCAGTCGATAGAAAATCCCCTCGGCAGATATTTAAAATCGCTGGAAGAACTGAAGCAGCTGGACGTCGAACTCGCCTTACCGGGCCACGACCGTCCCTTTACACAGGTCGTCCCCCGCATCGACGAGATAATACGCCACCACGACTACCGCAACCGGCAAATCCTAGACACGATAGCACTGGCGCCCCGGACGGCTTACCAGATAGCTCAAAAAATAACCTGGAGTGACAACAGCGGATGGCATGACCTGCCACCCTTCCACCAGAGGATGGCTATTTTTGAGACCCTCGCCCATCTGGAAATGATGGCCGCCGAAGGCCGCGTGGACAAATTGCCCCGGGAAGGTATCATCTACTACCGGCAGACATGATATAATAAGCCAGATGAAAGAAATCGGCATCACCACCACCGTGCCGCTGGAAATCCTGATGGCGGGCGGCTACCGACCCTTAGACCTGAATAATATCCTCGTCAGCGAACCCGACCCCACCCGCCTTATCACCATCGCCGAGAGGGCCGGCTTTCCCCTCAACTGCTGCAGCTGGATTAAAGGCATCTACGGCGTCTGCCTGGACAAAGGCATAGATAACGTGCTCTGCGTCACCAGCGGCGACTGTACCAACACCGTCATGCTCATGGAGATTTTTAAACTCAGGGGACTGAACACCACAGAGTTCGCCTACCCCAACCGGCCCGACCCCCAGCTGGTACAATCTGTCCTGGAAACGCTGGCGGCTGACATGGGCACCACCCTATCAGCCACCGGGAAAATCAGCCATGAACTCCGGCCGGTACGCGACCTCGTTCTGAAGCTGGACGAATTGACCTGGAAAGAAAACAGGGTCAGCGGCTGGGAGAACCACCTCTGGCTTGTCACCGCCTCCGACTTCAACGGGGATTATCATAAGTACAGAGGGGAATTACAGGATTTGCTTAATTCCTGCGAAGAACGCCGGCCTTACCCCGAAAGTGAAATCAGGCTGGCTTACATCGGCGTGCCGTCGGTTTACGCACGGGAGCTGTACCCGTTCATCGAAAAACAGAACGCCCGCGTCGTCTTTAACGAGGTCCAGCGCCAGTTCGCCATGCCGGAGCCGGGCAAATCGCTGGCGGAGCAGTATGCCAGTTACACCTACCCCTATTCCATACAGGAACGCCTCAAAGATATAAAAACGGAAGTAAAAAGGCGGCGTATCGACGGCATTATCCATTACGTGCAGGCGTTCTGCCACCGCGGCATCGGCGACATCGTCTTCCGGGACGCCATTGACCTGCCGGTACTGACGCTGGAAGGCAACGCCGACTTCTTCCTGAACAGCCATGTCAAGACCCGGATCGAGGCTTTCCTGGACATGATTCAGCGAAAAATAAGGAGTCAAAAATCAAAGGTCAAAACCAGGTAAAAAAGTATTTATGGACAACCTGAAATAGTATACAATAGCTATAGATTGCTAAACAGGAGGTGTAAATGAAAACAAAAATAGGTATCAACGGCTTCGGGCGCATCGGGCGGCTGACCCTCAGGGCGATGAAGAAATACCACCGGGACGACCTCGAAGTGGTGGCGGTCAACGACCTCGCCGATACCAGGACCAATGCCCACCTGCTGAAATGGGACAGCGTCTTCGGGCGGTACCCCGGTGAAGTGGTCGCCAGAGAAAAAGCCATCGCCGTCGATGGCAAGGAGATTAAAGTAATCTCGGAACGCGATCCCGCCGCGATTCCCTGGAAGGACCTCGGCGCCGATATCGTCATCGAGTCCACCGGCGTCTTTACCGATGCCACCAAAGCCGTCGCCCACACTAAAGGCGGCGCTAAAAAAGTCATTATCTCAGCCCCCGCCAAGAACGAGGACCTCACCGTCGTCCTAGGCGTTAACGAAAAAGACTACGACCCTAAAAAGCATACCGTCATCTCCAACGCCTCCTGCACCACCAATGGCATCGCCCCTCCGGTCAAGGTACTGCACGATAATTTCGGCGTCAGCAAGGGGCTGATGACCACCATCCACTCGTACACCAACGACCAGGTAGTGCTGGACATCGTCCATAAAGATATCCGCCGCGCCCGTGCCGCCGGCCTGAATATGATACCCACCACCACCGGCGCTGCTAAAGCCGTTACCCAGGTCATTCCCGCCCTGCAGGGCAAGATTCACGGCCTGGCTTTCCGCGTGCCCACCCCGACCGTCTCGGTTATCGACTTTGTTTGTGACCTGGAAAAAGACGTCACCGTGGAGCAGGTCAACGCCGCGCTAAAGGCAGCCGCCGCCGGGCCCATGAAAGGCATCCTGGAATTCTGCGAGGAAGAGCTGGTCAGCATGGACTTTAAGGGTAATCCCCACAGCTCTATCATCGACGGACCCGGCACCATGGTTATCGGCGGCAACATGGTCAAGATACTTGCCTGGTACGATAACGAGTGGGGCTACAGCTGCCGCCTCGGCGACCTCTGCGTCTACCTGGCGCAAAAGGGATTATAATAGCGTTTATGTCAATGAAAACAGCCCTTGACCCGACTGTGCAAGCGTAAAATTTGACAAATCCGTCACAAATGATGTAAGAAAAAGGGGCTGTGTACATAAGTACCCGTTGACATCAGTTGCGGAATTACGTAAAATAAGAAAACTGGCGGAAAGGGTTAGTCATGAAGCTGGTTGTCGTTGGCTTCGGGCAATGCGGCGGCAGAATCGCCGATGAGTTTGCCCGGATGAATAAAAGGGCACGCGGGCTGCGCGGTCTTGATATTATTACCGGCGCTTATGCGGTCAATACCGATTTCGCCGACCTGAGCGGTCTGCATACTATAAGAGACAACTACACGCAGCGCATCGTCATCGGCAAGAGAAAGACCGGGGGCCACGGCGTCGGCAAAATCAATGAACTCGGCGCCGAGATAGCCCGTGAAGACTCCGATATGGTTATCGAGACCATACGGAATACGGAGCAGTTCGCGGAAACGGACGGTTTTCTGCTGGTTGCCAGCGCCGGAGGAGGCACCGGCTCCGGGGCGATTCCGGTAATGACGCAGCAGATTAAAGAACGCTACGTCGATAAGCCGGTCTATAACCTTATCGTCCTCCCTTTCGAACATGAAGTGAACACCGAGGACAGGACCGTCTATAACGTGGCTACGTGCCTGAAATCCAGTTATCTGGTGGCGGACGCCATCTTCCTCGTCGATAACCAGAGATACGTCATGAAAGACTCCTCGCTTACCCATAATCTCGGCAGGATAAACGCCACGATTGTTCATCCGTTTTTCAACCTGCTTTGCGCCGGCGAGGAGAAGAAGTCCCGGTACATCGGAGCCAAGCTGCTGGACGCCGGCGATATCATTCAAACGCTGGTGGGCTGGACGACAGTCGGCTGGGGTCGGTCCCAGACCCAGATACTGAAATCATTATTCGGTAGGACCCGCAGCTTCAGGGACAAAGCCTCGGAAACCCAGAAAGGCGTCCAGGCCCTCGATGAAGCCATCAGCGGACTGTCAATCAAGTGCAACCCGCTGGACTCAAAAAGAGCGCTCTATCTTGTGTCCGCTCCTCCCAAAGAAATTAACGTAGACCTTATCAAAGAGCTGGGGACATATATAAAAAATATGGCTCCGGAGGCTATTATCAGGAGCGGTGACTACCCCAGGGAAAAAGGCAATATGGATGTTACCCTGGTGCTTTCAGAAATGAGTGACGTGGAAAAGGTAAGGAGCTATTTCGCCAAAGCCATCAATCTCATCACGGAACTCAAGAAACGCCAGGAAGGTCTGGTAAGCACACAGCGAGGGATTGATATCACCATCAAAGATATTCCCTCGCTGTTATAACGAACTTATTCAGTTAATCAACCCGCCCCATGCTCAGACAAGGACCCGACTGGCGTCTCACTATAAACCTGCAAAATCCGGTTGGCTACATCCTGTCATATAATCTACCGTCACCTGGTGTGAACGCAGCAATCGGCGGGTGTTTAATGCCATGATTTATCTGGCTATCTTGGAGTAAATCTGCCAGGCCTGTTCAATAGTCTCGTCGCGTATCTTCCAGGCTTTCTCAACGTTCTGGTCACGGACGCTGACAGCCTCGTTGATGGCCGCCTCGCAGCTGTTCGCGGCAGTCTCGACTGCAGCCTGATAGGCCGCTTCGGCCCTCTGTACCGCGTTCTCGCGGGCTCTGGCAGCTTTGGCGATTGCTTCGTCGCGGTCTTTCATCGCCTGCACCACGGTTGCCTCGTAAGCCCTGAAGGACTGCGCCTCGGCACGTTTGTAAGCCTTGGCTACCTGAATTTCATTCTCGTGGTAAGCCTTGGCTACCTGGCGCTCGGCATCCATATACGCGGCATAAGCCCTCTCGGCCTGGCTCATGACCTCGTCAAGAGCGGTCTTGGGTCGCTCTTCTGCAGCAGCCTCCTGAGGCACTCCGGATGGAGCCTCTTCTTTCACATCTTCCGGGGTAGATGACTTCTTGGTGCGATCCTTCTGGCTGGTCACCAGACACCTCCTTTATTTTATGTTATTAGCTTTCTAGCTTTAATGTACCCGTTTATGCTAAACTGGCACTACTCAGTGCCAAGTATATGGCGCACTTATTAAAAAGTCAAGCTGTTCATTTAGCCCCGCTCACAATCCGGCAATCCCCGGGTAGTATCCATAACAATAATCATCCTGTACAACAATGACAGGTCACTTTTTTTCTTTATCTTTCTTGTCTTTATCCTCTTTTTTAGAATCGTCTTCCTCGTCGGCTTGCTGGCTCCTTTTCGTCTCGTACATTTTTGCCAGGGCTTCCAGTCGAGATTCCATTTTACCTTTGATTTCCTGACTGGTCTCTTTGGCCTCCCGGCTGGTCTCAGCCACCTTTTCTATCGCCTGTTTCACCGCCTCGATAGCACCCTCGGTAGGTTCAAGAGTCTCTGCCTTTTCCTCTTCCTTGACCTCCTCAGTGCCTGCGGCAGCCTCAGCCTGAGGCTCTTCTATTTCCGTCTCTTTAGCTTCTTCAGTTTTTTCGGCTTTTTCCGCTTCCTTGGCTTCTTCGGCCGTCTGTTCCTGATGTAAGGTTGCCTCGTAAGCTTTCAGCGATGCTTCGGCGGTTTCCCGAGCAACCTGGCCGGTGGCTTCGGCACGGTTAATCGCCTCCCTGAAGGCGGATATAGAAACGCCCGCCGCTTCCCGGGCCACCTTTGCCGATGCTTCGGTGGCTTCTTTAACCGCTTTCACCGTTCTCTCCGCCGATTCCCTGGCGGCTTTTATCAGAGCCCCGGTTACTTCCTTGGCAGCCTTGACGGCAGCTTCAGCCCCTTCCTTCGTCTCCAGGCTGATTTGCTCAGCACGGTCGATAGCTGCCTGTATTTCAGCCTTGGATGCCTCGGCGGCTTCATTGGCTTTTTGAATAGCGACCTCGATGGCTTCATTCACGGTTTTTATCGACTCTTCAGCTGTCTCCTTGGCTGACCGGCTGATTTCCTCGGCTTTGGCGACGGCTTCCTCGGACTGCTTGATAGACGCATCAATCGCTTCCTGGGCAGCTTTTGCGGACGCCTCGGCGGCTTCTTTAGCCGCGCTGGTCATTTCTTCCATCCTGGCAACAGTATCCCGGAATTCCCGTGTTGACGCCTCAACCGCCTGCTGGTTTCCCTGACCCACTTCCTCGACTCTGGCGATGGCTTCCTTCGACTTCTCGACGGACTCCCTAGAGGCTTCCTGGGCAGCCTTAATGACGGCGTCGGCGGCTTCCTGGGCGACTCTGGTGGCTTCTTCTGCCGTTTTACGCGCTGAAAGAGCCGCGGCTTCAGCTTCGGACATCACCTTATTCCGGTCCACTTCAGACTTGGCTAATATTTCCTGTATCTTCTTGATGATATTCTCACCCGTTTCCTTGGTCTCCAGGCTCAGCTGCTCTGTTTTTGCCACGACCGCCTCGAGCTCCCGCTTGGCTTTTGCCGCGTTTTCTCTGGCTTCTTTACCTATCGTCTCCGCTCTAGCCATAGCTTCACGCGACGCCTTGACTGACGACTGCGTGGCTTCTTTGCCCATGTTGACCGCCGCTTCAACCACTGCCTGAGTCTCCGTGTTTATCTTCTCTGCCTTTTTCACCGTTTCCTCGGAAATTTTCTGGAGGGTTACCGTGGCTTCCTTGGTTTGCTGACTGATTTCCTCTACACGTCCCAGCGTTTCCTCCGATGACCTCTGGGCGGCCTCGGCAACCTCCCTAGCTACCTGACTGATGGTTTCCGCCCGTTTGGCTGCCTCTTCGGCCGCGGCGGCGGCGACATCGGCTACTTCCCTGGTCGCCTTGCTCGATTTCTCCGCCCGGGTTACCGTGTCCCTGGCGGTCTTATTGGTCATATCGGCGGCTTCTTTAGCTTCCTTGGCTAATTTCTCCGCCCGGATAGTCGCTTCTCTGGTGGCTTTTATCGATTCTTCCATGGCCTCCTTGGAAGATTTAACGGATGTTTCGGCGGCCTCAATTGCTTCCCCAGCCACCTCTTTCGCAGATTCGGCTGTCTTTTTCGCCTCGCGGCTTAACTGATCAATACGAGTCAATCCATCCTGAGACATCATCAAGGCGGACTCGGCGGCGTGCATCGCTTCCACGCTTGTTTTTTCCGCCCGGGCTATGGCGTCTTCAAACGCCTTCATCATCGACTGCATGGTATCCTGAGGTTTTCGGGCAACCGCCTCGGCCTTGGTGATAGCTTCCTGGGCAGCCTTTAACGTAGCTTCGGCGGATTTCGTGACTTCCTGGGTTATTCTCTCCGCGCGTTCCAAGGCTTCCTGGGCGGCTTGTGCTGATGCCTCGGCGGCTTTCCTGGCTTCCTCGCCTATCCTCTCGGCACGCCGCGCCGCTTCCATGGCGGTCTTCGTCGATATTCCGGCCGCCTCTTTGGCTACCCGGCTCAGCTCTTCGGCTCTGGCTACCGCCTTCTCAAAATCACTGATATTGTTGTCAATTTCTTCTTTTATTTCAGGAGACATAAGGTTAACCTTCCCCGGAACTACTTTATTATATCGATTATATCGGCTTAGACTATTATATTATTCAATCTCCAGTTTTTCAATAAACAAATGGCTCACCCAAGAAAAATATCATAGCCACTACGTAACCCACTCAATAGTACTAAAATATATTACGTAAATCACATCGGTAAAGATTGACATTCTTAAATTATTGTGATAAAAATAGCATTAGTTCATCATGAATGAGGTGAAATTATGAAATTAGTAGTTGTCGGTCTAGGTCAGTGCGGCGGCAGGATTGCCGACGAGTTTGCCCGCATGAACAGTCGCGCCAAAGGCCGGCGCGGCATGACCATAATAACCGGTTGTTTTGCAGTTAACACGGATGCCGCCGATTTAAGCGGGTTGTCCAGCATCAGCAACGACCACCGTCATAGAATTCTTATCGGTAGTCGTAAAACCGGCGGTCACGGCGTTGGCAAAATTAACGAACTCGGCGCTGAAATAGCCAGAGAAGACGCCGATAAAATCATCGATGCCATCCGGACTACCAAGAGGTTCTTCGAGACGGACGCTTTCCTGCTTATCGCCGGTTCCGCGGGCGGTACCGGGTCCGGGGCGATTTCCGTGATTACCCAGCACCTGAAAGAACGCTACATCGATAAACCGATATGGAACCTGGTCGTCCTCCCCTTCGAACACGAGGAAACCACCGAGGAAAGAACCGTTTTTAACGTGGCTACCTGCCTCAAGTCCTGCTATTCTATCGCCGATGCCGTTTTCCTCATCGATAACCAGAGGTACGTCAGAAAAGACTCTTCCATCCAGACCAACATTTCCAAAATCAACTCCATGATAACCGAGCCCTTTTACAACATGCTCTGTGCCGGTGAAGAGAAAAAGTCCAAGTACATTGGCGCCAAGCTGCTTGATGCCGGCGATATTATCCAGACGGTGGTCGGCTGGACGGTCATCGGCTACGGCAAGACCTCAGCGCCGCTGTTCAAGCTGCCCGAATTAAGGAGCGATTTCCGCAAGAAGGGCCAGGAAATACAGAAGGGCATCCAGGCTATGGACGAAGCCATCAGCGAGCTTTCCCTCAAGTGTAATCCCGCCGATTCCCGACGTGCCCTTTACCTGGTTTCCGGTCCCGCCAAGGAAATGAACATGGACATGGTTAAGGAAATCGGCGATTACATGCGGGATATCGCCCCCGAAGCAATTATCAGGAACGGCGATTACCCCCGCGAGAGGGGTGTTGTGGACGTGACCGTGCTCCTGTCCGAGCTCAGCGACGTGGAAAAAATCAGGGAGTACTACCTGAAGTCCACCGACCTTATCCCCGAGTTCAAGAAGCGGCAGGAGGAGACCGAGGACAAGCTCCGCGCCCTGGACGACGTTTCCAAGGATATCCCCTCGCTGCTGTAAGACCTCATTGAATACAAAAAACTGGAGAGCCCTGAGTTATTCGGGGCTCTCCTTTTTCACACGTCCCCGCCCCCATCGTGCGTTATCTATTCCCACCCATGCCGCCCTCGTATCATTAACTGCTTGACCCGTAGTCCCTCCCACCCCACCATTAACAGAATATAAAGCCGGTCAAAGAATAGGTTGCATCCTTCTCACTCTCTCCCCTATACTTTATACACCTTGACGGGGTGTTTAAGAGGGGCAAAACCCCTCTCCCCTAATCCCTCCCCCTCGCCTGCGGAACGCCTTGTCAGGAGAGGAGTTCACCCTGAAGGGCTCTCCCTGAAGGGGAAACAGGGGGTGAGGTTTATAGATGTCCTGGATACCGGCATGGAAAATCGGTATATGGAATGCCTGGATTTTTATGGTTCCCTTTCTATTAGTCACTCTTCTCTGTATTCTCTTGATGACGAAAAAAGACGCACCTGGTGGTCCATCACGAATTCCATGTAAGTCCAAGACTACCCTGCTAGTTGCCACTGCCTCTAAAATAATTTATTTGCCAGCTGTTATCTACTCTGTTTTCCTGCCGCTTAAATTAGGGACAATGTGGTTCTACATTGGTCTTCCAGTTACTTTGGTAGGATTATTGGGTAGCATAGAAGTTATGGTAGACTGGGCTATCACTTTAGCCGGTGAACCAGTTACCAGAGGACTCTATCGGTATTCCAGACATCCCATGTATGTAACGGGCATTTTCATGTTATTAGGCGTGAGTATAATTTCAGATTCATGGATTTTCCTGATATTCACCATAATATTTGGCGTCGGAGTAACTCGTCCGTATGTCATCAAGATTGAAGAAGCCCAGTGCCTTGGGCATTATGGTGCTGCCTATCGTGAATACATGGACAGGACGCCCAGGTGGATAGGAATACCAAAAGCTAGGACAAGGTAAAAAAATATACGGAGGTCTAAAGATGCCCTGGGTACCGGCGTTTGAAATCGGGGTGTGGAACGCCTGGTGGTTTATGTGCGTTTACCCTCTGCAGTGGCTGGCGGTAATTATTGTCCCGAAACACATCGCCGAGAGGACCAGTCATGCCCCGGAAATCATCCGGAGCCGGCAGGACAGGATAATGGCATGGCTCACCCAGGGATTCTGGATAGGTGCTACACTTTATTCGATATTCTTGCCTTTTCAGGTGGGAACAGCCTGGTTCTGGATAGGGCTGGTGGTTTTTGTTGCCGGTCTGGCAGTACTTGTCCTGGCGAGCCTGGCTGTCTCCGGCACCCCCGCGGATAAACCGTTCACCTCCAGCGTTTACCGCTTCTCCCGCCATCCTATGTATCTATCGATGTTTTTTGTATATTTCGGGGTTAGTGTGGCCGCCGCTTCCTGGCTCTTTTTCCTGATTACCATCATCACCTTCTTCCTGCAGCGGTACCAGGCGATGAAAGAAGAACGCTACTGCCTGAAAGAATACGGTAGTACCTACCGCGATTACATGGACAGGACGCCGAGATGGATTGGTATACCGAAAGCTGAAACAAGGTAAAAACACATACGGAGGTGAAAAATGTCGCTGGTACCTGCCTGGGAAATCGGGGTCTGGAACGTCTGGATTTTTATTGTACCCTACCTATTTATGAACTTCGTATTATCTCCCTTACTCATCAATAGGAAATCAACCTTCTGGGCATTTCCGTCATACACAAGATTGGAACGAGTGAACCTGCTCATCGGATTGATGCTCATGGGTGGCATGTGGATTTACAGCATCTTTTTACCATTAAGTCTTGGCACGGCATGGTTCTATGCTGGTCTCTTCGTTTATCTCTTGGGATGGGCTTTTCTTGTTTTATCAATGCTGGTTTTCATTGCTAATCCTGTGGATAAACCAAATACCACAGGTGTCTACCGCGTTTCCAGACATCCCTGGTATATGGGAATGTTCATGATTTATATTGGCACCGGCTTAGCCAGTTCTTCTTGGGTTTACATCCTAGTAGCTTTATTATTGTTAGCAACGTACCGAATAGCCTTTATGACGCCAGAAGAACGTATGTGTTGTGATAGGTTTGGCGATACTTACCGTGAATACATGAACAAAACCTCGAGTTGGATGGGTATACCGAAAGCTGAAACAAGGTAGAAAATATACGGAGGTGAAAAATGTCGCTGGTACCTGCCTGGGAAATCGGGGTGTGGAACGCCTGGATATTCATGGTCTGCAGTCTAATACCTGTTATCTTTCTTTTTAAGCCTCTCGTCTCTAGAGGCAAAGAAGGAGAAACCGATTTTACCGTGAATTTTAGCAAGATGCAGAAAAACGCTTTTTCCACTAACCAGCTGCTTTATTTCTTGGTTGTTATCTACTCTATTTTCGTCCCGTTAAAATTAGGTACGGCATGGTTCTATGTGGGCCTTCCCGTTTTCCTGGTAGCCTTAATCCCTTACGTAATTATGACGGTGAATTTTGTGGCCACGCCGCTTGACCAGCCTGTCACCACGGGCATATATCGTTATTCAAGGCACCCCTCCTACCTCCTCATGTTTCCGGTATTGCTGGGAACGGGCATAGCTTCAGCTTCATGGATATTAATTTTACTCTCTGTGATATCTAAAATTTTAACGTCTTTATTCGCAGCCGCCGAAGAACGCCACTGCCTTGAGAAATACGGCGATGCCTACCGCGATTACATCAACAGGACTCCCCGGTGGATTGGTATACCTAAAGCCGAGACAAAATAATACAATTAGGAGGTGCAATATGTCGCTAATACCAGTCTTTGAAGTCGGCCTTTGGAATACTTGGATTTTAACAACTTTTTTGTTCCTTTTCATTATGCTATCAGGACTATTGCCCAAAGATATAGGCAAGAGAATAACTCCCGACAAAGAAGATAATAAAAACCGCAAGGTAATGTTGATAGTATTTTTCATCATGATAATTTACTCCATTTTCTTGCCACTTAAACTGGGGACGGTATGGTTCTATGCAGGGCTTGCTGTTTATGTTTTAGGATTCATCATCTCTATTGCAGCGCTGTTTAGTATTGCCGCCACAAAACCAGATGAGCCGTTTACCCAGGGCATGTATCGTTTCTCAAGGCACCCAATATCTCTAGGCACATTATTACCCATGATAGGCGCCGGTATAACTTCGGCTTCATGGCTTTTTTTACTGCTTTCAGTAATTCTGATAGTCATATCTCACTTCTTATCAATTACAGAAGAGAGTTCAACAACTAAGAAATATGGTGATGCCTATCGGAAATACATGGCCAGAACTCCCAAATGGATAGGGATACCGAAATCCGTAGCAAAGTGAATTAAAGGGGGTTAAACAATGTCTCTTGTACCTGCTTTTGATATTGGCGTCTGGAATGCCTGGATTTTTATGATTTTGCTCATAATACCAATCTTCTTAGAACCTCTAAACATAATTCCTAAAGGTCGAGAGGAGGGGGATGATTACACCGCCAAGTTCAACAAGATGCAGAAGATTGCACTTCTTTCTGCCCATATAATCTATATTCTCGCGATTATATACTCTATTTTCGTACCGTTAAAACTGGGTACAGTCTGGTTTTATGTGGGCCTTCCTATTTATCTGTTAGGATTAATATCACAGGCAATGGTTTATGTAGGCTTTGCCACCACCCCAACCGACAAGGTTGTTACCAAGGGAATATATCGTTATTCCAGACATCCAATGCAACTCTCTCTATTTCCTCTACTCTTAGGAGTAGGCATAGCTACGACTTCCTGGGTTTTTATATTGTTTTCCGTTGTATATTTAGTTCTGCCACTTTTATGGGTAGATGTTGAAGAACGCCACTGCCTCAAATTCTATGGCGATGCCTACCGGGATTATATGGACAGAACACCGCGATGGCTTGGATTACCTAAATCCGAGCGGTAAAGATTAGGAGGTGGAAAATGAAAGCTACAGAGAAGACACTCCCACAACCTCTGCTGCCCAGGGGATTTATTGGCAGTCTTGTCGCCCGGCTCATGCCCCTGGGTCACGCACCCATATACAAAAGAGTGGCCGAAGTGCTGAACTTACAGCCGGAAGATGAACTCCTCGATGTCGCCTGTGGCGCCGGCTATTTCCTGAAAAGGTACGCTAACCATATTAAAAGTGTTGCCGGCCTGGACTACTCCGAAGTCATGGTAAAAATAGCGAAAAACAAGCATAAAAAACGCATCGCCGCCGGAACGGCGGAAATTGAATTCGGTGAAGCGTCGCACCTCCCCTGGGAAAAAGATAGATTCAGCGTGGTCACTTCGATGGGCAGTTTTATGGCCTTTCCCAAGCCCCTGGACTCATTAAAGGAAATGCACCGCGTTTTACGTCCCGGAGGCCGGGTCGTCGTCAGCATCGAGTATAACGCCGAGGACGGGAAAGACTATTCCAAAGATGTAGATAAGTATGGTTATGGAATCTGGACGGAAGATGAAGTACGAAGCATGTTTAACGAAGCCGGGTTCGCTGACGTCAATATCAAGTATGCCAAAGGAATGGGAATGCCCAGGATGATGCTGGCATGCGGGGTAAAACAATAGAATATCTCTCTATGTTTAAGACTGTTTGTTGATTTTTTACCCCGGTATGCCTAGGATATATCTATAGAATGCCGGACCCGCGTGAATATAAGACCGAAGCCATCGTCATCAAGAAGACCAGGCTGGGGGAAGCGGATACCATCCTCACCCTCTTTACCCCCGACCTCGGCAAGATACAGGGTTTCGCCAAGAGCCTGCGTAAGCCAAAGAGCAAGATGGCGGGCCACCTTGAGCTGCTTACCCACAGCACGGTGTCCTTCGCCCGGGGCCGCAACCTCGATACCGTTATTGGCGCCCAGACCGTTGATGCCTTCCTCCCCTTAAAAAACGACCTCTGGCTTACCTCCTGCGGACTCTATATCGCCGAACTTGTCCACCAGTTTACCGCCGAGCACCAGGAGAATTTCCCGATTTTCCAGCTGACACTGGACACCCTGCAGCGATTATGCCAGGAAAATAACAAGGAACTCGTCCTGCGTTACTTCGAGCTGCACCTGCTGGAAAGCGCCGGCTACCGACCGCAGCTTCGGGAATGCGTCTCCTGCCATAAAGTTCTGGAGCCAACCACCAATTACTTCAGTTCCTCCGCCGGAGGCATACTGTGTCCCGACTGTTCCCGTAATCATCCGTACTCCTCGTCTCTCTCCCTGAACGCCCAGAAAGTCCTGCGGCTTCTCCAGAGCAACGACTATCCCCAGGCAAGTCGTGTTAAAATCGATACCGAGCTTGCCCGTGAACTGGAAGAGGTCATCAGCGGCTACCTTAAATACCTGCTGGAAAGAGAGGTAAAGTCGGCTGCGTGGCTGGATACGCTCAGAGAGCAGAGGCTTCAGTTCCACCGGGAGAGCACTTAGCCCCCCTTCCGCTCATTCTGAGTCTGTCGAAGAATTCCCACCCAAACCACCCCGCGGCATCAGCCAATTAGCCCATAGACACCCCTAACATATCCTGCAGGGCGTATAAGAGGGGCTAAGCCCCTCTTTACTATCTCCTCCCCCTCTCCTTCTTACAGCCTCCGAAGGAGAGGGGGACTGAGGGGGTGAGGTTTATAAATCCCTTAAATAACCTCCCTCACACCCCCCTCGTTTGATATCTTTACCCACCCTGCCACCCTCGCGTCACCAGCGGCTTAGCCCTTAGTATATCCTTCCATCCTGCTCCTGCGTAAAACGGTATTAGTAATCCCGCGGATGGCTATGCTATACTGAAAAACGACCCAAAAAGGTAGGATATAAGGAGACTTATATATGGAAAAAGAATGGTCTAAGATGACCCGCGAGGAAAAACGCGAGGCAAGGCTCAAGGATTATCTTTCCGGCGAAGGCATTAAATTCCGCGATGCTAAAGCGGAAAAATACTATAAAGAGCGTGCCATCCGTCAGACAAAAGCGATGATGTGTGAGGAACCGGACCGCGTACCGGTATCGCTGCCTATCGGCCATTACCCGGCCTATTACGCCGGCTACGACTTCAAGACCGTGATGTACGATTATCAGGCCTGCGCGGATGCCTGGCGTAAGTTTATGATCGACTTCTACGAGGATATGGATAGCTTCATGGGGCCCGGCTTCGTTTTTTCCGGTAAGGTGATGGACATCATGGATTATAAAGCCTACGCCTGGCCCGGCCACGGCTTAGGTGACGATGTCAATACGCACCAGTACATCGAGGCACAGTACATGAAAGGCGACGAGTATGATGCCTTCCTGAAAGACCCCTCGGATTTCGGCTTCCGGGTCATTACCCCCCGCATCGTCGGCGCGGCGGCGCCTTTAAAATATTTCCCCCATCTCTCCAACCTCACGGGCATGCCGATGGCGCTGGCTTACCCCTTCGCCCTGCCGGCAATGAGAGAAGCTTTTAAGAAATTCATTGCCGCCGGCGAAGAAATAGAAAAGCAGCAGAAAATCCTCGCCGAATTCAACCGTGAATCCATGGAAATAGGGTTCCCGACCGGACGTTACGGTGGGGGACTGGCCCTGGCCCCTTTCGATGTCATCGCCGACTCTCTCCGCGGCACGGAGGGCGCCTCCATCGACATGTTCCGCCAGCCGGAAAAGCTCCTGGAAGCTATCGATATGATTACCGAGCAGACTATCTCCCGGCTGACCGCCGGACTGAGCCATACGGTGGGTTTCCCCCTGCACAAGGGAGACGATACTTTCATGTCGCGCCGGCAGTTCGAGAAATTCTACTGGCCCAGTCTGAAGAAAGTCCTTGATGCCCTTATCGATGCGGGGATTATGCCCTCCCTCTTTGCCGAGGGGGCTTACAATCACAGGCTGGAATATATCGGCGATTTCCCCAAGGGGTGGGTGACCTGGATGTTTGATAAGACCGATATGACCCGGGCCAAGAAGATGATCGGCGACCGCTGCTGTATTTCCGGCAACGTGCCTTGCTCAACACTCATTACCGGCACTCCCGCTCAGGTCAAGGAATGCTGCCGTCAGCTTATCGAGACCTGCGCCCCGGGCGGCGGCTATATCCTTACCGGCGGCTGCGCCGCCACGGAAGTGAAAAACCCGGAAAACTTCCGCGCCTTCATGCAGGCGGCCAAAGAATACGGTGTCTATAAATAATCCTAAAAACCTTATATCACCGGAAAAGCCCTGCCGTTAAGCGGGGCTTTCTTTTTATTCATGTCTCTTAAAAATCCCACCGCCCCCCGGGTTTTATCTATTCCCACCTTTACCCTGAGCCTGTTGAAGGGCTGCCGCCCTCGTATCATCCCCGGCTTATCCCGTAGTTCTCCGCCATGTCTTTTCCATCCCCCTTTCGTAAAAGTGGATTTTCCTTCCCCCAAAAGGGGAGTGCGAAGCGAGAGGGGGCTTGCGCCCCCTCTCAAATTACTTCCCCTCTCCAGCCAAATATTACTGTGTTTTCTTCCTGGTAATCCTGGCTGGATAGGGGACATAGGGATGAGGTTAGCATCAGACCTCCAATGCTAATAAGCTCGTGAAAAAATCCAATCTTGCGCTGTACGGAATATATGCTAAACTGTTATTAACTGACAGTGAGGTAACCTATGCTCGATATAAAGTTCATCAGGGAAAACCCGGAAATCGTACGGCAGGCGGTAGCCAATCGGCACGACAGCGCGCCCATAGATGATATACTGCGACTCGATACCGAACGCCGCCAGAATATCGTTAAGCTGGACGACCTCCGGCAGGAAAGAAAAGCCGTATCAAAGCAGAGAGATAAAGCCCAGGAAAGAGGACGCCAGCTTCGCGCCGAGATTCAGGAACTGGAAGAAGCCAGCCGCCTCATTGACGAGGAACTGGAAAAAATGCTCCTCCAGGTACCCAATATCCCCCAGCCCGATGTCCCCCTCGGCAAGGACGACAGCGATAACGTCATCGTGCGCACCTGGGGAGAACCGAAGAAGCTCGCTTTCGAGCCGGCGCCCCACTGGAAACTGGGCGAAGACCTGGGGATTATCGATTTCGAGCGCGGCGTCAAGATATCCGGCTCGCGTTTCTACGTTCTCCAGGGACCCGGGGCCCGTCTCCAGAGAGCCCTTATCGCCTTCATGCTCGACCTGCACACCCGCGAGCACGGCTACCGGGAAATTTACCCGCCCTACATGGTCAAGCAGGAATGCATGGTCGGCGCCGGACAGCTGCCCAAGTTCCTGGAAAATATCTATCATGATGCTGAGGACGACCTCTGGATGGTGGGCACCGCCGAGATTCCGCTGACCAACCTCCACCGCGAGGAAATCCTCCCCGCGGAATCGTTGCCTATCCACTATGTCGCCTATACCGCCTGCTTCCGCCGCGAAAAGATGTCGGCCGGCAAAGACACCCGGGGCATCAAGCGGGGCCACCAGTTCGACAAGGTGGAGCTTTATAAATTCGTTACGCCGGAGACTTCCGGCGATGAGCTGGAGAAACTCACCCGCGACGCCGAGGATGTCTGTCAGAAGCTGGGGCTGGCTTATCGACTCCGCCAGCTCTGTACCGGCGACCTCGGTTTTACCGCCACCAAGTCGTATGATATCGACGTCTGGGCGCCCGGCTGCGGCGAATGGCTGGAGGTCAGCTCCTGTTCCAACTGCGGCGACTTCCAGGCGCGGCGCGCCGGCATACGCTATCGTCCCACCCCGGATGCCAAGCCCCGGTTCGTGCACACCCTTAACGGCTCCGGACTCGCCATGCCCAGGATTATGATTGCCGTCATGGAAAACTATCAGCAGGCGGACGGCACCATTGCCATGCCGGAAGTATTGCAGCCCTATATGGGCATGAAAGCAATAAGCTAAAAGAATGTAAGCGCTACCGGTTCAAGGAGGGCTGAAATGAAAAGTCATCCTTATGAATACAAGGTGATGGTGGAATACGTCAATCCTGAAGAAGCCGGACGTTTACCCCATTTTTCCCACATTGAAGACCAGGCCGGACTGACCCGGACGCTGGAAGAAATTTTCACTCACCTGCCGGAATCGATATCCGAAGGCTGGGAGGTCAACTCCCATAACATCGCCGTATCGCGGAATACCCTGATAATTACCGTGCTATTAAGAAGACCGAAGGGCAGGTGATTTTTCAAGCTTTATTTACCTGAATTACTGCCACTGGCGGGAATGTCTATCAAACCTGAGGAATCTTCTTTTAAGGTTAATCGTGTAGCCGCATTTAGGACACCGCCGGTAGTACCCCAGGTCTTTATTCATGCCGAATAAAGTAAAGCTGCCGCACTCGGGGCAAGCCCCGTCATCATACGACGTTACTTGCGACGGTACTATTTCAGCTTCCAGTGAATCTTCCGATGCCACGCGGCTACCTCGCTATCACTATGGACAAAAAAGGGGCAAGGAAATCCCGTTTATTATAGTGTAGCCCGGAAATGCCGCTTACGAACAGCGGGGTGACACCCAGATTGCCTTTGGGCTGACACGGATTTTTTTACGGACGGACGGGGGCCGCGCCCGGACTATTTCCGGTTGATGCTGGAACCGCCGGACACATTCAGGCTCCCCAGCTTGGGGTCGCCGCTATACTCGAGCCTGGAAGCGCCGCTCAGGTTAACATCCATGCGGTCACTGACCTTGATAACGGCACGACTGGCGCCGCTTAAGTCCACTTCGACGGTATTAACGGGAAAGTCAGGCAGTCTCACGTTGCTGGCGCCGGATGCCTTGATGGATATATCATCCCCCGAACCTGACAGCTCCAGTCTGCTTGCCCCGGAAAGGTCGAAATTACCGTCGTCCATCTGGATATAGCCGTTTACCCGGCTGGCGCCGGATAGTTCAAAATCGCTGTTTCCCGCCATGGTGGGACCCAATTCCATCTGGCTGGCGCCGGAAAGTTCGAAGTCAAGCGAATGCGATACCGAAAAGCCGCTAACCACCGCCCTGGAAGCCCCGGATAACTCCAGCCGGTGCAGGTCGGGCAGGTAAATGACCGCCTGCTGCTTTGTCCCGGTATAGGTATAATTGGGTTTCAGACCGATACGCAGGGTGTTGCCACGCTGGTCGATTTTCAGGTACTCGTACAATACCTCGTCGATGGTAATACTTACCCGGTAGGTGTCCGACCTGGTTATCTCTACCTCGAAGGCGTTACCGACTTCTATTTTGTTGAAATCTTTAAAGTCCATTTCCCAGGTGGCAATTTTCCCGGTGCCGGTGATAACGCCACACCCGGCGGCTGCCGGAAGCGCCGCGATGACCAGAACCAGAGCCAGATAAATCGCCACCTTTTTCATAGACATTACTGGCACCTCCTTCCGAGATTACGGCGGATAAGCCTTTTCCTTCGGGTCATTCAAGATTGTCTTACCCTTCGCCTCAACTCAAAGACGTTGTTTACCTCGTGATCAGGGCAGGATACGGTAATCACATCCGGGTCGTCCTGCCACGGGAAAGTCCCCCCGAACAGCAGCGTCAGGGCTACGGGGTAGAGTGCGTTATACGCCAGGCTGCACATGCCGGGCGGGGTCATATAGTTAAAGACCCACTCGTCTCCAATCTGATGGCCGGAATGGCAGGGATTCTGGTTGCCGATAAGCTTGATGACAACCTCGTATACCTTTCTTTCCATAGCGTTTCCCCCGAAAAGCAGGATTGCACCGACTACGGAGTATTATACCGCGATGTTAAGGAAAACTCTATGTGCGTACGTATATTCTGCGAAACGGGACAGCAATTCTCTGAAAACACAGACTGTCCCATCCCGTCAGACGTAAAACGGTGATACGGAGCGACTGCATAACAGTCGTCAGTTGATATATTATTATAGTTACCTCATAGACGGGGTAAAAGTATCGGGTCTTTCACTCCGTCAACGAGATTTCGTTTATTGTCGAATTATTACAGGTTTATTATACCGTCAGGCTTCGCTCTGGACTCTCCTTAAAAGGGCGAATCCGCCCAGCACCAGGCCCAGACCCAGGATAATATCAATGATTCCGTTGGTCAAGACCATCCTGGCGGTCCCGACGTTGGATCTGGCCAGCCCCAATGAAGTCCGTTGGCCGAGGACCATGACATACTGCGGGTCATTGGGTGGCATTCCGCTTGCCTTTATCTGATCGTAGGACCCGCTTATTTGGTCGTAAGTGGCGTCGAGATTATCGAGAGTGACCGGCGGCGTTAGTGAGTCAGCGACTTTCTGTCTCGCCGAATTTGCCTGCGGGATATACAGTATGCCGAAGACAATAGCGGCGATCCCCAGAATGATGACCAGTATAGCAAGAACACGCATGATTTTTTTACCTCCTTTTATTCGCACACCTAGATTTTCTAGGCATAATATACTAAATTTACTACTATGTCAAGTATCCTGCATTTACTTAACGTTTCCCACTATTAATACACTCGCATAATTCACGGCTTAGCTCGACACAACATACGGTAGCACCACGCCCCACCGCTATCATCGGTTCCAAATGAAATCCAGTTTGACATGGCCGCTGCAAGACAGATACACTTGTGATGGCGCTGGTCATCGGCGTCGCTTTTCTACCGGAAAATACCAAAAGGAGATGATATAAAATGACGCAACGGAACCCTTCCTTCGCCAAGCTTCACCATATCGGTGTGGTGGTTAAAGACATTAATAAAGCGATTGCCTACTTTGAGTCGATGGGCATCGGGCCGTTCGGGGGGCCCGGCGGGCAGAAGACCTTCGCGGTCTCTTTTAAAGGTGAGCTTCACGGCAAGCCCGCCACCTGGACGACCACCATCAGCAATGCCAAGGTTGGCGACGTCGAACTGGAACTTCTCGAGCCCACAGAAGGGGCACAGGCGCTTCAAGAATCGCTGGATACCACCGGCGAAGGATTTCAACATATCGGCTTTATCACCGAAGACCTCGATGCGGAAATCGCCAATATGAAAAAGAACGGCGTTGGCATCTGGACGCTGGCCCGTGAGTCTGGCGGCGGTGGCTTTTTCTACTCCGACCCGACACCTGTCGGCGGGATTGCCATAGAGTTCCGCAAAATGGGCGCGCCGCCAGAGAAATAGATTAACCGGAAGGAGCTCATCATGAAAGCAGCCGTGATGAGGGGCGTCGGCAACATTGCCATGGAGGAATACCCCGAGCCCGAAACGGGACCGGGCGATATAAAGGTCAAGATAGCCTACTGCGGACTCTGCGGAACCGACCCCGAGAACCTGGAGGGCCGGTTCGGGCTGGTGCCCCCGGAGGCGTATAACCAGCCCCGTATCCTGGGCCACGAGGCTTCCGGTACCATCGCCGAAACAGGCGGTGAGGTCAAGGGGGATTATAAAGTGGGGCAGCGTGTCGCTATGAACTTCCGCAGTTCCTGCGGCGCCTGCTACTACTGCCGCAATAAGATGGAGCATTTCTGCCGTCAAGGCGCCCACGCCTCCGGTTCGTTCGCGGAGTACGCCGTCTACCCGGAAAGCGCCGTCTACCCCCTCCTGGATGATATCAGCCTGGAAATCGGTTCTCTCCTGGAGCCGGTATCCGTCGCCGTGCATGCCGTCGACCGTGCCAATGTCCACCCCGGCAGCAGCGTTGCCATTTGCGGGGGAGGCCCCATCGGCTTGCTTTGCCTGGAGGTTGCGCTCAAAGCCGGCGCGACGCGAACTCTCCTCTCCGAGCCGGTCCCCGAGAAACGGGCGCTGGCGAAAAAGCTGGGTGCCGACGTGACTGTCGACCCCTTTAACGAGGACATCGAAGCTATCGGCAAGAAACTTACCGATGGCCGCGGTTTCAATACCGTCATTGACGCCAGCGGGAGCGTCGCCGCCGCCAAGCAGGCTATCGACCTTGCCGATAACTGCGGTACTATCCTCTGGGCGGCCGTCTACGGCAAGGACGTGGAAATCGGCGTTTCCCCGTTTATGATGTACGTCAGGGAACTGACCATTACCTCCACCTTCGTGTCCCCTTACTCGTTCCCGCGGGCTCTCGACCTTCTCCCCAAGCTCGAACTCAAGCCCCTTATTACGGACATCGTCCCTCTTAAAGACATTAAAAAGGCTTTCGACCTGCATAAAACAGGAAAGTCCATCAAGATACTCATCCAGCCTTGAATATTTGAAGAAAACTCTGATACCTATAATCATGAGGAGGACATTTTATGGCTGATCCCAAAGAGGTCAAGCGCCTTCAGGAACTGGCTTTTGAAATGCGCAAGAAACTGATTAATTTATGCGGCCATTACGACGGGGTAGTGCACATCGGGGGGGACTTGTCAATGACAGACCTCCTCATCGGGCTCTATCACCACGGCATGAAAGTCGACCCCGACGACATCAAATCGCCGACAAGAGACCGGTTCCTCCTGAGCAAGGGACACGGCGCGGTCTGCATGTACATCGCCATGTCGCTGAGAGGCTATTTCGACTACAACGAGATTCTCAATACCTACGGCAGGCTGGACAGCGCCTACGGCATGCATCCCTGTAAAATACAGCTCCCCGGAGTGGAATGCTCCACCGGTTCCCTCGGGCAGGGCCTTGCCATCGCCGTGGGGCTGGCTTTCTCCGCCAGGCAGAGAAAGGAAAAGCACCGCGTCTTCTGCATGATGGGCGACGGTGAAACCTGCGAGGGCGAGGTCTGGGAGGCGGCGAATACGGCGGGTTCCTACAAGCTGGGTAATTTGGTCGGCATCGTCGACAGGAATAAGCAGTTAATGACCAGTTTCGACAGCGAGTATATGCACCTCGAGCCGTACGCGGATAAATGGAGGGCTTTCAACTGGAATGTGGTGGAACTGGACGGGCATGACATGGCACAGATTGTCGATGCCCTGGATAATCTGCCGCCCGTTGCCGTTGACAAGCCGACCGTGCTTATCGCCGCTACCATCAAGGGCAAAGGAGTTTCCTTCATGGAGAGAAACATCGGCTGGCACGCCGGCGCCCTGAGCGTTGCGGACATGGAAAAAGCCATTGCTGACATCGAAGCCGACTTCGCCGGGGAAAGGAGCGCCGCGCAATGAAACAGACTTTCAATTTCGGCAGCTTCCTCTCGGCAAGGTCTGTCATGGGCGACACCATGGTTGAGCTGGGCAGTAAGTACCGCCATGTCTGGGCTTTGACCGCCGACACCGGAGGGGCGCTGAAGGAATTCAAAAAGGATTTCCCGGACAGGTTCATCGATGTCGGCGTCGCCGAGCAGAACCTTGCCGGCATTGCCGCGGGGCTAGCTCTGGAAGGCAATATACCGTTCATCGCGGGGATGATTCCCTTCATGACCATGCGCGCCTGCGAACAGAACCGCACCGCAATATGTTATCAGGACCTCTCGGTGCGCTTCATAGGGACCGGGGGAGGTCTGACGTCCGGCGGCGGCTCAACCCACAATGCGATGGAAGATATCTCCATTATGAAGTCTCTGGTTAATATGACCGTCCTTTCCATCGGCGACCCGAACATGGTCGGCGACATCATGAAGCTGAGCATGGACTATCCGCACCCGCTGTATATCCGTCTTGCCCAGGGTAAAAAGGACCGCATGCTCTACGAGCCGGGAGTCTATACGTACAAGATTGGCATGGGACTCACCCCGCGCGACGGCGATGACGCCACGATTATCGCCCATGGCGAAATGGTCTTCGAGGCTCTTGGGGCGGCGGACACTCTGACGGCAGAAGGAATCAGCGTAAGGGTTATCGACATGTATTCCATCAAACCCCTGGACACGGAACTCGTTTATAAGGCGGTCAGGGAGACGCAGAACATCGTCGTCCTCGAAGACCATCTCATGGAGGGCGGACTTGCCAGCACCATTGCCGATGCGTTTGCGGACGGCGGCGTTTACCCCAGGAATTTCAAACGTCTCGGCATCCCGCAAGTATTCGCCGGTTTTGGCAGCGGCGAGGAGCTGCGTGCCAAGTACGGTTACGACCAGGCAGCCACCGTTGCGGCGGTCAAGAAAATGCTCGTATAATGTCGCCGTGATTATAGATTCGCAAATGGAGGAGATAAAATGACGACCATGAAGTACGCGGATTGTCTCGTTCAAAAACCCGGGCCATTCCCCCTGGAACTCCAGGGAAAAACCGCTGGTGACGCAAAAGACATTATATCGGGCGTCAAAGCTACCCACCTGATGACCGCCGATGAAAGCATCCAGGACGGCTTTTTCACGGTGGACTGCACCTGGCTCTGGAGCGGTGCCTCCAGGGAACCGGTCGGCGAAGCCCATACTCACAACTTTTCCCACGTAATCGGCTTCGTCGGCGGGCACGCGGATGACCCGCAGGACCTCGGCGGAGAAATTTCCGTCTGGCTGGACGGGAACAAAGAAGTACTCACCCACAACTCCCTGATATTTGTGCCCGCCGGCGTGGTGCACGGTCCCATACTGTTCAGTAAAATCTCCCGGCCTGTATTCTTTATAACCATCGCTATGACGGGTAAGTACACCCGCACCGCGGCGGCGCAGTCCGACGCGGCGAAAAAGAAAAAATATTCGGTCGTTGACCATACCAAGGAACGTTTTTCCGTGGCTGCCGGTGCCAGGACCGAGGCACCGCCGCCCCCTCCCCGCCCCTCCACCACCAAAGGCGCCCGCATCCTGCATATTGAAGAGGACATGGTCAAAGGCGCTTTTTACGTCGATTTCGTCTGGATTTTCGAAGGCACGGGCGGCGCCCCGGCGCCGGAGCACACCCACGATTGGCCGGAGCTTATCGCCATGGCGGGGGCCGACCCCGCTCATCCCCGCGACCTCGGCGGTAAGATGAGCATCGTCCTCGAGAACGAGACCCATTATACCGATAAGAGTACCCTGGTCTGCATCCCCAAGCATACCAGGCATTGCCCCTGGCTGTTCCACGATATTAAAAGACCCACTCTGGTATTCTCCGCGGGACCGCAGGGGATGTATTCCGGCTCGCACAAGAAGGACTGATAATACGATATATGTATTGATATAAAGACTGACTTGCCTGTTGTATGCAATACACGGGCAGGTCTCGCTTCTTAAAAAGTTCAACTGTCATTGCGAGGGCAAAGCCCGAAGCAATCCGTCTTTTCTATTGCCGGTTTTATATCTGATTATATAAGTCTAGCCAGCGAGGATTAATTGATTCTACAAGTTTGTTCTTCCTCATTCTGGAACTGCCTTTTAAACGCTTTTCTCTCAAAATGGCATTCTCAGGGTCACTAAATATCTCATAATAGACTAATTTATCAATGTTATACCTCTTTGTGAAACCTTCGACTAGTGTATTTTTATGTTCAAATACTCTTCGCTTCAGGCCATTGGTTATCCCTATGTATAGAGCAACATTTGTCCTGTTAGTCATGAAGTACACGTAATATTGCTGGCCATGTTTTGAAATATTACTACTCCTAATAATGTAACGGATTGCTTCGCTACGCTCGCAATGACTACTTTCTAGTTTGTACTTATACTTTTATCGGCTCCAACCCGACTTCCAGGCGGGCGTCGTTGATATGTATCAACACCGCTTTCTCTATCGGCATGCAGCTAAACCCGAAGTCGTCTTTAGCCCGTTTCCCGCTAACTAGCCAGGGCAATCCGAACTTACCCTCTTTGTCCATCATCGGCCGGTTCCCGAAAGTTATCTTCGCGTCCGGGATATATTGCTTCACCGCCGCCGCCAGGTCACGGGCGTTTTGGGGCGGTCCGCCCACGTTATAGACCGGATGGGGCGACGACGGGGCTTTAATCAAAAGCCTGGTGAACTCAGCGAGGTCGTCCGCCGCTACCAGCGAGGCAAGACCCTTACCGTCCCCCTCCATGGAGAAGGGCTTGCCCACTGCGCAGAACGAAGGCATGTCCGACCAGTATTGCGCCGGCGACCTGCCGCCGTGCCCGTACCCGATGGTCGGCCTCACTCCCGTAAAGCTCATCCCGAACTGCTGCGAGTATTCGTCTGCCATTATCTCGGCGTACTTTTTACACACGGCGTAAGAGTGCGTGGGGTTGGTCTGGTCGTCCTCGGTGACTTCCCTCATGCCGTACATCGCCTGAGGTCCGTACACCGTTTCCGAGCTTGCGTAGATGACGCGTTTGGCGCCCATGATTTTAGCCGCTTCAAAAGCGTTGTTCATACCCAGCACGTTCACCCTGGTAGCCAGCCGCGGGTCCACCGCCACGTTTTGCGCTATCATTATGAACGCCCAGTTAATCACCCGGTCGATTTTATACTGCTTCATCACGTTCAGAATGTCCTCAATCTCGGCAACGTTCCCGCGTACGTAGTGAAATTTACCGGTCTGCTTTTCGATTGTTTTCATGAACCAGTCCGGCGGCGGTGCCAGGTCCAGGGACACCACTTTCTTTACGTCGTTGTCTTTCAACAGGGCTGCCGCCGTCTTCCTCCCGAAGAGACCGCTGCCTCCCGTTATCAGTACGTTCATGCTATGCCTCCTTCTTTTTCGGAAATGGCTAACCGATTATATCACTTTTTATCACCGCTGCCGAAACAAGCCCCTCGTTTTTGACAAGCCTCGTTTCAGGCATTAAACTTGGTCAGAACACATAATCACCATATTTACACCCGGCTGATAAACGGAGGCTTGATATGCAGCTTCAGGATAGAATAGCCGTCGTTACGGGGGGAGGTTACGGTATCGGCAAAGCTATCGGTCTGGCTCTGGCGCGGGAAGGAGCTGACGTCGTGGTGGCGTCCCGAACGGAGTCGGCGTTAAAAAAAACCGCCGCTGAAATAGAGGCGATGGGGAGAAAAAGCCTGGTGCTGGTTACCGACCTTTCCGATAAAGACCAGATCCAGGCAATGGTTGAAAAGACGATGGCAAAGTTCGGGAAAATAGATATCCTGGTGAATAACTCCGGCATTGAAGGACCTATCATGGATGTGTCCGAGATGGATATCGCAGGATGGGAACACCTGCTCTCGGTGAACCTTACCGGAGCCATGCTGTGCAGTCGGTATGTCCTGGAAAAGGGCATGATTCCCCGTAAAAGCGGCGTTATTATTAATATCACCTCCGGTGCCGGACGCCGGGGACTGGCAACCCGCAGCGCCTACAGCTCTTCTAAGTTCGCCCTAATCGGTCTTACCCAGAGCCTGGCTTCGGAGGTCGGCAAGTATGGCATCCGGGTCAACGCCATCGCCCCGGGAGGCGTCGAAGGGGAACGCGTCGAGCGGGTCCTTAAAGCCGCCGCAAAGAACGCGGGGATGAGTTATAAAAAATTCCTGGAAAACGTCAACTCCCGGTCTACCCTAGGCCGAATGGTCAAACCAGACGAAGTGGCGGACCTCGCGGTTTATCTGGCATCGGATAAGTCCAGCGGCATCACCGGTCAGACAATTAACGTAGATGCCGGAGTAAATTTTAGTTAAGAAACAAGATATAACCAACTCCCAAGAAAGGAGTCCATGACAGGCATATTATCTTGCGGGGCTTATATACCCCTTCGCCGCCTGAGCACAGGCCCCCGGAGCGAAAAAGCGGTGGCGAACTGGGATGAAGACAGCCTGACCATGGCGGTGGCGGCGGCTGGCGACTGCCTCGGGGATATTGACAGAAAGTCCGTCGGCGGACTTTATTTCGCGTCCACCACCCCGCCCTACGCCGAAAAGCTGGCGGCGACCACGGCGGCATGGGCGGCGGGAATGCGACCCGATATTTTAACGGCTGATATCACCGACTCCTTACGGGCCGGGACGGCGGCTCTCCGCATGGCGGCGGACGCGGTAAAAGCGGGCTCCGCGTTAAATATACTCGTCACGGCGTCCGACCTGCGTATGGGAGGCGTGGGGATGGACAGGGATTTCGGGGACGGCGCTGCCGCTTTCCTCATCGGGGAGAAAGATACAATCGCTACCATAGAGGGCAGCTACTCCCTCTCCAACGAGCTTCTCGACGTATGGCGCGCCAGCGGCGCCCGGAACGTCCGCTCCTGGGAAAGCCGCTTCGTCTTTGAAGAAGGCTACCTGAAAATACTGCCCCGGGCGGTGAAAAGCTGTCTGGATAAATATAGCCTCGCCGTAAAGGATATTAATAAAGCCGTTTTTTACGGACCTGATTTACGCCGCCACCGCCAGATGGCTGACCTGCTGGGATTCCAGCCGGAGCAGGTGCAGGACCCCCTTTTCGACAGACTGGGCAACACCGGCACTTCTTTCTCACTGATACTGCTGGTCGCCGCCCTGGAAGACGCCAGACCCGACGACACTATCCTGGTCGCCGGTTACGGCGACGGCGCCGATGTCCTGCTCTTAAAGGTGACGGATAACATTAAAAACATTAACGGTAAATGGGGCGTCAAACGGAGTCTGGACGCTAAAATGACAATGCAGAATCCGGGAGACTACGCCGCGTATCGCGATTTCGCCGCTTCCGACCCCGAACGGTCCGGCGGGGCTTCGGCTTCGGTTATCGCCCGCGAGCGTGACGCCATCTACGCCCTGCGCGGCGTGAAATGCCTGGCCTGCGGTACCGTTCAGTACCCCCCGCAGCGCGTCTGCACCCACTGCCGTACCAGAGACAACTTCGAGCCATATTCCTTCGCCGATAAGAAGGGCAAGGTCTTTACTTTCACCCTCAAGCACGGCGCCGATATCCCCGATTTTGCCCGTCCCGGCGTGGACACCATGGTGGACTTCGAGGGAGGCGGCCGGGCTCTCTTCGGGATGACGGACATGATTGCCGACGAGGTGAAGGTCGGCATGGAGGTGGAAATGAGCTTCCGGACTCTCGGATCAGGCGGTGGCATCCGCAACTACTTCTGGCGCTGCATGCCGCTCCGGGCAAGCTGGCTCGGAAAGGATGGTTAAAGAACCCGTTAATTCCTCTCCCTTGATGGGAGAGGTTAGGTGAGGGTGAGTCATCGGCTTAATTCATAGTTCCCCCTCACCTTTTATCCTCTCCCACGGAGGGGCGAGTAAGTAAGGAAAGGACGTTATTGGTATGCCGGACATTAAAGACAGGGTCGCCATAATCGGCATGGGCTGCACCAAGTTCGGCGAAAACTGGGAGATGAGCGCCGAGGATATGCTGGTGGACGCCGCTGCGGAAGCCGTTGAGGACGCCGGTATCGAGATGAAGGATATCCAGGCGGCCTGGTTCGGCACCACCCGCCTGGGCACCGCTGAGCCCTGCGCCACTGCCCTCAAGCTGGACTACATCCCGGTGACCCGGGTGGAGAATCTCTGCGCCACCGCCACCGAAGCCCTGCGTAACGCCTGCTTCGGTATCGCCTCCGGCACGTATGATGTCGTTCTCGCCATCGGCGTGGAAAAGCTCAAGGACCAGGGCATGGGCGGACTGGGCACGGTAACCGGCGCCGGGGGCAACGGCACGCTGGAGTGGGGCATGTCGGCGGCGATGTTCTTCGCCCGCATGGCTACCCGTTACATGACTCACTACGGCCTGACTTACGATGATTTCAAACGGACGCTCGCCAAAATATCAGTCAAGAACCACCATAACGGCTCGCTGAACCCCCGGGCGCATTTCCAGCGGGAAATCACCGAGGAGCAGGCTATCAACGCCCCCATGGTCGCCTGGCCGCTGGGTCTTTACGACGCCTGCGGCGTCTCGGACGGCTCCGCCGCCGCGATTCTCTGCCGGGCGGATATGGCGAAAAATTTCCGCGACGACTATGTCCTGGTCAAAGGACTCGGACTGGCGGTCGGGGCGCGGCAGGGCTACCTCCAGCCGTCTTACGACATGGTCCACATGGAGGAGACCGTCCGCGCCGCCGGGCAGGCTTACGATATGGCGGGTATTAAAGACCCGTTCAAGGAGATAGACCTGGCCGAGGTGCACGACTGCTTTACCATCACCGAAATGGTCATCACCGAAGACCTCGGGTTCTGCCCCAGCGGTAAAGGCCCCGAATACGTTAAAAACGGCACTTTCCAGCTGGACGGGGAGCTTGCCGTCAATCCCGACGGTGGTCTCAAGAGCTTCGGGCACCCAATAGGGGCGAGCGGACTGCGCATGATATACGAGATTTACAAGCAGATGCAGGGCAAAGCTGGTCCCCGCCAGCGCAAGAACCCCACCCTCGGACTGACCCATAACTTTGGGCTGAATCCCGGCAGTGGCATCGGCAGCGTGACCATACTGGGGCAGAGGGACTGATAATAACGTCATTGCGAGTCCATCCCCGAAGGGGAGGCGAAGCAATCTCACCGGTATGTATAAAAAATATTACGTTTATATAATTACGAATAAATGGAACAATGTGCTTTATACCGGAGTTACTAACGACCTTAAACGAAGGATCCTGGAACATAAGAATAAAATAATAAAGGGATTCACAAAAAGATACAATGTAGATAAATTGGTGTATTATGAGGTAACGGAAAGCGTCGAGAGCGCTATCGTAAGGGAAAAACAAATAAAAGGTGGCTCAAGAAAAGACAAAATAGAATTAGTCAACTCAATGAACACTGAATGGTGTGATTTGTATAAGGAGCTATGAGATTGCTTCGCCTTGCCGGCTTTGCCGTCAATGGTCTCGCAATGACGAAAAAGGGAGCCTCATATGATAAATAAGGTCGTTGCCAGCTTTGACGAGGCCGTAAAAGATATCTTTGACAGTGCGGTGATATTAATGGGCGGCTTCGGTCCCGCCAACGGCACCCCTACTAACCTGCTGCGGGCGCTGGAAAGACAGGGGGCTAAAGACCTGACCCTTGTCGCCAATACGCCGGGGGCCGGTCGCGCCCCGGAGGGTTCCCGCCCGTTCCGTAAGACCCCACCCGATTACGATGACGGCGGGATTCTCATTCAGTCCGGCCAGGTTAAAAAAGCCATCTGCGCCTTCCCTGGCCTGAACCGACCCGGCATCCCCGACCCCCTCTTTGAGAATTGGGAAGCCGGCAAACTGGAAGTGGAGATGGTGCCCCAGGGCACGCTGGCGGAGAGAATCCGTGCCGCCAGGGCGGGCATCGGGGCTTTCTTTATTCCCACCGGCGCCGGAACGGTTATTGAAAAAGATAAGGAAAAAAGAGTTATCGACGGACGTGAACATATACTTGAATACCCCCTGAAAGCCGACTTCGCCCTGGTGCGGGCTTACCGGGCGGACCGGTACGGCAACTGCGTCTACCAGGGTACCTCCCGCAACTTTAATCCCGTCATGGCCGGCGCCGCTAAAGTGACCATCGTTGAGGCGGACGAATTGGTGGAACTCGGCGACCTTACCCCGGAGGTAATCGTTACCCCCGGCATATATGTCGACCGTATCGCCGTGAGAAAGAAAAGCTTAAAATAGATAAGGAGTCTATTTACCCGCTCATGGTGAGCTTGTCGAACCAGAGCGGAGGGAGAGAAAAATGAAAGAACGACTCGACGAACAGACGATGGCTCTCCGGGTGGCTAAGGAATTCAGGGACGGCATGGTCATCAACCTGGGCTTCGGCATCCCTACCCTCGCCGCCAACTTTATCCCCGGGGATATCGAGGTCATCTTTCACGCCGAGAACGGCTGCCTCGGCTACGGTCCCACCCCCACCCGCCCCGAGGACGAAGATTTCCATCTGGTCAACGCCACGGGACAGTTCGCCACCCCCAAGCCCGGCATGTGCTTTTTCGACCATGCCGAGTCGTTCTCCATGATACGCGGTCGCCACATCGACCTCTGTGTACTGGGCGCCATGCAGGTCTCGGAAAAGGGCGACCTGGCTAACTGGACAGTCCAGCTTGGCAGGCCCGGCAATATCGGCGGGGCGATGGATTTAGCTTTCGGCGCCCATCACCTGATAGCCGTGATGACCCACACTACCAGAAACAACGAGCCCAAACTCCTTAAAAAATGTACCTATCCTTTGACGGCTCCGCACTGTGTGAGCCTGATAGTCACTAATATATCGGTAATTGAAGTAACGCCGGACGGACTGCTCCTGAAAGAGACCGCCCCCGGCTGGACGGCTGAAGAAGTGCAGGCATTAACGGAAGCCGAATTAAGAGTAGCGCCCGACCTTAAAGAAATGGAACTGTAAAATAGTTGTCTACTTCTTTTTCCGCGGGTTCTTGAGCCCTGTCGTTAATTTGTTGCGTACCTCGCGCTTTACGCGGGGAGCCATTTCACTTTCATGCTTTTCCAAGAAGCTTTCGACCGCCTCCCGGTCGCGCTTGAGAAGGTCCCTTAAAGCCCAGGACATCCCCTTGACCACCATGTCGTCACGGTCATTCACCATTGCTTCGCAGACCATCAGCGTCCTTGGCGTGTCCCCGGTACCTCCCTGGGCTTTCCGGTTGAGAAAAACGGTGCAGACCAGCGCCGCCCGACGCCACCAGCGGTTTTTCGACCGTGTCCAGCGCGTAATGCAGGCATCGGTCAACTGCCGGTTACGCCAGGCAGGTCCCGCTATTGCCGAAAAGGCGTCCACCAAGCCCCAGCTGTCCATCCGGTTCCCGAGTGGTTCCAGGTATTTCCAGTTTACCTTTGTCTTTGCCGATGCATGATTCTTGAATATAATCACCGCGGTCCAGATATTGTTCCATTCATTTTTCATGAAAAATCGCGCCGCCAGTTCCATGGCATCTTCGTCCGCGAGTGCTTTAATTTCACTGATAATCCCCGGCGGGAATTCAGTTGGCTTATTCCCGGCGTTAAAGTCGGTTATCCTTTTTTCCAGCGCCAGCGCCTGTTCATCAGGCATGACCACCTCTCCTAAGATTACTCTCTTCACGCACCGTCATATGCCCACTTATGCATATCCACAAACTGCGGCGGTTTGTGCCCGAGTATTTGCCGGATAGAACTGATTTCCCCAAGATGACACCAGGTATGAAAAATGCAACGTACCATGAGAGTGCCCCAATTCTCCCCACCGGCCAGAGTGTTTTTGCTGATACCCTGTAGATTCTCGCGGGTAGCCGCCTGCAACCAGGCTTCGGACTCCTTGCAGGCATCCTGCCATAGACCCATAGCTTCATCCAGAGGCGGTTCCGAAGGAGGAGCACCGTGTCCGTAGGGCAGGTATCGTGAGTCGGTTTTCCTGCCCGCAGGCCAGTCGACAAAGAACGCCCGATGCTGACACGCCACGTGGGCGATTATCCAGCTGATGCAGTTCATCGGCTCGATGCGTTTGCGGGCGTCTTCATCGGTCAGTCCCACCAGGTTTCTCTCGAACTCCTTACGGGTGAGGTTCAGCATCTGTACCATTGTATGCATTTTCCCCTCCTATTACACCCTTTTACGGCAGCCAGTCCAGGCTTTCACGTTTCACCAGCGATTTTGCTACGACTATTTTGTCCGCGCCGAGATATCCGAGAAACCGCTGGAAACAGTCCTTCAGGCTGCTAAACACTTCATCGGATTTCTCTGTATCTTCTTCCCACCACCAGTTCTTGATAATCAACGCGCCGTTTTCCCTGTCTCTTCCCGACTCGAAACGTGCTACGAACTGGTCGCCGCAGAGAATGGGCAGCACGTAATAGCCGTAACGCCGTTCGGGAACCGGCTTATATACCTCCCATGTATAGTCGAAGTTAAACAGCTGCTTGATCAGTTCGCGCTCCCAGAGCAGGTTGTCCAGCGGCGCCAGTATTACCGCGCGCCGCGGGGGGTTGCCGGGTTCCATTATGGAATCCAGCTCGCCTTTGTCTTCACTCCTCATGTAGAGCGGCAGCCCGATACCACCAACCTTTACCTCCAGAGCCCTGCCCTGCTCGACGAGTCGTTTCAGAGCGGCTGTCCTTTCATCGCGCCCGGCCCTGTAAATCCCATGCCAGATACTGTGCTTGTCCCATAATAAGCCGACGCCGCCGATACGCCGGAGGAAATGCCAATCGTGATATGCTTCCTGTGTAGTATGCGGATCAGGTGCGACGAATATCTCTGCGGGGATAAGGCGTGAAGCGAGGTCATACACCTTGCGAGTATGCACCTTGTGATGAATGACCACCTCACCCTGATAGTACATATTATCCAGGGCAACGTTCGCCAATCGCTTGGGACCCCAGACCCAGTCCACTTTCTGGTCGTGGTCGAGGTCGATTGAAGATAAAGGACCCCTCTCTTCGATTGCCTTAAGTATCTGCCCGGAAGCTTTCTTAATCAGTGCGGGTTCTCCTCTCCGGGAACGCCAGGAGGCATCCTTTTGACGATAACGCAGGTAAGGCCAGTCTTCCACACGGTAAATCGCAATCATCTTGTCCCAGGCGTCCAGGAGTTTGCGGTCTTCATAAAGCAGCTCGTTCAGCATTGTAGGGCGAAAGTCGTTTATGCGCGACTGCAGTACCAGTTCCGAGTTATGCCCGACAATATCCAGGGGGTCGTACTGGATACAGCCGACACGTCTTATGAAGTCAAGGATACCGGCTTTACCTTTATATCCGTACGGCGGCCGGAGTCCCTGGTGGGCAAGCAGGAAACGGCACGCCTGTTCTTTGCTGATTGTTATGGTTTTCATAGCCGGAGCAACTTTCCTGAATACATACCGAGATACTAGCACAAACGTTCGATTGTGTCAATACGTATGGGGATGAGGGGGGAAATAAAACGACAACTGCTAAGACCCTGAGTTAACTTTCCAGATATTTCCGGTACCCCGCCAGGTATTTAATCACTCTGGCGGCGCGGCGCGGGTGGGTGTATTCCGGAATCGTGGCTTCAGGCGTGGGTTTCTCTTCATCCGGTTCGGGTCCCGAACGAAAGAACAACCTCTGAATATAAACCAGCGGTTTGTCATACTCTTTCAACTTTAGCTTGAGGGCTTCCTGCTTGAGTTCGTTTTCTCTGCGCATGGCGCGCATCCGCTCCGGGCTGATTTTGCCCATGAACCTGGGCATAAATACCATCGGCGGGAGTAAGGATATAATGGCATCGACGTTCTTGTCTTCGAGCAGCAGCTGTATACAGGCATTGCCGGCATTATCGCCGCTGGCGGAACGTACGCCGACAAGGTCGACCGGATTGCCCGGCGTCCACCTCGGGGGTAATATTTCACTCATCTTTTTCAGGGTCTGCGGCTGGAGTTTCGCTATCTCCAGCCCCTCTTTCTCGCACTCCTCGGCGGTCACCACCCCGAAACCCCCGCCCATGGTCAGTATTGCCACCCGGTTTCCCCGGGGCAGGGGCAAATTGCACAGCGCCAGGACGATATCGCAAAGCTCTCCTTCGTCCTCCGCCCTGATGACGCCCGCCTGCCTGAATGCCGCCGAGTATATAGCGTCGGTACCGGATAGCGCTCCGGTGTGGGATTTAGCCGCTTTAGCGGCGGCACCTGTTGTGCCGGACTTAAAGACGACTATTGGCTTGCGTCTGGTTATCTCACGGGCCAGTTCATAGAAACGCCTGCCTTCTCTGAGCCCTTCGATGTAAGCGGCGATGACACGGGTATGCTCGTCGGTTGCCAGGTACTCCAGGTAGTCCTCCAGGTGCAGGTCCGCCTCGTTGCCGGTGCTGACCACCTTGCTCAGTCCGATTCCCCGACTGGCGGCGGTCTGCATGATACTGGCGCCCAGGGTCCCGCTCTGGCTTAACAGCGACATCGGACCGGCGGGAATCTGGCTGGCAAAACCGAGGCTGGTCACCCTGGTATACATGTCGCCGTGACCGTTGCAGTTGGGACCGACGAAACGCAAGCCTGACTCCCTGCCGATGGACACCAGTTCCGCCTGGAGCTTTGCCCCGTCTCCGTCCGCCTCGGCGAATCCCGCCGATATTATCACGGCGGCTTTGACCTTTTTCCCGGCGCACTGCCGGAAGACCTGAGGCACGATAGGCGCCGGCACCACGATAATTGCCAGCTCTACCGAACCGGGCACATCCAGGATTGTCTGGTACGACTTTACCCCCAGCACCTCCGCCTCATTGGGATTGACCGCGTAGACTTTTCTTCCGGCTTTGGCTTTAGCCGAGTCTATGCACGCCCGCAGGGCGTCGTTTCCCCACGAGCCGATTTCCTTCTTGGCGCCGATTACCGCCATCGATTCAGCGGCGAACAGGGCATGCCAGAAATCACTGTTATTGACTGCCGGGGAGTTTATGCTTTTCATGGGACAATTCTATTATAGGTGATATCAGCCTTGAAAATAAAATGGCGCGATAATGAGGTGTTAATAGGGGCAGATTAAAATTTCCCCACCGCCCCCCTCCGCTCATTCTGAGCCCGTCGAAGAATTCCCACCCAAACCGCCCTCGTATCATCCTCGGCTTAGCCCGTCGTTTAGTCCTTTTCGCTATACCGTTCCCACTCGCTGTAGACGCAGCCGCAGTACTGCTGGCGGTACAGGTCCATCGACTTGGTGATGTGCCGGCTGTCCGAGTAGCGTTTCCTGAGGTCGGCATAGAGGAACGCTGTCCCCTGTTCTGCGGCGGTTCTTTCGCCGGTTTCCCGGAGAATATCGTGTTGCTGCTGGGGACTGATGAGCAGGGTGGTGGTAAAGGCGTCGACCCCTCTCTCACGAGCGGTTGCCGCCGTTTTAGCCAGGCGTAATTCGAAGCAGTGCCGGCAGCGTTCCTCTTCGTGGCCCGCCACCCGGCGGAAGTATTCGATCACGTCATATCCCTCGATTACGATGAGTGGCAGATTTGTCTGTTTCGCCAGCGACTTCATACTGTCCAGTCGCTGCTGGTGCTCGGTATAGGGGTGGATATTGGGGTTATACCAGAGCCCTTCGACTTCATAGCCCTGCTGCCGCCAGTATTCCGCGGTATAAGCGGCGCAGTGGGCGCAGCAAACGTGGATGAGGACCTTTTTCATTATCCGCCGCCCAGTCTCCTGTTGTAGTAATAGTAGGCAATATAATTTATCACCAGCAGGGCGCAGGTACCATATACCAGGGCAAACCCCGTATGCGTCAGTGTTGAAGATTCGCCGCGGTCAATTATCAGCAATATAGCCCCGATTACCGCCATGCCGATAGCGACAACCTGCAGCGTTAAACGCGCCGCTTTTCCGGCGATGGCATAAGTCCTTTCATCGGCGACGATATCCTTGACCCTTCTCCTGAGAACCATCATTGTCGCTACACCTATGATAACGATAACTACGGGTGCTATCCAGTTACCCATGCCTACGGATACCCCGATAACCCCGCCGATAATCATCCCCGTTATTGCCTGCCACTTTCTGAACGTATTATAACTCATAACTACCCTCCGTTAGGCCTCGTACTGGAAGACGTCTTCCAGCGTCACCCCGAAAGCCCGGGCGATTTTGAAAGCCAGTTCGATCGACGGTACGTACTTGCCCTGCTCCAGGGCGATGATGGTCTGCCGCGTGCACCCTACCCTTTTAGCCAGCTCCTCCTGCGTCATCTCGCCATTGTCGAAACGCAGCCGGCGGATGCGGTTGTTGATGCTAGCTCTCTCCATGCTCCACCTTCCGACCGTACATTATCAGTGCGGCGACAGCCTGGGTCAGCAGCAGCGTGGCGCCGCCGATGAGAACGATAAACAGCGGGAAATAGACGGAGATTGCCTCGGCGCCTTTATTCATGTAGGTAATCGCCAGTACCAGCAGCAGGGCAACGACCACGGTATATGACGTACCCGTCGCCCACAGCGAAGCCCGACGGAATATCGCTTTATCCCTTTCATCGGCAATTGCCCCGTAACGGCTTTTCAGGATGCTGGTGGCTATGTTCATTATCACCAGGGCGGCAAAGGCGGCGGCACTGAGCCAGTAGAAAGTCATTTTTACCGATTCATCCTGCCAGTAAAAGACCGTTCCGTTGACTATAAAGAGAGCCGCCCAGCCGATTACCAGCGCCCCGAATATCCCCAGCTGTACCCACGCGGTTTTTTGACTGATGGTCATTTTCTCCACCTCCCTGGTCTTGTAATCTATACAGGACATATTGTAATATATTTTATACTTTTTGTCAAGTATTTTTTACATTATTTTTAAAAAAAATATGCAAATATTTTACCATCAGGGGAAAACTCTAACCCACCCCTCTTGTGTTATCTTTTCCCACCCAGGCCGCCCTCGAATTATCATCGGCTAGGCCGGAGTTCTGTTTATCTTACTTTTTAGCAGGTGGCGCCGTTGGCGATACCGTCGGTTCATCCACGAACTTGAACATCCGGGTCAGACCGCCCGGCGTTCTCAGATTGTAGAGTCGGACCGCGTTGCCGCCCAGTATCAGGTTCATATCGTCCTGATTGATGTCCAGTCTCTGTATCTGCTTCAGGCTCCACCCCCAGATATCCACCTGGTGCCGCGGTATGCCCTCCTTGAGATTCTGGCGCGTGTATCCCGGGGGATAGCGGCCAATCTGCGAATATACCGGCAGGCTGGCGCCCCAGTCCGTGCCCCAGATAAGCTTTTCCGGTCCCACGGAGGGGTCGTTCAATGCCTTGTAGTAAAGCTCCGTCCACCAGCGTCCCGTCTCCAGATAGATATTCTTATGGCTCGACGCCACGTGCAGGCAGCACTCGTAGAACCACTCCCACCAGCCCCCCTCAATCCCGGCGTGTTCCAGGATAATCGGCACGTCAGGCATGGCTACCGCCAACGTATGCACCCAGAGAGGGTTGTAGGTGAACTGCGCGCCGTGATAGGCGATGGCGTAACCGCCGGGGGTGCCGGTATGGTAGCGCATCGGCACCTTGTACTGCTGGCAGACTTCCATGACCTTGAGGTAGTTTTTGATAATTTCCTCCTCGGTCTGGAACTGCTGGGGCGGTCCTTCGCCGCGCCGACCCCGCATCGGTATCAGGACCATCTCGCCGACGCCGACGTAGTCGCCGGTCTTGAGCAGGTCGGCCAGCGCGTCGCAGAAACCCTCGATAGTCCACTCCTCCTCACCGGCAGCGCACCGGTCCTGGTATTCCTTGGGAAAGCAGTTGGCGGCGAACTTGTTCGGATACCTTTTGACCTGGTCGACGTTATTCGGGTTGGTCATGCCGAAAGCCGGCTCGATAATGCACATATCGACGCCGTAGCATTCCATGTCGTAGAGAAGACGCGGCGAGTTGTCGTAGGCTTCTATCTGCCCCATGACCTGCCCCAGCTTATCAAAGTCCTTGGAGCCTTTCAGCGCTTTCCCGGCGGCGTGGCGCTGTGAATGCACGTGGGTATCAACGACGAATCTGCCCAGTTTCATAATACCTCCTTATTATTCTGTAATTGCCAGTAGTCCCGATTGAGTTGGGATGCTACAATTTCCAATATCCCGTTTTTTAATTTACCCCCTGTACCAGAGAATTCCCCATTTCATAAGCCTTGCGCAGCAGGTCCTCACGCTTTCTCGCCCCTTCCCCACGGTCAGCATCGGTAACAATCAAGGTTTCTACCAGCTCTACATTGGCGTCTTTGCACCAGAGATTGATTATTGCTAAAGCGTGTTCCGGATTTCTTGAAGAGTCAGCCACCCAGACGAAAATACCTTGCTTCTTTTTCGCGATTCTTGATTTGAAATAGAACTTACCGTTTGGAAGTTTAATCATCTCCGAGAGACAATTAGAACGATCAACGACTAACTTGAGTTGAGAGGTGACTGAATCGTAATATGCCGGGGTACCTATAACTATAGCGTCAGCTGTTTCCAGAGTCTTGTAGATTATTCCCATCCCGTCCCTGTAGAAACAGTACTCGGGTGCAGGACTCTTATTACATGCCTGACAGGGCTTTATATCCAGATCATTCAGCATAATTTTTTCTGTTTCCGCACCTCTGGCAAGAGCGCCTTCCAGAACTTTTGTCACGAGAGTATCTGTATTCATACCTTTTCTGGGACTACCAACAATGCCCACTACTTTCAAACCCATTAACCTGCCTGTCACCTCTTAATCAATGTTATTTCATGAAGGGCATTACCACGCCCTTGATGTAGCCAGGCTTTCTGTTAAGGTTGTCCTCGAAAGCCTGCCCGATGTCCTCAAGTCTGTAGCGGTGCGTGACCAGCTTATCCATGGGGAAGATGCCCTTTTGCACCGCCCACATGGCGCGGGTAAGTTCGCTCTGGTAGTCCGTAGACATGCCGATTCCCTGGGGACTGTAGATGACCGGCGACTTTATCCAGCTGAACAGCTCGTAGGTGTCCGGCGCCTGGTGCCAGCCCACGGCGATTATTTTAGCCCGGTTGGTCTTGATAACTTCGCCGACCATTTTCAGGCCCGGCGGGTGACCGACTACCTCTATCGCCACATCCACTCCCCTCCCCCCGGTTATCTTCATCACTTCCCCGGCGACGTTTACCTTGTCGGGATTCAGCGTGATGGTGGCGCCCAGTTCTTTCGCCAGCTTAAGCCTGCCTTCATCCAGATCGGCGACGATGTATTCCCTGATTTTAGGACTCGCCACTCCGCAGATGACCCCCAACCCCATGAAGCCGCAGCCCACCTGGAAAACGTAGTCGCCGAACTCCGGCGTCGCCGTACGGGCGATGGACACCAGGCTCATTAACGGCTCGCCGAGAGCATGCTCGAAGGGAATCCCGTCAGGTATTTTCTCGATTACGGAACCGTGCCCCCGGGCGAGTCTATCGGTGGGGTCGCAGGCGGCATACTCGGCATAGCAATCACCGGCGAAAAACCCGGTTATCCTGTCCCCTTCCTTATACCCTTTTACGTTTTTCCCCACCGCCGCCACCGTGCCGGAAGGTTCGTGCCCGGCCCGTCTTGGGTAAGGCATGCGCTTTGCCATCTCCTCGTTTGCCGGCTCTTTATAGGCCGCCATGTCGCTGGAGCATACCCCGCAGGCTTCTATCTTTATCAGCATTTCGTTTTCGCCGATTTTCGGCATGGGAATATCTCTTATCTCAAACTTTCGGGGCGCAACGATGAAGGCGTCTTTCATGGGCAGGTCCCTCCTAGGATGATTTTTTAAAGACGGTAAAGTAACGTACCTGATTTTACTCCCTATCCCGTGACAATATCAATTTACGTATTTTTCACAGCTATTCCAGCCCTCACGCTACGCTCAGGATAAGCTCCGGCTGGAATCCTTCCCCCCACCTCCCCCTCGTAAGTTATCTATTCCCACCCAAACCACCCTGTATCATCATCGGCTTATCCCGAAGTTTCTAACACCACAAAATGGGGCGTCCAAGAGGGGCGAAGCCCCTCTTTCTAACATTTCCCCCTCTCCTGTGACACCTCGTCAGGAGAGGGGGACCAAGGGGGTGAGGTAGAAATCAAGTACCTCTCCGCCCTAGCTACCCTCGCATAATCATCTGCTTATCCCGCATTGCTTTGACGGTACGTTTATTGCCAAGTATAATGGGTATACCGGTGATGCGAAGGAACGCCTTTCGCCGGTATGGTTATTATGTAAATTCTCCGAGTGTTTGACTCAAGGCTAGGAGGGGTGACCGAGTGGCCTATGGTGACGGTCTTGAAAACCGTTGTCGGTGCAAGCCGACCGTGGGTTCGAATCCCACCCCCTCCGCCGGTCAGCGGATAGCCACCTAACCGGAACGCGCTGCACCGGAGCTAAAGGAACCTCCGGAAATCAATAATTGAAGCGGGAGAAACGGGAATGAGTACCCTGAAAAAACCCAGTCCCACATGGTACAAAGAGACCTGGTCACTGGCAATCAAGGACATGACCTGGGTAGAAAACACCCTGAACGAAGTGGATTTTCTCATTGATATTATGGATTTATCGGGCTCCGAAAGGGTCCTGGACCTTGCCTGCGGTTTCGGAAGGCACTCCATCGAGCTTGCCAAAAGGGGTTTTTCGGTGGTGGGTGTTGATATCACGCCCGATTTGATTAAAGATGCTGAAAGAGTTGCCGCCGCTGAAAAATTGAGTACGAAGTTCATCTGCGCCGACTTAAGGGACGTCTGGTTTGAAAATGAATTTGACGTTGTTCTTAATATGGGCGAAGGCGCTATCGGCTATCTTGAAAACGACGCCGAAAACCTTAAGATTTTCGACCTCATTGCGGCTTCCCTGAAACGGGGCGGCAAGCATTTCATGGAGATTCTCAACGCCGAACACGCCGAAACGTATTTCCCCAAGAAGTCCTGGTATCTCGGCGAAAAATTCCTCGGCATCGAGGAATATCAATGGGATAAAGAGGACCGGCGTTTGCTGATGGGAGGCTGGGGCTTTAGATTTGGTGAAACAGCCGTAAAACCGCCTCCCAACGCCATAATCCCGCGTTCGAGTATACGCATGTACTCACTCGACGAGATAAAAGAAATCCTTACGCCGCGGCAAATGACGATTCAAAAGACATTCGGTAATTCGTTCGGCAAGTTCAGTAAAGACAGGCCCGCAACACCCCGCGAAATGCAGCTGCTGATTTACTCGCAAAAAACCTGATAATTTAAGATCCCGCTTTCCTGAAGAACCCCTCCACCAATCTGCTATTACCTATTCCCACCCATCCACTTACCATAACTCGAAAAACAATTCACGCCTGTTCACCTTCGAATTGTTTCCTTATATTATTCTTCCTGGTCTTGGATGGAAACCTTGTTCAGCCAGGCAAAGCCCATCGGGTTCAGTTCGTAGCCCTTGACGCGGGGATTCACCAGTATATAGTTCATCCCGAACCACAGCGGCAGGCAGGCGACATCTTCAACGAGCATCTGCTCCGCCTGACGGTACAATTCCAGGCTCTTCCCGCTGTCCCCTTCCACCGCCGCCATGTCCAGTACGGCATCCACGGCAGGATTGGAATACCCGGCGTAGTTACTCTCGGAACCGGTGCCGAACAGTATATCCAGGAAGTTCTGCGGATGGGGATAATCAGCCACCCAGCCCATATCGAACATATTATCCTTCTCTTCCCTGAGATGATAAAAGTAATATTCCGGCTCCAGCTGGCGTACCGCAACCTCCACCCCCAGGTTCTCCCGCCACTGGGTTACAGCCGCCTCCAGTATCGAAGAAATCAGCCCCCCGTATCCGGAGGTCGTCAGGGTAATCGGAGGTAAATTAGACACGTCGCCGTACTTCGACTGTTTAATGAGTTCCTTTGCTTTCGCCACGTCATAATATACCCCGACCAGGTATTCGTTATAACCGGGAATGCCCGGAGGCAGGATACCGTCGGCGCGCTGTACCAGGTTCCGGTATGTCAGCGATATTATCCTGTCCTTGTCCAGCGCCAGCGCGAAAGCCCGTCGCACGTTAACGTCATCAAACGGGGGCTTGTTAGTGTTGAAGCCAATCCAGCTGAAACTCAACTGAGGCGTTATCTGGAGGTCTTTAGCGAAAGGCCCCTCTTCATCGGTAACCCTATCGATATAGACAACGGAGACACCAGCGACGTCTATTTCGCCGGTTTCATACATATTCATCGGCACGCCGCCCCATAACAGGTATTCGACCCGCTCAAGCTTTGCCGTCTCTCCGTAATACTTTTCGTTCCTCTCCAGCACCAGCAGCTGGTTCTGCTGCCACTCTCTTAGCTTAAAAGGTCCGGTGCCGTTCGGCTGCCGCCACCACTCTCTGCCTTTAGCCACGTTGTCTTTATCCACCACGAAAGCCGTGGGATAGGTCAGCTTATAAAGGAAATACGACTTGGGAGCGTCTATGGTTACCTGGAACTCGTAATCATTGACAACCCTGATGCCGCTGATTTCCTTTGCTTTACCCTGTATAACATCCGTAACTCCGACGATGTCACCCAGGTACGTCGCGGCGACCCTGGAGCCGGTAGCCGGGCTGCAGGCACGTTCCCACGAATACTTAAAGTCGACGGCGGTCACCTTACGCCCGTCTTGGAACCGGACGTCTTCACGCAGAAAGAAGGTGTAAGTACGCAGGTCCTGGCTGATTTCCCAGCGCTCGGCGATATCCGGCACGGTAGCCAGATTTTCATCGAGTCGTACCAGTCCATTGTAAAGCTGGGCGATATATTCATGTGAGGTCATCTCCGAGGAGACGGCCGGGTCAAGGGTATACGGGTCGATACCGTACAGCTTGAGCACGCCGCTCCAGGTAACCTTTGGAACTGCAGGAGTTTCTTTCGCCGGGCAGCCGGCAAGCGTTATTCCGCATAGAAATACTATTAATAGAAGCGTAAATGATACTGTTCTCATGGTCTGGTATTCCCCGTGTTCTAATTACACAATATACCACAAACCCATTTTTCACGCATAACCGCCAGAACGTAATTTACTGTTAAGCCAAATATTAAAATATACTCGAATTTGACATTTGTCATTATTTATGCTATTTATATGACTAGAGGTACCACTAAAAGGAGTAAGTGATGCTGCCCAGCGAGATGATTATTCTGATGGCTATCAGCGTAAACAAAAAGACAGGTAAAAATCTGCTCTCCCGACCGATGGACGTCACCAGCGAATACATCGGCTACCTCTTTGATTCCCTGGTAAACCGCGGCTATCTGAAACAAAACGGTGCCCAGGCTTACCGGCTTACCCCGGAAGGCCATAAGACTATCTTCGGCTTCATTAAAAAGAATAAGACCAAGTCCAGGGATGTGGTCAGGAGACTGCGACTGCTGGGCATCGATATAAGCCTGGAGCAAGAACACAAAATATATGAAATGTGGACAGAAGGAGTTCGCGTCGGCTAGATTTTAAAGTTACACGGACATATTATTCCCGGTATTAATCCAGTACACAGGGAGAACGTTCCTGTGTGGCCTCCTTTATTATAGTGAGTCATGTATTCAACTCGGGGGATACATGACTCACGCTTTTATTGACCATGAGATTACACCCTCATTTGAAATAAAAGGAACCGTAACCGTATAATCAATACGAAGAAATACCGGATAAGGAGTGATAAATATGATTCCAGAAAAGTACGCCAAATATTATAAAGGTAAACCAGTGGGAGATTTCACCAAGCTGTTTCCCCAGCTTACCGCCCCCTCTTTTCATATCTGGGGCAAGGAATGGGACTCCGGTTACAGGATGGACTGGTTCTGCGTCACCGAGCCTTTCCTGATGATAAATGACCCCCATACCCATGATTTCGACCAGTTTCTCGCTTTCCAGAACGCCGACGCCACCCGCGTCAATGACTTCGATGCCGAGGTATGGCTCTACATGGGCCCCGAGGGAGAGCAGGAGAAACTCGTCATCACCGAGACCTGCTTCGTGTATGTCCCCGCCGGCATGGTCCATACTCCGCTTGAGTTCAAGATAATCCGCAAGCCCATCGTCTTCATAGATATCGCCCTTACTGCCAAGTACGTACGCAAGCCGGAAAACGAATCGAAACCGGTCGTTCAAGACGGTCCTTAAAAGTTAGACCGCCGGATTTCATGCCGGCATCACGTCGCGGCGAGGGGATTCTTTAAAATAGCCCCTCCCTTTTCAGGCTGGCGTGGTTTCTACCGCCGATGATTATATGGTCGAGGACTTCTATGCCCACGATTTCCCCAGCTTCGACCAGCCTCCTGGTAAGTTGAATGTCATCCTCAGATGCCTCGGTATCGCCGGAAGGGTGGTTATGGACGAAGATAACCGCGGCGGCGCTGGCGGATATCGCTTCTTTGAACACCTCCCTGGGATGAACGATACTCCCGTCCAGGCTGCCCACCGATATCTCGGCGACTTTTATCAATTGATTCCTGGTATCCAGCAACACCGCCAGGAAATACTCCTTCTTTTTACCCTTCAGCCTGCCCGATACCAGACCGGCAACGTCCTCGGGGGTCTTGACCACTGTCTTCCCCGTCGTTTCCGAGTACCCTTCCACGCGGCTGGCAAGCTCCAGAGCCGCCTTTATCTGGGCGGCTTTAGCCAGTCCTATACCGCGCACCTTAGAAAGCTCTTCCAGAGAAGCTCCAGCCATCCCCTTAAGCCCTCCGAACTGGCTCAGCAATCTCTGGGCGGTTACCATCACCGATTCACCGCTGATGCCCCTCCCCAGAATCAGCGCCAGGATTTCCTGGGCAGATAGGGCTTCCGCACCCAGTCTCTGCAGACGCTCCCTCGGTCTATCTGGCACGGGCAAATCATGTATGGTCATGGAGGTGTATTTTGTACCCGGCGACTTCTTCATGTCAGCCCAGTCTAGCACCTGAAAGGGAAAAATAGCAACAATACCGGCGCATCATTAAGAAAATCTTTGATTGAGGGCTTGGTGAAAACTTCCATGAGAATTGATGGTGTGTTATTTGCAGATTCAGGGTTGACCAGATTTCAAAACGACGTAAATATGAATATTATCAGGAATAGGCGACAGAGGTTCACGAGTTACAGAAAAGGCACAAGGAGATAAATGCTCTGCGTAATCCGGTCCAAAGCCTGTAAAAGGTGCGGGGGAGACCTCTCCCTGGAATGCGATGTTTACGGGGTATACATCCAGTGTATCCAGTGCGGCGCTACCTGGAACAAACAGGAACTGACGTCTGTTGCTCAGGAAACCGCCAATATCCTCAAAGCTAGGAAAACCCGAACGGCGGTGACTGCCGGCAAAGAAAAATAACCTGCGTAATCCTCTTTAATCAACCTTTACGGTTTCCAGAGAAGCCTGTAATTGGGCATTCAATCCGTCCGTGTCAAAGCCGTATACTTTCATCAAAGCCTCGTCATAACCGCTGCCCTGATGAAAGGTATTGAGCAGTTCCAGCATCTTTTCACGACCGTATTCGTTGATGAGATATTCAACCGCCTTATAACTTTCGGCGTAACTCAGGATGGACTCATTGGCATAGGCGGAAAAAGGGCTGGCCAGGCTGCGTATCGAGATAAGTGTGTTTTCACTCATGGCTCTGAATATGGCACCCTCGAATTCCGACCCCAGTTCGCCCTCCGACATCATCGCCAGACCTTCATCCAGCCATATGGGTATATGGTTATAGGGATTAAAGGTGACCTGATGGACTACCAGATGGGTCAATTCGTGGGCGATGGCCCGTTTTCCCCAGGCGAGGCTGGAGGGACTCGGGGAGATGCCGATGGCGATAATACCGAACTGGGTAAAAGCGACGCCGCCCGTCCACTCCTGGGGGAAAATCATGGAACCCCTCAGGTCCGAGGCATTGGCATAAATGTAGAGTCGCACCGCGTCTTCGAGTTCGGCGCCGGAGTTTAAAGAAAGCCGACTTAATGCTTCCTGAACGGCGTCCATCAGTTCTTCGGCAAAGGAATCGTCGCCATCATACCAGTAAAGCGTTACCTCGCCCTCCGTGATACTATGCCAGTCATAACGATTGTCTTCTATCCGGACCCTTTCGGGCGCTGTCTCCAGCCGGCTGCCGCCGGCATCGGTAATCGTCCACCAGTAGTCCACCGCTGACCCCGGCGGCATGCCCCCGGACTTCCTCATGTCCCATACCCATTGGGCTTTCACCCGGGTTACCGGTGTGAAATCAACGGCTATTTCACTGACTATTTCCGCATGGCGCATACGGTCGACGGTATAATGAAGGCGTATATCGGTGATATTAACGTCGCTGACGGTTGTGATACTGAAGGTGAGACCGGCAGGAAAATTTATCATCACCGAGCTGGCCTCAATCTCCAGGGCGCTGCCAGCTCTCACCCCGCCGGGCATTAGTAACAGCAGCGTCAATATAGCCACAATCACGAATACTGTTTTTTTCATCATTCTTCCTCACCTATGGTCGAGCGCAGGTAGGCGTCGATAAATCCGTCGAGTTCGCCGTCCAGCACCGCCTCGGCCTGGGTCGTCTCATAATCGGTGCGGTGGTCCTTGACCATCCGGTACGGGTGCAGGACATAGCTCCTTATCTGGCTGCCCCAGCCGGCTTCTATCCTCTTTCCCTTGAGGCGCGCTTTCTCTGCCTCTCTCTTTTCCAGTTCCTTTTCCAGGAGTCGCGCCCGAAGTATCTTCAGCGCGAAATCCTTGTTCATATGCTGGGAGCGCTCACTCTGGCAGGTCACCACCAGGCCGGTCGGCAGGTGGGTAATCCGCACCGCGCTGCTGGTTTTCTGCATATGCTGCCCGCCGGGACCGCTGGAGCGGAAGGTATCTATCTTCAGGTCCTCGGGGCTGACATCAAGGTCGATATCCTCCCCGGCTTCCGGCATAACCTCCACCAGGGCGAACGAGGTGTGCCGGGCATGGTCGGCGTCAAAGGGCGAGAGGCGTACCAGCCGGTGGACGCCGTGTTCCGACTTCAAATATCCGTAGGCGTATTCGCCATTGACGGCAATGACGGTGCTCTTAATCCCCGCCTCATCCCCGGGAGAAGTGTCCAGCACTTCCGCTTCATAGCCGCGGCGTTCCGTCCAGCGCAGATACATCCTCATCAGCATCTCCGCCCAGTCCTGCGACTCCGTACCCCCGGCACCGGCATGGATAGCCAGGATGGCATTCCGGTCATCGTACTCTCCGCCCAGAGACAGCTGGAACTCCAGGGTATCCAGCTGCGCCGCTATCTCGTCCAGCTCCTTTTCTATCTCACTTTGCAGCGACTCGTCTTCTGCCGATAGCGCCATCAGCTCGGCGACGTCGTTCAGTTTTCCTTCCAGTCCCCGCCACTCCTGCACCACCTTACTCCTGTCCGCAAGACGGCGCATGACTTTCTGGGCTTTAGCCTGGTCCTGCCAGAAATCAGCTCTGGCGGACTGCTTCTCCAGTGAGGCGACTTCCTTTTCTTTGGCGACGATGTCAAAGATGCTCCACGGCCATGGTAACCCTGGCCCGCAATTCGGTTAGCCTGTCTTCTAACTCCTGCATCTTAACTCGCCCCTCTTAAAGATTTATGCTAATGTCCGGCTCCGGTAAGAGCCATACCTTCCTTTAATTTCAAAAATCCCCCCGCCGCCTGATGAGCCAGTCGCGTCGGTTCCGGCAGACGGTAGCCCCGGCAGCAGGTCTTTACCCAGCGAATCGCCGCCTCCAGGCAAATCCTGTGTCCGATAGATACGTATACCGGTTTAACGCCGGTCCTGGTACGCAGGACTGCCCCGATTACCTCTTTACCGTCGAGGAGTTCGGCATAACTGCCGGCTTCTATACCCGGCTCTTTATGGCTGCCGCACAGCCTCGACTTGGCGCAGCCGATGGTGGGTACATCCAGGAAAAGCCCCAGGTGCGAGGCAAGTCCCACGCGCCGCGGGTGGGCTATTCCCTGCCCGTCCACCATAACAATGTCCGGCGTTACCGTAAGCTCCTCGCAGGATGCCAGTATCAGCGGCGCTTCACGGAAAGAAAGCAGCCCCGGTACATAGGGGAAAGGTATACGGTCGGTGACCACCTTGACTTCTACTATCTCCAGGTCGGGATAGCTCAGGACGACGACCGCCCCGGTGCCCGTCTTCGCCCACCGGTTCACCGAGATATCAACGCCGGCAATCAGGCATGGGGCAGGGATATCGCCGGTGCGAGAGACTTCGGCCGCGAGCTCTTTTTGAAGTCGTATGGCTTCGGAGGTGGTGACCTGCCAGCCATGCCGGTTGACTATCCGCATACTTTGATTATAGACGCAGACAGGACGGTTGACAACTCCCGCACCAGGGCAGGCGACAAGACAACAAAAATACCCGGGAAACAAATCGAAGCTGGCTAGCTTTGAATTGTTTTTCGAGTTATGTTAAATCTAATTGTACGTCGGTAGGATTGCGTTCCTTGACCACGTCTTCCATCCGCGCCCGTATCGCTGGTCTGTAGGGGTCCGCATTAGGGAGGATGTAGAATTTTCTCTCCCTGACAGCGCTGAAGACAATATCAGCCAACTGCTGCGGCGGCATCCCCTTCTTAAAGATTTCCCGGTAGGTCTGCAACATTTCCAGCGCTTTCGGGTCTGACATGTTTCCCGCTTCATCGCCGGGGGCATTCTTCAGTTCTGCCGGGCGATTACGCTCGGCATCCAGTATATTCGTATTGATAATGCCCGGGCACAGGACGGATATTCCGACTTCAGGTGCTCCCTGTTTAAGTTCACGGTAAATAACTTCGGAAAGAGCTACCACACCGTGTTTGCTGACGAGATAGGCATCGGCGCCTGGGCCAGCAGTTAATCCGGCTACAGAAGCCGTATTCACAATATGACATTCGGTATTCTGCTTAATCATGACGGGTACGAAGTAATGAATGCCGTGGATAACTCCCCAGAGGTTTACGCCCAGCACCCATTGCCAGTCATGCAGCGTAGTTTGCCATGCCGTAGCAGGACCACCGGCGACGCCGGCGTTATTACACAGCAGGTGAACCGCCCCGAAGGTATCCAGTGTCTTATCTGCCAGGGCTTTAACATCATCAGCTCTGGATACATCGGTCTTGACCGCCAGCGTTGCCGCTCCCAAGGCTTTGATGTCTTTCTCCGCCTTCTCCAGAGCGCCTGCTTCTACATCCGACAGGACTACCTTCATACCCTCTCTGGCGGCGTGTTCCGCCAGACCGTAGCCGATGCCGCTGGCGGCGCCGGTAATCACGGCTACCTTATCCTTAAAGTCTTTCATCGTTCTTCCCCCCTTCATTCCGGAAAATTACGCAGCAATAATACCAGATATCATGTATGAATAACAATACCGGGCGTCCAGGCGTTATCTTTCACCGGCGGGCAGCTTCTAAAAATAGCGTTTGCCCCTGATAAAGCTATCTGCCCCGGATTTTTTAATGATACGCAGGTTCTTGATATGACCGTCTTCGTGGAACTTCCTCAGGAAGTCCATAGTCGGGCAAGTTTCAAAACCGTCGCACTGCCAGCAGCCTTCGATACCTTTCTCCCGGCAGCATTCCCTTATCTTGCAGAGAGGGGGTCCGCCTTTACCGCGGCAGGCCCTTTTACAGCGGAATCTCACCATATCCCCGAGGAGTTCATAGCATTCCGGGTAGTTCTTGAAGGCAGCAAAATAAGGGACGGTAGCCATCTTTTCGGCTCTTTCGGCGAACTTGTACCGCCGCAGCTCTTTACGCAGGTCGCGGGCTAAATCGGCGATCTTGCCCTGGTATTGATAGCAGTCGCCGCAGTAGAGGCCGCAGCAGGCGACCAGTTCTTTTTCTTCCGGCATTTTATTATCGTTCTCCCCACCCCTCGGTTGTTATCTTTTCCCACCCAGACCGCCCTCGTATCATTCCCGGCTTAGCCCATGAAAATAACGAAGGGAAGAGGGGCTTAGCCCCTCTTAGACTCCCCGTTTTATTCCTTCTCCCTAAGCTGCGGGAAGAGAATGACCTCTCTTATGGACTGCTGGTTAGTGATGAGCATGACCAGCCTGTCAATGCCGATGCCGAGGCCGCCGGCCGGCGGCATACCGTATTCCAGCGCGGTGAGGAAGTCCTCGTCGATAGTCCACTGCTCTTCTTCATCGCCGTGACGGTCCTTCATCTGCTCGATGAAACGCTCCCGCTGCAAAATCGGGTCGTTCAGCTCCGAATAAGCATTGCCGAGTTCCATGCCGCCGGCGTAGGGCTGAAAGCGCTCCACCACCCGTTCCTCGCCGGGCTTGTTCTTGGCTAAAGGCGACATGGAAACGGGGTAATCATAGACAAAGGTCGGCTGTACCAGTTTCGGTCGGACACAGGTCTTGAGAAGCTCATCGACCAGCTTAGCCCAGTTCTTTTCGGGGTCGACTTCCATATCAAGAGAGCGCATTTTTTCGCGGAGTCCGCTGGCGGTGGGGTATTTAACGAAGTCGATGCCGCCGTACTCCTTGATGGCATCGCGCAGGGTCACACGCCTCCAGGGTGGGGCTAATTTAACAATATCCTTACCGTATTTGACTTCGACCTTACCGAGTACCTGTCGAGCAACGTAGGCTACCATCTGCTCCACCATTTCCATAACATCGGTATAGTCGGCGTAGGCCTCGTAGCTTTCCAGCATGGTGAACTCCGGCGAGTGCGTGGTGGATATGCCTTCGTTACGGAAATCCCTGCCTATCTCATAGACCTTATCGTATCCGCCGACGATAAGCCGCTTAAGGTACAGCTCTTTGGCGATACGCAGATAAAAATCACGGTCAAGGGCGTTATAACGGGTAACGAAGGGGGTAGCCAGGGCGCCTCCCGGCGCCGTATGAAGCACCGGCGTTTCCACCTCGATGAAACCGCGGTCGTCCATAAACCGGCGGATGGCGGCGATGACCTGACTGCGCACTTTAAAGATATCCTTTACCCCGGTATTGGCAATGAGGTCGACGTAACGCTGGCGGTACCTCTTGTCCGTATCGCTCAAGCCGTGCCACTTTTCCGGCAGGGGCTGGAGCGACTTAGCCAGCAGGGTGAATCCGGCTACCGAGATGGTCGGTTCGCCAGTGCGAGTACGCAGCAGGCTGCCTTCCGCCCCGATGATATCGCCGATGTCCAGGTCCTTGAACAGCGCCAGGGTTTCTTTATTGAAACTGGCAGTCTGGAACAAAAGCTGGATTTTACCGGAGCCGTCATGTATATCAACAAAGGAGGCTTTGCCCATTTTCCTCACCGCCCTTATCCGCCCAGCGACTCGTACCGGCTTTTCTTTCTTAACGGAGGTCCGGCTACCGGTGCCGCCGTCCTTTTCACGGGCTTCCATCGCCTCCAGCTGCGCTATCGCTTCCTGCGTGGTATGCGTCTGCTGATAACGGTTGGGATAGGGATTAACGCCCCGTGAGCGGAGCTGTTCCAGTATTTGTTTCCTCTGTTCGTTGATATCGTCAAGTCTCGATGGCATATCTACGCCCCTCTGGATAAGTATAAAAAGACTGAGATTACCACTCTCCAGCCTGAGATACCACTATTATAGGTTAAATGGGTGTTATGGTAAAGGGGGTTGTGGCACGAACCAGCGTGACAGGTTCTATGTTATACAAGTGCGGGATGAGCGGATAAATTCCCGGACTAAGCCAGTGATGAGACAGGGTGGCTTGGGTGGGAATAGATAACAGCGAGAGGGGTGGGGGATAAAAGCTTAACTAACCCACCGACCTTATCTTCAATAGGTAACGTCAGAGAAAACAATAGATAGTCTGAGTCGGCATCACCTTACCAGACCCCGTGTAATTGTTATTTTACGTCTTTTGCTCTTTTCATGGTGTAATCGGTGGTGAACATCAGGTTCGTGAAAAGGACGGGCCTGGCAGGATTATCTACTCTCTTGAAATTGAGCGGGCAATGCCATAATCCTTTTGTAAGATGAAAGGCCGTGGAAGTTGTGAAGACAAACTTCTCCATGTGGTCCGGGTCATCACCTAAAGAGAATTCGACTTCACCCCCCAGGTCCAACAGGTTGGTAGCATCTCCGCCGATGAACATGAGAAACTCGTCCCAGTCATGTACATGAGGTTCTGGCGCCATTAAAAAGGCTTCCGTTATCGGCACCCAGGATAAGGCGAAGGGAGAATAGGTGGAACCTTTCATCTCATCCATCCTTAAACCGAGAACAGGTTTGGTGACCTCGGCATGGAAGTCGGTGGGATACGTCTTGTGCCAAAGGTCTCTTGTGATATATTTTTCATATTTTGATTGTCCCATCTGGTTCCTCCTTTTAATATTACCGGTGAGATGCATAGGCATCTGCAGCAGTTCTTGAAACCCTGGATTTATAACCTGGCATCACTTCCGAGATAAACTAATTCTACATAATATCTCCCCTTCGCTGTCAAATATGTTCGCTGTCCCCTCTCGCTTCGCACTCAACTCTCTGGGGTTGGATATCTAACGGGTTAAGCCGGTAATGAAACAGGGTGGTTTGGGTGGGAAAAGATAAAAAAGGGGGTGGGGGTTAAAACACATGAGTACCGTCTATAAACATACGTATCAGAAAGTCAATGAAAGTGCCAATTTTTTGATATCTGTATATCAGCCATTGACAGACATAAAGTAATAGTGCATAATAGGGGACGTATACTTTGGACACGAATAGAAAGCAGGTGTAAATGCTGAGAATCAGATTGCGACGCGTCGGGGCTAAGAAGAAACCCAGCTACCGACTGGTGGTCGCCGACCAGAGATCGCCCCGCGACGGGGCATTCGTGGAAATAATCGGACATTTCGATCCCATGACCGATCCGGAAACGATAGTGGTCAAGGAGGAAAGAGCACTGCACTGGCTCAAACAGGGCGCCCAACCGTCAGAAACCACTGCCAGACTACTAGGTAAGGCAGGAATTCTGGAGAAGTTCAAACCAGTCAAGGAGAAACCATGAAAGACCTAGTGGAGTACATCGCCAAGTCCATTGTCAACGAACCCGATGCAGTGAATGTGGAAGAGGAAACCAACGAGGAGGGCATCACGCTAAAGCTACGCGTGGCCGATGATGACAAGGGGAGAATCATCGGTAAGCAAGGACAGATAGCCCAGGCTATGCGCACCTTGCTCAGGGTAAAAGCTGCCAAGGCTCAGACTAGGGTCAGACTCGAAATTATGTAAGTCATTTCCCGAAAAACCAGCCGTTAACCGGGGTGGGGGGAGGAGGAGTTCTCTCACCTGTCCATGCTTCTTAAGGAAGAGAAGCGGTGAGATTAACAACATTCTACGCTGATGCCAAATGGATAAAAAACCGCTGTACATACCAGCGGCTTTTTCTTAAAGTTATAAACCGGCTTAAAGTTTGCGGCGACGCTTCATCTTGTCCGCCACGGAAAGCCTGGCGATGGCACGCCTCAGGGCGGCCGAGGCTCTCAACTCGTCCAGTCCCACTGCCTTTCTATCGCGCAGCCTTTCCTCAGCCCGTTTGCGGGCAGCCTCGGCGCGTTCAATGTCAATCTCCTCAGCCCTTTCGGCGCTGTCCGCCAGCACGATAACGCGGTCGGGACGCACCTCCAGAAAGCCGCCGGAGATAGCCAGCGTATCCTCCTGCCCTCCCCGGCGCACCACCAGCTCGCCGGCCTGCAGGATGGTCATCAGCGGGGCGTGGTTGGGCAGAATGCCCAGCTGGCCCTCCTGTCCGGGGGCAATCAGCACGTCTACTTCCTCGGAATAGACGACGCGCTCGGCGGTAACGATATCGAGTTTCAAATTAGGCATTAGCCTCGGCTCCCATGGTCTTGGCGGCTTCTACCACTTCCTCGATGCCGCCGACCATATAGAACGCCTGCTCCGGCAGGTCGTCGTATTTGCCTTCCAGAATTTCCTTGAAGCCCCGCACGGTTTCTTCAATCTTGACATACTTGCCGGGACGACCCGTAAAGACCTCGGTGACGAACATGGGCTGCGAGAGGAACCGCTGGATGCGACGGGCACGGGAGACGGACTGCTTGTCCTCTTCGCTGAGCTCCTCGATGCCCAGGATGGCGATGATATCCTGAAGGTCCTGGTAACGCTGCAACACCCGCTGCACCTCGCGGGCGACGTTATAGTGCTCCTCGCCGACCACCATGGGGTCGAGAATCCGGGAGGTGGATGTCAGCGGGTTGACGGCGGGGTAAAGCCCCTGCTCGGCGATAGACCTTTCCAGGGCGACCACGGCGTCCAGATGCCCGAAGGTGGTCACGACACCGGGGTCGGTATAGTCGTCGGCGGGGACGTAAATAGCCTGGAAGGAGGTAATCGACCCCTTCTTGGTGGAGGCAATCCTCTCCTGGAGCTCGCCCATCTCGGTGGCGAGGGTCGGCTGATAGCCCACCGCCGAGGGCATCCGCCCCAGCAGCGCCGATACCTCCATGCCGGCTAACGTGTAACGATAAATATTATCGATAAAGAGCAGCACGTCCTGCCCTTCTTTATCGCGGAAAAACTCCGCCATGGTCAGTCCGGTCAGCCCCACGCGCAGCCTAACGCCGGGCGGCTCGTTCATCTGGCCGAAGACCATGACCGTCTTATCGATAACGCCGGACTCTTTCATCTCGTTCCAGAGGTCGTTGCCCTCGCGGGAACGCTCGCCAATGCCGGTAAAGACGGAAAAGCCGCCGTGCATGGTGGCGATGTTGCGGATAAGCTCCATGATGATAACCGTCTTGCCCACGCCGGCGCCGCCGTATGCCCCGATTTTACCACCCTTGGTAAACGGCGTTATCAGGTCGACGACCTTAAGGCCGGTCTCCAGCACCTGGGTACTGGTCGACTGCTCCTCGAAAGTGGGGGGTAAACGGTGGATGGGCCAGCTGTCCTCGGCTTTGACCTCGCCGAGATTGTCCAGCGGCGTCCCCATCACGTCGAATAGCCTTCCCAGAGTTGCGTGGCCTACGGGTACTTTGAGAGCCGACCCGGTATCCACGGCTTCGGCGCCGCGCTCCAGTCCGTCGGTGGGGGAAAGCGCCAGGCAGCGCACCCAGTTATTGCCGAGATGGTCCTGCACTTCCAGGACGATTTTGTTCTCACCGGTACCGATTTCAATCGAGTTATAAAGGGCGGGCAGTTCGTCGGGCGGAAACTCGACATCCACCACGGTACCTATTACCTGAGCTACTTTTCCTTTAGCCATAACAACCTCGCTTCTTATCCGTCATTGCGAGCGAAGCGAAGCAATCCTTTTTCCTACCGGGCGGATTGCTTCGTCACTACGTTCCTCGCAATGACATTATTCCGTTTTTTATTCCAGAGCCACCACGCCGCCGGTAATGTCCAGCAGCTCGCGGGTGATGGACTCCTGCCTGGCTTTGTTATAAAGCAGAGTCAGGTCGCCGATAAGCTCGTTGGCGCTGTCGGTGGCGTTACGCATGGCTACCATGCGCGCCGACTGCTCGCTGGCGATGGACTCCAAAACGGCATGATAAATCTCCATCTCCACGAAGCGCGGCAGCAGACCGCCCAATACCGCCTCGGCGCCGGGCTCGTAAATGTAGTCGACGTTCTCCGATTTGGGAATCTCAGCCGGCTCCACGGGGAGCAGCTGCTTCATGACCGGCTTCTGCACCAGAGTGGAGACGAAATGGGCGTAAGACACGTAAACCATGTCGATTTTAGTGCTGGTATATTCGTCAATGACTATCTCGGAAATGGGGAGAGTGTCCAGATAGCTTGGCTGGTCGCCGAGCTGAGTAAACTCGGCGCAGATGTCGCAGCCATAGCGTATACCAAAGTCACGCCCCTTGCGGCCGACGCTGACGACCTCGACCGGTTTCTGCTGCTCCAGGATAAAATTAGCCAGGCCCCGGTTTAGATTGGCGTTTAAACCGCCGCAGAGTCCGCGGTCCGGCGTGATATGCACCACGGCGATTTTTTCCACGGGCCGCCGCTGAAGGAGCGGATGCTGCGTGGTCGTTTCCGACAGAGCCGCCAGGTCGGCGATGACCTGCGTGATTTTCTCCGAATATGGTCGCCCGGCCAGGCCGCGTTCCTGGGCTTTACGCATCTTGGAGGCGGCAATCATCTCCATCGCCTTGGTAATCTTGGCGATATTGGTGACGCCCCTTATACGGCGTTTTACTTTACGAATATCCGGCAACCGCTAACTCCGCCTTTCATATTTTACTTTTCTTTTCCCACCCCACCTTCAACCTCACCCCCTGTGTCCCCCTCTCCTGCCAGGAGAGGGGGATGTCTTGGGAAAGAGGGGCTCCGCCCCTCTTTGACTCCCTGCTTTTTGGTTACTTCTTCCCCTTCTTGACAGCATCTAGTCTCTCTCTGGCGACCGGATAGTGCCTGATAACGAACTCTAGTTGGGCACACGGGTAGTTTAGACAATACCCGCAATTTTTCAAGCCTTTTTCTTTGACGCACGTGCGTATCTGGCATACGGCGCAATGACCCATTCTAACACCCTGGGAATCACAGCCGGTGCAGTTAACATCAGAGGCTTTCATCACGGGAATATTGTACTGTTTAGCCCACTTTTCAGCCTGCGCCTGCCGCAGCTTATCATCGTTTTTCATAGTAGCGATATATGCGCCGCATTCAGCACACATAATACCGCAATAAGCCATTTCTTTTTCTTTCATTACTTTCTGCTTTCTTTCATCATGGAGGTTCATACGATGAGATTGCCACGTCGCTTTGCTCCTCGCAATGACAATAAAATCACGTTCTTGACTCCCCGTATTTAATCTTTTACGAAGCCCTGCTTAAACTCCTGTACCGCCTTTTTCAGGGTTTCCTCGTCCTGCTCGGTAAGGTCTTTCGTCCCGGCGATGGTCTTGCCCAGTTCCGCGTAGCTGGACTCCATGAAACGGTGGAACTCGGCTTCAAAATTGGTGATTTTATCCACCGGGATATCGTCCATGTAGCCGTTGATAACGGCATAGAGAATCATGACCTGCTTTTCCAGGGGCACCGGCACGAACTGCGCCTGCTTGAGCACCTCCTGGATACGCTGACCGCGCTCCAGCTGCGCCCGGGTGGCTTTATCGAGCTCGGCGGTGCCGAACTGGGCGAAAGCCGCCACCTCGCGGTACTGTCCCATATCCAGTTTGAGTCTGCCCGCCACCTTCTTCATGGCTGACGTCTGCGCCTTGCTGCCGACGCGGGACACCGAGATGCCCACGTTGAGGGCGGGCTTGATACCGGCGTTAAACAGGTCCGACTCCAGGTAAAGCTGGCCGTCGGTAATGGAGATAACGTTGGTGGGGATATAGGCGGAGACATCGCCGGCCTGGGTCTCGATGATGGGGAGAGCCGTCAGCGAACCGCCGCCGTACTCTTTGGCGTACTTCGCCGACCTTTCCAGAAGGCGGCTATGCAGGTAAAAGACGTCGCCGGGATAGGCTTCACGACCCGGCGGCCGCCGCAGCAGTAGCGAGAGCTGCCGGTAAGCCCAGGCGTGCTTGGAGAGGTCGTCATATATTATCAGGACGTCTTTCCCCTGCTCCATGAACTCCTCGCCCATGGCGCAGCCGGCGTAAGGCGCCAGGTACTGCAAAGCCACGGAGTCCGAGGCGTTGGCGGCGACGACGATGGTATGGTCCATGGCGCCATACTGGGTAAGGATAGCCACCACGCGCGCCACCTGGGATACTTTCTGGCCGATGGCGACGTAAATACAGATTAGGTCGCCGCCCTTCTGGTTAACGATAGCGTCCAGGGCGATAGCCGTCTTGCCGGTGGAGCGGTCGCCGATGATGAGCTCGCGCTGACCGCGGCCGATAGGGAACATACTGTCCACAGCCTTGATGCCGGTCTGCACTGGGGTATCCACCGAGGCGCGTAGCACCACGTTAGGCGCCACCCGCTCGATAGGCCGGGTCTTGTCCGTCTTGACATCTCCCTTGCCGTCCACGGCCCTCCCGAGGGGGTCGACGACGCGTCCTATCATGGCTTCGCCCACGGGCACCTCGGCGATGCGGCCGGTGCACTTCACCTCGTCGCCCTCTTTAATCCGGGCGTAGTCGCCGAGGATAACCGCCGAAACGCTGTCCTCCTCGAGGTTCAGGGCGATGCCGATAATATCGTTGGGAAACTGAAGCAGCTCGTTGTATTTAGCCGAAGCCAGGCCGTGAATCCTGGCGATGCCGTCGCCGACCTCAATAACGGTGCCGACGTCCACCATGGTTACGGCCGTGCCGAACTGCTCAATCTGCTGTTTTAATATAGATACAATATCTTCGCCTCGTGTCGTCATCCGAGCTACCTCCTTTGCCTCCCGATAAGTTTCATTATCCTAATACCACTGTCATTCTCTGGCTTGACCAGAGAATCCACCCCTTTTCCCCTCCCTGGATTCCCGCTTTCGCGGGAATGACAGTTTATATTTTACCGGATTCCCGGCATACGGAAACACCGGTACTATTTGTTAACGCACTCTCCCCGACCCCACCAGTTCTCTCTTCAGGGCGGCGAGTTTGCTGCGGGTACTGCCGTCCAGGAGCTTACCGCCGACCCTGGCGATAATCCCGCCGAGAATCTCGGGGTCGACCTCCGGTTTCACCACCACTTTCTTAGCCACCAGAGTGCCCAATTTTTCCGCCAGTTTCTCTTTATCTTTATCATCGATGGGTACGGCCGTAATGACGTCAGCCGTCTGAATCCCGCGGTATTCATCCAGCATGCGCTGGTACTCATCCGCTATCGCCGCCAGCATCGCCACCCCTCCCCGGTTTATCAACATCAGCACCAGATTCAGAGCCAGGGGGTTGATATCGCCGAGGGTCCTGGTCAGGAGTTTAGACTTATCCGCAATTTTAATCTTGGGGCTCTCCAAAGCCGCCAGGAACGTCTCGTTGGCAACAGCGCCGGCGATTTTCCGAAGGTCGGTCTGCCACCGTTCCAGTTCTTTTTTCTCCAGCGCTATCTCGAAGACAGCCTGTGCGTAGCGCCGGGCATAAGCTTTCCTCGGCATGATATTATCTCAATTATTCTTTCTTCGGTACCGTGCTTTCTTCCAGCACCTTGTCGATCAACTCGCGGTGCTCTTTCTTGTCCAGCGATTTTTCGATGACCTTACCAGCCGCCAGCACCGTCAAATCGGCGAACTCTCGGCGGACCTCGGATATGGCGTCATCACGTTCCCGCTGGATTTCGCCGCGTGCTCTGGTAAGCAGGTTTTCGGCTTCTTTTTTGGCGTCTTCCTGCGCCCGCTGCTTGACGTCCTCGCCAGCCTTGACGGCACGGGCTATCCTCTCCTGTCCCTCCCGACTGGCTTCCTCAAGCTGCTTCTTGACCTGCTCCTCGGCTTTAGCCGACTGCTCCTTGAGAGACTCGGCCTGGTCCATGCTTTCCCTGACACGCCTGGAGCGCTCGTCGAGCATGCGCATTATCGGCTTATAAGCAAAGATGCGCAGAAGTACCAGCAGTATGATGAAAGTCACTATCTGCGTTAACAGCACCGGCAAATTTATCCCTAACTTGATAGGTAGGTCCTCCATATTAACCCCCTGACTAAAACAACCTGAAAACCGATTTCAGTACTTAATCCCGGACTAGCTTAATAAAAATATCCAGGTAATCGCCGCCATTCCCACAATTACACCGATGACCATGACGGCAGCCGCAATAACGGCAATAAAGGCTGGAATACCACTTTCTTCCATAATGCCTCTCCTCTATCCTGAAAATTAGATTCCGACTACGCCACCATAGCAAGGATAATAGCCACAATCAGGGCGTAGATGCCGATAGCCTCGGCAAGAGCTATGGCCAGAATCATGTTGGTCTGGATAGGTCCTCTGGCTTCAGGATTACGCGCCAGACCCTGCATGGCGCCGTATCCCAGGATACCGATGCCGATGCCCGGTCCCAGAGCGCCCAGGCCCATAGCCAGACCCGCCGCTAACATTTTGATTGCTTCAGCGTCCATGTAATACCCTCCTGATGATATTTTATCTATGTTAATGTGACTCCGCTCCATGAGCCGGAGTTACCGCCATAGTAACGAACACCAGTGTCAGCAGGCTGAAAATAAGCGCCTGAACCAGACCTATCAACAGCTCAAGTATATAAAACGGGAACGGCATGACGAAGGGCAACAGAAACGCCGCGATGAGCAACAGTATCTCACCCGCCGTCATATTGCCGAACAACCTGAAGGTAAAACTGACATTGCGGATGAGCAGGCTGAGAAATTCCAGTCCGCCCACGAAAACCTGGATAGCTCCTTCGAAAATCCCCATGAAGTCAAACTTGCCCTTGAATATCCTGCCGATGCTTCTGAACAGGGGCCCGAAATTCACGTACTGCCTCACGAAGTCCATGCGGGCATTCTTGAGTCCGTAGAATATTACGAATACGAACGATACCAACGCAATAGCCAGCGGGGTATTGACGTCCGTGTTTGAACCGCGTATCAACTCTTCTTCGACGACAATAGTGTCCTGACCATCAACGGTGGCAATTTCATATTCTCTATCATCAACCAAGGCGACCAGATGAGCCGGGTCTTCCTTAGAAGGCATAATCTGTGCGTCTTCAGGTATGGGTTCGTTTTTGACTAGCTCAATCGAGCCAAAGCCGGGAATCAGGCTGAGCCAGGCGTTAAAGAGGACAAAGAGAAAGATGGTGCAAACCACCGGGAAAAACCTCCGGCCGTTTACCTCGCCGGCAATACTGTTGCAAACGTCGTATATCCAGCCCAGCGCCGACTCAAAAAGCATCTGTAATCTACGCGGGACTATCTGCATACGCCGGGTGACCACGAAGGAGAACACCACCAGGACGATAACGGTAATCCAGCCAGCCAGCATGGTATTGGTAATCGGGAAGCCGAAAACATGGAAGAGTTCCGGCGCCGGGAGGTGGGGTTGCGGAGAACTGGCGATAAGCCATTCCGGCAAATCGAGGCCGGAGAGCATGTTCTGACCGATGGCACCGGTAATGAAACCAAGTACGACAAGAGCTATAACGATGACACCGACGATGATTAATACGGGGAAAGAACAGCCCAAACAACCGCGCTTTTTAGGCCCGGTCACTAACCGTTCTCCTTGTTTTTCCGGTTATTCATGAGGGGTCGAATCATCTGATAAACACCGTAGACAGCCACCACCAGCCCCAGCAGCAACCCGCCAATCATAAACAACGGTTCTGTGTTAAATTTATCATCAAGCCAGAGGCCGACAAACGTTCCCCCCACGATGCAGATACCTATGAAGAACCCCACCCCGGTCAGCCTAAGAGCCGCCGCCCATCTGTTCATGCCGACCTCAACATACTGACCTTGAAAATAATACCAGAATCAAATGCCTCAGGTCAAGCCACATCGCGGCAGGCAAACAACAGTGCCGGGGATAGTACAAAATGCCTGCCGCTCAACAACTCAACGGCAATATCAAATCAGCCAAACGCAATTATTCCCGTAGAAAAAGCGGTTTTCAGGCGCGCTTGCCCTTGAGCGGGGACGACCCGAAATCGCCGGCTTTGACCTCGCCGGAAATATCATCGCCGGAGACCTTGAGATTATAGGTCAGGTTTATTTTACCCATGGGGCTCTCTAACTCCATATCCCAGGAAACGTTGTCACCGCTTACCTTGCCGCCGCTGAACGCCATCGTCCCCATGGGGCTTTCCATGGAACCGCTGAGCTTGCCGCCGTCAGTTTTCAGAGTTAGCTTGGACTCCTGTTTACCCATCGGGGTATCAATCTCGACGTTGTAGGTACCGTCAACAGCCATTGTCACGCCTCCTTATGCCATGCTGCATTGAGCAGTTTCAACGCATATTAGCATCGTGATAATTTCATGTCAAATAAAAAGCCCCGATTTCTCGTCGGGGCTTTTCAATACTACATACCGTATGGGCAGCTAAGACTTGCGTTTATCGAAATCATCCAGGTCAAGGGTATTGATAAAGTCGTAAAAAGCCGACATTTTTTTCTTCATTTCTTCGTCGGTGACCTTTTGCCCCTTGCCCTCACCTTCGCCGGCCTCCTCGAAGATGGGTTTGCCGGTCTCGGTATCCAGTAAAATACCGGCTTTTTCCAGCACCGATTCATCGGCGAAAATAGGCACCCCGGTCCTCACCGCGATAGCCAGGGCGTCACTCGGGCGCGAATCAACCTCCATCTGTTTGCCGTCGATATCCAGAATAACCCTGGCATAAAAAGTGTCGTTTTTAAGGTCGTTAACGATGATAGAATTCACGGCGGCGCCGAGAGAATCGATTACCGAGGTAAGCAGGTCGTGGGTCAGCGGCCTCGGTACCGCCACTCCCTGCAATTTCACGGCAATGGCGTCCGCTTCCGCCGGACCAATCCAGATAGGCAGATAACGGTCTGAAGCTTTTTCCTTGAGAATGACGACACGCTGGTAATTCATGAGGCTGACCCGGATACTATCGATGCTCATCTCTATCATGTCTTGCCTCCCTGACCCTTTTCTCGCCCATTAATCTAATTCTAATCCCTGCCGTGCACACTGTCAAATAAAAAAAGACATGAGTAAAGTATTTATCGTTTATGGGGCTAAGGCGGTGATGATACGAGGGCGGTAGGGTGGGAATAGATAACATGCGAGGGGTGGGGATTGGATTCCAGCCTACGCTGGAATTACATCGTCCCCACGACGAGATTCTTCGCGGAGTTTATCCTGAGCGCAGCGTGAGGGCTCAGAATGACAGGAAGTTATCACGGGGTAAGCCGGTGATGATACGATGGCCCGCCTACATTAAAGCTTCAATGGACAGGCGGATAGAGCGGCCCTCCTGCGCCAAGGCTTCGAAGGACAGGGAAAAGATAACAGACGAGGACAAGTCTTTATTCCTTACCTATTCCCCCCGGTTGCCACCCGAGAATATTGACGTAATAATCCTGGTAAAGAAATCAACACCCGTTCTCTGCCGGAAACCGGCCAGGAACGCTACGACGATGGGTAGAGCCGTAACCCCTATTTTACTTGCTCCGGCAGCTTCAGACGATGCGGCGGTGACATTGGCAGATACCGCGTTCTGCAGCGACGCCGCCGTAGCGTTAGCCGTGGCAATTTCCTCAAGCGGTAAGCCGCTTACCGTTAACAAACCGGCCTGGATAATGAGATAAACAACCGCTCCCATGGAGAGTCCCAGCACAGGATGTGTGTAATACCATGGCCAGTATGACTTATCAAAGTCCTGGTCAGCAAAATGCCGGTGCTGGGAAAAAAAGGCGTCCACAACACCACCGATACCCCCCCAAAGCGCGCAGGCTAAACACACCCAGGCGGTATCCGTTAACCTTTCCTGCCCGGGTATAAGCCGAAAGAAAACAATCAAAAAAACCAAGCCCAAAAACCATATTGTGTTATAGCTGACTATCCGAGGAAACCAAACCGGTCGCGCTTCTCTGGAATCGTAGGCTCTTATCAGGCGTTGCCTGACTCCATCCAGGCTGCTTAATACTTTATGTATTTTGGGATGTTCATCATTTAGTTCTTCATCTGCTTTAGCAAATAAACCATTACAGTCATCAGTTACCTTTTTACTGCTGCTATTTTCACCTACCAGACTTCTGAGTTTTTCAATTTCCTGTTGAAGCGTTTTCTTCTGGGCTACCTTGCCTTCTTTTAAAAGGCTTTCCCCCGGCTTCACCAGGACCCTGCCCAAGTAATCATCCCTGGCTTTTTGTTTTTCTTCCTTTGTACGATTATCTCTGACCATATTTCCACCCCCTGCGGCATTATATGAGCCTTTTGACACCGTATGAGATTATAGCACTTATTTATGTGAAGTCAAGTTATATGTGACAGGATTTATATATTAGTAAAAATAAGTGCCAATCGGCGGCTGACACCGGGCAATCAGGGTGGTCCTCCTGCGCCAAGGCTATGAAGGAAAGGGGAAAGATAAATCACGAGGGGCGGGGGATGCGGATGAAATTGGTGTTTTACTGCTTCAATATCAGGGGACTTATTCTTGTCCTGCCTCCGGTAATATCCTTATAATGCCGGCGTACCCGACATTACGAGGACCCGGAAGTTGACAAATAATATCGTTAGATATGCTATAATATACCATCACCCTGCCCGAATAAAATCCCGGTAAAAACGGAGGACAGAGTATGAGTAAAGGCGAAAAAGCCGTCGTCTGGTTCAATGAAGTAACCAAGAAAGATATCGGCCTGGTGGGAGGTAAAGGCGCCAACCTGGGGGAAATGACCAATGCCGGAATACCGGTACCCCCGGGTTTTATTGTCACCGCCGCAGCCTACTTCGACTTTATAGAAAAATCCGGCCTGGGCGGTAAAATAAAGTCCGTTCTTGAACCTGTTGACGTTCATAACAGCAAACAGCTTCAGGAAATAGCCGAAAAAGTCCAGGTATTGGTTAAAGAGGGCAAGATGCCGCCCGAAACAGCCAGGGCAATCGAGGAAGCCTACGTAAAAATGGGCAAAGGACTCGTAGCGGTGCGGTCTTCCGCTACCGCCGAGGACCTGCCGGAGGCATCGTTCGCCGGGCAGCAGGCAACCTTCCTCAACGTAGAGGGAGAAAAGGAAGTGGTGAGAGCCGTGCAGGACTGCTGGGCGTCACTCTTCGGCGCCCGAGCCATCTTCTACCGCCAGGAGCAGGGCTTCGACCATTTCAAGGTCGGCATCGCCGTGCCGGTACAGCGCATGGTGCAGTCGGAAGCGGCCGGCGTCATGTTCACCGTAGAACCCACCACCAGCAATAAGGAAAAGCTTATCATCGAGGCTGTTCTGGGACTGGGTGAGATGATTGTCTCCGGTGATGTCACTCCCGACCATTACATCGTCGATAAGAAGAGCGAAAAAATCAGCGAAAAGCAAATCAAGAAACAGGAATGGAAACTCGTTAAAAAGGCCGGCGCCCACGGCAAGGCCGATAATATCAAGATAGACCTGACCCCGGAAGAGCAGGCGCGGCAAAAAATAACCGATCAAGATATCATCTTCCTGGCGAAAATAGGCCTTACCCTGGAAAAGCACTACGATTTCCCGCAGGATGTTGAGTGGGCCACGGAAAACGGTAAAATCTACATCGTCCAGACCCGCCCGATAACCACTCTCAAGGAAACGGCAGGAGCTACTCATGACATTGATGCCCCGGTCATTCTTTCCGGAGCACCGGCCAGCCCGGGTGTGGCCAACGGCCCGGTGAAAATCGTCCCCGACCCCTCCCAGATAGATAAAGTACTGGATGGCGATATCCTGGTGGCGGAAATGACGACCCCAGACTTCGTTCCGGCGATGAAACGGGCGGCGGCCATCGTCACCGACCGCGGCGGCCGGACAGCCCACGCCGCCATCGTCAGTCGCGAGTTGGGCATACCCTGCATCGTCGGTTGCGAAAAAGCCACCACCACTCTTAAAGACGGCCAGGTGATAACGGTTGATGGCGGCAACGGTAAGGTCTATGACGGCAAGATAGAAGTTGCCAGTGACATTAAGATACGCAAGCGCGGCGAGGTGGTCACCAAGACCAAGCTCCTCGCCAACCTTGCCCAGCCGGATATCGTCGACCGCGTGGCGACCAGGGACGTCGACGGCATCGGACTATTGCGCGCCGAATTCATGGTCGCCGAAATCGGCGAACACCCCAGCGCCATGATTGCCGACGGCCGCGGCGGCGAATTCACGGATAAACTGGCTAACGAACTGATGAAGTTCGCCAAAGCCTTTTACCCGCGCCAGGTGGTCTACCGAACTAACGACTTTAAGTCAAACGAATACAAGGCACTCAAGGGCGGCGAGAAGTACGAAGAGGACGAAGAGAACCCCATGATTGGCTACCGGGGCGCCTCGCGGTACATCACGGACATCGAGACATTCGTGCTGGAACTCAACGCCATCAAAAAGGTCCGGGAACAATACGATAACCTGTGGGTGATGATTCCCTTCGTGCGCACGGTCAAGGAGATGGCGGACACCGTGAAGATTATGGCGGAGAACGGACTGAAGCGCTCGGATAAGTTCAAGCTCTGGATGATGTGCGAAGTGCCTTCCAACGTCATCCTGCTGGAGGACTTCATTAAAGTGGGCATCGACGGGATATCGATAGGCTCCAACGACCTTACCCAGCTGACGCTGGGCATCGACCGCGACAGCGCCAAGCTCGCCGCCAGCTTCGACGAGCGTAACGAAGCCGTCATGATATCCATCGAGAAGGTGGTCAGGACCTGCAAAGCCAAAGGTGTGACCTGCTCGATATGCGGGCAGGCGCCTTCCGTCTACCCGGAAATCACGGAGAAGCTGGTGGAGTGGGGCATCACGTCCGTCTCCGTCAGCCCGGACATGATTGACGTCACGCGGGACATCATCGCCAACGCGGAGAAGAAACTGGGAATTAAATAGACTTTTTTGGTCTCCAGTGCTATTGTAGGGGCGGACTTAAAACCCGCCCCTTTTTGTTTAAGGAGAATGAAATGACAGATGTAAAATACCTCCCCACCCCATACAGCTACTCCCAGGCGGTGAAGGCGGGTGACTACGTCTTCCTGGCCATGCACCGGGGTTTCGGGCCGGACTTTACAACTCAATTCCATGACAGCTTCAAATTCCTTAAGAAAACCCTGGCGGAGTTCGGCTTAACGCTGGCCGACCTTGTAAGCGTGGAAGTGAGGATGAAAAATATCCAGGACGTCCGGGTGTACGAAAAGCTCTTCCGGGACTACTTCGAGAACGACAAATACCCGGCCAGGATGGGCGGCACAACCGAATTTATCGACGACGACTGCCTCTTCATGATAGGCGGCATTGCCTACCGGGGCAAATAGCAGGCACTAAGCATGATTGAGAAACTCAATATACGCCAACTTACTGAAGAGAAAGAAAAAAGCCTTTCCCCCAACGCGGTGAAGAGCAGGCTGTCACGCGGCAGGATGAAGCCGGAGGAACCCGACCCGATACGCACCTGCTTCCAGCGCGACCGCGACCGCATCATCCACTGCAAGTCTTTCCGGCGACTGAAGCATAAAACGCAGGTCTTCATCGCCCCGACCGGCGACCATTACGTGACCCGGCTGACCCATACGCTGGAGGTATCGCAGATAGCCCGCACCATCGCCCGGGCCCTGAACCTCAACGAAGACCTCACCGAGGCCATTGCCCTGGGTCACGACCTGGGGCATACGCCCTTCGGGCACTGGGGGGAGGATACGCTGAACGAGCTCTACAGCGAGGGGTTCGAGCATAACAAACAGAGCCTGCGCATCGTCGACCTCCTGGAAAAGGACGGACAGGGACTCAACCTGACATGGGAGGTCAGGGACGGCATCGTCAATCATTCCAAGAGCAACGTAGCCGTTCTGGGCAAAGACTGGGGAGAAGTTGGTACAATCGAAGGCGAGGCGGTCAAAATAGCGGACATGGTCGCCTATATCAACCATGACATCGGCGACGCCATCCGTGCCGGCATCCTCACCGAAAACGACCTCCCCCTTTCGGCAATCGAAGTACTTGGCAATTCCCACTCGCTGCGCATCAATACCATGGTCAGCGACATCATCGAGCAATCGTGGGACGTACGTGCTGGTGATATAATACAAACGAGACCTGCCATCAAAATGAGTCCCCCGGTGCTATCAGCCGCCAATACCGTGCGCAATTTTCTTTTCGAGTGGGTCTACAACCCCAGCATGGGCCGTGCCGAGGCTGCCGAAGCAAAATATACGGTTATTTTATTATACCGATATTACACCGACCACGCGGACAGGCTACCGACGGAATACCGAATCCACGCCGAGACAACCGAGCAGGGAGTGGTGGACTACATCGCCGGCATGACCGACCAGTACGCCCTGAGCATTGCAGGAGAAATCAGGAAGAGGGGCGAAATATAATCTGTCCCGTATAAAACGGTAAATTGATTTAGCCCATTCTTAAGCCTATAATCAGTAATTACATATTATGAAGTTAAAGGAGGGAAGGTATGCTGAAAGACTTTAAGGCATTTATCACCCGGGGCAACGTGGTGGACCTGGCGGTGGGTATCATCATTGGGGTGGCTTTCGGCGCTATTATTTCATCATTCGTTAATGATATACTGATGCCCCCTATAGGACTCGGTCTGGGCGACCTAGATTTCTCTAATATGCTGGTTATCCTCAAAGAAGGCACCACACCGGGACCGTACGCCTCGCTGGCGGCGGCTAAAGAAGTCGGGGCAGTAACGATTAACTACGGCGTATTTGTCAACGCTATCATTAATTTCCTTATAATCGCCGCCGTGGTCTTTTTCTTCGTGGTGCGGCCCATCAACCGGCTACACGCCCGGAAAAAGGCGGAACCCGCCGCACCGACGACGAAGGACTGCCCTTATTGTTACTCGGCCATCCCGATAAAGGCGACCCGCTGCCCGAACTGTACATCGGAACTGAAATAAAAAAATCATATACTAGTTATTGACAAAATTACCTTATAGTGTTACACTATGAAGTATGAAAGATACAAAAATATACGAGCATAAATGTTTAAGATGCGGACACAGATGGGCAAGCCGCAGGGTAAAACCCATACGTTGCGCAAACTGTAAATCACCTTATTGGCACATTCCAAAGGGACAAGTAGAAGATCATACATGTCATTTTTGTGGTTCCACTAGCGTCTTCGTACCCTTGATTGGAATAGCATGGGGCATGGCAGGGAATGATTACTCATTTTGTAGAAAATGTTTACTCAATATGACAGCTGAAAAATTTTGGGAAAGAATGTTTAAAGATGAAGGCTATACTTGGCCCCCGAAGTTAGAAGGCTAGTATTTGACAAATTATGTATAACGGGCGTCTAAGAGGGGCGAAGCCCCTCTTCTTTACCCTCCCCCTCTCCTGTGACACCTCGTCAGGAGAGGGGGAGACAAGGGGTGAGGTAGAAACGGATTGCTTCGTCCCGATTGAATCGGGACTCGCAATGACAGGAACTCAAACGAATGATTACGATTATTGATTATAACGCCGGTAATATCCGGAGTGTGCTGCGCGCCTGCGGGGAAGTGGGGGCTGAAGCCGTTATTACCAGCGACCCGTCCACTGTGGCTAAAGCGGAAAGG
>Ga0209427_10000024_pt1 | contig 118973 bp, 94 predicted proteins | sample DeeMarSWOR136_30_FD_187465 | JGI IMG/M metagenome (GOLD analysis project Ga0209427, IMG submission 187465) | Marine sediment microbial communities from White Oak River estuary, North Carolina - WOR-1-36_30 (SPAdes) (version 2) | ecosystem: Environmental > Aquatic > Marine > Intertidal zone >... | reverse complement strand
ATGTGAAAAATATGGCATTGATCCTCTTATAGAGGGTTATATACATATCGGCTATCCCTTGTCCAGGCATGGGGTAGACTACTATAATTGCAGATCGGAAGAAATGCCCTTCGGCAATAAGTTCTTTGACGTGGTCATATGCGTCAATGCTTTGGACCATGTTGATGATTTAGCAGTGACAATTAAAGAAATAGCAAGAGTACTAAAAGGCGGAGGCAAATTTATCAGTCAGCTCAATTTTCATAATTGTGCCAGAAAAACAGAGCCTATTTGTTTGAATCATGAAAGAATCTCGAAGCACTGTGACGCCAGCCAGCTACAACTGAAAAAGGCAATATATCAGTATCATGTGCCCGAAATGGAAGAGGACAGATATTACTATGAGTTTAGCAAGCAATAAGGGCAGCCTCAAATCAGTAAGATGCTCTGTTTGCCAGAATCGCCTTTGGAGAAATGTCTATGGGATGGTCTTTTGAATTCTGATGATGTGATAAAACAGGATGTAAACGTTGTCTCGAAGTCACAGCGTATTAGGTTTCGTGTCCCACGAACGACGTCCGTAGTAAGAACATGCCGGCTCACGAAGACAGGCCTGTGAGGTGCCGCGGACGACAAGATCTGATGGAGAAACAGTAGTGGCTGAGTGCGATTCAGTTTCAGTGGCAAGTACAGAGGGGCAGATTAACGCGGCGGTGCGTTGCTCAATCATCTTGCCTGCAGGAGACGATCTTTCAAAGCTCAGCAAGTATCTGCTCTGTATGAGTCAGATGAGCCTGCCGGCAGACTACGAACTGATTGTTGTTAACAACAAGAGACTGGAGCTTGACGAAAATCGGTTAAAGGTGTCCCTGCCCACGCTGAAGGTGTTAAATCCCGATCGCGTGTTAAGCCAAGAGCAGTCATTTGACAGGGCAGCGATGAGAGCAAGCGGAAAGTACTTGCTGCTTGTCAGGGGCTTCATCGAATTTGATAAGCTGCTGTTGGAGGAAGCTGTCAGAGACCTTGAGACTTCCGGGGAGAGGGTGAGCGTATCCGCCAATGAACATTTTGTTCTTGTGGAAAGGTTCCATTACGCGAGCCTGGGCGGGTTCGGAGACCTGTTTTGTAGCTTGGGGCTGCCGACTGGGCAGGTCCATGTGGTCGCGAACCAAGATTTCGAGAACAAGAACGGAACAGTGCTCTTAGTGGTTTGTTTATTCGAAAACAACTTCGGAGATATTCTCATATACGAAACGATAGACAAAAAGTTGAAAGATGCTGGCTTTGAGACGCAAATCGTCGAAGTAAGTCAGAGCTTGACTCAATCTAAATTAGTTGAAAAAGCAAACAAGAGCGATTTCTTATATTTTGCAGGCGGTGGGATAATTGAGCGCTGGGCTCCTCAGATAGTAAAAAACTTTGACTTACTACATAAACATATCCGGGCCCCGTATGGAGTCGTGGGACTCAGCACGGGGGAATTTGACTATACAGCTTTTAACAACTCACTAAAGTTGTTCAGCGAAAAGGCCGCCTTCTTTTATACGAGAGATGAAGAATCCGTGGAGACATTTAGAAAGGCAGGGGCTTGCAAGCTTCCGATCGCCGGTGTTGATATAGCATTTGCCAATGATACACTCGCCCGGCTCAAACGAACTGGCAATATTGTAACAGCCAGCTTCAGAAATGTGCCCTATATTGATATTGGGGGAGATTTAGATTGGGACATGTGGTCGGATGCCCTGAGAAAGATTGGGGTCGAGTATCTAATATGGGATTGCAGTAACGCCCAGGAAAAATTGGGTATCACCATAAGTGAGAATGACATATTAGAGGACATTTCCAAATCGTATATCATAGTCGCCATGAGATTTCACATCATACTTGCGGCTTCGATGATGGGGGTATTAACAATACCAATTGCGTATTGTCCAAAAGTCAAAAGGCTCGCCAGACAACTCGGCATCGAAGATTACTGTTTGGAGCCAGACGACCACGACAAACTCGAATCAACGTTCCGCCGCTTAAGATCTAATGAAAAGACTGTAAGAAAGAACCTTGAGGCGAGAGGCCCAGAACTTAGATCACGGGCAAATGAAATTATATGGGATTCAATCAGAATCATGGAGAAGTCTATGCATGAAAGATGAGCCAGACAAAACGGAAAAGGAAAACAATTACATTCTGTTCCGAGCAGTTCCTACGATGAGGTGCAACTACAGGTGTGATTATTGCTTTGTTTCACTGCAGGAGCGGTCTACGACCGAAACAATGTTTGATAAGCATACTCCAGATGAATGGATTCGTGCGATGAAACACTTCGATAATTATGAGGTTGCATTTTATTTGGGAGGGGGCGAACCCTTTGTCATAGATGGGACCTACAAGCTAATAGAAGGATGGACGCAGTATGACCATGTAATAACCGGGTCGAGGGCTGATACAAACTTGGCATTTTTCGATCAGATTGCCAAAAGATGTCCGACAGACAAATTGCAGCTAAACTGTTCCTGGCATCCACAATATGATTCTCTGGACCAGATGTATGGAAAGGTCAAGAAGCTTAATGACTTGGGGATGGTGGGAATGGTTAACTTTGTTGCAAGTCAGTATAACCTTAGAGCACTCCGGGACAAATATCACCTAAGCATAGATGAACTCATCAAAAGATTCGACGATATGGGTGTATTTGTAAACGTAGCTACAGATTTTTCACTGATAAGAAACAAAGATCCGGCTACATATGCAGACTATAAGAGAATGATTCTTAAGTATTTGTGCCCGGAAGACTGGAGACAACGTTGTTGCGAAAAGCCACCATCTTTTTGTGAAGCGAATCATCACTATTTTACCATACATGCCAACGGGGACTTGGTACCCTGTCAAAGTGGGCAACCGTGTGGAAATTTTTTCGAAGGCACGCTACAATTTCCGGAGCGTGCTGTTTGCGATAAAAGATGCCCTTGTTTGGGTTTATATTGTTTCAGAACAGATAATGATTTTCTTTACGAGAGATATTTAACCGAGTTTGTCAATAGAAACAGAGAATATAGAAAATCGACCTTAGCCTTAAACAGTACTTTTTTTATCCCTAATAGTGAATTGAAGGTAGCGGGACAAGCTGCTACCTCGCTGACGCCACTTGTTTCGATTGTTTTGCCAACATATAACCATCTGAGGTTTCTACCAAAAGCCGTTGAAAGCGTTCTTGGACAAACCTATCCGAATTTTGAATTGATCATTATTAACGATGGTTCCACCGACGGCACATGCGCATATCTTGAAGGTCTGAAAGACCCGCGCATTCGGGTTATACATCAGGGCAATAAAGGGCTGCCTGAAGCCCTGAATACGGGCTTTCGTGCGGCTCATGGAGAACTGCTAACCTGGATTTCTTCAGACAACTATTGCGCCGCGACGTTTTTGGAAGTATTTGTTTCGGCGATGGAGGCAAATCCGAATGCGGGTTTGGCCTATTCCGCTTTTGCCCGGATAAATGAGGATGGTCAGGTCATAAAGGTGACCGACTGCCCGGATATGGATTACAGTCGCTTGCTGCTGAGTTTTCCCGGTATGTCTTCATTTATGTATCGTCGAGGCTGCCAGGAAACGGTAGGCCTTTATGATCCTGCTTTGGAGGGGGCAGAGGACTGGGATATGTGGCTGAGGATCGCGGAGCGGTTCCCGATTGTATATGTTCCTGATATTCTTTACTACTACCGCCAACACAGCGGAAGCTTGACAGCTCAGAAACCAAATGTGATTTCCAAATCGTCACGGCTTGTCGTCGAAAACGCCACCGATCGCTTGCGTACTCATTCGCCCAGGATCGCCTACGAGGTTGCTCTGAATTGCTTTCTCAAAGCCAAGGAAGAGTTTAACAGAGGAAATTTTGAGGCAGCCCTGGAGCATACGCAGAGATACAGGTCGCTGATAGACTATTCTGAGCTGCCAAGGAGATTGAAAGCATCGCATAGGGATGAAGGTTTAGATATTTCGGTAATAATAGTAACGTATAACAGAACCAACGACTTGAAAAGGTGCCTTGAATCTCTCGCCAATCAAGATGGGACCAATTTTGAAATCATCGTAGTTGATAATGGGCAAAGTGATGCCAAGGTGTGTCAGCGGTATGCTGACCAGTACATTAAATGCCCCATCAATTTTAACCTCTCCGAAGGAAGAAACATAGGGGCGCATTTTGCAAGAGGCGACACGATTGTTTTCTTGGATGATGATGCTCTTGTCGGCGCTGATTATATATCATCAATAGAATCCGCATTTGACCAATTCGATATATTCGGTCTAAGAGGTAGAGCCTATCCGAAAAGCGGTCCGGATGCTAATAGTCATGTGAGCATCTATGACCTCGGAGACAGGCCGTTTCCGTCATACTGTAATCAAGAGGGAAACTCCGCTTGGCTTCTTGAAGTATATAAATCGATGGGGGGTATGGACCCACTGCTCTTTGGACACGAAGGAAGCGACCTCACCTACAGAATTATCAAAGAATATAAACAACCCAACAAAATTATCTACTGGCCCAGCGCTATAATTTACCATGATTTTGGCACAGCAGATAAATCAAGGCAGAAGAAGAAGACACATCGACAAAGTGCAAATTACCTCAAGTACAAGCATAACACAGACATATTCGTCAATAGAACAGATATTGAAAGATATCCGCTACCATTAAAGCAAAATCAAACTCTGTCAGGCGAAGCCCCCTGCGTTGTGGAAGATCTGTCTTGCGACAAGGTTTGGGACAAGAGACATCCTGTTAAGTGCCCAGAGTTGTCCGAAGTCAGATCCTTCGATACAGTTTATCTAGCTTCTGCAGGCCGTTTGCATCCAAAAGTTTCGATAGTAATATCCTGTTGCAATTGTGAAGAATCTTTGCGGGAATGCCTCAACAGTATCAGGAATCAGACTATGAATGAGTGGGAATTATTTCTTCTTGATGATGGCAGCACAGACAGCACAAGAAGAGTAATCGAAGAATACTGCCAGATGGATGAAAGAATGAAGCCGTACTATTTCCGGGATAATAAAGGGCCTTACATAAGAAGAAATTTCGCAATTGAGCGGGCAAATTCTGATTTCATCATTATTCAGGACGCTGATGACATTATGTGCCCAACCAAGCTAGAGATGCTTTACAAGGAGATAACAAAGGATGAGAAACTTGGGATTGTGGGCTCATCCTACTGGATGTTTCTGGATGAATTTAAGGGGCTTGAATGCGCCGATAGAGTCGAATTGCCAATCACGCACGATGAGATAATGGACAACTATTTTTCCGCACGGTATGTCTGCTGGCACGGCTCGTCTATCATCCGCAAACGTATGTTCGAGGCGATAGGATTGTACGATGAGCATCCTTACGGCTCTGACAAGTTGTGGCTGGCAAAAGCGGCTGAATATGCCCGGTTCAGCAATGAAGCAAGGTTCAGGAACATTGCTGAAGGTTTGACACTGAAAAGAGAGCATCCACTGTCTCAACAAGGATTGCTGCCACCGCTTGACCCCAGAAGCAGAAGAGCAAGATTCCAAACTTACTGGGAGTACAAACTCTCGAAGATTAGAGAGAGAATCCATAATAACCCAAGTATGGACATAAAGGCGGAACTTAGAAACTGTAAATGCAATGACTTTACCAAGCGATACGGGTGTCTTTTTGAGCAGTGGGAGAGTGAACCGCTCGACGATACGATGCTGTGCAGGCTTATTTCCAGAGGGGTCGAAAGGTTCAACAAAGGAAAATACGTTCGGTGCATAATCGCACTCGACGGTGTTGAGAGAATCGTCAATGACGTCGCGGAGAGGTTTAAAAACTATGACCTCTTAAGGGCTATGGCCTCTTATGCAATTGATAGAAAACAGCAGTGCCTCAAGTATCTAAACAGAGAGATAGAAAATCACAACAACGCCGCTGCAAGACAGTTCATCTCTGATTATTTTGAAAAGCAGCTGAAGGCTGATGTTCGGAGCTGGTGTGTGGCAAATGGCAAACTTTTTAATCTTGGGATGATTGATACCGAGAGAGAAATCGGTAGCGAGCAAGGAAGCTGTATTGTTTCCGAGCGGCATATCCCTGCTCAGCAGGACAAGTCGGAAGAGAGCCAGCGAAGTGCTTTCGGAGGAGAGACAGCACCGTTGGTTTCAGTAATAATGCCTGCTTACAATGCCGCTGACTATATCACAAAAGCGATTGCAAGCGTTCTGGCCCAAAGTTACAGGAATTTTGAGCTTATTGTTATAAACGACGGTTCCACGGATCAGACCGAAGACTTGGTGCTTAGGTTCAAAGATGAAAGAATCAAATACTTCTATCAGGAGAACTCGGGGCTTGCGGCTACTCATAATGTGGGAATAAAGAAGTCCAAAGGCGCCTTTACAATCAAGCTTGACTGCGATGATATGATGACACCGGACTTCATAGCCAGACATCTGCAGGAATTCGAGAAGCATCCCGAGGCTGATCTGGTTTATTGCGACGATTATCTTATTGATGAGAACGATAACCCCATTCGACTGATTAAGCGACCTGAGTACACAGATCGAAAATCACTCATCAGAGACCTTTTTCGGTGCGGCTTTCCGATAGTGCCGTTTAGAACCTGTATTAGAAGAAGCGTATTTGACAGAACAGGCTTTTTTGACGAGAACTTGCGAATGGCCGAGGACTACGACATGATGCGGCGATTCGTGAAGGAGGGCTTGAAGATACATCACTTAAACGGTGCCCTGTACGTGCGCCGAATGACCAACGACAGTCTCTCAAGAAATTTCACCGCTGAGAACGCAAGTTTTCACTTTGACGTTGTCAGACGATTTACTGATACGTTCAGCTATGACGAACTATTTCCGGACGTTAACTGGGAAAAGATAGCTCCTGAGAGAAGGCAGTTGCACGCTAAATGTCTGGCCGCTGTGACTTTGCTTGCAATAGGACACGCCTACATAAAATCGAATGCCCCTGCCTACGTCAAGACAGCTTTCGAGCAGGCCCGCTTAGAACTGGAAGACTCTCTCAAGATCGACCCGGCAAACCAGTTAGCCAGGCAGCTCTTGCAAAAGTGTGAATTGGCTCGAGCCGGATACGAGCAGCCGGCGCAGGCAGACATCTGTTAACTAAAGAAGAAATAAATACTTAAGTCAAGGTGCTCTTTCAGCGATAATAAAGTTTGAAAGGGTCCCGGTTCCGCTGTTCGCGATACTAAGCAGACCGCTGACCTTTTGCATGTGGCGTATATTTGGAGATTCTTTGTACAAACATAGAACCAGAAAAGGCAGACAAAAATGTCAAGTTTACGTCTTCCAGGGCTATTAACAGGGATTGATACAAACCAGCTCATCAGTCAGCTAATGGCTGTTGAACGCCGGACGCTCAATATGTACGAACAACGCAAAAGCCTCTGGGACGAAAGAAAAGACTCCCTGAGCACTCTGGAGGCCAAACTCGAAATCTTGAGAAGTTCGGTCAAAGCTCTTTCCGATGCCGGCGAGCTTCGCGCTTTTACAACCGCCTCCAGCGACAGCGATATAGTGACGGCTGAAGCATCTTACAACGCTTTTGAAGGTAACCACACAGTAGTAATTAACCAGCTGGCCAGTGCCGAACGCTGGGTTCACGTGAACGGCAAAGAATACGCCGAGGACTGCGTCGGAGCGGGGACCTTCATTTATTCCTATAACCACGAGGAAACAGTTATAACAACCACAGCGACCACGACCTTGGAAGATCTTGTTGGCCTTATTAATAACGACGCCAACAATCCCGGTGTTACAGCAAGTCTGTTGTACTACAACAACGCGTACCATCTAGTACTGAATGGCAATGAAGCTGGAACGGATTATAAGATCTTCGTCAACTCAAGCAGCACTGAGGTCTGGGAGGCTAACAGCGCATTTACCATCGACAGTGATAATGCTACGCTGAGTTCACGAATAATAGACATCGATCAATTTGGAGATAATCCTCTGGAGGGCGGTGAAGTCATTGAAATAACGGGCACCGACCATAACGGCGTCGCTATAGCTCAAGTAAACCTCAGTCTTACAGAAAATACCAGACTCGAACATCTTATTGCCGAGATTAACGATGCTTTTGACGGAATAGCTAAAGCGACTCTCGAGAACGGCCAGATCATCTTGACGGACAACACTTCCGGTACAAGCAGTCTTTCAATCAATCTGGCTTACAACGCCAATGGTTCTTCAGCTACCCTGACGCTGCCTACGATGGCTGTTTCGACAGAAGGTGGAAGCACAACTGCAAACCTCACAGATTTTGCCCCAGCGGACTTTACCTTAAGCCAGGCTGCCCAGGACTCAAAGATCAAGGTTGATGGTTTTCCTTCGACTTCAGCAGTTGCTGAAGTGCAGCATCTGAGCTTTACTAACAAAGCAACTGCCGGCACGTTTACGTTGACCTATGATGGACAGACAACGGAAGCGATAGACAACAATGCTACAATAGCCGAGATCCAAGCTGCACTGGACGCACTGGCAAACATCTCTGCCAGCGACATAACAGTAGGCGGAGATAGGTTGACAGAAAACAACGGTATCATGACATTTACGTTCGGCAATACGGCAGGCGATGTCAATATGCTTGTTATTGATTCCAGTAACCTGACTCCTTCAGATCCGTCGAATTGGGTGATGACCGAACAGACAAAAGGCAGCGATGGCTGGATCAGTAGAAGTTCAAACACTGTAGACGATGTCCTCTATGGTGTGACGCTGCATCTGCATGATACGACCGATGCAAATGGAGAAGAAATCACGCTAACCAGGGACATCAAATCAGTCAAAGATAAACTGACTTCCATGGTTAACGGCTACAACGCATCTGTTGTCTATATTCAGGAAAAGACCGGCTATAATGATGTTCTAAAGACTGCTGGCGTGTTGATGGGAGACTATATAGTTGCGACACTCAGAGAGCAGATTCGCACGCCTCTAATCGCCCAGACCAGTGGATTTATACAGGACATTGACACGTTTCTGATGCCCGGCCAGATTGGTCTTGAGCTTGACAGAGATGGGGTATTGAGTCTGGATACAAACGTCTTTGACGAAGCCATTGCCAAGGATTATATGGGCGTTCTTGCGATAATAGGAGCTGATAAAACTGGAAGCTCCGACAGCAATACGATTGAGTTTTACGATGCCAGCAGTAACTATACAACTGCCGGCACTTACAACGTTCAGGTGACGATCAGCGGTGGAGCCATCACCAGCGCCAAAATCAAGCTCTCAACCGAATCAACATACCGCGACGCGACCTACAGCGGCAATATTGTTACCGGAGACAGCTCTTTCGACGATAACGGCGACCCGCTATATGCAGAGAATGGACTTCAGCTTAGCGTCGACCTGAGCCAAGACGGTAGTTTCACAGCGACGGTTAGAGTCAAGCAGGGTTTTGCCGGCGCAATTGAGGATGCCCTCGATAGGATGCTCAAGGTAACGACCGGGTCGATCCAGATCGACCAGGAATACGTCACAGAAAACATAAAGGAGCTTCAGGAAAAGATCGAACTTGAAGAAGGTCGCCTTGCTCGCGAAGAAGCCAGGTTGGTGGCTCGGTTCGCACGACTCGAGAAAATGTTGGCTTTGATACAGAACCAGATGGCTGCTTTGGGTTTCGGTACTACATAAAGACAAAGGGCGGCCCCCCCTGCAAATCGTCACAGGCATCATGCCGGTTTCTATGACATTTGAGGATTCCTCTTTCGCTGGCGCAGCCGGTAGATCATCGCCAGCACTTCCGCCACTGCTACGTACAAGGTTTGAGGGATGGGACTGCCGGGTTCCACCGTGGAATATATTGTTCGCGCCAAGCTTGGCCTTCTGACGATAGGCACCCCATAGGCTCGTCCCAGCGCGGTGATTTTCTCTGCCAAATAATCTGCTCCTTTTGCCACCATGACAGGAGCCTCCATCCTTTTGGCCTCATACCGCAGCGCCACAGCCACATGTGTTGGGTTCACAAGAATCACACTGGCTTTGGGCACTTCCTGAAGCAAGCGCTTCATGGACCTCTCAATCTGAATCTTTCGAATCCGAGATTTGACTTCTGGTGAACCTTCGGTGTCTTTGCGCTCTTGTTTTACTTCCTGACGCGTCATCTTCAATTCTTGGATGTATTTCCATTTCTGGTAGAAGGCATCCGCAACGCCTATAGCCAGCAGCGCAACTCCAATGCGTATGCACAGCCCGAATATTATCCGCGCGACAGCCACGACTATCTGCGTAGTCCAAGCCCACCGAAGCGCGGCGAATGTTTCAAGCCTGTTCTGAAGATATAACCAGACAATGATGGCGACGAAGAACAATTTCGCTATGGATGTAACAAGACGTGCCAAAGAGCGGGCGTTCACAAGCTTGGATAGACCCGATACCGGACTAACCGAGCTCCATTGTAATCTTACCGCGTTCGGTGCGAAGTTCAAGCCGCTGACCATGACACAAGCCAAGACAGACGCCACAACAACGGCTGCCAGAATGGGGCTGATAACAAGTATTGAATCAACGATTTTGGTGTTGACGAAGTTGATGAAAGCCCTACTATCAGCAAAAACAGCAATTTGGCCGGATAGCCCCTGCTTCATTTTAATGGCGAACCACTCCAACAGACTCGGTGCCAGCACGGCTACCGTCAGTACCAGCACCAGTAGCGTCGCCACTGACGCGAGTTCCTGGCTCTGCGGTACCTGCCCTTGCTGTCTAGCTTTCGACAGTCTCCTCGGTGTAGGGTGTTCTGTCCTTTCGGCGGCTGGTTGCTCTGGCACGCTCTGTTCCTATCAGAAAAGCATGAAAGGTAAAGCTACGAACGCAGTAATGCCAAATCGGTCAAACGAGCACGTCGTTAGCCTACAAAGGCAGCAGCTTGCCCATCCACTCGGCAAATTCAGCCACAAATCCCTTAATAAACGGCAAAAACATCGCAGCCATCAATAATCCTAAACCAACACGCAGCGGCAAACTGATGAATAGAATATTCATCTCCGGAACCACACGTGCTAACACGGCTAAGACTACGATCAACAGTAAGAACGCCGCCAGCATTGGTGCAGCCAATCTTAGCCCGGCTAAGAACATTGTCGAACCTGCTGCAACTACGCCGCTCGCCAAAACTGAGATTGTCGGGATACTGCCGGCCGGAAATGCCTCATAACTTCTGGAGATAATCAGCAAAAACAAATGATGTCCATTGGCACTTAGAAACAAGATTATAAATATCATCTCCAACAAGCTGCCAAGTGGCTGGGTTCTCTCGTTTGTTAAGGGATCCATAATCTGTGCCATCAGCAGACCCATCTGTCGTTCGACGATGCGACCGCTGAATTTGACCACCGAAAATACAACCACGACGACTAAACCCAGTGCTAATCCGTAGGTGGCTTCATTAGCTAACAATAATACGATTTGCAGCAGCGAGGTCTTGTTGGACTCGGTAGCCCGAGGCGTTATGACTGAGAAGAAAATCGCCATAAATACAGTCGCAGCAATTTTTACTCTGACGGGAATGGTTCTCCAACCGAACACAGGCAGCAGCATGAAAAACGCCGAGATTCTCGTCAAGACCATCGCAAAGCCAAGCAGTCTTTCGAGCATTTAGTCCCCGCAGTCAGTGTCCAATATTCTGGATATGACCAAAAATCTCGTTGGCAAATGTAAGTACAATCTGAAGCATCCAGCCGCCCAAAAGCAAGACTATGGCACCCACGGCTAACAGCTTGGGAACGATTGTCAGGGTCATATCGCGTATGGAAGTAACCGCCTGAAGCAGGGTCACTGTTACGCCCACAACCATACAGGTCAGCAGAATCGGAGCAGCCAAAAGTAAAGCCGTCTCAAGAGTGTGTCGCCCCAGATAAAGAGCAAAACTACTGTCCATAATCTGTATCTCGTATTTCGCAATCTGGTTGAATGGTAATTGCTTAGGCAGTCAAACAACCACAGTCACCAACTACCAATTATGAATGCGTCACTTGAAACCCAGGCTAAGACTCTTTGCCAAAAGTCCCCACCCATCAACAAGAATGAACAATATCAGCTTGAATGGCAGAGAAATCATTACCGGCGGCAGCATAAACATACCGGCACTAAGCAAGACACTTGCGATAACCATATCTACGAGCAAGAAAGGTATAAACAAGAGACAGCCTATTTCAAATGCCGTCCGAAATTCACTGATAATGAATGCTGGAATAACTATATGCAGATCGATATCCATCGGGCTGGCGGGAGGCTCAATACTGGCCATCTGCACGAAAAGAGCCAAATCAGCTTCACGACTCTGGCGGAGCATGAACTCTTTGATGCAATTGCCGGCGCGCGACCCTGCCGTTGCAAAGTCGATCTCGTCTGCAAGATAAGGCTGGATGGCAGCACTGTTGACCTTGGAATAGGTAGGGGCCATAGTATACAGCGTTAGAAACAAGGCCAAACCTACGATGGCAACAGTTGGCGGTATGGTCTGCGTAGTCAAAGCCCGACGAACAAAAGCCAATACAATAACTATCCGCGTGAAAGACGTCATCATCACTAAAAGGCTGGGCAAAATCGCCAGGCCAGTGAAAATGATTACAAGCTTGACAGGCGTCGACCAATCTTTACCTGCAGTTTCCCTTGTGGTTGCCTTGTCTATGACTGTCATTAAATCGCTTATGCTTGGAACAGTATTAGTAGGCACCTTTTCTCTGTGCGCATCAGTCATCTGTTCTGGTAAGCCAATCTGGCGTAACGCGCTATTAGCCTGTCCAAAGGACTGATCTGTCAGCCCAAGAAATACAGAAATCAGAAAAGGGGATATTTTGATAAGCTTGCCACACATTTACGTTCTCACGCTATCGTCTATTTGCTCCGTCGAAAATTGCGTTAGGGCACCAGTCATGTTAGCCAACGTGGTAATACTCTCGTTTGTGCTGCCTATAAGAAGCTTTTGATCGCCTATTCTGACTAGGTGCACCGCTTTTCGCGGTCCGAGGTGAGCGGTTTCCAGAATGTGAATCTGCTTGCCGGGCAAGTTGGTGATCTTTGGCAGAAGCTTTCTCGAAATGTAAATGGCCGCTGTGCCCAGAGCGATAACGAGAAGAATCGAGAGCATCATTTTGAAGAATAGCTCTTGGCTACCGAAGCCGCCGGTTGTTCTTATAGCAGGGTTGGGGTCATTCATGAGCGCGCCGGCTTTGTCTTGCATTCCAGCAAAATGCAGGGGCTTTGATTTCTCTTTGTCGTTGCCTGACTGAGCCATAATGGATAGAAAACCGCTACCCACCGCAACTATCATTAGAAACACAACAAATTTTTTCTTATGTCGCACCACGCTGCGAAAATGCATTGAATTTGGGTCTTTCTGGCTACGATTTTGGCACCAATTAGGCCTTGGCCCACGACTAATTGGTGCGGGATACGGTCGTCTGATTATCTACCATGCAAATAGCGTACCAAAACGGCAGAATAGGCACTAAAACACTGTTAACGGTGCTTTCTTACACGGGTTCGACTGAAGAATTGAGCAAATTGTTGAAAAACTTGACAGTTGCATAAATCAATCGCTTGCTCTGAGCACAGCAATAAGTATCTGCGATCGCTCGGAAATGGGGCTGTCTGGCCTAACCCAATCGCCGCCGGGACCTGCCCCCCACCAATGAACACGCCAATCGGGCGGCAGATCAAATCGATCGCGCGCCGTTTGAAAACCTGACCTTGAGGATAAGATACGTTGCAGGGAATCCGCGACCGCCTGGGCTCGCCTAGCAGAGAGTATCCACTGCTGCCTCTGGGTCAGTTGGTCAGAAGCCAGGCCAAGAACATAAAGCGTACCACCTTTGGAGCGATGGTCCTGCTGCAAATCCGAGCAGAATTGAGTTAAGAACTTTTGTGCCACTTCGTCCAAGCTGGCGTCACCCGACGAAAATCCAATGTTGGTCACCGAGAAATCAGTTCTCTCTGCGACTATTCGTGAAGGCATAGTTGTCATTGATCGGCTGACTTCTTCAAAAATTCTGCGAACCTCTTCTTCTTTTGCGTCTATGGTTCTGACGTCAGATGACTTCTCAGGATTATCAACAGAATATCTGAGTTTGTCGTTACCGAAGTCAGGACGCAGTCTTCTGCCCTGAAGCATTCCAAGCCCCAGGCCTCTAACTGATTCAACGAAGCTACCTCGACCCACATAGAACAGTGCGGGGTCTTGCACACCCGCCAGACTCATCAGCATTACAAAGAACGTCAGCAGTAGCGTCGTCATATCTGAAAATGTGACGAGGTATGCTGGGGCTTTGGAGGGACTTTCCTGTGTTCTGTTGCGCTCTGTTTTAATGGCAAATGCTCCGTTCCAACAAGACAATCTCAAGTGTTCGTGCAGGTCCCACGCCCAACTGGTCGTTTTTAACACTGTCTGGCGGCAAAGTACTCGCAGCTGAGATGCTAAACCGATTTCTGTCGAGACCCTGTCTTCTTACAAGATACTCCACTACCGCCCAGGCCCTTGGCAGGCCAAAATTCTTGCTGTGCGCCGCTGCTGGGCCATTTTCGCTGATGACTATTCGACTGGGAATTTCTCTTAAGAATGATGCCATAGCAGCCAGAGCCTGGTGGCCCTGCTGGGAGATGGCGGTCCCTTTAGCCCAAAAGATCTTCTCGGATGGGACGAGAAATACCTTTTGACTCAGGAAATCCACTTTGTCCGTTTCATTTTTTAAACCCTCTTTTTCCGCTCCTTCCAAAGTAGGCTTCTCGCTGCCTTCGTCAATGCGCCGACGAGATTCGATTTGTGGAATAGACAACAAAGCATCTTTGTTCGCCGCAGTGACCGAACTGGCGGAGGGCAAAGCGTCAGCAAAAATAACCTCCAAGTTCTCAAACACATGTTCGTCGAAAGATGAGAAGCTAAGAAGAAGTACAAAGAATGTCAGCAGCAGGGTCATGCAGTCGCTGAAAGTCACCATCCATTCCGGCGCACCAGGAGGCTCATCAGGGTCTGGCTGTTTTTTGCTGCGTGACGTTATCATACGTTAGCCGTCACCGCCTCCCGCCTGCCGCTGGAAACAAATGCCTGCAGTTTTTCCCGGACAGTAGTCGGATTCTCCCCCCGTGCTATAGAACAGATACCCTCCACAATCATCTCCTTGGCGGTGGCTTCTGCTTTGGAATAAAGACCCAATTTACCTGCCAGCGGTAGAAAAACGAGATTTGCGGCTAATGCCCCGTAAAAAGTTGTAAGCAAAGCTATGGCCATCCCCGTACCAATGGATTGAGGTGACTCCAGGCTTCTTAGCATCTGTATCAAACCAATAAGCGTACCTATCATCCCAAAAGCTGGGGCGGCCGAGCCCATAAACTCAAGAATCTTCTTACCTCTGGAATGGCGGTCTTGCAGGTTCTGGATCTCCAAAGACAAAAGTTCGCGAATTTGTTCGGAATCCTGGCCGTCCACAAGCATCTGCAGACCTTTGCTGAAGAACAAGTCGCTTAAGTTGGGGATCTCTTGCTCCAAAGCCAGAGCTCCGTCGCGCCTATTGATAGCGGCATAGTTAACCATTCTTTGGATCAGCTCCGACTGCGACGGTATCTTCGCCACAATCGTTTTCCTAATTACCGAAAATATCCCCAAAAACTGAGGAAGTGAAAAGTGTATGAGTGTGGCGCAAAGCATTCCACCTATAGTGATCGCCATTGAAGGAATATGGATAAACATCTGCCACCCACCACTGGTAACGATGGCAGAGGTGATGACCACAAAACCCAGCAATATTCCTACTATAGTCGCAATATCCATAGGTCTACTTCTTTTCGGCCACTTGTTTTAATTTCTGACATAGAATCGCTGCAAGTGTAGGCTCAGAGGTAACTAACTCAGCTAATAGTTTGGCCTTCGTCCTCTCACTCATATAGTGTAGAATCTTTACGGCGTCGTCCATATTGTTGCCTGTGCCTTCAGTCCCACTACCTTGCGCTTGGCTTACGCACATACTGCTCAATATCTTGCTGGCACTGGCAGAATCCATCTTGTCATAAGTAGCCGCTATCGATGTCAGGTTGAGCTTTTCGGCCTTGGCAATCTCAACCCTACTCTCAAGCAGCTTGTCTCGTTCTTTTTTAAGACTCGCAACTGTAGATGCCAACTCGACTCGCAGATTATTCAGTATCTCGATGTCCTTTTTTAACGTTTCTTGAGCTATTTGCAGTCTCTGCCCCTTGGCCCGCAGGCTTAGGAGCTTATTGTCATACTCCTGCATCTTCTCCCGGACCTCATAGACAAGGTTCTTGAGCTGTCTTTCCGTCAGGGCTTTCTTCGATGTGCTATCGGTATCGGCTCCAGTAATGCTACCCATTGAATCATCTGATGACTCTGGAAGCTCAGACTCTTGGCCGACAAGGGCAGACTGATTCAGCTCATCCCGGGGGCTCTCTGGAGCTTTCTTAATCAGCCTTCCGACAGCAAACGCGCCCGCAAAGCTTACAAGTCCGCCAGTCACCACTATTATTATTAGTTTCTTACTCACCGGCTTTCTCCTAACTTCGTACCACCATATTTGTACAGGCTTTGAGCGTGTAAATCATTGCACAATATGGCTGCCCCTTTGGGCAAAGGAAACAGTAGCCCGCTCATCCAACTCTTTTTGCTCAAGTTTCTCCTGTTTGTCCATAAATTGTTTTCTTGCTTCGTCTCGTAATCTTTCCAAGCCTTCTCTAAACCGTTTGGCTTTCAGAAGCTCAGCAATTTTCTTCCTTTGTTGTGATTCCAGTTCACTTACCTGATCTTTCAAATTCTTAATCTGCTCATCGCTCGTTGCCGAATATCTCAAAAAAAACTCTTGTTCGCTCAATCGCTTGCGGGGCATGTTCTCGGCTATGCTTGAGATGATGTCCTGTATTATTCTCTGCAACATCAGCAATTCCCCGCGTGTCTCAGCCAGCTTTTCGGTCAGTTGAACCAATTCTATTTTCTTTGCCTGTTCTTGCTTTGCCGTAATGTCAAGAATACGCTGCAGCCGCCATACAAACCGTCTCATTTAACTCCCAGTTTTCAATTCTGGACACTCAACAGATGATCCCATGATTGGGTAATAGCAGTCAGCTGCTTGACAGTTTCTTCGAGATTCGTTCTTTCACGGATAGGCTGAACAAGAAAATTATTTATCCTATCAATCAAGGTGATCGCTCCGTCAATACGCCGATTACTACCTGGCGAAAACGCTCCAATGTTTATCAAGTCTTCAGCATCAGTGTAGGTGGCATATATCTCCTTGAGCTTGCGTGCGGTGGCTCTGTGCTCTTCGCTCACCACTGCTGGCATCAATCGGCTAACACTCTGCAAAATGTCTACAGCAGGGTAATGCCCTCTGTCGGCCAGTTTTCTGGCCAGCACTATGTGTCCGTCCAGTAGGCTCCTGGCACTGTCAGCCACCGGGTCGGTTAAATCATCGTTTTCAACCAAAACCGTTAAAATTCCGGTGATACTGCCATTTTCAGCGCACCCCAGACGTTCGATCAGCCTCGGCATAAGCGAAAAAACACTTGGGCAGTAACCCTTTGTAGCTGGCGGTTCACCGGCAGCAAGTCCTATTTCACGCTGGGCCTGGGCGAAGCGCGTAAGAGAGTCCATCATAAACAAAACGTGCTTTGCCTTGTCCCTAAAGTACTCCGCTATCGTCACTGCTACGAACGCTGCTTTGACCCGCTGAAGTGGTGGCGCATCCGAGGCGGCAACCACAACCACACTACGGGCCAAACCTTCCGCACCCAGGTCCTCTTCGAGGAAATCGCGAACCTCACGGCCGCGCTCACCTATCAATGCTACGACGTTGACCGCAGCCTCACTTGAATTCGCAATGTCACCGAGAAGCACGCTCTTGCCCACGCCGCTACCCGAAAAAATACCTACTCGCTGCCCTTTGCCGCACGTCAATACGCCGTCAATTGACCTGATCCCTAACGCTAAAGGCTCGGTAATCTTTTCTCGGCTCAATGGCGGCGGACTGCATGCATCTAACGCTTTCTTATCCACTCCTTCCAGAGGCCCCTTATCATCTATAGCTTCTCCCAATCCATTAAGGACTCTACCAAGGACATTCTCGCCAAGCCTAATATGGCGCGGAGTAGTTCGAGCTGTTACCGTATCTCCCGGCGATATGCCTTCTATATGTGCCAGAGGCAGCAGGATAAGATGGTCATTCTGAAAGCCGACCACTTCAGCCAGTACACGTCGTCCGCCCCGGATATGGATTCCACAAAGCTCACCCAATCCGACTATTGGACCGGCGGATTCGACCATCGAGCCCGATACTCGTACGACGTAGCCCTGGCAATCCAACAGATTTACCTGCCGCACAACTGAACGCAGCTTTTCAAAATCTATCGAACAGCTCCTGGCCTCAGTCCCAGCCATATATTATTCCACCTTCTCAAGTGCTTGACTAATTCGTTCTATGTGTTCATCAATGAAGGATTTTATTATTCCTTTGGGTGTTTCGAGCAAACACTCCGCCCGCCCGATGTTGGGGTCCGCAACAAACTTGACAGCCGCAAACGGACTATTGGGGTATTCTTCTTGCAGCTTATGGCACTGAGCCAGATCCTCAGGATTCAAACGCACAACCAGCTCCTGATGCACTGGCGCATTCTTAAGGACTTCCTTAACGATGGATTCGATTTTGTAATCGCCTTCTTGTACGTTTTGCATCAATATCCTTCTGGCTATTTCCACCGACAGTTTGGCAATTTCTTCCTTATGCTCGGCCAATACTTCATAGTAAAACTTATTGAGTTCATCGACGAGGCGGTTGAGTTGCTGGCAAAGCTGTGCCACCTCTTCCGTCTGCTTCAGTGAGCTCTCCGTCGACCCGAGTGCTTGTGTTTCTGCATCCAGATTTACTTCACTATCACCGGCTGGTGCGGTATCGGCATGGCCATGGCCAGTCTGCGAAAGATTGCAGGGTGCGGAGACCCTGTAGTTGTCCAAGATTTCCACAGATGTCACCGGCTTGGCAATGTTGATCGTAAACGTGGCAGGCATCATGCTACTCTTCTATAAAGGCAAGGTCACCTTTGCTATTCATTTCGCGTAAAACGTTAACAATTTTTTCTCTGGCTGCCCTAACATCTTCCTTTTTTGCTGCTGACATAAGTGACGCTTCCTCATCTACCAAAGCAGCAGCTCGCTCGGAGATATTAGACCTTATTTTCTCATTAATTGTATCATCAGCCTTGTGCAGCGCCAGCGCTAACTCACGTTCATCAATACGACGCAGAGCTTCCTGCAGCGGCCTGTCAGCTACTTGTGGGATATCATCCCAGACTATCATCAAGTTTGTCACTGTCTCACTGACCTGGCTATCCTTTTGCTGTATAGCTTCAAGGACGCCGTCTCGAAGCTCTCTATCCAAGTTTCGCAGAATAACAGCCACTTTCCTCAAAGGCTGCTCCCGCCGAACCTGAATGGAACCGCTACCGTGAGCAGCCATCGCAGCCTCAAGACGTTTGCTGACCATTTGGGCGATGCGTGCCTTTGCCTCGGCTGTCACAGTCTCTACACTGGTCATCCTGCTGATTGCACTTAAGCGCATGCCTTCGCCCAGAAGCTCGAGAAGCTCGGAGCTTCTTTTCGCCGACATTTCTGATAATACCACGGCAACTGCCTGAGGGTGTTCATTCTCAAGTACGGATGCTAAAGTCTGCAAATCAGCAGAACGAATCGCTATGAAAGGGTCGCGTTGCCTCAACAGGTGCTGTATCTGCGTCTGAATCTGCATTGCATTTTCATTACCGACGGCACTCTTGAGCATTTCATTAAGAAAGCTTTTGAGGTGAAATGTAGGCTCGTTTTGCAGGGAACTGCAGAACTGCCGTGCAATCTCGGCAGCCTGTTTGCTGCTGCGATAACCAGCGGCGTCCAGATACGATAGTTCTACTGCTAATTCCTGGACTACTTCTGTGTCGAACCCTTTGAGCAACTCAGCGGCAGTGGCAACGTCTAGGCCCATCAACAGCATGGCCGCTTTTTGTCTACCGGTTAACGCCATCTCATGACTCCTTTTCTTCGAGCCAACTGGAAAATAGCTGTTTGACCTGTTCAGGATTGCGCTGCAAGGCACTGGCTATTTGTTTGCGCAGCACCAATGGCTCAGAGGCATGCGCTCCAGGTGGTAGAAGACCGACAGCGCCCTCAGCTGCCGGCAGCTGCCCAGACTCAGCCGTCGGCATTGCTTTTCTCCTGGCGCTTCTGAATATTCGAAGAACAAGCAATGCACAAATTGCCATAACGCCCAAGGAAGCATGGCGGGCAATCGCAATATAGCGAGGCCAATTGGATGGCTTGTCCTCAAGCAGCAATTCGGTAGGCCGATGAAACTTGGTGTGAACTACTTTGAGCAAGTCTGTCTCTTTCAGCCCCAAGGCATTTCTAATAATCTCTTCGACATCAGACAGTTGCATTGTCATTGCGGACTGTTCCCCAGTGCCGGTTTCGTTCGCATCCGCAACAGTTAAGTCAACAAAAGCTGCTACGGACAGCGACTTTATCTCGCCTGGCAGAACAACCTCCTGCTTTACAGTCTTGCCGACCTCGTACTCCGTAACAACTGTTTCATCTTTCTTTATACTTCCAGGCGTAGCAGCTCCAGCTCCAGCCGATTCGCTTCCTTGTTCGGTCTCGGATGTGGTTGTGATCTCTTCTTTTGTAGGTACTTTTGCGGTAGGATCATACGTTTCTGTCACAGTGTTGACACTATTCATATCGATGATGGCACTGACCCTCACTGCTGCTCGGCCGGGCCCCAGAACAGTCGCGAGCATATCCTCAACCTTATGTGCCAAATTCTGCTCCACCCTCTCCCTGTAATCCTGAACGGTGCCTGCCCCGCTGGCCACAGCCGTGTCCGATTCGCTCGAAAGAAGACGTCCCTGGCTGTCTATTACCGTCACATTTTCCGCATCAAGCCCCTCAACGCTGCCGGATACCAGGTGAGTAATCGCTGCTATATTCGAGGCACCTAATCGATAGCCCGGCCTTAGCCTAAGAACCACGGAAGATGTGGTCTTCGCAGCCTCAGAAGCAAAAAGCCTCTGCTCAGAGCTGACTATATGTACCCGGGCGTGAGCCACACCCTCTATCATTTGGATGCTCTTAGCAAGCTCTTCTTGCAGTGCTCGCTTAAGGTTTACATTTTGAACGAAGGGGCTGACGCCAATCTTCTCGTCATCAAATATCTTGTAGCCACTCTGCTCGCCTACAGGAAGTCCCTCCCTTGCCATATCCAAGCGGAGTTGATAGACCTGTTCGCTCGGAACGTAGATGCTTGTCCCTCCAGCTCTCAATTCATAAGGAGTGTCTTTTTCGCTGATTTTCTCGGTAATCTTGGATGCTTCTGCAGGGGACAATCCCTGGTACAACATTCTCATATCGGGTCTGCGCGCCCAGTGTGTCAGAAGTGCACCAACAATAACCAACGTCAGGACAATTGCAGTGAGCAGAGCCCGCTGAATCAGGTTTATCTTCCTCCAAATTAATGCTAAGTTCTGGAGAAAATTCATTGAGCTCCTTCATTGAGGCCGTAGTCCGCAGTATTAACTTGACAGGACAAACGCTACGAACTACTTACCGCAAACCAATAACTCATAACGGCATGTTCATTGTTTGTTTGTAGGCTTCGATTAACTTATTCCTGACTCCCACCAGGAGCTTGAAACTCATATCGGCCTTGGCCACCGCCGAGACCACCGACGTAATGTCCGTATTCTTGCCGGACAACAACTCCTTTATAGACGTATCTGATGATTGTTGAAGTTCATCGACCTTAGATATGTACTTGCTGACAGCATCAATAGTATCAGCAAACCCCGACTTCTTCGCTGGGCTGTTCGCTAAGGGCACAGATATGTCTGTCTTGGGCACTATCGAGCCGATATTGGCGTCTAATTTAATCATTATCCTATCCCTTACTTATCGCAGCAACTCCAGCGAAGTCTCCACCATCTGCTGATAACGTTTAAGAATCGCTGCATTGGCTTGGTAAGCGCGTGTTGCAACAGTCAGGTTCATCATCTCCATAGGCAGATTCACGTTGGGCATTGCCACATATCCGTGCTCGTCCGACAGTGGGTTGCCAGGGTCGAAAATTTTCCGAAAATCGCCCATATCCTGTACGATTTCGTCCACACTAACACTGCCGACACCATCGCCCTGCGTCTTGAATACCGTTTCGAGCCTACGGTAAGGCTCACCCTTGCCCGTATCGGTTGTGCGTACGTTCGCAACATTCGAAGAAATCACCTCCATCTGTTTGCTCTGTGCCCGCATACCAGAAACTGCTATATCTATGGGGCCGAAGATGTTATTGTCCATCAGCTCCAACCTTTCTCACTTGTTTGTGTTTGTTGCCCAGTTTGCCAAATTGCAGCAATCTACCGCCGATTGCTATACTACGTCTTGATGTTCATCGCCAATTCGATTTGGCTGTATTTTTTGTTGAGCAAGCGGATATATGCCTTGTGGCGAAGCGTGTTCTTGACCATTTCGCCAACCTCAGCATCCAAATTGACATCATTACCGTTTGATTTTACCGGCGTCCGTTTAGGCCGATGCAACTGGGGCTCAATCTCGCTAAGGTCAAGCGTCCCAGCAGACTCCAAAGCCTTTGCAAGTAACTGTTCGAACCGGACATCAATTCTGCGATATCCGGCAGTCTCGATGTTGGCAATATTGCTCGCAATCGCCTTTTGGCGAAGGCCCTCAGCCCGTATGCCAGATTCGAGCAAATCTACAATATTGCCTGTCTTGGGCATTTCTGTTTTCCACGAACTCTGTGCAAACTTCGTCTGCCAAGGCGAACAGAGCAATAATCATGCCAATCCTTTAAGGCCAATCGTGCTGAGGCCTTTGACAGGCCAATTACTTCGAAAAATCGTCTTGAACACCGAGAATCGCTCATCTGCATGATACCAGCGATGTCAGAATTCTTTACAACCGGGCACGTTTCTTTACATTTGAGTACTGTCGCGAATCTTCGGACCCACGATGTTCCATTCTGCAAGACCTATCCGGATGGGACCCCACCGCGTGACGCAAGCCGGCAATTATTTCCAGTTTAGGGAACATTTCTCCGCAGCCACAGTCAATGGCAGGATATTTTCGATATATCAAGATCTTTTCAACACTTGTAAGTCCTGACCTGAGAAAGACTTATCGTCTAAAACGGCGCTTTTGTAACTTGATGGCACGCTGATTGCTCACCATAAACCGGTTTTTGTAGGGTTCGCAGTATGACTACAGGCTTGTACGCCATTGGAAGTATGTTTGCAGGCACCGCCAGTGCTGGTCCGGCCGCGTCAAAGCCCCCGCCAGACAAAACAAGCAGCCAACTTTTCTCAATCCGGGATGAGCACCCGCTTCGGGCTGATACACTCGAACCGGAAACAGCCGATAATGTCGGCAAAAAAAACCAAAATGAACTTGCTGATACATCAGCCCAGGACTTTGGCCGTACACTAAGCAGAGAAATGAGGCCAGCCCCCTCTTCCGGGGACGCAGTCGGTAAGCGCGGCCCGCAAATATCACATCAAGGTCAGGATAGGACAAAACCAAGTACGCAACCTTCGGCCTTGGCAGGCGGCTTGGCCGCGAATTCCGCCCAGTTCACATTGGTCCAGAAGTCAGGAACTGCTCGTGCAATCCTCGACAAGGGCGCTGCTACATTAGCCCAACATACCAGCTCGCAAAAAGGAGGGGCAGGCACACTGTGCAAACCGGTCCAACCGGTAAACAAGTTAGGCTTGACTGGACTCAAGTATGTTCTGGCTGACAGCCCCAAAGGGCTCATTGTTGCTAACGAGCAGCAGGAAGGAGCCCAAAACGTCGATGGAAAGCTAAAACCCAACCCGAACGCTGTTGCCGCGGGAGGCCTTACCAGGGAAAACTGCAGCCCAAAAACCGCACACTCCACATCGTGTGCGAAACGGATAGCTGAAGCGGTCACCGCGCGTAGCCAAGCAACTCCAGCCGGCGAGAAACCAATAGCCGCAGACACTAAGGCCGGTAATATCGGACAAAGAACGCGGGTAGCGGACGACCCTTTCGCCACAGTTCAAGGAAGAAACTCTCACGGTCAGGAGAACACAGCGGTTGGTCCGAAAAAATCAGCGTTGCCTGTCGATAAACCAGTCGATAACAAAGTTATCGCTGGGCAAATACTCTCTGGGTTCGCCAGTGGCAAAGGACAGGTAAATGGCCACACGGCCAAGACCCATCTCGGCCAGCTAAATGCAGCAGAGTTCAATATATCCGCGGGCCAAATGAAAGACCGCAGCAGGGCGACATCCAATAAGGGCTCTACAACAGCTTTTGTACAAGCATTCACATCCAGTAACTCCCAAATACAGCGTTCAGAGCTACCGCCCGTTTCTACGCAGACAACAAAGGCTGCCAGCAATAGTCTCCCCAGCGATGTCTCAGGCACCATCAGCGAGCAGATTATGGAATCCATCCGCGGCCCCATACAACATGCGGATAAGTATATTACCATTCGCCTCCATCCCCCGGAACTGGGCGAGGTTCTTCTACGATTCCAGGAACAAGAGGAGCAGATTACCGGCTTATTGGAAGTCACCAAGGCAGAAACCAGATACGAGATCGAGCAGGCACTGCCGCAGATAGTCCGGACCTTGCAGAATTCAGGCGTTCAGATTAATCGGGTCGAGGTCCTGCTCACCGACCAGCTGGAGCGCCAGGCTGATAGGTACGAATTGACTCAGGACGGCTCATCCCAACAGCATCGTTTCCCCGAAGGGGGCAATCCTGACCATGAATCTGCCTACGAATGGCTGACAAACACTCCTGAAAGCAGCTATCAGGATAGCTACGAACCACAAATAGTCCTTACTGAGAATTCCATAAGCATACTGATATAGGCAGACGCCGAACCAACTGCGGTCATTAGCTCCAGATAAAATCGGCCGGCAGTGTGCCCTCACACCGAAAGAACAATCACACGTGAACGACTCTGCTATGTCGTTTGCGACGCGCCGTTTCGATGGATTGCAGAAAAGCCTCTTTGAACCTGGTTGTCGAAAAACGCTCAATAACGGTCTTGCGAGCCTGTCGGCCCATCAATACCGCTAAATTTCTATCTTCCAACAACATCCTGGCGTATTTGCGCAATTCTTCCGGGTCATCGCTCAGAAAGCCGCCGACACCATGCTTCACGGGCGAAGTGGGATGTTGATTGCCCAGAATGGGCAGTCCTGCAGCCATGGCCTCCGCAGTGGCCATATTGTGACCGGCTTCATACCTCGGGTTGGCGGTGTGCACATAGAATCGATGCGACTGCAGTATCCTTTTTAGGTGAGCCCAATTCTTGGCGGCCTCGACCCCCGGCATACTCGGGTTGTGTCCAACAAGCCGCATTGGGATACCATTGAATGCCTTCTCATGAAGATCCCATAGCAGGATCTTTTTTCGGCTTTCTATGAAGTTGCAAACACGAAGGCCACAGGCCTTTTCGCCGGAATACGGCAAATACTCATCCGGGTCAATTCCAAAGTGCACAATGTCCTCGGCAAGACCCCAGGATTCGCCCTTGAACATAGAGGTAGCCACCGCGTGGCCGCCAATCAACTCCAGGTATGTGTGCAGCATCTGGCGCATCTGTTGCGTTGGAACATGAGATTTTTCCTCTTCTGCGCGTCCTTGGAGTGCGGAGTGAAGGACTATGAGGCGAGGCTCCGGTCGAGACTTAATATCAAGCAAATCCACTATGTTGTGGGTTATGATGCAATAGTAAGAAGTTGTTGACCGAAGCGCCTCAGGCAAAGTAATCAGCCGGGACCTCGCAGGCAGCGGCCGCATCTGTTCATCCCAAGTTTGCTTGTATCTGCCCTTGAGTCCTATAATGATATCGAGGTTACATCCTAATATCCCAAGCTGATACACCCACGGCTCGTGGCAATTAAACACAAGCAGCGTTTCACCACCATTTTGTCCGGTTTGCTTATCCATATCATAGACCGGTTATGTAGATGCCCCACACCTCGTCTGCCGTGTAACTAAGCGGCCTACCCCACCCAGCACCCACAACAATTATGCCATAGCGTTGCCTTGGGTAATATGGGGCTTTGTTTAACCCCATTGATAACCCAAAAATTATCGACTTACTGTTGAGATTCACATAAATAAAAAAGTATGTCCGCCACCCGATGGGCCAGCAGGCGTGCGCCGAAAAATACCGCAGTGGTCCAGAGCAAGCGGGTCATCGATTGCCAGATTCTCAGAAACAGATTACGCTATTTGTGCAAATTTTTGTGGTTTTTTTACCTTTCTTGGAGTTCCTGATGTTGTTTTAGCGTTTGTAACAAACATATTACAGGTCCAACCTGATTGCAGTCATTTTTTGCCGAAGAAACACCTTAAGTCCCTTCCATTTTCGCCGATAATGAATCTTGAAAGGAAACTTTCGGGGGTGCCTCTTGCTCAGCATGTGCTTTTGTGAAGTACCACAAAATCTTTTGGTATTCTTTAAGGAGTCGAAAAGATGTTAGCAATTAAGAACAACCTTATGGCGGCAAACGCTGCTCGGCACTTGGGGAAAAGCTACGATGCGTTGGCCAAATCGGTCGAGAGGCTATCGTCGGGCTTGCGGATCAACAGCGCGAAGGACGACGCGGCGGGCATGGCGGTTCGTGAGTTGATGCGGGCTGATATCGCCGTGCTGCAGCAGGGCGCCCGAAATGCTCTGGACGGCATCAGTCTGTTGCAGACAATGGAAGGTGCTCTGGCAACAATCGACACTGCTCTGGTTCGTATGAAACAGTTGGCTGAGCAGGCGGCTACCGGTTCCTATTCTTCCGCCCAGCGGGCCATTATGGACAATGAGTTTGACGAAATGGCCAACGAGATTGAGCGTATAGCCACCGCAACCGACTTTAACGGCATCAAGATGCTCGACAATTCAGCTGCTGTGTCGATCCATTTCGGTGATACAACGGATAAGATCGAGGTCACTGGCAGCAACATGACCAAGAGCGGTCTCGGCATCAACTCAGTGAACATCGACACCGCAGCCAGTGCCAAAGCAGCTTTGGGGACTCTGGACAGCGCGATCAGCACCAAAGATACCGCCCGCGCTGCGTTCGGCTACAAGATGAACCGTCTGGAAAGCACCCGTGAGGTGCTTGATATTCAAGCTGAGAACTTGATGGCAGCCGAATCCCGTATTTCAGACGTGGATGTGGCCACCGAAATGGCAGAAATGACGAGGAATCAGGTGCTGGCACAAGCCGGTACGGCCATGCTGGCTCAGGCTAATACCTTGCCTCAGATGGCATTAACGCTACTCAGGTAACCAGAGCGAGCAGTATGCGTTAGGTCTTTGAACAGCGGTTAGGGGAGATGACTGGGGCACAAACTGTCAGTCATCTCCCTATGAATTAACTGTATCCGTGAGAAGACAACTCGATTCGGTCTCGTAAGTAAGGGATTGTAAAGGGGTATTCGCAAACTTTCAATCCATGAAATATATATGACGGAGTAGTAGTATGAAGGGAATCGCAGCATACCAGGATACTGCAATCACCACCCAAAGCAAAGGTCGGCTCATTGTGCTGCTTTACGATGGCGCAATCAAATTTATGAAGCTGGCAATTAGGGAACTGGAAGCAAATAACTACGAAGCAAAAGGCCGATACATTGGCAAGGCCCAGGATGTAATCAATGAGCTCAATGCGGTCTTGGATACAAACACCGGAGGTGAAGTAGCCACTAATCTTCGCAAGCTCTATTGTTTTATGAATGGGCATCTGTCCCAAGCCAACGCAAGACGCGACCCTGAAATGATCCGTGAAGTCATCACCCTGATGGAGGAACTCAACCAAAGCTGGAAGGCCATTGCCGGTTAATCAACTGCGTCAGGAGCCGTTCAAAACCAGCCCGTGAAGAACGTATAGAAGCCTGAAAGTGAGCTACAAGTGCTTCGCTGCGGGCTGATTAATATAGATGAGATAAACGTCGACAATACTCCGGACGCTTCACTGAGTTCCCCTTTGAAGCTATCTTATGGCAGCAAGACACTGCGCCAACCGTGCAGACCTCAGATATGGCCCTTGAGATACGTCGTAAGCTGTCTGGCGGGGCTCTTTCAGTCCCCATAATATTGGATCGTTTCGTCCGGTCGAGATCAATACCGTCACCGGACCGATCCATCAGTTCAAAAACAAGCTCTGCAATGATGGAATTGACAACAATCGCCCGAGAAGCCGAGTGGGAGGCGATCGTATGACGTGAAGGACTGACGGTAATCATTCGGTTTTTCGAGCCGATGAACAGAGAATCAGCTTATTGAGCAAATAGCACAACTGCCCAGGTATTTCCTTTTAATGGCCATCGTGTGACTTCTCAGGCTACGCACGTCCCACCAAATTTGCGGAACTTCCTTGACAGCGTCATATTCGGGCTTACTATATTGTTGAATATACCGGATTCCATTAAGACATCAGGAGCCATCAAAATGAAAAGCATGCGTTTTGTCTACGAATTCCTCAAGTACCCAGGACAGGTAGGAGCATTTACGCAAAGTTCTAAGTTCCTCGCCAGGAAGATGGCCGAGGCAATCGATGGCAGCACTGAGGTTATCGAATTCGGCGCAGGAACCGGCTCGGTAACCGTGGAGATATTAAGGTGCCTTCCGGAAAACGGACGACTAACATGTTTTGAGATTAATCCGAGCTTCTGCAAACTTTTAGAAAGCATAGGTGACCCAAGGTTAAAAGTTGTTAATGATGATGCCACTAATTGCGAACAGTACGTGGATCGTTTAGAATGCATTGTCTCCGGCCTGCCACTCACGCTATTTACAGAGTCAAAAAGAAAGAGAATCCTCGCCATAGCAAGCAAATCAGAGAGATATATCCAACTGCAATATATGCCCTTTTTGGGCAAAAAGATGAAGCACTATTTTTCGGATGTGAAGCTGAAGTTTGTGCCGCAGAATTTTCCTCCTGCCTTTATCTACGTATGCAAGGCTCATGCAAAATGAGTCTCGCCGAAGATTAGCCTTTCTCCAGGAAATACTGACTATATCTTCAAGCCCAGCCCGGTCAGCGCGACGATCTTTCGGCCTTGCTCAAAAACGACCCCGCCCAAATGCACCACCTATCTGTTACCGCCAAAATGTTGGCCGTTGCAGAATTAGATTATCGCCAAAGCCCGACTAAAGAATATCAACATTCGGCTTGCACCCTGGAAGTATGTAATTTGCCTCTGTCTGATCAAAAATGCTTTTATAATTGATCCCGGTTTGTTATAAAGCACATACAACAAACGTGACGGAGATGAGAAATGAAAATGGTAGCGGTTTTAATATATCCAGCAACCTGCATGATTTGTTGGCAATCTGTAAAGGAATTTCGAAGCAGCTGACAAAAGAACTGAGTATCATAACCGCGCAAGGAAAGAACCATGGCCAAAAAGCTCACTCCAACGAAGGTCAGAAAAAGAGACGGTTCAATTGTCAAGTTCAATGCAGCAAAAATCCAAGATGCGGTTCAAAAAGCTGCCCTTGAGGTCCTGGGCGAAAAGCAGAAAGCCCGGACCGTTTCTCGCCGGATAACCCAGGCCGTGGTAAAGCGAATATCACAACATTATAAAGGCAGAATCCCCCACATTGAGAATATCCAGGACATGGTCGAGGGTGTTTTGATGAGCGAGGGCTACAGCCACATCGCGAAAAGTTACATTCTCTATAGAGAGAATCGAAGCCAGCTCCGTTCCGCAAAATCCGCGTTGGGTCTGAAGGACGATTTGAAGCTACCCGTCAATACCATAGAGGTCTTAAGAAAAAGGTACCTATTGAAAGATGAGAACTGGAACATCATTGAGACGCCGAGCGAGCTTTTCAGGAGAGTTGCTCACCATGTGGCCCAGGCCGAGGATAATTTCAAGTCCCGCTGCAAGGTGCAGGATGTTGAGGAACAGTTTTACCAGATGATGCGGAATTTGGAGTTTATGCCGAACTCGCCGACCTTGATGAATGCGGGCACTTCGCTTGGGCAGCTTTCAGCCTGCTTCGTGATTCCTGTAGAAGATTCGATCGAAGGGATATTCACCGCCCTTGGCAACATGGCCAGGATTCACCAGACCGGCGGCGGAACAGGGTTTAGCTTTTCAAATCTGAGGCCCAAGTCGGATATCGTTAGGTCGACCAAAGGACAGGCCTCTGGGCCCGTATCGTTTATGAGCATATTTGACAAGGCAACCGGCGTTATTGTTCAGGGTGGGAGAAGGCGAGGAGCGAATATGGGCATCTTGAGGTGCGACCACCCCGACATCATTGATTTCATAGAAGCGAAGACAGAACCCGGCAGATTTAGTAATTTCAATCTGTCAGTCGGTGTAACCGATAAATTCATACGAGCGGCTAAGAGAAGTGGAGACTTCAATTTAATAAATCCACGGACCTCCAAAACCGTCAAGAAGCTCAAAGCAAGAGCTTTGTTCGACCTCATAGTCAATGCGGCCTGGCGGACAGGCGACCCAGGGCTGGTCTTTCTCGACGAGATAAACAGGCGAAACCCTACGCCGCAAATAGGCCAGATCGAAGCGACCAATCCGTGTGGAGAGCTGCCGCTATTGCCGTATGAAAGTTGTAACCTCGCCTCGATAAACCTTGCGAAGATGGTTAAGCCGGACTCACCAGCCTCGTTCACCAAAAAGTCACGTGACGCAACGCAGGTGGATTGGCAAGAACTTCGAGAGACGATTCGGTGGGCAGTGCGGTTTTTGGATGACGTGATTGAGGTGAACAATTACCCGCTGGAGCAGACAAAACTCATCACACTGGCAAATAGAAAGATCGGCCTGGGCGTGATGGGATTTGCTGATATGCTCATAAAGCTCGGGATCAGGTATAATTCTCCGCAAGCAGTCAATTTTGCAGGGAAACTCATGCGTTATATTCATAGAGAATCATTTGCGGCATCTGCACAGCTCGCGCGAGAAAGGGGAGCGTTTCCCAACTTCGCCAAATCGATTTACGCCAATGGCAATGTCAGGCTGCGTAACGCTACGGTGAACACAATTGCACCGACGGGCACTATAAGCATCATAGCGGGATGTTCAAGCGGCATTGAGCCTCTATTTGCCATAAGCTTCGTGCGAAATGTATTGTCAGGGACAAAGCTTTTCGAAACCAATCCGTTGTTCGAGGCTGCTGCAAAAAAAAGGCAGATTCATAAGAAGGAGATTCTTGCCGAGGTCGCCAGGCACGGTACTCTGCAGAGTATCAAGCAGGTGCCGGAAGATATAAAAGCAGTCTTCGTTACCGCGTTCGATATAAAGTCGCAAGAGCATCTCCAGGTGCAGGCAGCCTTTCAGAAATACACAGATAATGCCGTTTCCAAGACAATAAATCTGCCCAGCGACGCAACCGTCGAGGATATCAGAAATATATATTTGACGGCCCATAAGTTAAGATGCAAAGGGATTACTGTTTATAGATATGGCTCCAAGACCGACCAGGTATTGTCCTTTAGCCATAGCGAAAAAGCTCAGCCAATGATTGCCGGTGAATTTGTCACTGCAGGTCCGGAGTACTCGGGCGGATGCGTGACCGGCATCTGTGCGTTTTAGCGGCTCGTGACTCCTCACCTTGTAACCGGGTGACGAGCGGCGCCGCACGGACGCCAAATAATCTCTTCTGAGGGAATGATAAATGGGTACGCTGAGAATCGTTTCCAACAACAGCGAGCCACTTAGCGGACGTATAGAAGCCGGCCTGTCGCTGGCGCGTGAGCTGGAAGAGCTTCGTGGTCAAAAAGCCGTCGTGCTGGGTATTCCTCGCGGCGGTATAGTCGTCGCGCAGCCGATAGCTATCGCACTGGAAGCTGACCTGGATATTGTACTTTCTCACAAGTTAGGCGCACCGCGGAATCCCGAACTGGCAATCGGAGCGGTCTGTGAGGATGGCAAGCTCTTCGTTGACGAGTCAATTGCTCCGTGCGTAGGTGCTGACGACAGTTACATCGAGCGTGAAAAGGCACACCAACTACTGCAGATTGCACACAGGGTCCGGCAATACAGGGCTGTGCTGCCAAAACTTGCGCTGGCCGGAAGAATAGTAGTTGTAACGGATGACGGCGTGGCTACAGGCGCAACAATGCAGGCAGCATTGTGGGCGGTCCGCCACGAAAAACCGCAGAAGATTATAGCGGCTCTTCCAGTCGGTCCGGAGGATACATTGACAAGATTGAGCGAAGATGCCGACGAGACAATATGCCTGCAGGCGCCGCCGTTCTTCTCAGCGATTAGCCAGTTCTATTGGCAGTTCACCCAAGTTGAGGACGAGGAGTTGCTGGAAATTCTTGAACAGGAAAGCAAAAGGAGAAGCAGAGAATCAAAATAGAGAAGTCTCGCAAGAATGGCAGGAGAAGTTCAGTTATGCGGATTGAATCATATAGCTTTGGAGTTATGAAGGTTCAAGGCTCCGAATATAGGGGCGATCTGATTGTTTTCCCGGACAAGGTTCAGTCTAATTGGTGGCGAAAAGAAGGACACAGTCTGGCTATGGAAGACCTGAATGATGTTCTGGCTTTTGAACCCGAGGTACTGGTAATAGGCAAAGGAGCATCAGGACTGATGAAGGTGCCGGATTCAACTGAAAAAACGCTTCAACAGAAGGGCATCGAGGTCATCGCAGCAGATACCGGCCAGGCATGGAGCATCTTCAACGAGCAGATGGAAAAAGGCAAGAAAGTAGTCGGTGCCTTCCATCTTACGTGCTGATCAACGCCCTGCCTTATTCAGATCCGTCGAGGTTTTCTTTTTCTGTCTTCCGCCGTAATACGGATATTTGTCGAAGGCATCGCCCTTACCCAAGACGCGAGGATCTTCTGTGGCTCTCAACTTGGCCATCAACTCGTCAGCGAGTTTCTTTTTCATCTCAGCGTACTCGCCCCTGTAGGCGATGTTGTTCCGTTGCCCGGGGTCGTCGCGAAGGTCATACAGCTCCTCGCCAGGACGCTTCCCGAAACCGAGCTCAAATAGCCTCTTGACCGTCGGGTCATTGCGACGGCCCATCATGTAAGTCTTGGATGGCGAGCCGTCGATGTCACCGTATCGCCCCGGTGGGTCGCGAAAATCGTCGGTATCCGGGTCACCGGCTGGCCAGCGGTCCGGCTTGAAGTTGCGAATATAGAGGAAATCGTATGTGCGTATCGCCCGCATCGGATAGCCCAGGCCGTCTTTGCGGACATACGCGTGACGCTCTTTTCCAGTAAAGACCATGTCACGCCTCGGCTCCACCCGTCCAGACTTGCCTGAGACGAGCACATCCACGAAGCTTTTCGCTGTCATATCCGGCGGCGGCTTCAATCCGGCGCCTTCCAGAAACGTAGGTGCCAGGTCTGCAAGGCTGATGAAGTCTTCGACAACTCGGCCGCCCTTGACCCTCGCCGGCCAGCGAACCGCCAGCGGCACGTTCGTGCCCAAATCGTACAAGTTACTCTTACACCGCGGGAACGGCATGCCGTTATCCCCGGAGATCACGACCAGCGTATTGTCCAATTCACCGTTTTCCTCCAGGGTCTTGAGCAGCTCTCCAACCTCTCTGTCAAAGCGCTGAACCTCCCAGTAGTAGTCGCAGATGTCGGTGCGGACCGTTTCACAGTCTGGCAAGCACGATGGCACTTCGACATCTTGGAGCTTCATGCCACTTTTGATACCGGACTGCCACTTGTAGCCGCGGTGCGGGTCAGTACTGCCGAACCAGAAGCAGAAGGGTCTGCCTTCTGGCCGGGCTTTCAAAAACTCCCGAAAATCCTCATACCGTGGCCCCGCTGGATTACGTGTCCTGCCACCCGGCTCGTCACGTCCCGGCCCCCACCCCTTTCGAGTGTACCCAACGTGGTAGCCAGCCTTTTCCAGCAAATCAGGATAGACCGCAAACTTTGCCGGCAGCGTGCTCCACAGGTTGCCGCCTTCTTCCAGTCGCCAGTGCCACTGACCCGTCAGGATAGAGCCACGTGATGGCGTGCACGAGGGGGCAGTGACAAAAGCATTAGTGAACAATACGCCCTCGCGGGCCACGCGGTCGAATGTTGGCGTTTTGACAACCTTGCCGGCGGCGATACTTGCGTGTGGCCACGACCAGTCATCTGCAAGACAGAAAAGGATATTCGGCCGACTCTTCGCAGCTCCTCTGCCCGTCAACTTAGCAACACTCGTGCAATGTGAGAACGCCAGTGATGTGACACCCAAGCCCGCGGCCTTGAGAAGATCACGACGTGTTCTGCCGGCTCTCAAGCCAGCAATCCGACGTCCGCAAGCTTTACCATATATACGCATAGTCTGTCCCTCCTAATAGAATAAGGCTGTGCTGTGCCAATACTGCTACTTCTTTATGACCATCTCTTCAAGCCTCTTGACTTCGCAGAGTCTATTGCCGCTCGACCTCTTCAATCCAGGTTTCGTGCAGCTGTGTCAACCGTTTGACCATATTGGGATGTTGTCCGGCAAGGTTCTTGGTCTCGGTGACATCCTCAGCTAAATTACTCAGGAAGATCTTCTCGGCTGGGATTTTCCTGCCCTTGTATTCTGTAGCTGGGCCATTGGAGACAAGCTTCCAATCACCCTCGCGCACCGCCCATTGTTTGCCTTGCTGCCAGTGCAGAACTCGATGAGGCGAGGGGGCCTGCGCTGACTCGATAATCGGCGCGATATTGTTACCGTCTAGCTTGTGACTTGGCACCTTGATGCCACAGTAATGAGTAATGGTGGGCATCCAATCGATACTGATGGCGACCTGGTCGCGGACCTGGGCTTCGGGAATATGGCCAGGCCAAGAGATAACGCAGGGTACGCGAATGCCTCCTTCCCATAGCGTGAACTTGTGCCCGCGAAAAGGACCGGCATTGCCACCCCCGCCAAATGTCCTGGCCTCCACTGAATGGCCATGGTCGCTTAGAAAGATGATGATAGTGTTGTCCCGTAAGCCAAGCTCGTCGACCTTACTCACAACCAGGCCGATCTTCTCATCCAGCGTCGAGACAAACGCCGCATATAAGCCACGCGGCTGCTCAACACCGGCATACATCTGCCGATACTTTGCCTGGGCTTGTAAAGGATAGTGCGGCATATTGACAGCCCAATAAAGAAAAAACGGTTCGTTCTTATGCCGCTCGATGAAGCGCTTGCACTCATCCACCATCAGATCTCCAAAGAACCTGCCATCATGCCAGACCTCTTCACCGTTGCGCCAAAGGTCGTGACGGTTGGGACCTTGCCAGTAGAAGAAATGAGAGTAGTTATCTATGCACCCGCCCATATGCCCGAACGAATAATCAAAGCCTTGCCCGTTTGGCATTGTCTCAGGTGTATAGCCGAGGTGCCACTTTCCGACGTGACCCGTCACGTAACCCGCTGATTTCATCGTCTCAGCGATTGTCACTTGCTCAGTCGGCATTCCAGCATGCCCTTTCTGTGAGGACGCGTTACCCGTAAGCTGGGCCCGCTGCGGATATCGGCCGGTCATCAAAGACGCACGGGACGGCGAACAGACCGGTGCGCCAACGTAAAACTGTGTGAAGCGCGTACCACGTCCGGCCAAAGCATCAAGGTTCGGCGTATATAGGTCTTTCGAGCCAAAGCAGTTCACATCAATCGTGCCCTGGTCGTCGGTGAAGATCAAAACAACGTTGGGCCTACGATTGCGTTGTCCAGCACTGAGCACACTTCGGCCGGCCAGTAAGGCCGCTCCGCCACAGCCCACAGCCTTTAAGAAATTACGACGGGAGTACACGAACGTTCTCATCTTGCTCAATCCCTAACATGATCATTGGTAGTTTGCTAAGACGCTTTTTGCGATACCCTCGCTGATGATGCCGCCCTCAAGCAGGGCATTTACGGATTCGGCCATCGTCATCATTCCGTGCTTCTTACCCGTCTCTATTATGCTTCTCAGGAAGAACCCACCCTTTCGTCTTATAATGTTCCTCGCGGCATTGGTCACAACCAATACTTCACATGCCACTCTCTGCCCACCATCCACCGTTGGGATTAGCTCCTGGTGAATCATGCCTTGCAGAGATTCTGCCAAAAGAAATCTTAGCTGACCTTCGTCGGTGGCAGGAGCATAACTCAGAAGTCTTTCTATAATCTTGTCGATCGATATAACATGCAGAGTAGAAAGAACCAGAACGCCCGTTTCTGCAGCCGCCAAGGCAATCTTAATAGTCTCATAATCCCTCATCTCACCTATTGCAATAACGTCAGGGTCTTGTCTCAAAGCAGCCCTTAGGCCGGTGTAAAAAGACTGGGTATCTCTACCAACCTCTCTTTGTCTTACCACGCCAACTCTATTTGTATGGACGTACTCGATCGGATCCTCAATAGTAACTATGTGCTTTTCAAACGTTGTATTCATCTCATCTATCATTGAGGCCATTGTTGTGGTCTTGCCCTGACTCGTGCTTCCGGTTATAAGCACGAGTCCTTTCGTTCGCCGTGCCAGATCTCTTACAACATCAGGCAGATGCAATTCTTCGATCGTCTTGGGTTGGGTGGGAAGAATTCGAATAGTAGCTCCCACATTTCCATCGAAATATCCGATATTTATCCGGTATCTGCCGCTCTCATCCGCCAACATCAGGTCATAATCCAGATTCTGTTCAAGCTGCGCTTTTTGGTCCTCCGTCAGCAGTTCCAGCGATATTTCTTTGCTTTGCTCGGGTGTCAACTTCTCCTTGGTGACAGGAATCAATTTTCCCCCTACTCGAAACAGTATAGGAGCACCGGCACAAATATGTATATCAGTGGCACGTTGGGCTTTTGCATGTTCTAATAATTGTCTTCTGTCTATCGTCATATTTTCTTACCTTCATACTTGAGAGAATAGCAGAGCTTTTAACATTGCAGGTTAGGACCTGTTATTTGCAATTGAAGAATTTTTCGAGTTCCGCCGGTAATCCTGGCCTGTTCACTTATTCGAACCGGCCAAACCCAGATTGTCTTTTTACGGTCGGCTACAATGAGTATCTTTCTACGTATATGCTGTGGTACTTGCGCGGCTGTCAAGAATTTACCGACTTTTTTCGCCCCCGCTGAACCCAACGGCCAAAACCTGTCACCAGCTTCACGAAAACGAGTCACCAATGGTAGTTCCAGCTTGTTCAGATCAAACCACTCAACAAATTGACTCTTATGCGTCTTAGATTGTTCCAAATCTCCTTCTTCAGTTTCTAAGATGGCTGCTTCTATACGATAGCTACCGAATCTTGTCCGGCCCGGAACCTCCAAGTTAGCGCTCTGACTGATTTGCCGGGCAGAAGCAGGTAATTCTTGGCAGTGCTCGAAAATCAGGTTCTCATACTCACGCCACACCACAAATCCACCTGGCAATTGAATTTTCCTGCCACTCACGTTCTGTTCTGCTATTTGCAGTATCTTTTCATAGTGCTGATGTGTCAAATCTCTTTCACCGCTGCCGAGTCTCGTCAGACTTCGCCGAACAAGCTCAACCTTTATGAGCGGCGACTCCGCCAAAAAGCCTTCCAAATTCAGGACTACTTTATCGCCGACAAAGTCGGCCCGCACCGACCAGACATCCTCTACCCGGCGGCAAACAAGACTGTGCAGGCGGCGGGCAGAGTAAGCCAGCTCTGATAGATGGTCCGCGATCGCCCCGGCACAATCCTGTTGCAGCACTGGCAGCAGCCGATGCCGAATGTAGTTTCGCCTGTACGCACAATCAGCATTTGTACGATCGGTCCGCCATTGAAGACTTCGCTTTTGCAAATACTCGACAATTTCATTTCGCGTGACACAAAGCAACGGCCTTACAAACTGAATCTCGTCGTCAAAGGCCCGTGCCGGCCAGATACCACCAAGCCCTCGGAAAGCTGTCCCGCGCAGTAGGCGGTGCAGGACAGTTTCGGCGTTGTCATTTTTTTGGTGTCCAGTTGCTACCTGGCGGCAGTTCTTCGCCTTAGCAATCTCAAGCAGGTTTTCGATCCGCAATTTTCGTCCGGCCGTCTCAACCGATAGTCTATTGGCACGAGCGAATCCGCAAACGTCCAGCCGCTTCGTCGTTACCGGTAACTTCAGCCTGGAAGTCTCTGCGACGACAAAATCTTCATCCGAATCAGCCTCACTCCCTCTCAACTGATGATGTATGTGGGCGCAGAGCAACTCAGAGTCCAAAACGTTCTTGGCCTTCAGCGATTGCATCACGTGCAGAAGCGCAATCGAGTCAGCTCCGCCCGAAACAGCCAACAGAACTCTATCACCAGAGCTAAAAAGCCCATTAGCCTCTATGAAATCAGCCACCTTCTCTTCAAATTGCAGCACTGTCTTTTGCATAATAAAAATGGGCCTGCTGTGCTGCCAGGCCCGTGACTTTATCGCAAATAGCTTAGCTCAATCTCTTATTATATCATTGAGCGCCTTGCTCACTCTTAGTGAGCTCCCTGATCCGCTTATCTGCAAATTCTCTCCACTCGTCAAACTGAATTTCTTTTCTCATGGCCTCCTGATAAAGCTCCAGCGCCTCTGCTCTGCGGTGAAGATATCTATCCAGAATAAACGCCGCTCTGAACCTGGCAGGGTAAATCGTGTCAGGGTCCCACTGATAGGCCCTTTGATAGTACAATAGCGCAATCGTATAGTCTTTGAAGTACTGATAAATCCCACCGGCCTTAAAGGCCGCATCGTCGCTCTTGTCACTGGAAGGGTGGTTTCTTATCACTTGATTGTACTTATCCAGGGCCAAGCGCAGCAAATTTTCATTTTTCGCGAAGGGCAGCGGACCAGCCTTCTTTTCGAGTTGCACGCCCTCCATATACACCTGGTCTGCCTCCGGAATTGGCACGCTCGCTTCCATATCCGGTCGAGCTACCTCCGCCTCAGGGATATACTTGTATTTCGGCATCGTATCAAGCGCCGACAGTTCCTTGTTAACCCAGCCCAACTTTCTATTGTCGCCCACACTTGTGTAATATCTGACCAGCGATTCAAGACTTTGCCGGTACGCCTGCCGGGTGATCGTCACCTGTTCGACAATATCGACCTCGCCGGCGTCGGCAACAGTGATCACGCTGGCAGGGCCCGGCGGCGGCTGGGTACCCGTGGGAACAAGCTGGCCTCTGCCGGTGTCACTCGTCCGGCACCCAATCAGCGCGGTCAATAAGACTATTAGTGCTGCGGTAAAAACTGTCCTTGCCATGATGGCCTCCTTTCCAGCTCACAACCACAAATCCTGCGGCTCAAGAATAATCCTCAAAGCTCAACCGACAACCTGATATCTCTGGATATGTACACACTTAGCACTCAAAAAAACAATCAGCAGTAGTCAATTATCAATTCACAGGCCTGCCCGTCAAGAACAAACTCCTGAAAATATTCCCGCTCCGCTCCAGCCTGTTTGCGAGGGCCCCAGCTCGCCTCGCCAATGCCCTCGGCAGAGCGCCCGCAGTCCCCCAGCTTATCGGTCTCTGGCCTATGCTTCTCTTGCTGTCTCGTTTCGCACATTCCGCGAGAAACGATAAATCTTCGAGCAGCGGGTAAGTACCGTAATCTCGGCAGCAATCGCTATTCGTTTTCCAAGCTTTTGGGCTGAAAGTCAAGACCGCTGATTCTGCCCGCAGAAGCTGGATTTTGCTCAATCGGGTCAAAAAACGGCCGACAAACCACGAAAAATATGGATATTCGGCTCGGTTCCATATTATTCTTGAACACTATCACTGTAGAAATGGTATAATTTGTACCAGTGTCACTGCCCGGCAACGTGTTTCGGGCGTGTAGATCGAATGTAAACATTGTATGTCTGAGGAGAAATTAGATGAACACAAAAGTAATTAAGGTCCTTATAGTCCTGGTCGTCCTCGGAGCTGGTCTGCTGATGGGAAGTGCCTTGCTCACGGGCGGCGAGAGTACTGAAGCCACTCCGGCGGGCACGGAGTGTCAAGGCGGACAGGGCAAGACATGTCCGCTCGCAGCCGCAGAGTCGTGCTGTGAGGCGAAGAAGGAGGCTGGGTGCTGCCCGGCGGCCAATAACCCCGAGGCCTGTCCGAGTGAATGTCCCGAGCCGCCCTGCTGTCCAAAGAATAATCCATCGTCCTGCCCGAAGGCTGAGGAAGAGGCGGCTTGCCCGGCTGCAAGCCAGAGCTCTTGCTGCCCCGGCAGCTGATTGCCGCTGCAGATACTGGTTAGATAACTTATTGTTTTGGCATCGATAACCTGAGAAACCTTCAACCCGCAGGTACCTCCTGCGGGTTTTCTTTTTTCGCTCCCACGGCATCCACCCACCGTCATTCCGAGCGGAGTCCACCGTAGGCGGACGGAGTCGAGGAATCTCTTCAAATAGCGCTCTGAGCTATGCTCCACGTTCCAGTCTCCTCTGGAGGGCATCTGCGATCTGCCATGCCACGTAGTAGCCGTTTTCGATCCGCTCTTTTTCCTTCATGCCGCGTTTGAGCATGTCGTATCCGGCTATGCCATCGTAAAAATGCGGGTCCTTGGATTTGTATAAATCATCAAACGTGGAAACATCCGCCAAATTCCTTGTCACGTGTCCCTGTTTCTTATTTTGTTGTGCAGATCAAGACACTCCTTCGGCATAGAGACGATTCCTTCCCCTAGCCCCCGGTAACGCGAATAGTCGCCCGTGAATTCATTAGCATCTCGACGATAAACTCTTGTACAGACGGTCATACTTTGAATGTCGCTCTCCTCACCAATCTTCAGTTGTACTATATTGTAGCTATTCTTGAGAAATGGATGATCGTAACAAGCTCCGGCGGAGAAATGAAAGGTTGAGCACTCCGGCGTGACCTCCTGATGGAAATACTCTCTATGGAGATGCCCGAATAAAAGAAAGTCAAACAGCTTCGACAGCCTTTTCCTAGTGCTCTCTACGTCAAAATCGTGAATTGCTCTAAATGGATGATGTAAGATCGCAATCCGAGTTAGTACTTTCTTCGTTGTTTGCACGCGCCGATTGGACTCAATATCATCTATCTGATACGGGCCCACAACGAGTGTACCATCTTCGTTGTCTCTCCCTCCTATCCAAGCAGTACACAGGCCTGCTATCTCAACACCAACGGGACTATCTTCTCCATTTTGCTCAGAGGTGCCCCCCAGAGGCACAAATTTGATGAATGATGGACCGGTATAATTGAAATTCGGGTGATTATTAGCAGAGAAGTGTGCTATAAACTTCTCGTATTGCTGAAATTTGTCAAATAGCCTTCTTCGGTAGCTCTCTTCCTCCCAGATTTCCTTCAGGAAATCATGAAATGACTTCGCGTCTTTCTTTCCCGACAGGTGGTCGTGATCCGAACGACGATAGCCCTCCTTGTCGGAGTCAGGTGGCCTTTTTCTCATTATGTCATGGTTGCCTGGGACCATATACGTTCGACGACACCCAAGTTCTTTGGTCATATCTACTCTCTCCCACACTTCTGACATAAATTGTTCGGCCTTCGTATATTGGTGCTCTTCGCCAGAGTAAGCTATGTCACCACTTACTAGAACAAAGCTCGGCGTGAATAAGAACTTCCTGTTTTCAGATATGATGACACCTCTATCCGAGGTCATTTTTGCTATATCTTTGAGAAGTGCCCGAAGCACTCTATCCTGATCTCTGTCCTTTTCGGTTTTAAAGTGAAGATCCGATAGATGTAACCAAGTAATTGAAACCATTACTTTTCACCAATTATTCTTGTTGGCCTCTTGTCTCTTTCGCATGTTTACAACACAGCAAAAACGGGATATCTGTCATTTACGATGGTCTCTTCCTTAATTTGTCATCCAGGATTTTGGCGATACTCTCAATCAGCGAATACCCATTATCAAGTCGTTGTTGCTCGGTCATTCCTCGTTTCAGCGTCTCGTATTCTGGAATCCCATCATAGAAATGCGGATCTTTCGATTTGTACAAGTCGGAGAACTCGGAAATATCCTTCGCATACTCCCTGGCTCTTTCCAGATGCTCCGGCGCAGCCAAATCAAGCAAACGTCCTTCGGGCACTTCTAACAGCACCTCGGCACAGAATAGATGGATATCCGCCAACTTCAGCCGATAACCCGCCCGTACCGCAATCTGCCGGGCATCTTTAACTATCTCCGCTATCGCGGAGAGTGTGTCAGGATCAAGCTGTTTTCCATGTGTCTTGACCCATTCCAGCCGGGCGCAACCTAATAAGATATCCGGCTCCAAGTCCACCATATTCACCTTCCGGCAGCGGCGAAGGGCCTCGTTCAGGCACCGTTCAGCCACCTCCAGTTCATTGCCCGCTACCAAAACCAGAGTCTGCGTCTGCTGCTCAAGATTCTCATCATAAAACGGAATTTCATACTCGTTCTTGCCGAGTGAAGCATCGGTTGTCTTACACTCAATAAGCGATTCACCAAGTAACCAATATGCGCGAACAAAATCTCGCGGTACTGGGTATGTACGCCTCGCTTCGCGTTGACCAAAACTGAGGGCGCTGTAGGCGTGCTCTAAGGCTCTCAAGTTTACATTTGATCTGGATCGCAATCTCGACCGTACAGGTTTTTCAATTCTGCCTGCTTGAAGGAACAAGAAACAGTAATATGCGAAAACTTTGCCCATCCATTGGAGGTTGTCTTGCCTTTCGAATAGTCGTAATGCACGGCTCAATTCCTTTTTGGCTGTAGCTGCTTCTTTCTTCTCATCGAAGTTACTTGCCCTGAGAAGATCATCCTCGCCCTGATATATTAGAATGCGGCCCAATTCTTGATGTCCGATGGCCTCTGCAAATATGTCCCCTATTTGCTGACAAATCGCAATTCGCTTCCTTAGATGCACGGCCGCGGGCAAGATTTCCCCAATCATAGCCTGCTCTGTGGCCATATTCCCAAGTCCAATAGCGAGATTGACTTGCGAATCCTGTTGTTCGCAGATTTGCACGTACGTTCGATAAAACGGCATGGCTTTGGTAGGCTCGCCAGAAAGAGAGTAGGAATTGGCCAATTCATTCAAAGTCCATGCCCGGTCAGTTTCCTCCTTCAAGCGCGGCGGCCTATCCTCACCATCCGGAAACAGCTCCTTCAAGAATTCAATTGCCAAACGGCTGTTGGCAAGTTGATAGTAGATGGTATCGCTCAATCGACGTCGATACAGGTCAAGGGCCTCGTCAAATTTGCCGGCGCCAGCCAAGTGGTGATATAGCTCTATAACCGGTTCCAAATCTTCAAGCCTCACCACCTTTTCTGCCGCAGGCATTGCCCGGAAGTACTCTACCGCTCGCTCGTGGACCTTATCTTTGGCAGTCAAGCTGTCGTAGAGAAAAGAACGCATAATTGGATGAAAGTCGAATCTGTCCTGTCTTTCATCGTAGAAGACAAATCCCAATTGCTGCAGGCCGGAGAGCAGCTCCCAGAGCCTATCTTCGGCCATTCCCGGAAATAGCGCCTTTGCCGTCTCAAAGCCGAAACTGCTGCGAAAGACGGATATGGTTGTCGCTACCCGCTTTTCGTCCCTCGTCAAGAGCTCAAAGCTCTTATTTAGAATCTTTTGCGGCTCCTTCTCGTCAATCAACTTCAATTCAAATCCGGCCCGGATGTCCTTCCTTCGCTTTTTCTTAATGGCGCTGGCAAGCTGCTTGAGCATCAATGGGTGAAAGTCATAAATCTCGCCGGCCCGCTCCAATTCCGCCCGGGCGCCCTCAATACCTTCACTCCTCAAGAAGCGGACCGCATCCGTTCGGTAAAGCCCTTTCAACAATTCATGGTGCACACCGGCGATGCCCTCCAGCGAGGCTGGAAACAGGCGTGTCGTCATAAGGGTTTTTGTCTTGCCGCTCGCCAGCGCTTGCAGGAATTTAGCTGCGTGCGGGTCAACCGGCTCTCTCTTGCGCGCATCCCATTCAGCCTCGGAATACCTATCTTTTGCAAGGCCCTTCTCTTGTATATACATCGCCCTCATACTCGAATAGCCTCGCAGTGCCCTTTCAAAACCATCCAGGATAAGCAGGAAGCGATTCTCATGGAGAATCGAATTGACCGTCGCAAGCACTCCGCTTGGCAGTGCACGTCGCTCGACCTTGACTTCTTTAGAGGTTAGATAATGATAGAGGTGCTCAAGGAATGTCTGAAACGGCGCTTCGTAGAAAGACCACCAGATAACGCCATCTATCTCAGGCGATTTTTCCAGGACCTCTTCGTTGAGCCAGACCCAGCCAAGGGCGGTCTTTCCCATACCGCCGATGGCCTCTAATACCAGCATGGGCTCGGCGGCATTATAGAGCCAGTTGGAGAGCATCGATTTTTCGGCCTCTCGGCCGGTAAAATTCGCAGGCAGCGGATACGGATGCGCAATATAAGGCGCCGGGGCGATTGGAATCAGTTTCGCACCGCGAGCCAATTCCTTCTTCTGCTCATCCGTCCCCTTTTTCTCTAACAGCAGTTTGCCTAACGAGGCAGAGAATTTGCCGTCAAAATCCGAGGCCGTCCTAAAGAAGGCGACGACCTTTTCTTCCTTGATGATCTTTAGAAAAGCTTTGAGTTTAGGGTACTTCTTAATCTCACAAAGCTCTGGATTCCACGGGAAGTTCTTCTCGACAATAAAACAGAGACAATCCTTACCCCGTTCTTTGGCTAATTCGTATTCTTGCTGCGTGATGGACTTTTTTTGGCCCGTCGGGATAAAGCCATACCTGTGAGCGTAGATGCCCACGAAGATATCGCATTCTTTGACCTCTTTGCTGGCCACTTTGGCCGGCTCGTCCGGCTGGGCCATGAAGAACTCCATGGCCAGCGGTGTGCACTTGTAGCGATTGACAACCTCGATGGCGACCCGCCGGTAGTCTTTCAAATCGATATACGTGGAGGAAATGAAGATTTTTACGGGCTTATCCATCGGATAACCTCCATTACTCCGGGCCAATCCGCGCCAAGGCGCCTCAACAGGTGTCCAATACGAGGGAGTCCGGCTCCTCGTCCCAATGTTGAAAGCACCAATGTCTATTCTTAATATAGCCTTTCTCGAGCGTCCGGCCACCAAAAAATCCTCTTGATGAGGCATTTCAGGAAGGTCACGCTTGAGGTAGGGCCATTCGGCTGCGCCCCTGAGGGGCAAGCTCAGGATGGGCCTTGTTTGGTCGGCGGTTCGGAGATCCCAAGAAGTCCAGCCGCAGGGATGCGGGCTTGGAGTTTGACATAGGTTCGAGGCGTCGGTCTTTCTGAAGACGGGCAAACTCACCACAGATTGGGTTTGTTTCGGTTTGTTTTCCGGGAGGCTCCGGAGAGGGTGATTTTCATAATCCTTTGTCAAGAATAAGCTTATGTTGATTTTTCGCTTTTGGAGAATTGGCTTTGAATTGGGTTTGTTTTGCGAGACTCGACAGGGGCAAATATCTTCGTAATGATTTGTTACAGTTGACTTTACGTTCATTTTAGCCTTTTCGCAAATTGGGTTTGAATTGGGTTTGTTTTTTGGCCGCCTGCAGGCGGTATCATTGCCATATACCTTTGTATAATAAACATTTGCGTTCATTTTACCTATTCTGAAATTGGGTTTGTTTTGCATAAAAAGGGCCGATTTGTAGAGGCTTCTCGACAGATGTAGAGGGGGTTGCTTCGCAGAAGGGAAAAGTGAGAAGGGAAAAGTGAGAAGGGAAAAGTGAGAAGGGAGAAGGCAGAATTGAAAAGGGAAAAGGCGGAAGAGAGATGACAGTTGCCAGTTGGCAGTTGATAGTTGCCAATGGTTCATAGTTATTGCCTGATAATGGTTTTTGGCGTGTATCTGCTGATACGAAGACTTGCGGTTCTCTCATAGGGAGTCCTTACGGACCGCGTGCTTGCCGCTCCTGGCGGCAGAGGGCTGCTCATCTGAGTGTATTATACCAAATTGTGCGTATTTTTTCAATGAAAATCTAAGGGCGAAAGTTAGAAGCTCAAGGTGTAAAGTTATGGTGTGGCTGAGGGATGGAATTCTAATTTTAAGCACGAATCCATTCGACAAGCTCCCCTCGACCGCGCTCGGAACAGGCAGGACGGGTTGGCAGAAATTTTTAGACAGGATTAAGTCGGATGTAACCTGGTTTACAGGGATGGCAGAGGCTCTGAAAAAAATGGGTCATCGGGAGAAAAATCCTGTCGCTGACCGCTACCGCCCTTGGCGGCCAGGCTCGGAGCCGGAACCTGCCTTCAATTTGACGTAACCTTTTTTGGCCACTCGACTTCTGCCAACTTAGCTGTCTCTGCTTTGGCCCGCGGAAGTCCGTATATAGTAGGCGGACGCAGGCCTGTCACACCGGCACTGTTTACGCAAGAAATCCAAAAAAAATGCAAAAGAATTTGACGTATAGGGCCGATTCTGGTATAATGGAGGACCTAAAATGCGATAAGATGACCGGGTGGAGGTTGCGTGGAAAAATGTTGAATGAGGGTGTTCTTTTCATTTAGCAAATGGCTTCCCCGATTTAGCTGAAAGTTGCACCCCCAACTTGATTTGGAAGCAAGAAAATGAAGTGGAATGTGCTGACCTCAACTATTCTCGTTGCAAGTCTCAGTTTACTATTGCAGAGCGGTTGTGAAGAGCAGGCTGCTGTGAGACAAGACTCTCAGCCCGCACTGACGCCGCGTGAATCACTGATTATTGGGCCGATATATCAGACCCCGCCCGGCGTTCGCCGAGGGACACCAAGAATTACATTCGAGAGAGTGCTTCACGATTTCGGCCAAGTAAGCCCCGAGACACGCGGAACCTGTGAGTTTAAATTCACAAACACCGGCGACGCCGTGCTGAAGATACTGGAGGTCACCAAGAGCTGCGGCTGCACGCCCTACAGCCTCGATAAGACAGAGTACGCGCCCGGCGAGAGCGGCACGCTCAAAGTGGCGTACTACCCGGGCTCGCGACCCGGCGCCACCAGCCAGGAACTGGCCGTACTAAGCAACGACAGTACGAATCCCAAAGTCGACCTGACCGTAGAGGCCAAGGTCATCGTCAAAGTCTTTTATGAGCCGGCGGCACTGGACCTTGTTGCCAAGGACAGCAACACAGGCTGTCCACCCATCACTCTTACGAGCCTCGACAACAAGCCTTTCTCAATAAAAGGCTTCAGATCAACCGCCAATAGCATGACTTTGGCATACGATGCTTCACAGAAGGCGACGAAGTTTGTGATTCAGCCAAAAATTGACGTGGCCAAGCTAAAGCAAGGCCTGGATGGACTTATCGAAATTGAGCTGACCCATCCAGAATGCAATAAAATTACCATCCCGTTTGTTGCTCCCCCGAAATATCAAATCGACCCGCCGACTATCGTTGTCTTCGATGCTCAACCACAGCAACCGGTGCTGCAGAAAGTCCGGCTACTCAACAACTATGGGGGCAATTTCCAGATTGAGTCGGTGTCATCGAGAAACAACCTTTTGAAGGTTCTGCATCAAAAGAAAATTGCCAACGGTTATGAGCTCGATGTCCAGGTAACCCCGCCCGCTTCCCAAGACAAATCAAGGGTCTTCACTGACACCCTTTCAGTGAATTTAAGAGGCGGCGAGAAAGTGCAAACTGCCTTCAACGGGTTTTACGTTAGCAAAGCCACCGCGTCTCGAACATCCTCCGCAGCTCGGACACCCAGAAAAGAGCTAATCACACCTCAAACGTCAGTCGGCACGGAGCCTTGTACGACGTGCCCCGGCAAACAGACATTCTACTGGAGAGAGCCGAAGAAATAGGCATCTTTGAGCACACTCTAATCCGGCGAGATTGGCGTTAAGATGACCATCCAAGAGGTCATAGCATAAAGTATCTCTTAGGCAGGCCAGAATGAGCGTAAATACTCGATGCTCTCGCGAGCGATGGTCTCCGGGTCGGGATCGTACTTAAATACCTCTACCGAAAGCCACTTGTCCCATCCGACATCGCGTATGGCCTCAGCGATGGGACCATAGTCTACATCTCCCATGCCGGGCCCATAGAGGTTAGCATCGTTGACGTGGAAATGGCCGATGTCTTCCGCCCGGACAGAACGGATAATATCAGGCACAGGCGTTGGCTCTGAGCACATGGCCTTAACATCGAGATGAATCTTAAAGTTCGCATGGTCAATTTCCCGCACCATCTGCAAACCTTGTGACACCGTATTGATAAAATTGGTCTCAGCAGGTGAGAGTGGCTCAATACACAATGTCACGCCGAGCTTACCTGCCTTGTCGAGAACAGAGCAAAATAATTCGACAGCCCTTTTCCATGCTCCCTCTTCGGTTTGCCCGATTACTATGCTTCGTTGTTTGGGAGAGCCGACCACCAACACTTTCCCGCCCAGGTTGCTGCACAAGTCAAGAAGCCTTGACAAATAGTCTCTCGTCCTTCGCCACACGGCATCATCCGGCGTGGTCATGTGCAGGCCGGTCGGTCCGACAAAAAGCCAGTGCAGACCAACAGTCTCAAGACCATGGTCCTCGATAATCTGCCGGACCTCTCTTCTCTTTGCTGTGGTGACATCCTCTGCCGAAGGCGCCAGGGTAAAAGGCGCTATCTCAATCCCATGATAGCCCAACCAGCCGGCAACCGAGCATACCTCAGCCACCGGCCGATTCTCAAACATCTCATTGCACAACGCAAACTTCATCAGACCTTGTTACGAATCACGAACGGCTCGCGGTAGTTTCGTTTTCTATACATATTGGCCCAGTCACTGTATTCGCCCACGAATCTCTCCTTCTCCGGATTCATCGTCAGCATCGGGCCCATGGTGATCGGCTCTTTCTGCAGGTCCACCTCGTTGGCCTCCAGATGCTCGAGCATTCTCTCGAACGAGTCCATGAGCTCGGCATTGTCGCCGATGGCCTCCTTGATCTCGTTCACCGGCATCTTCTTACCCAGCCGGTATGAAACGTTGCCCATGTGGCAAAGCGCGCTGGAGATATGTCCCTTCTCGATGTCCGCGTTCAGGTCACTGACCTTATGGCTGCGAACAGCGTCAATAAAGTTCTGGTGGTGACCGCCGCCACCTTCGCCCTTGAACTGCTTGAGCTTTTTGCCGTCATTGTCGTAGGTCCAGCCGCCGCCGTCACCACCCATGAAGTAGCCGTCCTCACACTGCACGACTACGCCGATCCGCGTGCCGCGGTAGTTGTCCATCGAGTTCTCGCCTTTCTTTCGGGGCAGGCCCTGGACCTCGAAGATCAGCGGAGCAGGCTTGTAATCGAGGAACACAATCTGCGTATTGGCCGTCTCACCGGCATCGTTAACTGCAAATCTGCCGCCTATGCTGATCACGCGCGGCGCCAGCTTCGGAGGGTCTCCCAGCGCCCAACGCGCAAGGTCCATCTCGTGGATCCCCTGGTTGCCGAGGTCGCCGTTGCCTGTGTTCCAGACCCAGTGCCATTTGTAGTGCAACTCTTTTCGTCGCAGCGGCTCCATCTCGGCGGGACCGCACCACAGATTATAATCCACACTCTCGGGCACCGGATTCGGCCCGTTTGTCCCGTTGACAATCCCATTTCCACTGAAGCGGGGCTTGTAGCAGAAACCGCGTGACCATTTGATCGCGCCCAGATTTCCCTCCTGCATGTATTTGAACGCCTCCATCAAGCCTTCATCCGAGCGTTTTTGCGTACCGGTTTGGACGATCCTATCGTACTTGCGGGCCGCCTCGACCATCTTGCGACCTTCCCAGATGTTGTGTGAGACCGGCTTCTCGATATAGACATCCTTGCCGGCCTGGCACGCCCATATCGTCACAAGCGAATGCCAGTGATTCGGCGTCGCAGACGTAATCGCGTCAATGCTCTTGTCTTCCAGCAGCTTGCGAACGTCAACGTATGTCTTGACCTTCTGCTCGTATTTCTTCTCGAAATCGCGTGCCTTGCCCTCTACGTGAGCCTTGTCTACATCACAAAGCGCCACCACACGCACGCCCTTCTTTTCATTGAAATACCCGATGTGGCCGCCGCCCTGGCCCCCGGTCCCGACCACCGCAAACCGCAAATCGTCGTTTGCACCGCGGACCTTTGCATTGGGCCCCGCCAGCACCATCGTCGCACCGGCTGCCACCGTACTCTTCATAAAATCTCGACGAGTAAACTTGCTCATGATTGTTCTCCTATATTTCTTACAAATGTTCTCTCCGGAATTACAGTTGTTCATTACTGGTATAAAGCAACAAGAATGCCGTTAGAACGGTTTCGGGCTTTTTACAATGAACTTTGCGTAGTTGTCTTCTTCATATGTTCGCACTACGTAGACATGGCCGACCTTACAGGGTTTCTCGCCTGTGGCATAGCCTGTTTCGGCGGCTTCGGCGACCGAATCAAAAGGGACGGGCCCGGCATCGTAGAATCCGTTACGACCGTTTGCGTAGACAACACGGAATTTCAGCACGTCCTGTTCCTGGCGCAATTCGAGATCTCGAAGGTCATCCGGTTCATATTTTTCGACCTCTCCTTCGGAGAAGTCAACACCACCGTCCCCCACAAGCCAGTCGATTGTTCCTGTCTGCATGTCACCAGAGGTAAAATCACGTGAGCCATTTGCTTGATAGACATAGTCAATTACAATTCTGCGCTTAGGATATAGTCTAAGGTCTTCCGTAGCAACTCCACCCTCAGGCGGCGTAAACCTGCTTGAATGATAAGCATAACCGGATTTGGAGGCAACAACATCATGCTCTGCCTGAGACAATCTGCTAAAGACGTATCGACCGTCCATGGAGGTCGTCATCTGCATATGTGGGTAAGTGTAACGACCAGAACGATAACCATGATTTGCGAACGGGAAAGAAATTGAGACGCGTGCTCCTTCTACCGGACGGTCGTGTTCATCTGCAACCACGCCTCTAACAGAAGCCAACTTCTCAGGCGGAGTTTTCTGCATTTCGAATTCCAAATATGTCATTTCCCCATCCAATACGGTAATTGACGCATCGATAGGTTTGTATCCAAAAGCTCGCAGAACGAAGCTTTTGTCAGGCCCTGCGTAGTGTGATGATAGAGTTCTTCCCATGATGAACCAGCCGCCCTCGTATACCCAGAGAGGTTTGTCAACGCCGTGGTACAGGTTAACCATAATGTCTTTTCCACCACTAATGGGTGCGCCATCACTGAACTTAACTCTTCCCGCTATGCAGATGCCCCCATCGGTTTGCAGGTCGGCTATTCTCTCATCAAGGATATCTTGCAGTTGTGGCGGGAAATCGCTATAAGATATCCCCTGTGTTTTTGGCTCCTCCTTTTTACAACCGTACACACCAACTCCTACCACTGTACCTACTAAAGCAACTAAACCAGCTTTTCTTATACCGCTTTTCATTCTGGCAAATAGTCGCGAAATATGTGATTTTCTGGTCAAGCTATTTACTCTGTGGCCGCGTATTCGCTGTAATGCTCGGCCACTTTAGCTTGTTTCTCATCACCTTTATGGAAATAGAATCGATACCTAAACGTGACACTCTCGCCAGCCGGGATCGTCAGGTCTCCGGTACCACTTGGCTTGCGCTCAAAATCATGCACGCCGAAGGGATTGGCCGCAAACAACCCATACGTGCGAACGTGCCACCATGTCGGATGTCTTGGATTCTTCGGATGGTCAAAAATCGCTACGCCCACCACTTCGCCTTCCACAGGACCGTAGTAATCGCACCACGCCGCACGCTTACCCCACGCATCACCATCACTATGACCTTCACTGTTGATGATATGCCCCTTGCCGACTTTGCCCTCGACTCGCATCGTCGGCGCCAACCGAATCGCCATAGAACCTTCCTTGGTATCGCCAAAGACCACCTTTCCGTGCGAGGCATGGATGGTGACCTCGAAGTCCATTATTTGGCCGCCCGACCCCGCCACAGGCGGGTAGAACTTATGTGTCCGCGTATCTGTGCAAATAACCTTTCCATCCCGCGAAACCCATTTGTTCTGCGATTGAATGATACCGGCATCACGGCCAAAAGTCATTTTAAGAAGCTTATCGTGGACGATCTTTCCTGACCTACCGCCCTCACCCCAGAAATCATGCCCGTTCACCTCGCCGTGTGTAAACCACAGGCTCCGGTGGTGTACGTGGTCTTTCGCTTCATCCTTACCCTCCTTCATCGGCCAGTGGCGAATAATCGGCACACCTGTCGGCCCAATCACCGGATAAAAATACGGACGCGGAACATCCTGGAAGTTGTACTCGGTAAACAGCTTGCCGTTGATTTCCACCCGCAGCTTTTTGCCGGCCTTTGTAATGCGAACCCCACGGCCGCGCGGCCCCGCGCCAGCATTTGCCGCCTGGGCCTTCGCAATCATGGCCTTCCATACTTCCCGCTGCTCAATCAGTGCCTTGACACGATCCGAAGGATTAGTACGGGCTTCAAGAAGTATCCAGCCGCTGTAATCCATCTCAACCAACAAGCTCATCAGCTCTTGGTAAGGATAGTCGCCGACATTCAACTCCCGGATGTGGACGGTATCGCCGAAACGGCCTTCCACCAGGTTGAAGTTGTGTTCCAGCCCTTCACCCTGAAGGTCCTGTGAATTGCAGTTCCAGCAAACTCCGACATTCGGATGCTCTGCTACGTCCATAATCTCTTTCATGATAGGCAAAGGCGCACACGACCCGTGAACCTCCAAACGAATCTCCTGGCCGTAGTCGGCCCCGAATGCGCCCAAAACATTGAGTGACTTGCCGATCTGCTCGATCGTCTTTTCCCGCGACACGCCCTTTGGCAGATCGTTCGGCTTGACTTTCACGCCCGAACCGCCCACGTCATGGCTCAGCTTGATGTACTCCTTTGCCCCTTCGATATCCCTGCTAAGCTTGGCACCGTCGGCATGATGGAAGGCGAAGTTCGTGCCCAGACCCACAAGCGCAACGGGGCTGTCGTCAAAGCGCTTCTTAACTTCCTTACGCTGCTGCGAGTTGAGGTCCGATTCGACCTTGTGCGCGTGCTGCGTTCGCAGCTCGACACCCAACACCTTGCTTTCCTCGCAGTTGGCAATCAGCGTGGGAAGTTCCCAGTCCCTGCCCCACTGGTAGGTCACCAGTCCGAACCTCATGTTCGAACCAGGCGTCCTGCCAGCCACAGCTAGAGCTCTCTTCACCGGCCTGGCCATCACTGCAGCGGCCCCAACACACATGGACTGCCTAAGAAAATCGCGACGTGTATTGGCGAATTTGCTCATTTTCTTCTCTCTCAAATAAGGACACAATCGTGAAACCGAGTGCCGGTTCACTTCCGATGGTTGTTCAACGTTATAGCTTAACACTTCTGCCCATCCTCCCCACCTACCAAAACAAACAGTATCTTGCTTGACAACGATTCTGTCAAGTCAATTCTGCAAAAACCGCCAGCGCAGCCGAAAGTGCCGCTTGCTCCGCCAAAATACGCGTCCCATGATAACAATACACCATTCAGAGCACAGCCAACTCCAGACTTTAGCTCATGAGCCGACCTCAGTTCCACCTCGCCCAGCTCTTACCAGACCTATGCTCATGCCCCATGAGTCCAATGGAGCAGCCAACTTTTGGCTTTCCACTTACGCAGTCTCAAATCCACAAGCTACAGTCGTGAATCGCTCGCCAGGCTTGATAATCAGACAGGCAAATGCTATAATATAATTATAGTTCGTTCCGAGATTTTTCGGGAGAGACACTGGTGAAATGAGATTTTCAATCTTCATCTTAACGTGCCTTCTGCCGCTGTTTCCCTGCAGGGCAAAAGTAATCACGGTTGATGACAACGGCCCAGCGGATTTCGAGACAATTCAGGCAGCCATTGACGATGCAAACAATGGCGATGTCATTCTGGTTAGGACCGGCACATACATCGGCGACGGCAACAACGATATTCATTTTAGAGGCAAGGCTATCACCGTCCGCTCTGAAAAAGGCCCCAACGCAACTGTTGTCGACTGCAAAAACAGTAGCTACGGCTTCCGTATCGAGGACAACGAAATCGCCGAGGCCCGTCTTGAAGGTTTTACCATACGAAACGCAATCTATGGAGCGATAAAATGCTACAGTAGCTCCCCTCCACGCTCCGCAATCGTCTCCACCGCCGAAAAATCAGACGCAACCATTCTATACAATCCCGGTTACGCTGACGTGGTAATCACCAACTGTATCATTACAGCAAATCAGACTATTGGCATCGTATGCGACGGCCACGACAACGTGACAGTCACAAACTGCGACATTTCAAGAAACGGAGCACAGGGTGTCTATTGCTATATGAGCTGGCCTGTCATTAAGAACTGCCTCGTAGCAGAAAACGGCAAGACCGGCATCAGAGCCACCGGGCCAACAATCGCCAACTGCACCATTGTCGCAAATCAATTCGACGGTGTCTGGGCCTATGAGCCAAATGTCACCAACTCCATAATATGGGCTAATTCGCGCGAGCAAATTAGAAACTCCAACGGCAATTCCGGAGTAACCTATAGCGATGTCCAGGGCGGCTGGCAAGGCCAGGGCAACTTCGACGCCGACCCATTGTTCGCCGATCCCGACAGCAGCGACTATCATCTCCGGCAGCGCTCGCCCTGCATCGACTCCGGCGACCCCAATTATGTGCCCCAGCCCAACGAGACCGACCTCGACGGCAACCCTCGCATCATAAACAGTGTCATCGACATGGGCGCGTACGAATGGAGGTCGCGCACCTGGTATATCGCTGCAGCCGACAGTGATGACAACAACGATGGACTAACCCGGCAGACACCTCTTGCAACCGTCCAGAAGGGCATCGATTTGGCCGAGGATGGTGACACGGTCGTCGTCCTGCCGGGCACATATACTGGCGATGGCAACCGCGATATCGACTTCAAAGGCAAGGCTATCACAGTTCGAAGTGAAGGGGGGCCCAGGACATGCATCATTGATTGCCAAGGATCCTGGAAGGAGTTCCACAGGGGCTTTGACTTCTACAGTGGAGAGGACACAAATTCGGTCTTGGAAGGTTTCACAGTGACTGGCGGTTATGCTGACTGGGGAGGAGGGATCCGTTGCGGTGGGAGCGGACCTTACATCCGCAACTGTATCATAGTGGCGAACGTCGCCTACGAGGGAGGAGGCTTAGCGACGGGTAGTTCTGATCCGGTCGTATCGAACTGTGTTATCGCTGGTAACCGCGCTCGAGCAGGGGAACCGGGTCGTCCTCAGGGTGTAGGAGGAGGTGTATATTGCACCCGTGGCTACCCATCCTTTCGTAACTGTACGATCTATGGCAACTTGGCCGATGGTCATGGCGGAGGGATTGCCTACGGGGATGAGCATAACCACAAAGCCGTCCTAGAGAACTGTATACTTACAGCCAACCGGACTCAAGCCCGACGGGGGAATCAGATATCGGTCACTGGTTGCACGACTATTACTGGCTGTATGACCGCTGAGATTGTGAACTGTTGTATTGAAAACGAACCCAATGCCATTTTCTGGGACGAGGGTGCCCCAAGCGGTCCCCCTGAGCCAAGTTCCTATCTGCAAGCAGATCCTCTTTTCGCAAAACCAGGCTATTGGGACCCGAACGGCACACCAGACATACGGAATGATGATTTCTGGGTCGATGGCGACTATCACCTCAAATCCCAGGCCGGCCGGTGGGACCCAAACAGCCAGAGCTGGGTCCAGGACGATATGACAAGCCCCTGCATCGATGCAGGAGACCCATCAACGCCCATTGGAGACGAAGCTTTCCCCAATGGAGGCACCGTCAATATTGGTGCCTACGGCGGCACAGCCGAGGCGAGCAAGTCATACTTTGGTGAGCCGGTCTGTGAAACGGTCATTGCAGGTGACATAAACGGCGACTGCACGGTCGATTTTGCCGACTTCGCAATTCTGGGATTTCATTGGCTCGAAGACCATAATCCATAGCAACCCTCCGGGAGGAAATATCCTTAAAGAACCTGACCTAAAGAAAATGACCCCTTATTGAATAGAAGCCAGGCCCGCAAGTTTCAGCGAGACATTTCCAACAGCGCTCGTGCGATTTTAACGCTGGCATCCTTGTTGGCGACCATTTCGCAGTTCTTTTTCATTTCCTGACGCTTCTTTTCATCTTTCATCAGGCTTTCCAATTCCTCCCACAGCCATTCAGCTCGCTCTCTTGCATCCGGCAAATCATCAACTATAACTGCCGCTCCCGCCTTAACGAGCTTGCCCGCATTCAGATACTGGTGCCTGTCCCTATGATATGGGTACGGCACGCAGATGCTCGGCACACCTGCCGCGGCATATTCGGCCACGCTGACCGCGCCGCTTCTGCCGACCACCAAATCCGCAGCACCCAACAAGTTCGGCATGTCATCGAAATATCCCGAAACTCTGTGCGCGATTTTGGCATCCGCGTACGCCTGTCTTACCTTTTCGTAATTGCGCAGCCCGGTCAGGTGAACTATCTGCCAATCGCCGGCAAGACTGTCCAACTTGGCCAACAGCGAGCACACGGCATCGTTGATATTCTCCGAACCGCTCGACGCACCAGTTATCAGCAAAATCTTCTTGTTCCGGTCAAGGCCTAATTGTTCGACCGCCTTATCGGGCTCCGGATGTTCAAAACCCGCTCGCAGAGGACAGCCAACAACATCGACCTTTGCCGTTTTCTTACCAAAGTATTCCGCCGCTTCCGCGAACTGCACAAAAACCTCATCTGCCCAGCGAGCTGCCATTTTATTTGCCCGGCCAGGCACAATGTCAAGGTTTATGAGCACAACGCGTATCCCCAATCTATGTGCTGCCCGACAAACCGGCGCCGCAACGAACCCACCGATACCAATGACCGCCGCATCCTCGCCTCCAGTGATTGTTCCTTTTGCAATTCGGTAGCTTTTTGAGAATGAGGTGCAAAAGCGGATGAGTTTGCCAGGCCTGAACGAAAGACCTTTCGCCGGAAGCTGAGTATATCCGAAGCCGACTTGCTTAAGGATTTGCGTGTCAATATCACGTTTGCTACAGAAGAAATGTATTTTCGCTGTTGGCTGGAGTTCAACTACTCTCTCTGCTACAGCTATACCAGGATAGATATGTCCCCCTGTCCCTCCACCGGCAAAGAAAAAACGTTTACCGCCCACTATTCAGCCTCCTTGTACGCACGCACATGCAAAGTGTGCCCAAAGTCGGTTGACAACGCAAGCATTTTTTATCGCATTGGGGCCGAGCCTGCCAGCCATACTTTATGCGACCAACTCCCCAGCCTCCCACCGCATTCACCGTGGAGGTACAAATACCTTGATTTGCACCGCTGTTGAGATAGTTGCCGCTCCCTTGTCATCGATCGCCTTCGCAGTCAGGCCGTAGCTGCCTACACTGAACCGGCAACTGGTTTTCCAACCATCAGTGCCGTCGTTATCTTCCTCGATTATGTTTCTGTCAGCGGAGAACTCGACCTCCGCTACCGAACCGTCAGTGTCCCATGCGTCGACCTCGATATCAACAATCTGGTTGGAGTAGAACTGGGCTCCATCCTCCGGTTGCGTGATATTCACTTCGGGCGGCCGATTCCACGTGTCCAGCCAGCACTCCGTAAGCTTCGCAAAGTCGGCAAAATTTGCAGCGCCATCCTCGATAATGTCCTGTAGAATACTACCTGCCAGACCGGTCCAAAGCCACTTGCCCGAAAATATAAGAAGGTCGTCAAAGCCGATTTTACAGTCCGCATTTAGATCATTCGTAGGGCAAGACAAAACGTAGTAATAAAGCTGGCCTACTTCTTGCCTGCTCAGGGCACGGTTGTATAAACGGACTTCATCAATAATACCGTCAAAAAACGTTGTCGCCCCCAACGCCCCTCGGGCGCCGATAGTGTAAGACTGGGTGGTGTCGTCCAGTACACCGCCTGTGCCGGCATCCCTGATCGCATAACCGACTTCAGCACCATTGTGATACAATCGCGTGGTGTCCTCGGATGTGCTCCAGGTCAGCGCCACGTGCTGCCACGTGTTCAGCATCATTGTGTTGCTGATACTCTCAGAGTAAGCATGGGTACCTGCATATCTTATCCGGCCGTTTAACGTCAGATTTATTCCTTCTGCATATATTCTCTTGTCTCCGTCACCCTTGTCCAAGATATGCCAGTGGGAATCCACTCGAGGATAAACCCAGGCCCCCATCGTAACTCCGTCCAGATTATCCAAATCAGGATTCGCCGTAATGCGCACGTAGTCATCAGTCCCGTCAAAATCCAGGGCATGTCTTATCTTGCCTGCCACCCACGTTGCACCAATTATGGTGCCGCTGTTATTGCTGCCGGAAGAGTCAGAAGCCAAAGTGCCGCCGCCCTTGTCCAATTTCCAGTATCCAACCAAACCGCTATCAAGGTGATGAGACAGTGTCGTTGCGCTTGCTGGGGCTGATTGACTCGATTCGTTTCCCGCTGCATCGTAGGCTGAGACTCTGTACGCGTAGCTGGTCGAAGGCGCAAGGCCCGTATCCGATTGCGAGGTGGTTGGTGAAAAAGCTATTCGGATGCCGTCTCTGTATATCTTGTAACCGGCCACTCCGACATTATCTGTTGATGCCGCCCAGCTAAGATTAATCTGCGAGGGTGATACCGCTGTAGCGATAAGGCTCGTAGGCACCGACGGAGCCTCACTGTCAGATGAAGTTGACTTTGCATAAACCGTCAAAACGCCCGCAGCCGGAATATTGGTAGCTAAGGCCTGCCCGGGATTAATGATCTGGTCCGGCAGATCAACATCGTACTCGCTGGCGGTAGTATATTTGATGCCGTACGTCCCGGCGACCAACTGCTGGATCGAGAAATCACCTCCGGTCTCGCACTTGACTACCACCACGTGCTTGCCGTCGTCATTAATAAATGCGAGAGGGCAAAAGCTGCTCGAGTTAGATTTAGCCTCGATCCGCAGCGCACCAGCGCGTACAAACTTGTAGTACTGGCGTGTGAATTTCGTCTTGTCATTGACGAGGACTTTTGGATTGCACGGATCACTATCATCGATTGTGAAAAAGCCACGAACGGCTGCCTGCTGCCACGCTGAATTGTTGCCAACCTCCAGGTCCTCATGGAGCGTGCGATAGGTGTTACTATCGCTCCACCATTCTAACATCGACGTGCCGATATTGTGTTGCTTCGCCCGGCTGGCAATAGCCTGTAGATTCGGGACAGACACCCCCCCATAGCGGTGGTACGAAAATTCTCGGACATACTCCAGAGCACCTGCCACTTGAACCATCTGGTCGAAGTAAGTGATAGCGTTTGCCATGTTCGTATTTGAAGGTGCAATAAAAACAGGCTCAAACCCATTCGCCTTTAGTCGGCTGGCTGCGGCGATAATCGCCTCACCTATCAGCGTTCCATCCCACTGTGCAACATTGTCCGGCTCCAGCAGCACCTCCCACGCATCGGGCACCCAGTCATACTTGTTCTGCAGATGCTGATAGGTCGCCAGAACAAACTCGGCGTATTCCGCAGGGTCATCGTGCATGTAAATCCCGCCGCCTTTGATCTGCCCGGTAAAAGCAACATAATTAACGTTCACAAAGAGATTCTCTCCGTTTGCTTCCAGAAGTTGTTTTAAGGGAAGGACAACGTTGTCTATCGCATAATCCATCTCGGAGAAATGGAATCCTGCCCAGTTGATGTCACAAGGATCGCTATTATCGTTGATGGTCGCATACCGGCGGCTTCTCCAGGTCTGGTAGTCTATGTTACCGGCCTGATAATCCGACCAATTGTCGTTGCTGTTTTCCACGCCGCTCCTTATTTCCAGTCTCACTCGATTGATCCCTATATCGTTAACCAGAGTGTCGAAGAGGGTGTCCCTGTAATTGGGCAAGGCTGGGTCGTTCGGCTCCGAGACCCAGGCGGTGGCTTCCCAACCGGTGATGGTTTGATAAGTAATGCTCGGGTCGACCGCAATCGCACTTCCTGGGACAAACTTAGCCAGGATACAGTCTCCGTTGCCCCAGCTTCCTCCTCCACCAGCAAACATGCCTTGGAATGGGTTCTTGACCGGCCAACCGGAGCCGTTACTTGCCCCCGTTACGTAAAGGTTGCCGTCCTTTCCGAGACACCCTGAACGACCGTTGTCGTTGGCACCGCCACCCATATACGTGGAGTACAGGAGCTGGCTAAAATCTGCTGATAACCTCACCAAAACAGCTTCGGTTCCCCCTGGGTTACTTGCTTGATAGGCATTAGCCGTAAGCGGGAAGTCGCCCGATTGAGTCTCACCAGTTATGAACACATTGCCCAAAAAGTCTACATAAACGCCATCGGCGTTCTCTCCGCCGCTGCCTCCAATCAATGTGCTTGCCAATAAGCCACCGCTTGGCGAGAGTTTCGTAATTGCCCAATCTGTGTTGCCGCCGCCAAACGTTCTTGCAAACGCACCTTCAGTAGTAGGATAGTTGGGGGACCCCGTCGGTATTGCAGCATACGCGTTGCCCGCATCATCAACCGCTAAGTTATGCGTGCTGATCCATTCGTGTCCGGGACCGCCCAGATAAGTGCCGTAGACCAGGTCCGACCCATCCGGTGCCAGCTTGGCGACGAAGAAATCGGCCTGTCCGTTGTAACTTCTATCGTGTGCCCCTGCTGTTGTCGGAAAATCTGTCGAAAAAGTAGAGCCCCCGACGTAAACGTATCCATCCTTGTCAACGCGAATCGAAGCCGCACTTGTGTCCTGCCCGCTACCACCTAACCATGTGGCCCACAGGACTTGCGAGCCGTCACTCTTGATCTTTATGACCCCGCAGTCTGATTCCCCGCCCGCTGGATTTTTCTGGTAAGCATTGACAAACCATTCGCCCGGCGGAACCTTGCTCGTGTTCCACCTTCCTCCCGGAACATAAACATCCCCATTCTTATCGATCGCTAAGTCACGACATAACGTCGATACCCCCACATAGCTCGACCATACCAAATCAGACCCATCAGGCTCAAGCTTCAGCACAAACGCATTCTGCATCCCGTATGAACCGTTGTCGACGCCGTCAAACTCAGCCTGCAAAGCGTTCTTAGTCGGAAAACCAGGTCCTGCACGCCCAGCCACGTAGATGTAACCTTGGCTGTCCACTTCAATGCCGTAAGCGCGGTCGTAATTTGGCCCGCCAATGTACGTTGACCAGATGAGATTGCCCGTGGGGCCAAATTTGGACACGAATACATCACACGGGCCGAATGCCTGCGAGCCACCTGTGCTGAGCGTTCGACAGTACGCTCCCGGAGTGGTGGGGAAGTCCTGCGACGCAGTCCCTCCTGTGAGGTAGACGTTGCCTTGGTTATCCACCGCCACATCACGGGCGTGCTCCCAGTCACTGCCGCCGAGGTAAGTCGAAAAGCCAAGATCGTAAGATTCTTCTGCCAGAACTTCGCACAACGGCAGCACCAGAATAGCCGCCGCCATGCTTCTTAACGTGAATCCGCTCATTCTTTCTCTTTCCGTTAAAGGTGTGCGGATACATCAGGTGTCACCAATCATTCTACCAAATCGGTCGATTCTTGCCCAGAAGTTTCACTCCACGGGCCAATTCCGCACCCAAAGTCGTGATGTACACCTCCAGATGTCTCTTACGGCTCAAATGATGGCGGTCATATTATCTGAGCCCTTCGCTCCATTCGAGGACACACTCCGCGAAGAATAGGCCAGATAGGCTATTCTACGTATTGCTCACTACCGCAGACCAGCAAGTGTCCTTGCTATAGCCTGCCTGACTTCTTCAGGAGTGAGCAATTCAATCTGGCCACCCAGTCGTAACACGCTGCAACGGCCATCATGCACAGGTTCAGGCTCGTACAATAAAACGTTTTCGGAAGACATATCCCCATTTTGACCACGGATATAAACGTATTCCAGCCCCTCCAGAGCAGGACAGCTAAATAGGCGGTAATTTCCGCTCCATTCCTTCAAAGCCTCCTTTGAGCTTGGAAACGCCCCATTTGTCGCGCTGTACATCTGTATATTTTGCCAAATAGCCCTCAGGTTTGTTTGACATTTTACGGTTTCCGCCGTGTATTTCGTCTCTATCAAAGTGCCAGTATACTGTTGTCCAGCTTCTCCCAAACTCTTGATGACCCACCAAATCGCGGCACCAACAAGCGCAAAGAAGAGTAAACCAACAACGATGTTGACAATCGTGCCGCCGTGGAAATCTCCCTGGTTACCCACAAGGTTCTCATTGTCACTGGGCCGCTTGAAGAAATCTCTCTTTGAACCTGTCATGATTGTCTCCTGCGATAAGAGCCTGCGTCCAGAACCCTTCCGTCATTCAAATACCACTCTATCTCATCCCAGAACACTCCAGCACACCATTGTCCGCTTTAGCAGCAGCAACCGCCACAAGAGTCTTGACTATCAGCCCGGAAACCTCAAAATAGCCTGCTCCATTGCGCCACGGATGGCAAAACCTAATGAGTTGTATTCAAACCGACCTTGACATCGCCGCCGGACTCATCAACGATACCATCTTCAGTTCGCAGCAGACAGCCAGTGATAGTAGCTGCTCTCAAGCCCTTCTGTAGCACAATTTGCCTCTTGTTCTTATCCATAAACTCACAGCCGTTAACCACAACCCTGCCGCCATCGGCCCGAATACATGGCGCGCCTATACCTCTTCTGTCCCATCCAGCAAAATGGCACGAGCTAAGGATCAACGTGCTCGGACCTTGCTTGACAATCTGCTCCTTCGTCTCGGCCACAGGCCAAAATCCACAATTGCTCAATTTCACAGGTCCCTCATTATCCTGCGCCACTTCAATCGTCGCCATGAACTGACCATTTACAAACTGCACGCCCGCATGATTCTGAACTCTATCGACCCTTACGGCCACAGGACAAATATCTGCACCCGACTGCGTAACAACGGCGTTGCCCGCGCCATGGCCGAAGTCGTCAAAATGAAAGCCTATCCTGGGAAAAATCACGAAACTGTTACTTATATACTCCCAGTCAGTCTTGCCGATCTTAAAGCCGATAAGATTCTTCTCCAAGTAACCCTTAATATCACCACCCGGCCACTTGGGCTTAAGCGCCATACGAGTCCAGAAGTTGGGATTGAAATGTACGTTTTCGATCCGGCCAATGTCCGTGCACTGATCAACAAAGACACCTATCTTCAGAGGACATGCAAATACATTGCGTATGATATGCAGCTCATTCCACTTTGTGCCAAAATCAAGTGCCCGATAGGGATTCGTCATCGTAATATCCAGAACCTGGCACATCTCCCCGTCACCCCGTATCGTCCAGGGATAAGGCACAACGCCGGGAAAAGTCTGCTCAGGATAATGAATAATGAGATTGCGAACTACAGCATTGGGCTTCAACGTAATCAGAGGCGCACCGTCAGCCTTGCCCCTACCGCCATAAGCCAGCAAGACCGTCCCAATTGGATGCTCCGAATGAGGAACGCCTCCCGAAGCCCCACACAGAGTCACTCCGGCAGGCACCACCACTGAACCATCAAGCCTGTAGTGCCCCGAAGGCAAATAACAAATAGGCCCCTTCGTCGTGGCGGCATCAAGCGCAGCTTGTAAAGCAGCCGTATTGTCAACCTTACTATCACCAACCACACCGTAGTTTTTGGCGTTGACCTGTTCGGCTGCCATATATTCACCTGGAATTCTGGCCATAGCGAAAGACCTGCTCTTCTCAACCTCAGTGTCGGCTGCCACGCTCAAACTACAAATACTCACCAAAAGAATTGCCATCCAACATCTCATCTTTTCCATTTCTGTCCCTCTGTCAAAACTCATGTCTCTATGGGTACGGACTTGACTTTATCTAACTCGCAACTTTCTTCTCAGCACCCTCAAATTGACCACATCCTCAGCATTGTACGCCAGCAAAATCTTCATAGCTTCTTCGTTAGCACTATTCACATAGTCCCACCATAGCTGCACTGCCACATAACCATCCACATTCTTCAGCTTTCTTTTTATGCCCAATTTTCTTTCAACCGCCTTCAGCCCCCCTTTCAAATCATGTCGCCAGCAATCGTACATCAAATCCCTGTGCCTGAAGTGCTGCTTCAAATCAACATCAAGCTTGCGTTCAATAAAAGGCAGGTCAAAACGGCTGCCGTTGTAAGTGTAAAGCTCATCCACACCGTCAAGCACTTCGAGAACCTTCCCATCATACAAATCATATTCGAAAAGCTGTATAAGCTCTATTTCCCTGCCCTTTTCCAGCCCGATGCCGATCACCGTGAGGTCGCAGTCATAGCGGCTTAATCCGGTTGTCTCGATGTCAATGTATGCCCTGCGCTTCATTTCACTAACAAGTCCTTATAATCCGCACAATACTTCTTGCGCTTGCACTCTCTGCAATGCTCGCCCCGCCAGACCCTGTCAAACTGATCCATTACCTTGCCCACAATCGCCTTGTCATCAGTGATAATCCCAGCCTCAAAGTTTCTCTTGCCGGCACTTTTTGCACCCATCCCGGCACCTGTGAGATTAGCGCTGCCCGCATAGGCAACCTCACCATCAATTAGCGCACTCTTGAAATGAACGCGAGGACATAGAATTCTTTCCATCCCGCCTACGAGATTCGGATATCTATCGAAATCTCTTCTAAAAGCAGGCCCAGGCTCTTTCGCATGAAGCAGCCTTATCTCTACCTTCTTGCTCACCAAGTCAGACAGCATCTCAAGAAAAGGAACCATTTTGCCCCGCTTATCTACATGCAAATCTTTCAAATCAGCAGTTGCCAGCCAAACAAACTTCCTAGCTGTCGCAATACAACCACAGATGACCCTCTCATAGATTTCCCTGTCTATGATAAACTCAAGCACAACTGTCTGACCCAAAAAGCCGTTGAAACACCGAACTTGTCTGCTCGCCGCGTCATTCCATCCTCTGCTTCACTTTGGCCCACGACCGTGTTATAAGGAAACTCTCCTCCATATTCTCAATCATTCTCACAAACTTGCCTATCGACACAGAAAAGCTTAGAACATCTTTTGGAACAAACGGTCGTGCAGAAACGTCAAACATCCCCAAAACAGCCCTCGGACGCTTCGATGCTCTTTCCAGATAAGGATATTGAACAATCGACCCACAGCCAGCAGCAAATGGTGCACATACCGCGTTCGGCTCCGATTCATCAAAGTTTGCGAGCGTAAAAAGTCCCGATAGAACATCCGGGCGAGCGAAGAAAACGACAACCTCAGGCTCATCCCGCTCGCCCAGCATATCCCACCTCTTAAAAACAATAAACCTGCCGGGAGCTTTGAACTCAGGAAGTTTCTTCATCGTCTCTTTTACGAGTTCAGGTGATTTTTTATAGCGCTCGCCTTCAAGCTTGCCCGCAATGCCATAGGAAAGAAAGTATTCAAAATTCGACATGACTTCGTTGCTGAAACCAAGATACCTTTTGCCGCCAAAACAGCCGATCGACGTAGCATCGAAGCAAAGAGATCTGCCTTGCCTCACTTCTGACAGATCAGCAAAAAGACATCTGTGTTCCTCCAAAGAAGGCTTTACCATATCGGCATGTCCCAGCTCGTTGGTGTAATAGAAGACTATAGGTAGCTCCGCCTCACTAAAATATTTTTGCCAAAGCTTTATGAATTCTTCCTTCCGTTTCGTATCCATGCGATAGCTCCTTTCAGAGAGTCATCTGCCCGCAGAGCGCATGTCGCCCCATTTGGGCGTGATGAAATCCTACCACCGGTTCTACCCGTGGGGCTCCACTGGAATACAGGCCGGCAAAGTACCAACAAAGAACCGAAATTATTACGGCAATCGCGCCAACGGCAACAACAGGAATTTGGGTAATCATCTATTTGTATCGGCGTTCGAAGGTTTTGGGTTAACTCGTTTTGACCGTTGAGAACACGACCGACGGAATTGGCACGCATACAGGTCTACATCGCGCATGACAAAATGTAAGCGAATTGGTCTGCCTGCCAATGCCTCTACTCCACTTTTTCCATTCCACGTGACAACACGATTGATTTCGTTCGCAGTATATATATGGTCGGAGTCCTCCAATGTGTAGCCAGGAATTGGCTCTTTGTTTTGGTCGAGGATTTCAACCTGTAGCTGGCCAATCGCAGAGGTGTCAACGTTTAGCACAAGTTCATCACCCTGAAAAGTCACGACAGGGGTCAGAAATTCTCCTCCTGTATAAGCAGCTCGAACTGATACAAATCCATCCCGGCGGATCACCAGGCGACCGATACCGTATATCTCAGTTTCAGGGGCTCCTCCCACCCGGCGTAAGATACGCTTGTTGCGTTCTCTGTGCTGGTCATCCCTGTTCCAGCCATGGAGGGTGTTGCTGCCGCAATAATACATGAACATTGCACTTTCGTTACTGCCCGGAACAAGCCCGTAGGCCATATAGATACCTCTGGAATCCCACTCGCCATTCATACCCAGATCCACAAAAACTCGCCTGTCATACCTTTGCCAATGAATGCCATCGCGGCTTGCAGCAAACCTTACATCCAGCGAGCCGGCATTTACGGGCTGCCCTTTCCGAAAGTCCTTAAGAAACGTGCCATAATGGAAATACTCCGATGGAAACATGTAGTATGCGTCCTGCGCCCACCGGTACTTAATGGTCCCGTTAGTGTAGAAATCAGCGACCTGGACATTTCCCTCCTTAACGGGATCATAGTACTGGGGGTCCCTATCGTCAAATCCCAAGACCACAGGGCAATCCTCGACATCAGCAAAGTTTGATAGATCCGCGGATTCGGCCCGAGCCACGCTACGCCCTTGCGAGCCCGGGGGACGAAGATTCCGCCTCACGTAAGCCACATACTTGTTGACGCGGTTGTCCCAGAATATGACATTCTGGGAATCAAGGTGATGCCTTTCGCTACGGAATCTCATAATGTTTTGCTGAGTCAACCTCCAGTGTATCCCATCCGCAGAAGAGAATATATGCAGGCTCTTGCCAAGCTCTTGTGGATTTGACACAAGGCGAAATCTCTGATCCGACGGTGCATGGGGATCTAAGAACACCATACAGCCATGCGTAGCTCCCTTGATACCGCCGAAACCATGGCCCAATACGATATTGTTCTTGCGCGTACCGTGAACCTCCACCAAACCCAGGTTCGGTTTCTCCCAGTGGACGCCATCGTTTGATCTGGCGTACGCTATGCTCCGCACCGGCACGGCGTTACTATCTGCCGTACCATAGACCGTATACCACATATGGTAGGTATTGCCATCTTTTAGCACCGAGTGATACTGCCCAAGCCTCTGCTCCCAGGGATGCTCGCAGGTGATCACTATCTGCCCAGTCTTCTTTGGTTTATGGACTGCCAATTCAACACCACGGGATTCTTCAAGGAAACGCCCATCGATGAATACCTGCCTTTTGTCTGCGATGGCCAAAGGAGCATCGGCCTTGGCTACTGCTATTAGGAAGAAGGTTAAGCAGATCGATTTCAGCATGACTTCTCTGTTTACCATCTGTTTTTGCCTTTCGTAACGCCCAGCGCTTGTCGCATTTTGTTCATGAACACAACGTTGTTCGTTAGGTGGCGTCACAAACGCCACGGTGAGCGCATTGCCTTGCTGAGCATACGACTTGCCGTTGAATCACCGATAATCTGTTCACGCTCTGGGCTCCACCGGATCTTCCGCCCCAACAGCATAGCAATATTGCCCAGATGGGCAACAATGACAGACCGATGTCCAACTTCGATTGGCGAGATGGTTTGTGCGCGGGTCTTGACGCAGTCGAGAAAATCACGGCGGTGACCCTGGCGATTGTCCCCAGAAGGCCTGGACAGGTGCAATTCTTCAGGCCCGATCCTTTCCTTCAAAAGCCTTTTAGGGTGGGCATCAAGCCCGCCACGCGTTACGTGTATCCAACCTCTCTGTCCGATAAATCTAATCCCCTGGGGATAGTAGTTATTGCTTCCCACACACATAGTCACGCCATTTTCGTACTTGCACTTGAAGTCGTAATCAACAGCCGCATCCCACAATCCATCTTCTGGAAACACACCCTTGCCGGCAACTTCGACTGGGCCAGTATCATCACAGCCCATCCCCCAGTGGGCAATATCAATATGATGGGCGCCCCAGTCGGTAACCTGACCGCCCGAGTAGTCCAAGATCCATCTGAAGTTCCAGTGACAGCGTTTTTCCGTGTAGGGCGCCCAAGGTGCCGGACCCAGCCACATCTCGTAGTCAAAACCCTCAGGTACACACGTACCCGGCTGTGGATCAATCCGAAAGGCCGTAGGCTCCCCAGGACCTGGTTTGTAGCCATGGCCAATTCCGACTTCGACTCCTTGCAGTTTACCGATGCGCTCGTTTCTCACGAGTTCACACGCAAAACGAAAGTGGGAAGTCGACCGCTGCCAACTTCCGGTTTGCCACACACGGTTGTAACGGCGCACCGCTTCAACCATCGCCTGACCCTCCGCGATTGTCAGGGCCAATGGCTTTTCACCATAAATGTCCTTGCCAGCACGAATACCCGTGATTGCACAAATAGAATGCCAATGGTCCGGTACTGAAATGCAGAGCGTGTCGATGTCGTCACGGGCGGTCAAATCCTGAAAGTCGTTATACCGCGCGCAATCGCCATTGCCATAATGCTGGTTTACCTGCCGCACTGCCTCGGCCCGCCTGCCGGCATCAACGTCGCAGACCGCCAATATCCGGCAGCTATCTTCCTGAAGAAATCCTTTGACATGTCGCATTCCCATGCTTCCCAAGCCAATCAGGCCCATTGTGATCCTATTGCTTGGTGCGCGGCCGTTGCCGGAAGCAACAGAAGGCATCATGTACGGCACTGCAACTGTTGCAGCAGCCTTTTTCAAGAAAAAACGTCGTGATATTCTACAGTGTCGTTGGGCCATTGTTGACCTTGGTCACTAACAAGAAGGTCGGCCTTTATACAATCTTGCCGAGCGGCCACCGTCCACCGCTGATCTTCTCAGACTCAAACGCGTCATCCCTGCTTGCCTCTTTCGGCGGCCGCACGAGCTTCAACCAGCATCCTAATCCAAGCACCGACATAGCGGCCATGATCGTGATACGTCCTGCCACTAACAAGGTTACCATCTACAACACAAGGCTCGTCCACGAATATGCCGCCGCAGACTTCGAGATCGAATCTGCACTTCGGAACGGTTGCCACGCGCCGGCCCTTCACACAACCGGCCTTCGATAGAATTTCAACACCATGGCATACACAGGCAATGGGCTTGTCTGCCTCAAAGAAGTGACGAGTGATGCGAATCAGATCTTCATCGTATCTTATGTACTCGGGGGCTCGGCCCCCCGAAAAGAAGATGCCCAGGTATTCCTCGGGGCTCACATCTCGAAAGGCAACATCTGCCTGAATGGTATAGCCCTCGAACTCACGCGTGACCTTGCCATCCCAGTCCGGGGGGATTTCGTGTAGCACCATGTGATAGCGTCGTTTTTCAGGGCCAGCCACCACCGGGTCAAATCCGTCTTCCTGTAGACGGTAATACGGATACAGGGTATCTACAGTCTCGGTAGCCTCTCCGACAATGAGCAGTACTTCATTCATAGGTTGGCTCCTTTGCTTCTACTGAAGGACCAATCATAGACTTTCGGCTAAATCTTTGACAGGCACGTCTCAAGGTAGATTCGAGCCCGATTGATTTCGTTAGTCACTTCCGCCGCAGCGGCATGAATCGGAGCACCCCGCGGCACAGCATGCATAAAAATCTCGGTCAGACCTTTATAGCCGATTTTCTCCAATTCAGCAATAATCGGCTCAAAGTCCAGCTTCCCGCGTCCGGGCAACTGCAGCAATTCCTGATGTTTCGGCAGTTTCTTCTGACAGCCCCTGCCATATTGCCACGCATAGAAGTGAACGAGACGATCGTCAAGATCGGCAATTAATCTCGCAACCAACGATGGGTCCTGGGGTAAATGATATGGAGCCAGTGCAACGCCCAGATATTTGGAAGGGATAAACTCAGCAAACCATCGCATGGAATCCGGTGACTCAAGCAGACTATTGAGGTGATTCTCGATACCGATGGTAACACCTTCCTGCTGCGCAACAGCAACATGCGGTTTCATTTTCTCGACGAACTCCCTAATCGCTGCCTTCAAGACGTTACCCTGCAAATTTGCCGGTCCGCGGCTGCCACAGATAACCATCCGGGCACCAAGTTCCTTAGCAACTGCCATCTCCTTCTGCAGGTCGAATGGACCAAGGTCATAGTGTGTCAAGATACCGAGCTTGACCTTGTGTCGCCTTAGCATCGCCGCGAATCGCTCATAGCCGATTGCTTCCATCTGCTCTCGATGGTTGGCGTGAGGCTCGGGCCATACGTCTATGTATTCGGCGCCGGCCTTGCGAACCTCCGGCAGAACAACTGCAAGCCGCATCCTACCGTACATACTTGATGCAACAACGTATCTAAGCCGAAAACGACGGCTATTGCTTCGAAGTCGTTCCGGCATCAGACCAGCCGTCGCCAAGCTGACCAAACCTTTGCAAAAACCACGACGATTCATCTTCTGGTAACGCTATCGACGACACACCAAAAAATCAGGAAATGGCAATTTTAGCGCCCGGCAGTCATCCTGCCCACGGTATCCATTGGCCCAGTGAAACCGGGTCCACCTGCGGCCACATAGCCGTAGCTGGCTCCAGATTTGCTGGGGCTGACCCAAAAAGAATAAAAGCTCCCATTTCTCAATTGAAATCGGAACCGCACAGGCTTGCCTGCAACAGCAGACAGATCCTTAGCACCCCTCCAGCTTACCTGCTGCAGAGTCGTGTCGGACTTCACAGCCCTGCAATTGTCCAACGTGAATGGCTCTATGACATGCCCCGCAACGTCAACTACCTCAGCTCGAAACTCACCAGTCACGGTCTCAACGTTAACAAACAGGTATCTACCTTTGAATCTTACAGGCCGAGTAACCAGGGTGCCAGCTTCTTTGTCCGCATCGATCGAGGCAAAGCCGTCACGGCGCATTATCGCCAAGCCGGTGTGACAGTTACCGTCCCAGAAGCGATCACCGAGCATCCGACCGCTGACGTAGAAGTACAGTTTGTCTTCCACCACCAGACAACAGCCCCCCGCACTCTGCACGTTACCCCAATTCCAGGCACCCTCGGTCGGATTGACGGCCAAAAACCGTTTCCGGTCAGGACGGTACCAATGAAAGCCATCACGGCTGAATCCAACAAGTATTTCATTACGTTTCTGGATCTTCAATCTGGCACACTCGCTATTGGGTGGACCCTGCCAAATGGAGAACAACCCTAACATTAAGCTCTCATACGCCACGGCATCGTGGTTATAGAGTTGAGGTTCGATATGGCTGTACTTCGGGTCGGGATGGTGCGGGTCCAAACGGTCGGCGCACAACCACAGCACGGCGCCTTTAGCAATTTGTCGAGTGCCAGCGAGCGCATCGGAATGCTCAAAATATGCCCGTGACCGACCAACACCCGACTGGCTAATCCGTAATCCGAACACCCATTTCTTGCGAAACGGATTATAGTGCACGGTCGTGCGGTCACCGATAGTTGTGGAGCTGACAGCTAAAGGTTCGGACCAATGAACACCGTCTTGGGAGCAACGCAGGGCAAGGCTCCATCGTTCAGGTATAGGCGTGGTAACGAACATTTTGAAACGGCGATTTGGGTCCGGGTCCTCACAATCAAGCCATACCGTGCTCGAATCGCGGTGACGCCCTCCACTTGCCGGTGTGACATCCCTGTGGCTGAGCACCTCATTAGTACCCGGTCGCACATCATAAGAAAGTTTTTCCCAGCGAATTCCATCACGGCTGGTAGCCAGGCATGTACTGGCGATATAGCCCCCCATGTACCACATCTTGAAAAGCTTGTCTTTTGGGTCGTAGAACACCCCATCGCTGAACGGGGCTGCCGCCCGTGCGGCATCCTCGCGCTCCCAGGGTTTGTCTGGTTTCAGGATGGGATTGTCAGGATGATATTTCGGTCGGTGGTAGCTGCGTGTGAGGGTCGTATGCTCGATGAGGAAGTCATCCACAAATAGCTGCCGACCAACATCAATACAGATGACCGCTGGAGGGTTCTGCAAGTATGGCACACGCATCGGCTCGTGGTCAAGATGCCCAGTCCTGGGTGGCCATCCATCTGGCAGGACAATACCATTGTGAAGCTTCTCGCTTGCCTCAGCACCGTGTCCCGGTCCTAACAATACTACTGGTGCAAACAAGGCAACGAGAATCCCTCTGAGGGGGCTTTTTGTCATTGGTATCCTCTCAGAAAACCTCGGCAAACCGGCGTTTTGAATCTGCTCTTAAGTGCATAGGGTCACTAAGCTTTACTGCATGCCGCAATTTTGCGCGATTTTTTGGGCTTAGGCAAGTCATCTCAGTCTTTTTTCCCACCCCAACCCCTGCAGACAGAAATGTGATGCAGCTAACCAAATTGCATCAAACTCAATTTGTGAAGACTGAAGAGCGGTAAATCCGGTACAGTGCCTTGGAGCCCACCATCTTTGCAGTTTCCACAGAAGAACGGACACGCCCAGCATACGTGCTTCGTTCGTGGACCCGGACCAAATAGACCTGGCAGGTTAGTTTACACTAACGCCGAAGTAACGGTCAGAAACGACCACGATATCAGACTATGTAGATAATTCCAGATATTGCGCGTATTATCTTGTCGACCACCGACACTCCGCTGCTATGTCTCTCACTACGTCATTTATGAGCATCCGGCAGATTCCATTGGATTCGTCCACTTGCAAGCAGGAGCCGCATCCTTCTTAGACTCCGGCCTACGTTGTTTGACTTGGGATTTGCGTGCGAACCTAAATGACAGCATGGTGCTGCAAGAAGAAATACCCTGATAAGAGTTGACTCGCAAGCGTCAAATAGGTACTCTGGCGAGTCATTAAGGTTGTTCTTAGCAACAGGGTGAGCCTTATGACAGAGCCGGTTCTGAGGTTACTATTGCTGTCCATTGTATCCTTGTCCAGCGGTGCGGCGGCCTCAAGGTTGAGTCCTGGGCAGATAGAATCTATCTCGAAGACGGGACAGACTTTGGGCATGGAGACCACGGCCAATTTTCCATTGCGGGAACAGCCTGTAAAGAAAGACACGGGCATCAATATCCTTGTTGACCTGTCTCATCAGGCCAGTTTTTTTGCCATGTGGCGTTTGCCCCGGCTGCTTCGTGCGAATGGCTTTCGGACTTCAGGGAGCCAAGCCTCGCTTGATCACGTGCTAACTCCGGGAGAACCCAGCAGGATTAGAATTCATGCGGGTCAGCGACGTCCATTTGCCTGGTGGCCGACCGCGAAGTTCAACGTCGTCGTCACTTTTCAGGCAGACCCACGTGCCCAGAAGTATCTGCCGGAGGAGATCGAGTCTTTGGACAAGTTTGTTCGTTCGGGAGGCGGTCTCGTGATTGTAGGGGAACGCGTGCTGAGTCAGAACCTGCTTGATCAGTGGCCCCTAAATCGTCTTCTCTTGCACTACGGTGCTTCGTTCTCAACCAGCACAGATATGATGGATGGCGTGGCTATGCCCGTATTGCAGCCCGGTCCGGAATGGGATGTACAAGCACGGGGTAGCAACGAGAAGCCCGTCATTGCCAACCGCAGCTATGGCAAGGGGCGTATTGTGGTCGTCGGTTCTTTTCGATACATTCAGCCGAAAAGAGGAAGGTCTGAAGATGAATCGGATTCGACTAAGCTGATTGACGGATTCCTCGCCGAAACGGTAAGATGGGTCGCTGCCGGGTCACGACCGGTCGGAGGGTCACCCCGGCTACCCATGGAGGCTGCTGGGGGAGGGCCGATCTATCCGGAACTGAATAAACGCATCGGCAATGTTGTTGTGTACTATGCCAAGAACCAGAATGAGAAGCTGCTCGACTGTGTCGAGCAAGACATGCCGACCGTCAAGCGCAAGATTGAAGGTTGGCTTCCCTCCAAACCACCTGCTGAACCGATGCATCTTGTCCTCTCGGCCGGTGGCGGGGGAGGATGGGCGGTAAACGCCTACCTACCCAAGGAGGTCGGAATAATCTCGCTAACGAAAGAGGCAGTTTTGTCAGTCTTCGCCCATGAACTGGCGCATACTATGGCAGGGCCTCCCAACAACAGGCAAGAGGTGGCAGGCAACTGGCCACATGGTAACCAGGGCGAATCACACGCAGGCTGGTTTCAGGGCAAGGCGGCTGCTCTGCCGACGGGCAGACGGGTCAGTCATCACCCAAATGCGCTCTTTGAATTTGACAAGGAAGGAAAATCGCTTGATCTGGCGATGAGCGATGAGCAAATCGAAAAGAAGTGGGGAAAAGGCAAGCAGTGGACCAAGATATGGTGGGTCTGGCAGAAGTTCGATGATCGTTACGGCCCCACGTGGTATCCGCGCTGGCGTTGGGTCCAGCATACTCGTTGGCAGGCCGATCCTCTGCGAAGATTGACGTGGGACGAAACGGTGGAAGACATGAGCATTGCGGTGGGCGAGGATCTCTTCCCTTTCTTTATCAAGATCGGAACAGCTCTGGATAAAATGAGATTTGAGCGAGTCGTCTTCATGGGCAAGACGCTTGAGTTGCCGATTGCTCCTCTTGAGATTGGGCCAGCCGGCCCCGTGCATCTTGAGCCAATCGGAGACTACAAGAAACCACTAAATGTAAACACAAACCAGGTAATGAGATAGCCGGGGGACGGCAGATCCAGCGGTCTGCAGGTTGATTCTGTTCTGTGTTCAAATGTCCGATCCACCAGGAACCGCCGAATCCAGAATCGGCTTATGCCAATTGCACTTAATCACGGCACTTCTAACGGATTATGCAACATGGTAAATAGTACTCCTTAACCAACAACTACTGAATCCACCTGGTATTTTAAATATGTGAGGGGCAATTGTTACTTACAATTGGCATTAGAGGTGGCGGTAGGTATTCAGCCTTACAGGCTTGCTCGTATTTTGGGGCCTGATAACAATTGAGCCGCTCAGCAGGGAACAGGGCCATTGATGCCATGAAAGACTTCTCACCGTTACAGATGGTCCGGTCATATTGGTTTGCTGTTGTCCGACTAACAGCCAAGAGAAGGAAAGAATTCACTCTCAAGAGAATGGCAGGTAAGACTGGACACTAAAAGCGTGGTATCAGCGATCCGTCAGGTAATAGGTAACACCCAAATAGAAATCGATAGGTGAAAGTGATGAATTACATCACGTAACAGCTTCCACCCACCAGACCAATTCGCGAGTAGACAGATTCTGACACAGAATTGCCTAGGCTAACCGCCCAACCAAATTCTTCGTCAACATTTAGTCGAGTTTCTTCGCTAAGATTTTTGAAGAGAAATCTATGTATAAGGCCTACGGCTGCCAGTTAAAGGTGCAAAGTCGCTGTTGGAAGCAACATGCGTTATTCGCCAGTTGTATAGGTACGTACAAGTACGACCGAGGTGGACGGGGTCTAATAGAAACAGATCAGCTAATAGCATATGCTGACTGGGGGCCAAACGCAGATAGACCTTGTCGCACGCATTGCCACAAGAAAAGGCCAAAAATATAGAAGTTTTATTTCGAGGTATCTACCTTGAACTGACCATAAGAACGTTCTTACATATTCGTCGCCCATCGATTGTGTAGCACGCGATGAGCGTGAGCAAACACTGCACTAACTGCCAAAAGCTGTCGACGGAAGGAAGAAGCTTAGTGATGTGCCTAAAGCGGTGTTTAGGAAGCCCACTGGGCACAGTGCACTAATGACCTAATCAACATATGACGCAGCTGGCTCGCTGCCATTATGGTCAATACAGTTAAGCTATGCGCAACGAAGCAATCTTTAAAAAGAGTGATTGTCTGACTATCCCTGACAGAAAGAGTTTGGGAATTGTCGAAGGATACCGTAAAAATCGAGGATTTCACCTTATCAAAAGAGACCATGCACGAGGAACAAACTCTGGCCACTTTTTATGCAAAATACCATCCCCAAATAAAGAGTTATATCACCTCACGCATCAACTCTTCTGCAGATGCAGATGATCTGACGCAAGATGTATTCATCGAGTTCTGGAAAGGAAATAGTCCGCAAGACCCCAAGACCTATATATTTGCCATAGCAAGAAAGCTCATCAGTCGGTACTGTCGGAACAGAAGAAAGCAACCGCGAACTGTTTGGATAAGATCAGTAGATGAGATTGCGACAAGTTGTGATCTACGCAAATATCAAAATCAAGTAGAGCAGATTTCGCCGACGGAACTCAAGAAACTCATCGAGGATGCAGTAGCTCAATTACCTCCCAAAGCTTGTGAAGCCATAAGACTAAGATTCATTGAAGGGCTCTCTTCAAAAGAGGCTGCCCAAAAAGCTGGATGCTCTGTGGGAGCTTTCTGGAAACGACTGCAGAGGGCAGGCAAAACTCTGCGGCAGATCAGAAGGAAAACAGAGCAATGGAAAAGAGAAGATGCCGTAAGTTCATACGTTGATGGAAAAAGTAGATTTTTTTGTTTCTAAGCGTCTTTCAAGACAGCAAGCTACATATAGTCAACCCGGAAAGTCCGGACCTTTCTGTTTGATTTTGAGATCTTTGGACAGCTAGGTAGTAAGTCCTTTGCTTATTTGACACCACAGACGTGAACAGTCCCGGTGAGCATACTCTTCGGATAATCAAGCGTACATTGTCAGCAGAAATAAGACAAATGTGCCTTTGAATTAGAGAGCGATCGAGCCCTCTAAATCTTTTCTTTTTCGATGAAAATCCCTTTGTCAACCTTGGTGAAAAACTCTTGATAAAACTTGGGGTCGTCAATTGTGTAGACTTTTTCAACACCGCCCCTGTTGTTCATTTTCTTAAGTTGGAAATTTGCCCGCACCCTAATTCTCTCACCGTATTGAGTAACGCTAGCTGTGCAATCAATTACAGTGTTCTCTACCCATTGTGCGTTAGGCCCCCACCAGAAAGTTCCCCAGACTTTGGCAGTGGTATGTTCTGTGTCTAAGTTTTTATTTGCTTTGAAAAATCCGATTTCTGCATTGACTTGTTCGATTATAAAATCATCATCCTGTAAAACATTTAGCATTGCTTTTAGTGCCATTTTTACATCTTTAGTATCGAATTCCCGTGTTTGCATTTGCCGCATCTCAAGTTGGGTTCTGGTTTTTTTCTTTTCCTCGAATACGCTATCTGCCAGAGTGGCTGTCGCATCAAGGGCGCCACAACCTGAACAAACCATAAGCCCTAAGCAAAAGCATATAGCTAAAGCTCTCATTGTTTTTACTCCTAAAACTTGCTGGTATGATAAGCAAGGGTCTTTACTTTGCTGTTCTCATCAAACTTTATCACAACGGTAAGGGTCTTTTGTGTTTGAGCCTCAGCACCAGCTGATTTAGAGTAACTAGCGCTTCCACGCATAGCAAGAAGCCAACCGGGAAACAAACGGCCAGCTGCGCCGGACACGCTCCCAGTATCTCTTGAGTAGGAGACTTCTGTGGCGATTTTGTCGTAAATCCAAGACTCATTGCCTTCGCTGTCTTTTGAGACTATGTTTGGCGAACCCAAGACAGTTGCTACATCTGCCTGCGACATTCCGACGTGAATTTCCTTCTGGACGACTCCAACAGTCGTTTCGCGCTCTTTTTCGGAGTGCAGTGATTGCTGATGGTCAGCCCCTGTCATGCAACCACCTATGAATATTAAAAGTAACGTTAGGCTGGCTTTTCCCATTTACATCTCCTTTCCAAAAGTCTTAACTTATGTATGTGGTGGTGATTATACACCTTCTAACATGTTTATCAAGGGCAAAAAAAGTTTTCTGTGTGTATCTCAGCGTCCTTTTTTCAACATCACCGCAGCCAAAGCCCGGAAAATAGGGTGATAGACAGGTCGGAAAGCATTATTTTGGCTCACAAAGCAGGCCCAATTTTGCCGGCGGGACCCCTCAAATAATGATACCACGAAAACTTGTCAAAACTTTACACTCAGTAGGGCTGGCATGTCTCTAACCGCAATGGCTTGGTCACCTTTGTCGGATGTTGTCCTTTTTGCGAAAGATTGGCTCAAGCAAACAATCTGGCATCAACCATGGCGTTCGCAAAACGACTAAGTGTAAGCCAGCTCTTCTTGATGCGGCTTCATAGGTAGCACCCCTGCCAGAAAATGGCTTAACACCTCGTTGGTGAAAAACGCTAAAAGGGGAACCTGGATGAGTAGACTTTCCGTACACTTTCTTAGAGACTACAAGCCCCTGGGTGATCTCGCTTTTCCTCTCCCTCCGCAGCTCGGAGGCTTCTGTTTGTCAACAATTCGCGAGCGGCTCTGCAAGAATACACAGCCGCTTTGAAACCAACAAAAACGGTGCATCTCTCTACAATTCACTCTCCTTCATGGTCACTCTCGCTACCACTCGCTCGGCAACAAGCGAATCGCCATCAACGAGGCAATCAAACATGGCGACTCGACAACGGCGGTTCGCTATGAGTGTGATGGTGAGGCGGACCAACGGCACCAAGGGATAACCGTAAATTCCCACGAGGCCCAATCCCAGCTTTGAATGGCGGGCAACTGAGTAACATGGTTGACATTCGAGGGCGTGGCTGTTCTAATCGGCCCGGCATTTGCCGGTATCTTTATAATCTCGTGTGTTGGAGAAGGGAAACGGAAAACGGTGATTATTTCGAGGAGCAAGAATGGGGATTACGTTCAGTGTATCTGAAGTTCTTGAAATGGCTGAAGGTCTCGAACGCAAAGGCGCCAACTTCTATGGCAAAGCAGCGGAGCGATTCGATAATCCATACATTCGTAAGCTGTTTACCGAATTGGTGGCATGGGAGAAAAAGCACGAAGAGATTTTCGCAGCTATGAGGCAGCAGCTTCATGAAACGGACAAAGAAAGCGGCGATTTGAATTTGGATGAGGACCTCGCCCTCTATTTACGGGCTATGGAAGGCCTTGACGTTTTCGATGGCAAAACCGACCCGGCTAAGGAGCTAACCGGCGATGAGGGCATGAAAGATATACTTAAGAAGGCCATCGAGAAGGAAAAGAGCTCCATTGTCTACTACAACGCACTAAAGGCCTTTATCCCTTCGGAAACCGATAGGAAAAAGGTCGATGATGTTATAAAGGAAGAGATGCACCACATAAGGATTCTTAATCAATCGCTGGACGGACTATTATAACCTCGGACCTGCCCCTCTTGTGCTCGGCTTGAGTGGGCCGATGGTAGAAACAGAAGGTACGTTTCGGGGACTATCCTTTTGCCTTCCACTTGTAGGCCAGACATCCACTGAGCCTGGACAGAAAATGGGGAACGCTCAGTACTTGGCTATAGCAACACCGGAACAAAGCAGCTTGCACCTTGAGTTATTGTTCCGTGACGGTACAAAGCAACAAAATAACTGGGTGCAATGACTTCACAGCAGCCGTACCATATTGTGATGATGGGGGTTAAATTTGGCACGCGAAGCTGACGTGGCCAACTCAGACAATCCACCGAGGCCAAAGGCTATTCTGGGTGAAAGTGCTTGCTGAAAAAGGCGGGGTGAGGTATAATACTAAGTGACGCCATAGGCAGCCGTTTTCGCCGGGAACAGTCCAGTTTTCGGTGCCTTTTGCAGGAAACGCGATGGCATTCACATATCAGGCACGCTGAGGGCGTATTTAGGAGGCGCGGTACGTGCAAAAATTTATTTGTTTTGCTTCTTCCACATTGGTGCTGGGCCTTGTTTTTGGCACTGCGAATGCTGCTGCTGATCTCGTCGGCTGGTGGACGTTTGACGATGAGAGTGCCGGTATTGCCCTCGATTCTTCAGGCTATGAGCGTCATGGTTCGTTCGGCGGCGACCCGCAGTTTGTCTCTGGCGTGCTTGAGGATGCGCTGGAGTTGGACGGGGATGATTATGTGACCATAGACGGGTACAAGGGTGTTCTCGGCACACACGCTTTTAGCATTACCGCCTGGATCAAAACAACGAACACCGCAGACGAACAAATTGCATATTGGGGCACTCACAGCGGCGGCCAAAGAGTGGAACACCGGATCGTAAGCAACAGACTACGGTTTGGGCCCGGCAACGGCAATGTCCAGGGCGACACCAATGTTACCGATGGACAGTGGCACCACGTGGCGGTGACGGTAGAAGAGAACGCCGAGATATCATATCCAGACGTGATACTTTACTTGGATGGCCAAGATGACACGAGGCCATCAGTAGACCCGGAGGCCGATAAGTTCAACATCATAGCCGATTGGGATGTCACTATAGGCTGGCGCCCTTCCAAGGGCGACAGGCCTTTCATGGGCTGCATAGACGAGGTCCGCATTTACGATAAGGTGCTGACCCAGGCTGAGATACAGGAGCTTGTCAGACCCCCAGTTGCCCATAACCCCGTCCCGGCTGACGGTGCAGAGCATATCGAGGGTACGACTACTCTTAGCTGGTCGCCTGGAAGATTTGCCGCCTTGCACAACGTGTACTTCGGCACCGATCCAAATAAACTGGCTCTCGTTAGTGAAAACCAGCTTCTTGATTCGAACAGCTATGATCCGGAAGCCTTTGAATTAGGAACAACTTACTTCTGGCAGATCAATGAGGTCAATGATGCTCACCCGCATAGCCCGTGGAAAGGCCATATCTGGACCTTTAAGGTCCAAGAGTACCTTCTCGTGGACGGTTTTGATTCGTATGCGGACACTAACGCCCTACTGCTCGTATGGAAAGACGGCAGCGACAACAGCACCGGCTCCACTATTTCACTGGAGACCGAGTTTGCTGGCAGCTCCATGAGGTATGCATACGACAATAGTTCTTACCCATGGTATTCTGAAACTGAACGCACATACTCTACGCCACAGGATTGGACCGTGGGCGGTGCCAAAGCGCTGGAGCTGCAGTTCCGCGGTGATGCCAACAATTGTCCTGAGCAGATGTATGCGGCCTTGGAAGATGCGACGGGGAACAGGGCACTCGTGACCCACGGCGACCCAAATGCCCTGGTACAAGAAGAGTGGCAAGGCTGGCAGAACTGGGCGATTGGCCTGCAGGATTTTGTAAGTGCGAATGACGTGAACCTGGCCAACATCAAGAAGGTTATTATCGGAATTGGTGACGGCGTTGGTGCCTCTCCGCTTACTTCTAAAGGTAGTCTATTCTTTGACGATGTTCGGCTGTATCCACCCAGATGCTTTCCCGAGTATGTGGCGACGAGTTTCAACGATGATTGCATTACCGACCTTACCGACCTTGATGTAATTGTGCAGCACTGGCTGGCCAGCGATTACAATACTGTAGCGATAGAGCCCAACAATGACCGTCTGCAGGCCCACTACAAGTTTGACGAGGTCTCCGGTACCCATGCTCCTGATTCTTCCGGCAAAGGCTATCATGCAACGGTGGACGCAAACGGGGCGAACGCCTGGGATCCTTGCGGCTACGATGGCGGCTGCCTGGACTTTGATGGTACTTTCGCTGTATCTGTTCCGAACGATGTGTTTAGCAATATCTGTGGTGAAGTCACCGTCTCGGTGTGGGTATACGTTGATGTAAACGTGAATCCAACCACTTTTGGTCGGGCGGAATTCGGTGCAGGTCCTACCGACCCCAACCTGCCGTGGGATCGATTGGCCTGGATCCAGCAAGAGCCTGAGCATTACGCGGGCCAATGGAATCACTATGCCTTTGTCAAGGATGCCAATCACGGAGTGATGAGGATCTATTGCAGTGGACTGCTTGTAGCTCAGAAAACCGATGCCTTCATGCCAATGGACGGCATCGAGGCCGGCCAGTCAGCTATTGGTGCCGACGTTGATGGCGACAGTGGTTTCTACAAAGGCAAGTTAGATGAATTTGGCATCTATGATTATGCCCTGTCACACGCCGAGATATTGTACTTGGCTGCCGGAAGCGGCAGCAAGTTACACCAGCCGCTGCAGCCGGTCCTGTCGCCCGTTGACCCCGATCAGGATGGGGAGATAACTTTTAGAGACTTTGCTGTTCTGGCAGAATGGTGGCTTAAGGAGTCACTGTGGCCCTAATTTTATTGACACGAGACTAATTGCAAGAGATACGTATACGAAAAGAAGTAGATGAACCGTCGTGATTGCCTGAAAAGATGCATATCAGTCGGAGCAGGCGGGTTTTTGCTGTCGAATAGGACTTTGGAGGTCCATGTCGGGGCAAGGCGACCCAACATCGTTTTCATATTCATCGATGATATGGGCTGGCGAGACGTGGGCTTTATGGGTAGTGAGTACTATGAGACTCCAAATATAGATAAGCTCGCCAGTCAGGGAATGGTCTATACTAATGCCTACGCCAACGCGGCCAACTGCGCTCCGACCCGTGCGTGTTTACTCACAGGCCAGTACACCCCGCGGCATGGTGTGTATACCGTAGGTTCTTCCGAAAGGGGCGATTCGAAGGACCGCAGGCTTATACCCATACTCAACGATACGACCCTGGATTCACATCATATAACGATTGCCGAAGCTCTAAGGCCTGCCGGTTACACCAGTGCCAGCATCGGCAAATGGCATATGGGTAATGACCCGGAGCTTGGTCCTATCGGACAGGGTTTTGACGTCAACATAGCAGGCAATAGCTCAGGTAGCCCGGGCGGAGGTGGATATTTCAGCCCCTACAACAACAAACCCAATCTGCCGAACGGGCCTGAAGACGAATACCTCACCGATCGTTTGACCGATGAGGCAATCCGCTTTGTTGAAGCCAACAAGGACAGCCATTTCTTGCTTTATCTACCGCACTATGCTGTCCATACGCCGTTACAAGCCAAGGCCGACTTGACTGCCAAGTATAAGGACAAGCCAGCCAGTAATGGCCAGAACAATCCGACTTATGCGGCAATGATAGACAGTGTTGACCAGAGTGTGGGCAGGATCATGCATAAGCTGAATGAGCTGAAGCTGACCGACAATACTGTGGTTTTGTTCTTCTCAGACAACGGCGGATACGCTGGAGCTACTTCTAACCAGCCGTTGCGTGGCTTTAAAGGAACATTTTATGAAGGCGGGATTCGGGAGCCAATGATCGTGCGCTGGCCGGGAGTCACTAAGCCAGGTACAACCTGTGATACGCCTGTGATTAGCACCGATTTCTTTCCGACTATACTGGGGATAGCAGGTGCAAAAAAACCTGCTGGCAAAATTCTTGACGGGCAGAGTATTATGCCTTTGCTTAAGGGTGGAACTGGCCTGAATCGTGAAGCGATCTTCTGGCATTTTCCGGCATATTTACAGGGTAATGTCCCTGGTGCAAGGGACTCGAAATTCAGAACAAGACCCGTTGGAGTCGTGCGCAAAGGCAAATGGAAACTTCTGCAGTATTTTGAGGAATGGGTGCTTGATGGAGGTTGGAGCAGAATTGGCACGAATAAGGCAATAGAATTGTACGACCTTGAAAATGATATTAGCGAGACGACTAATTTAGCTAATGCCAATATTGCCAAAAGAGATGGACTGCTAAACCTGCTCATCAACTGGCAGAATTCAATAGGTGCTCCTGTTCCCACTGAGCCCAACCCTGATTACACGGGATAAACCCAATTTACCCACCAAACAGAGGAAGAGGAAAGAAAAAAGTGAATAGAAGAGATGGAGATGATTATGAATCGACGTGATTTTCTGAAGAGATGTGCGGGGATTGGGGTGGGGGGATTTTTCCTGTCCAACCGGAGTTTAGCGGTCCACCGGATCGATCGGCCAAACATTGTGCTCATCGTTTCAGATGACCAGGGATACGCTGACATAAGTTGTTATGACCATCCGGAAGAGGTTAGCACCCCAAACATGGATCGACTGGCCCAAGAAGGCGTGCGATTGACAAATGGCTACGCCAGCGCCTATGTCTGTGCACCGACCCGTGCCGGACTTCTAACCGGCCGCTATCAGCAGCGTTTCGGCTTCTACACAGGCGGCGATTCCAGAGCTGGATTACCGTTGAGTGAAGTGACGGTGGCAGACCTGCTTAAGAAACAGGGCTACACTACAGCCATTGTCGGCAAGTGGCATGTGGGCATTGAGCCGAAATATCGTCCTTTACAGCGTGGTTTTGATGAGTTCTACGGATTCCTGGGACACGGGGCGCATGACTATTTCAATCTGAAAATAACCGACGAATACACCTCGATCTATCGCAACGACAAGCAGATCAATGATACGGGCTACCTGACACATAACCTTACGCGCGAAGCCGTGTCGTTTATTGAGCGCCACGGTAACCAGCCGTTCTTTCTCTATCTGCCCTTTAGCGCCGTGCACTGGCCACTGCAGGCGCCGCAGCACTATATAGAGCGCTTCAACACGAAGGATGAGAACCGTGACATCTACCTGGCAATGCTTGCATGCATGGATGAGGGGATCGGCAAAGTGCTGGGCGCCCTGAAGCGAACGGGCGTGGACGAGAATACTCTGATCATCTTTTTCTCAGACAACGGAGGCGCCAAAAAGAATTTTGCCAACAACGGCATCTTGCGGGACTACAAGCAAAGTGTTTATGAAGGTGGAATCCGCGTACCTTTTATCGTCCGCTGGCCGCACAAACTGCCAAAAGGAGCAGTCTGCTCGGAGCCGGTTATTAGCCTGGATGTTATGCCTACTATCCTTTCGGCTGCCGGCGTGGATCTTCCCGGCGACCGTGTCTATGATGGAAGGGACATGCTCCCGGTTCTTCGCGGAGACACAGAATCCGCCTCTGGCGGACCACACAAGGCTCTCTTCTGGGACGATGGGTCTGACCAGTGGGCCGTTCGCGCGGGAAAATGGAAACTCATTTCTCGAAGAGGCTCTTTAGAACTGTATGATCTCGAGGCAGATATCAGTGAAAAGACCGACCTGGCGGCTGAGCAGCCCCAGGTTCTAAAGGAGCTCAAAGACCTCTATGCTAAATGGCGCTCACAGATGCGCAAGCCGACCTCCAGGCTGAAAAAGGCTAAGGGAAAAGACAACAGGGCCCGAAATCGTCCACGGTTGAATCGAACCGGTGATGCAAGAGTGACACATTGAGCGGTATCGAGAATTGGAGGCCAGAATTAGGGAGGAAAGAATGAATCGACGTGATTTCTTGAAGAAATTCGCAGGCGCCGCAGGAGGGTTTGTGCTGTCGAACAGGACTTTGGAAGTCAGTGTACGCGCGAAGCGTCCCAACATCGTGCTGATAATGGCCGACGATCTTGGCTACGAGTGTCTTGGTTGTTACGGCAGTGCATCGTATGAGACACCTGTCCTTGACGAATTAGCCAGGACAGGAATGCGGTTCGAGCACTGTTACGCCCAGCCGCTCTGCACGCCATCGCGGGTGAAAATTATGACTGGCAGATCCAACGCCCGGAACTACATCAAGTTTGGTGAGTTCGACTTTAAGGAGAAAACGTTTGCTCATGTAATGAAGAGTGCAAGCTACGATACCTGCATCGTCGGCAAGTGGCAATTAAAGGGCCTGGGCGCTTCTGGCCCGTATGATGCTGGCTTCGATGAGTATTGCCTCTGGCACATGGAGGATGTTGACGCCCCCAAAGGCTCCCGCTACCGCGACCCAAAGATCATACAAAATGGAGGTCTGCTTCGGAATCTCGAGGGTAAATACGGCCCAGATGTCTTTTGTGATTACATCCTTGACTTTGTCAAACACCACAAATCCAATGAATCCAATCCGTTTTTCCTGTACTACCCTATGGCTCTGACCCATGGGCCCTTCGTTCCCACACCAGATAGCCCAGAGTGGGGACAGGATGTCAACAACAAGAAATACTACATAGATATGGTCGCCTATATGGACAAGACTATTGGACGCATCGTCCAGAAGCTGGATGATCTTGGTATGCGCGAGAACACACTCATTCTGTTCACCTCTGATAATGGCACACCCCAGGTAATAACGTCTAAAATGAAGGATGGCAGCTCTATCGACGGAGGTAAGGGCCTGACAACAGATGCAGGTACACATGTCGCCTTGATCGCAAACTGGAAAGGCACAACCGCAGCCGGTGAGGTGTGTACGGACCTTGTCGATTTTAGCGATTTCCTTCCGACTCTGGCGGATGCTGGCGACGCTTCACTTCCTAAGAACGTGACTATTGATGGCCGAAGTTTCCTGCCGCAGCTTCGTGGCCGTAAGGTCAATCCCAGAGACTGGATATTCTGCTGGTATCGCAGGAATCCCAGTGACACGTTGTATCGTTTCGCACGCGACAAGCGATGGAAACTCTATGGTGGTGGTGATTATGAGCGAGCCGGCAACCTTTACGATGTCCCGGCCGATCCGCTCGAACAGAATCCGAACCCAGGTAGTGACCAGGCTGCCGCTGCCAGAGCACGGCTCCAGACCGTCCTGGATTCCATGAAATAGAGGTGCCCACAAGCACAGTCGAAATACCAGCAAAAGGAAATAAATATGAATACACACGGTTATACACGCCGTGATTTTCTCAAGAAATGTACGGCCGTCGGAGCAGGAAGACTTCTGCTATCGAATCGCGCTTTGGAAGTCCGTGTCGGCGCCAAGCGACCCAACGTGCTTTTTGTCCTGGCTGACCAGTGGCGAAACTGCTCGTTTAGTCACGCTGCCTATCATGACGAACTGGTGCAGACTCCCAACTTCGACAAACTGGCCCAGGAAGGTGTGCGGTGGTCTCGATGCTACAGTGCCCACCCCCTGTGCACTCCGAATCGCTCACCTATTATCACCGGCCGATTTCCACACGAAACGGGCATGATTCAGAATAACCTGATGCTGCCGCCCAGTGAGCGATGCATAGCACAGGTATTTGGCGAGGCTGGTTACAGGACGCACTACATCGGAAAGTGGCATATGGACGGAGAAGCCAAGCCAGGCTTTGTTCCCCCAAACTGGCGCCGTCGCGGCTTTGCAACCTTCGAGGGCTTTAATCGCGGGCATTTCTATTATGATTCACCGACGTTTACTAACGAAGGCGTGAAGATGTCTACTACGGGACAGTACGCAGCCGGTCAATTCGAGCCAACGTTTCAGACCGACCTGGCCAGCGATTTCATACGACAAAACAAGAGTCGCCCTTTCTTCTGTTATCTGTCTTGGGGACCGCCACACACGCCATATAGGCCGCCGGATAATTTCGACGTATACAACCCAGACGACGCCGTATTTCGTTCAAACGTTGTGGATGGCAATCGTGAGAGCCTGGCCGGATACTTCGGACTATGTACCTCTCTTGACCACGAGTTCGGTCGCCTGATGGGGACGTTGAAGGAGCTGGGACTGGAGGATAACACCCTTGTGGTTTTCACCAGCGACCACGGCGACTGTATTCAGTCGCACGGAATAGCGCACAAAAATCACCCTGAAGAGGAATCGTGTCATATACCGCTGTTTATGCGCTTGCCGGGTCGCCTCAAGCAAGGCCAGGATGTTGACAATCTCATCAGTTCCATCGACCTGATGCCAACTATATTGTCGATATGCGGTCTGCAAGTTCCGAGGACGTGTACTGGAAAGGACAAGTCCGCAGCAGCACTGGTCAGGCAGAGCCTCGCAGACGAGTCTATTTATGCAGAAAAGGCCGGAGACTGGCGTGCTGTCATAGTGGGTCCGCACAAGTTTGTCGTCGAATCCATAGATGGCGTTCAAGCTGCTACAAAACTGTTTGATCTCGCAAGTGACCCCTATGAAATGAAAAATCTCGTCAATCTACCTAAACATGCCGGCCTGCAGACTGCACTGTTGGCTGAACTGAACGCATGGAAGCAAAGAACCAACGATCCTTTCCCCGCTACACCGTCCAAGGCAAAGAATATGTATAACGCGTAGGCCTGACCAAGGCATTGCTTTCATGTTCGGGCTGGAGTGCTGAAAGAAGGATCAATACTGATGGACCGGGGACTTTAATTCGATGGGCTCTTGACAAACAACCCACCAGGTATCATAATCATGGTTTTTATGAAGTCTTACAGAGAGGTGTAACGATAGTGTCACACAGAATTATGGCGAAAGAGCAACTTTCAGAGAATGTTTTCACCGCGGAAGTCGAGGTACCGCTAATAGCGCGCGCAAGAAAGCCAGGCCAGTTTGTCATTGTCAGTATCAATAATCAATACAGTGAGCGGATTCCTCTGACGATCGCCGATGCTGACCCTAAAAAGGGCACTATCCGTCTGATCTGGCAGCGTGTTGGCAAGACCACCGCTGAGCTGGCTGACCTACGGCAAGGCGACGAGATTGCCAACATCTCCGGACCGTTGGGCACCCCGACCCATATCGAGAACTTCGGAACAGTTGTCTGTGTCGGTGGCGGCATTGGCAATGCCCCTCTACTGCCAATCGCAAGGGCTCTGAAAGAAGCCGGCAACAAAATCATCAGCATTCTTGGGGCAAGAACAAAAGAGCTGCTCATCCTCGAAGACGAATTTTCTCGGATTAGCGATGAGTTGATAATTACAACCGACGACGGTTCATACGGACAGAAGGCTCTGGTGACCGGACCCTTGGGAGAAATCTGTCAACGTGAGCAAAAGCCTGACCAAGCCTTTGCGATCGGGCCGGCTATAATGATGAAATTCTGTTGCGAGGTCACCAGACAATTTAACATCCCCACGCAGGTCTCGCTCAATACCATCATGGTGGACGGCACGGGCATGTGCGGCGGCTGCCGGGTCGAAGTTGATGGCAAGCCTAAATTCGTCTGCGTTGATGGGCCGGAGTTTGACGGTCACAAGGTTAACTTCGACCTGATGACGAAAAGACTAAATGCCTATAGAAAGCAGGAACAAAAGGCCCACGAACAGTACAAAAAGCACCGGTGCAAGATAGGTCTGGACAAATAGGATTTTGAACGTACCCGGCCCACCTAAAACTACAGATAGTGTTAGTACAGTTTAGGAACTTCTCGCCGTGACGGACAAGGAAAGACAAGAACTCCTACAGCAGCTTTTGGAAAAAGAAAAAAGCGGCAAACTTAGGCCTACTGACAGATTCAACATACCGCCCCAAGACATTCCTGAACAAGACCCTATAACCAGAAGGGGCAACGTCAACGAGGTGGCACTCGGCTATACCGAGACCGGTGCTCGACTTGAAGCGCTGCGCTGCCTGCAATGCAAGAAGGCGCCTTGTATTGCGGGCTGTCCTGTACAAATAAGGATAAGAGACTTTATTGCTGCTATTGTTGATGGTAACTATGGCAAAGCCTTAGCCATAATTAAAGAAAACTCACTATTGCCTGCCGTCTGTGGCCGAGTGTGTCCTCAGGAAGTCCAATGCCAGCAAACCTGTACTGTCGGCATAAAGTTTAAAGATCCCACCAAGGCTGTTTCGATCGGCCGGCTCGAAAGATTTGTCGCCGACATTGACCAAGACAACGAAAGTGTCCCTGTCGTCGCGCCGCCTACCGGTATGAAAGTAGCCGTAATCGGCTCAGGTCCCGGTGGAATCGTCGCCGCCGCAGATACCAGAAGAGCAGGCCACGATGTCACCATATTCGAAGCCTTTCACAAAACGGGCGGCGTAATGGTCTACGGAATCCCCGAATTCAGACTCCCTAAGGCTATTGTACAAGGGGAAATTGACATCCTAAAAAAAATGGGCGTCAAGATCGTCTGCAACTTCATAGTAGGCAGAACAAAAACCATAGAGCAATTGATGAAGGAGGACCGCTTCAATGCAGTCTATATCGGCGTTGGGGCAGGTCTTCCAAGATTCATGGGTATCGAAGGCGAGTCTCTCATCGGAGTGTATAGCGCCAACGAATACCTCACCCGCGCCAATCTCATGAAGGCCTATGACTTCGGCAAAGGCGCCGATACTCCGATCGCCATCTCGAAAAAAGTCGCCGTTATTGGTGGCGGCAACGTCGCTATGGATTCAGCCAGGACAGCAGTGAGGCTCGGCGCCGAAAAGGTCTATCTTGTCTATCGAAGAACCGAAAAGGAAATGCCCGCCAGAATAGAAGAGGTCCACCACGCAAAAGAAGAAGGTATTGAATTTCACATACTGCAAAGCCCAAAACGAATAATCGGCGACGACAATAGCCACGTCACTGCCATTGAGTGCCTAAAGTACAAGCTTGGCGAACCAGACGAGTCAGGTCGGCGGAGGCCTATCCCCATCGAAGGTTCCGAGTTCACGATCGACCTTGACACCGTAATCATAGCTATTGGCAATATTGCCAACCCATTGATTCGCCAGACCACTCCCGGCCTTCAGTTCAACAAGTGGGGAAACATTATTGTCGATGAAAATTGCAGGACGTCGCTGGAAGGCGTCTATGCAGGCGGAGACATAGTCTTAGGGGCGGCAACCGTGATCCTTGCAATGGGCCAGGGCAGAACTGCCGCCGCCGCAATAAACGAGTACTTGGAGCACCAGAAAGAAGCTCAACAAGAGCATTAGAGAAGCCCACTTGGGTTTATGGACTCTGATTGCATGCTCGCTATGATTCAACGCTAACTGCCTGGATGAGGGCTTTGATATAGCCGAAGGCAAACGCTAAGCCTTGAAGCTGGTCGGGGTCCTCAGGATGCGTGGGAACGTGGTCCGGCATTACCATTCCAGAGTAACTCACTTCCTTTAGGGTTTTCATTACTCTGAACATGTCGATTTCGCCTTCGTCCAAATACACCTCCCGGAAGTTACCACGGCTGCCCCGTATGTTGCGGAAGTGGACGTTGAATATTTTCTTGCCTTGGCCAAAGTGGCGGATCACATCGAATATTTCGACTGCCGGGTTATGCAAGTTACTGGCGATGGTGCCAACACAGAAATTCAGCCCATGGTAGGGACTGGGCGAAATTTGAACAAATTTTTCGAGCCCATCCACCGTGCCCAATATGCGTTGGACGCCGCGATAGCCGTCTGGCGGTACACCCGGATCGTGTGGGTGACAGGCCATCTTAACCTTGTATTCCGTCGCGACCGGAATTACACGCTCCAGAAAATAAGTAATTCGCTCCCAGAAAAGCCCTGCAGGAAGGTGACCTGCGCGAGTCAATGGCCTGTCTCTGGCTGCCTTTGCATACACCCATGTACTATAAGTTGAACCTCCTCGACCAAGCATCTCACCAATCCTCAGGACATCCAAGACGGCCATGTTGTATTTGATGGCCGGGATGCCTGCACCTGCCGCCCAGCTTATCTGCTGGCAGGTCTGCTCGATCTGCCTATCACGGTAGTCTTTATCACCAAGCAGACCAACAGAGCGAGGCATTCCAAGGGGCACCATGTCCAAAGTAATGTCATTCGCTGCACATCGTTCTTTCAACCTACGCAATCCTTCAGGCGACCACTCAGGCGGATTCCCGCACACATTATTGACGCCAAAGCGTTTATAGAACTGCAGCATTCTATTAGTCGAACTTCTTTGCGTGCCGACATAAATCAGTGCATTTTCAGATTTTGCAGCATTCTCTCCACTTTTGGGAGCTTTCCCGGCAACTTTGCTCGTTGCCCTACCGAGTGTACCAAAAGCGGCAGCCCCGGTTGCCTGGATCAATTGTCTTCTGTTAATCATTTGTTCTCTCACCTAAACGCCACAGGTTAGACCTGGGATTCTCTGCGCTGCCGAGATTCAGCGGTTCTACACCTGATTTGCTCTTCTAACAACCCAGTGTTTGGCCTGAGATCTCTCTGCGCATTTAAATGGTCTCGATTAGCAGGCAAGTTTTCAGTCCACGGCCAATGTGCTTGGCTTGGTCACATAATCCGGTTTGTTTGGGTCCGCTTCCTCGTTAGCGAATATAAATACCCCTAAAAGTATAATCTCAGATCCGGCTCAATCACATGCACATTATCGCAGTTCCTGTACGCTTCGGTCGATTACCCAAAATAGCGGGCATCACACACCATGTTCTTCGATGGCTCGGGCAAAAAGCCCCTGTCAAGTCTGTTCTCATTAAAATGTCCCGCGCCCCACTCTTTTTGGCATACCTGTTTGACAAACTGCTTACGGTTTTGTATTATCCCCAATTCTGTAATCCTTGGCAATTTTACAGATGAGTTGAAAGCTTAATATTGCCGTAAATGTGCCAATCGGTTTCTGGATCTTGATCTGATGCAAGTTAAGCCATTCAAAGCACTTAGGTTTGACGAAACAGTGGTCGGTGATGTGGGTAGCTGCATTGCTCCCCCGTTTGATGTTATCAGCTCCTCCCAACAGCAGCAACTCTACGCAAGGAGCAAATATAACATCGTGCGGGTAATTAAGGGCAAAACGACCCCTTGCGACAACGAACACAATAATCAATATACAAGAGCTGCCGACTATCTCAATCGCTGGATAAAAGAGGGTGCCTTAAAACAGGATTCGGCTGAGGCTATCTATGGTTACGTCCAGGATTTTGAGGTGGCTGGCAACAAATTTCAACGTCTCAATTTCGTTGCCTTAGCTCGACTGGAAGAATTCGGCAAAACCGTCCGGCCTCACGAGCAAATCCTCGATGGACCAATGCTTGATCGGCTCAATCTCAAGAGGGCAACTACTGCCAGGTTCGGCCTCGTATTTATGCTCTATGAAGATGAGCAAAAAATTGCGGACAAGATTATTCAAAACGCCAGGACACAAAAACCGCTCATTGACTTCGTCAACGATCAGGACGTACGGCACCGGCTGTTCACGATAACGGCTAAGCAGGATATAGATGCAATAGTCGAAATGATGAACGACAAAAGCTGCATTATCGCTGATGGACACCACCGTTACACAACCGGCCTGACCTACTCTAAGCAGAGTTCCAAGCCGGCCGCAAAGTATCAAATGCTTGCTTTTACCAATATCTGCCAGGATGGCCTGAAGCTCTTAGCTACCCATCGACTCGTGCGAAATCTTGAAGACTTCAGTATCAAAAAACTAATCAATGAGCTGAGTGATGACTTTGAAATCACAGAGTTTAAAATTGATGCACAACTGGGTAAACCGGACGCAATGCAAAAGATGCTGGCGCACATGAAAGCCGAACACGACAGCGACAAAAGCGCATTTGGAGTCTATGCCGGCAACCACGCCTTTTATGTAGCAGTACTCAGAGATAGAGCCCTGATGGATGCAGTTGCGCCGGACAAAAGTCCCGCCTGGAGAGCACTCGACGTCTCTGTACTGCAAAAACTTGTCCTGGAAAAAATTCTGGGCATAGACGCGGAAAGATTAGCCAAAGGCGAGAATCTTGAGTACGTGAAAGACACGCCTAATGCGATTGATGATTCGATTTCCCAGGTCGAAACGGGACAAAAACAAGCCGTATTCTTTACCAATCCGGTAAGGATGCAGCAGCTAAAGATGGTTACGGATGCTGGCGAAAGAATGCCGCAAAAGTCAACTTACTTCTTTCCCAAAATGTATACAGGCCTAACGATTCAAAAGCTCTGAATTCTCATTGGGAGACCATAATATGGTAGATTGGAGAAATCCGCCAAGATTATTTATACCGGGCCCGGTTAAGGTCAATGAAGACGTTTTGCAGCGGCTCGCACACCCAACGCTTGGACATCGCGGCAAAGAGTACGCTCAACTGCACGGCGAAACAACCGACATGCTAAAAAAAATCTTCTTTACAGACCAAAACGTTTTTCTCTCAACGTCCAGCGCCTCCGGAATCTGGGAAGCCGCCATTCGAAATTGTGTCGGTTATGATGAAACCGTTTTGGCCACTTGCTGTGGTGCCTTCAGCGATAAGTGGGCAACAGTGGCAAAGAATTGTGGTCGGAATGTGGACGAACTGAAGGCCGATTGGGGCAAACCCATCACGCCTGAAATGATCGATGAAAAACTTGCTACGGGCAAATACGCTGCGATAACACTCGTATATAATGAGACGAGTACCGGCCTGACAAATCCAGTCGATGCAATAAGTGAGATGATGAAAGAAAAACATCCCGATGTTCTGGTCTTCGTTGACGCAGTTAGCGCTATGGTTGCCTTGCCTTTGCGTTTTGACGAACTCGGCTGGGACGTCGTCTTCGCTTCTGTCCAAAAGGCCTTTGCAATTCCGCCGGGATTTGCTGTGGCTCTCGTAAGCAGCAGAGCTCTGGAGAAAAGCAAGAATGTCCCAGCAAGAGGCTACTATTTCAACTTCGAGCTCTGGGCCAAATCAGCCGAGAAGAGCCAGACCCTCGTAACGCCAAGCATCCCGCACATCATGGCCCTGAATTACCAGTGCGAGAGACTTCTCAAAGAGGGCATAGAGAATGTCTGGGAAAGACATAGACAAATGGGCGATTTTGTACGGGCCTGGGCTAAAGAAAAATTTGCCTTGTTCTGCGATGAGAAATACGCCTCAAACACCTTAACGGCCGTTAAGAATACGCGCGGCATTAACGTCGCTGAAACCATCAATAGCATCCAGCAAAAGCACAATACGATCTTCGGAAACGGCTACGGCAAGCTAAAAGAAGAAACCTTCCGAATCGCTCACATGGGCGATATTACCCTCGACGAGCTAAAAGAGCTTCTCGGCTGGATCGACGACGAAATCAACTAAGGTTGCTGAGAATCCTTTTGGAATAAATTGTAGAACCGGAATTCTTTGCGAGGCGCTGAAGGCAACCCAAAAAAGTAGGGGTCGGCCGCAAAAGTGCTGTCACTCAACGCGGCGCGACCCTACGTTTTTTTCCTCGATCTATTTTGTTACCGACCGCCCGTTGTGGTCTTGCGGGGACTTGCTGCCTTGCGCTTGGCAGCCCTCGCCTTCTTGGCGTTGGCAGGACTTGTCAGGGGCTTGCCGTCAAGCTGCGGCTCGAGCTTGCCAAGGTTCAGGCCGAATCTCGCGAGCACTGTCGGGGCAACGTCGACACGCTGCCCACGGCGCGCCACCTTAAGGTCGTTCGTGCCTAAAAAGACATAGGGGGCGTCCCTATGGCTCGTCTTGCCCTCATCGAACCCATGATCGGCCGTCACGTAGATACAGGTCTTGTCGTAAAGGTCCAGCTCCTTGAGCTTCTTGGCGATCTTGCCTGTCCAGAAGTCGTTGGAGATCAAGGCGCCGTTGTACTCCTTGGAGTTCTCGCCGTGCTTATGGCCCTTCGCATCCACCTCTGCGAAATGTACAAAGAAGAAGAAAGGCTTGTCCTTGTACTTTTCCAGCAGCTCCAGCGCCCGCGAGCCCACCTTCTCATCCAGTGCCAGCCCAAACTCCCACACTTCCAGTGCCGTGTACATGTTGTAGTAAGGCGAGCCCGGAATGACACGGTACTCCACGCCGTCTTCCTCGATGATCTTGCCCTTCGGATTCTTGGCCTTAGCGATCTTTTTCTCGGCCGCTGTGCCCACACGCAGTTTCCTCGGCGGGTCAATCTCCCCACAGTGCCCCTTCTTGCCGATCACCGCAACGGTAACAAAATCGTCTGCCCCGAAATGCTTTTCCAGACGCTCGAAGATACTAAGGCCCTTGGGGACGGGCTGATACCGCCCGTTGCTGTAGACGCCGGTAACCTCCGGGTTATATCCACTAAGAATCTGAGACCAGCCGGCCTTCGTATCAGTTACGCCAAGGATGTCAATATCTACAAGAGCTCCTTCGGAGGCCAACTGCTTCAAGTTCGGCAGTTCATCCCGCCCCAAGCACTCATACAGATGGTTTCTCTGAGCGCCGTCCCATCCGATGAGAATCACATTCCTTGGTGATTCAGCTCTCTGTTGAGCACCGGCCACTGCCGGCACGACCATTGGTAGGCCAAGAATCAGCAACCAAGTCCATACTTTACACATCTTGTTCTCCTTTGATTTTTACTGTGCAACCATTCTCGAAACCGATAACTCTGTACAAAACAGTATGTTATGGCGGTTGTCTGATTATGCGCGACTTCATCTTGCTTATGATACAACCATCTGTCAAATACCGCCAGCAAAAAAGGGCAATTTGGCCAGTTTCTGGGGAGGCGGTTAATCCCGTCGGCCTCAAGCAAGCCGGGGACATTGCTGGCGCCTCTACCTGGCCTCTACCTCGCTCCGATCGGACATTGTTTTCGTACTTTCATCGGCGACCTATAGTGTTTATAATGCCGTGCAACGACTCACTAAAGTCCAAGTCTATTGTGTCTTGAGCTTATATGGCCCCGCACGTGAATTTGGGCAGTTTCAGAGAATGAGCATAAGAGAATAGAGCAGCAGAAAGCTGCCTTTCTGGTTGAGAAACACAGCGCATGGACCTGTCTATAGTTATACCGGCTTTTGAGGAAAACAACAAAATTGCTCGGGATATCCAAGCCACGGCAGCATTCTTGGCTGCTAATCATTTCGAAGGAGAGGTTATCGTTGTCGATGATGGCAGCAACGATGGAACCTCCAACGCTGCGAAAAATGTTGAAGTAACCTCCAACACAACTGTGAAGGTCATTCGGTATGAGGACCATCGTGGCAAAGGCTACGCCGTCCGCACAGGTATGAAAGAGACGTGCGGTGAGTATGTGATGTTTGCTGATAGTGGCTGTTGTGTGCCCTACGAAGACGTCTTGCGCGGACTCGAGTTAATAAAAAGCCAAACGTGTGACATCGCACACGGCTCAAGAAAAATTAGAGGATGTCACATCGAAAAGGCCCAGGGTCTATACCGGCGAACGTGTTCCAAGTTATTCCATTGGTTCGTAGTTCACTATATGAAGATTCCTCCTGAATTTACCGATACACAATGCGGGTTCAAGATATACCGCGGCGATGTCGCCCGGCACTTGTACGGCGAATGCATTACCGATGGATTCGCATTCGACATTGAGATTATTATGCGCGCTCAAAAAGAGGGGTACCGAATAAAGGAATTTCCGGTCGATTGGGCCTGCGACCGCGACAGTCGACTATCACCCGGCCGAAGTCTATGGCACGTGCTCTCTGAGCTGATAACCATCAAGCGCGCTCTATCAAGAAGATGAAGCTCTTTCCGTACTCCGGCGAAAATCCGCTTAGCGTCATTTCAACAAGCCAGCCTCATGCCACGGACCGAAGCGCAGAACCTTCTCTTTTCGAGGCTTTTTGTCCGCCGCTTCTAATACGACCATAGCCAGTACGTGCGGATGGTGCTGGCAATATTGCTGGATTTCGTCCGGGGCCATAACCATAAAGGCAGTTGAAAGGGCGTCAGCCGTCGCAGCATCAGGGGCAAATGCCCAGGTGGCGTGTTTACCTTCAACTGGTTTAGCTGTACGCGGGTCGATAATATGCTGGCCCTTCTGCAACCCGGAGCCGCCAACGGCCCGCCTCTCCAAGCATATACGAGCAAACGTTCGTTTGCGATCCCCGGGATCGCTTAACGTCAGAGGCCACCCATTCGTCTCAGGAGGTTTGTCAAGGGCCACAGCCGAACTGAACCCTCCATGAATAAGAGCCGCATCGATGCTCCACTCACGCAGCAGCTCGCCCATCCGGTCAAGAGCGTAGCCCTTGCCGATGCCGCCGAGATCAATCTGGACCGGACTGGTCAGCAGCTCCACCGTATGCTCGGCTTCGTCTAATTTTATAAGATGCATGCCGGTGTGCTGGCGAGCGAGATTCAGTTGCTCTTTCGAAGGACTCCGAATTGTCATGTCTTCTTCAAGCCAACAGGCAAGAAGTGACCCAATAGTAATATCGAACGCTCCCTTAGTTTCGGCATAGATCCTGGCGCCAAGTTGTAGGCACTCGAATGAGGCCGGTCCAATCCGCAAGGGCTGATGTGCAGGCACGTTGTTGATCCGCGAGATGTCACTATTCTCAATGAACCGGCTGAGTTCACTCTCGAGGCGGTCCAGCTCATCGAAAGATGCTGCTGCTGATTGTTGGGCGTAGCGCTCATCCTCGTGCACGGTCATCACCTCAAATGTGGTCGCCATTGCCTCGTGCGAGAAACGCTTTATCCCTGGGATTGCACCGCAACTGCTCTTAACGTAGGCGGCTTCCTGTCTCGGCTTAGTCATTTGTCTCCGGCCTTATTGGTAAAATCATTTGGGTCCGGGCCTCCATAGCAGCGGTCCCAAAGGTCTTTGCTCACAAACCCTGTCAGTTTGACTTTTGGGCGCAACCAAACGTAGTAGGGTTCGTCGAACAGATACAAGTACATTTTACGCTCTTGCCGAGGAGTCTCCACATATAGCTTGTTCGTCAAATCAGCCTCAACCGCGGCAGAGGCTATAATCAGCGGACCCACCGTATCAGGTACCTTGCTGCACCAACTGACATTTGAAAAAAATCGCAAATACCACGGAAGAGGCCAGTAGTCGTCGCCCGGGCATATTACCTGGATAGGAATATTGTGGCCATCTTTGTGCACGGCAGCATATTGTTCCAGCTGTTGGGCTATCGTAAACACGTCAGTAGTCGGGTGAGCGTACACATATGGATTTCTACTGTCGGCATAATACTTGTAACTGCACAGATAAGTCTGCCAGCCCAGGTGAACGCAAGCTTCCAACAACAGGCAAAGCACAATCAGACGGGGCAAAACATTGGGTACCAGCCTTACCAGTGCAGCCGCTCCGACTCCAGCAAGCAAGGTCATGCCGTGCAGGAACCCCAGCATACACCACGGAGTTTTATATGGGATCGCAGAATACACGACAGTCATTATCAATGTGTAAAAGGCAACAAACCTGACCAGACGACCGTCTACTGTTGATAAGCCTTTTCTGGTCATAGCGACTATAAAGCCCGCCACCGCTAAGAGGACGATAACAGCTTCGCTCCAGATTGGGCCGCTACCATATTTGGAGAATATCAACATTTTCAGATAGTAATACCATGGGTGGATGTGCAGGGCGTTGCCACTGGCACGGCTAAAGTATCTCTTGTAAGTGAGAATGGAATCCAAAATTCCTCTTGGGTTCGCAAGAAAGGACGAATGAAACAGTGCTGAAACCGCCGCAGCAGCCACAAGGCCTGCAATTAAATGCCTGGGTTTTATCGCTTTGACGCCGGCCAAAACAAAGTCCTCCTGTCGGCGTGATATCAAAAGCGTAAGCAAAAGAGCCAGGAGCATCGAGCCAAAAGCGATGATGCATGTTTCCTTGGTTGCATGCATCAGGCCGGCAAATGCTCCCGCCGATATGGCCCAAGCGGCTTCCTTACTTGCCACATATCGGTAGCCGCAAGCGATTACGCCAAACGTGAAACAAACTAGGAGCATCTCCTGTATGTAGTATCGGCTGTAAAAAACCATAGCCGGTGAGATAGCAACCAAAACAGCAGCGTAAACCGCAGCGGCGATACCTAAGCCCTCAGCAACCAGCAAAACCATTACCACCAGGAGTACGCCGAAAAAGACCGGTACAATTCGCAAGGTAAACTCAGTAACCTGAGTCAGTTCATGGGCGCAGCTAAGCCGGGCTGGCACCAAACTCAGATAGTTGAGCGTCGGACCGTGGTACTCGTTCGGGTCGTACTGATAAGAACCTTCCTCCAGCAAAAGGCGGAACTTCTCGGCGTGAACAGCCTCATCGCCGTGCATGGGGCGCTGCGAAAGGCGCGGTATGCGCAGTAACGCTCCGAGGATTGCTGTGCACAATATTAGAACACAGCATCGCCATCGCGTAGACGACGCAGCACCAAATGATTTCATCCTGTGGGCTTGCCGTAAACTGCCACTTCGATATAGTGGTTCAAGTCGTTGCTCGTATTGCCGTTGCTATAAAGCCGGACGTATCGACCCTGGGCACCGGGCATGCAATCGATGAGCTTTCCTTCGGCGGTCTCAGTATAGTGCATATCTTTGCCGACACCAAAACCGGCAGAGTTGTCAATGTCGTTATTGAACACCGTCTTGACGTTGGTTATGAAATCAGGGTCATCCGCAATCTGCACAACCACATCAAAATAAACTACAGCCTGCTTGTGATAGTGCCACACCACAATGGCATATACTTCATGCTTAGCTTCTAAATCGACAGTGACGTGTTGGAGAAAGGGACCGAACTCCACGTAACTACCGTCAGCAGCCTCCTTGTCCTCATCGGTGATCATTTCTATATCGCCGATAATTGGCTCCTCGTCGCTGGCCGCTACCGGCTTTCTCAGAGCCACATTCGTCGTGCCAACCGGGGCCAGGAATGGCGGACGCGGCTTGCCCAGCGGTTTTTCCAGGTTCGGTACACGCGTATCTTGAGGTGTCCCTACAAACATCGGCTTTGGCAGCTCGATCTTGATGGGAGCTAACCCTGGATCGGTCCCCTCGGCCACCGGCTGCTCGTTAACGGTTTTCGGATCTTCAGACACATTAGGGTTTTCAGAAACTGAATCATCCTGTGCAGGGTCTTCAACCTCGTTGGCATCATTCGTCGAAATATCAGTCGTTTGCTGCTGCGAGTTTTCGGAGCGTGGCTCGGGGGATGACTTCTTGCACGAGGCAGCAAAGCACAAACACATCACCAACAGCACCGGGACACAAAACTTCACAATTGAACTGAAACGTTCTCTCATCATTTCCTTTCAACCTCACAAATTCAAAACTGTACGTGGTTTACGCGACTATTCATTGTCAGTGGATAACCACATTTCCACCGGGACCAAAGCCCAAATACTATCCTATTTATATGACGTTGTCAAGCGGCCCAGTAGTATATTTTTTCTTCTGTCTGTCTGATATAGAGGATGTTGTCGCAGGCAAGCATATACCTAAGAAGCTGCCAACACCGTACTTATGGTTCTTACGCGAGCGCTTCTTCTTCCCAAAATACAGCGGGGATTCGGCATTTGCCGAATCCCCGCTATGCCGGTAGATTCGTTGAAATAGTCAGCACCAACCCGGTTCGGCTATTGCTCGCCTTTCTTCTCGCTTGGGGCCTCTTATGGTGCGCTCTCAGCCGGCACCGCAGCCATCTCAAGAACATTTGACTCAAGCCCGGCCTTGGCGAGCACATAATACAGCACGGCACCCACAATGAACGCTACCAGCGGCGCCGCTGGAATATTCGCGATTCCGACTAATGGCGCCATTCCAACGGCAAAGCCGACCACCCACGATATCCAACCGGCAAGGTTCCAACCGGCGCGAGGACCGGCCCACTTCTTGCCAGCCATAAGGTAATCAACCATCATCGCACCACAGATTGGGCCAAAAGAAGCTCCGATGACCAGGAACACACCCTGTACGTCTTCCGCCCAGCCCGTCACTGCAAGCAGGATACTCACGGCAGTTCCAACACCAACCGAGATGAAGGGATTGACCTTCGGCAGAGTCGTCTTGAAACTGTTGGCCGCTATGAACGAGGAGAAGCACGCCGGTGGCAAGGCGGCAATGGCCAGAAGTAGACCCATCGTCTTACCGGCTTTATCCGAGCCCATCACGGCACCCATAAAACTTGGAGCCGCTGTGTCAAGACCTGCCCCGAGGCCTTTACCGAAAGCCCCGGCTGCGACCAGAATCGCTGCTCCGCCCGCAACGATAGCAGCAAGAGCGATACCAACGAGCCCACCCATACTCACATCTTTCTCATCCTTGTTGTTCATCCCGAAGTCAACACCCGCTGCTCCCGCTGTTGCAAAGAATCCAACGACATACGTGATGCAAAGAGCTATCACACCGAGGAAACTCAGACCGGCTGCTCCACCGGCCTCCACGGCACCTGACGCAACTAACGCCTCTGCGTCAAAATCACCTATGCTACCCAGAGTCTTCCCCATCATTATCACCAATATGACTAACGGAATCAGCGGAAGAAAAGTAGCTATCTTCGCAACGTATTGAATACCTTTCAAGCCGATGAACGCTGCCCCGGCCGCCCAGAGGATCGCGATGACTTTCTGCGCCGCCACGCTGTCGCCAAAAAGCGGAGCCAACGCCACCGAGGCAAAATACGCATTGACACCCAGCCAGCCGAATTGCAGCACTCCCATCAGGAAACCCGGCATCAAAAATCCGCCTTGCACGCCGTACGTCGAGGTCCCAACAACATAAAGCGGCAGACCAGTCTTCAGTCCGAAAAGACCAGGGACCAGGTAGAACAGAAAGTGGCACAGAAGGGCCGCAACAACCAGCCCAAGAATGGCCACGCCAATACCCTTGCCCAGCACACCGCCCGGGGAATCCGAACCCCCACTGGCCATCTTGTTCCAGAACACGAACCACAGGAAGATACCCGCATACGTTGGTGCCGTGTTCTTGTACCAGGGAGCCCTGTTTTCGGCCGGATTCGGCTTGGCCATACTCACATAATCTGGCAGTACTCCATTACTCATGATCCGTTCTCCTAACTAAAGTACGCTTAACAAGCTCTCCCCGGCCCTCGCCGGGTACCTACAAGTGAAACATCGCCGCATATACTTGCCAACGCCAACAGTATAACTGGCCGAACAACCTACCGCCAGAGGAAAAACTAATCTACCTGAGGAATTTCTATTCGCTTGCCTTCGCTCATCGCCGACTCGTGAGCACAGATCCCTGCCATTGTCCAATTTGCCGCAGTTTTTGCATCGACCGCCGACTCGCGGTTCTCGACAATCGCACGAATGAACTCATGCGTCAGATGGGGATGAGAGCCGCCATGCCCTGCACCTTGGATGAAGGAAGTATGTTCGTGCTCTTCGTCGTACACGCCGTGTCCTGTAAAAGGAGCTATCTCTTTTGGCAGCAAGTGCCCGTAATCGGGGACCTCAATTCTCTTTGCGTCTTCGTAGCCGGAATACATGACCGGCCCTTCACCGGCAACCTGCTCCCATTCCAGTGAAAGTTCCGTCCCATATACATCGAAACTTTCTCTGTACTGCCGAATTGTATTAAACAGCGACCTTGTGACCTCACAGGCGAGATCCGAATCCTTGAGTTTAAGAATAGCAGTTTCAATTGCAAAAGGTGAATTGTACAGCTTGATGTAATCATCCTGGATTCGGCCTGAGCCATGACAGACGACTGATTCGGCTGGCTTTTTCGCAAGACAGAGCAGAGGACTAATGGCATGGGTTGCATAGTGCATGGGAGGAAAGCCATACCAGTAATCCGGCCAGCCCGGTAGCCCCATATTTTGCTGATGTGAGCCCCTTAGGAACTGAATCTTGCCCAGCTTACCGGACTCAACAAGCTCCTTTGCGTAGAGAAACTCACGGGTGTACACCGCCGTCTCCATCATCATGTAGACCTTGCCGGCTTTGTCTCTTGCCTTGGCAATGTCAAGGCAGTCCTTGGTCGTCGTAGCCATTGGGACCGTGCACGCGGCATGTTTGCCAGCACTCAACGAGGCCACACTCATCCAGGCATGGTCAGCGATTGGCGAAACGACATGTATGGCGTCCAATTCGTCAATAGCCAAAAGGTCTTCAAAGTTCGTGAATCGCCTTTCGATTCCAAATTGGTCACCTATCTCGTTGAGGTGGTCCTCGGTTCTCTGGCAGATGGCATAACATTCAGCATCGGGGTGCTTCTGATAGATGGGAATAAACTCCGCTCCGAACCCAAGTCCGACAACCGCTACTTTTACCTTTTCCATCTTTTTTCTCCCCTATAAAATATGTAAGGCTTCCTATCCTATAGTAACTCACAAAACACAGCTCAAGGCAAACACATAAAAAACGGTTTACTTGGCCGTATTTCTTTTCGACTCGACAAGGGCCATCAAGTAAGTGTGTGCGATTACAATCAATGCAAACAGCAACGCGCAGTAGCGATGTACATTGGCAAGAAACTCCTGCCAATGAGTTCCAAAAAGTGGAAACATGCTCAGGATAATGGATAGAATTAATGGCAAGGCCAAAAAGACAATGAGCCAAAAGCATACCTTCTGTGCCAGCTCGTGCTTCTCTGGTACCGCCTTGTTCTCACTTTGATGATGAAGAATTCTCAACAACCATGGCCAGTAGTTCTTGTCAAGCCTACACTTGTCTGCCCACATCACAGCCAAAACCGCAACACAAACCGCGAAAACAGGGGCAGCGGTCGCATGCAACATCAACCAATAGCCAGCAATAGGCGTCCCCAGTAGCAATCGCGGCGTAAATCCAGTAACCAGCAACACCGCAAAGCAAAGTAGCGCCAACAAATAGACCAGCTTTCTCAAAGCGCCGACCAACTTCAGCTTCTGTTTTTCCTTCCCAAACAAACCACCCAATTTGGGACGGAGAGCCAAACAATGGATAGCGATGCCGACTAAGACGATTACAAAACACGTTATGGAAGCCGTGCGAAACATGCTTTATGTATTCCCGATCAAAATCTGCTAATCGTTTCCAACTAATACCTTGGCCACACAGGCCAGGGCCTTTAGAGCATACAGCAATAAAACTCCCGCCAAAAACGCACACGAACCAAGAGCAACAATCTTAAGCCATGGACGAAATACAAATGAAAAAGCGAACGCCCAGGCGTAAAAGGTGTCAATACCCTGGAATTCAATCATCGTCCTGACCGCACGTCGCTCTGAAACAAGCGGACTATCTACAGCAACCTTGCCGAAAAAGAAAGGTCCATCTGTAGCGTGACAGTCCTCACAGTGGCGGATGCCCAGCGACTGGGCAGCCGGCCTCACATTATGCGCAAAGGGCCACAGATACGGCTCGGCTACCGTATGTTCTTCCTTGGAAAGCTGTCCCGAATCATCAAGCTGGTAAAGCTTACCACCGCAAATGTATACGACCGTGCCTTCGACTGATTCCTGCAGCGAGCCAAGCGCTTTAGCGATATGCGCCTCGGTTAAGTCCGGCCAATCACCAGAAGGTGGGAGCCTTTCGCCGCCAGTTACTCCACCAACGACCTGCCTAACAGTCTCAAGTGTGATTGCTGTCACTTTTTCGTCTTTCAACGTCCCCCAGAAGGCAGGCCAAATCAGCTTATGCGAAGCAATTTTCCCATTCGGCTGCTTGGCCAGAACAGGGAACATGAGATGCGGTAGCGCATCGGGTGATTTATTCGCACCGTGAGTCCCCAAGGCATGCGCCTGAGATGTCTTGCAACGGTAGGTCTTTTGTGCAGGCCAGGGACCTGAGTGACATGCCGTACATGTAAGTTTCTCAAAGTGCACAGGTGGGATCCCCGGATGTTCCGGCACAGGTGCACCCAGGCGACCTGCTTCCGGTACCGACGACCCTGTCCCCAGGTGACATCCTTCGCAGGTAGAGGTCCCGGCTAATAAGTTTTCAGATACCTCATCCTCGCCTTCATACCCACGCGTAATATTATGGCCGAGACCATTACGGTGGCAGTCGACACAAGTCATTCCCGCAGTCAAGTGGATGTCCTCATCTGCCGTCCACTTTTCTGAGCCGTGTCTTTCCACGTTAACGTTGGAATGGCAGAAATAACACCGTTCGTTAGCTACCTTCCTGACAATGCTAAAGAGTACACGGTTCGTATCGTCAAAAGTGTTGGCACGATATTTAGTGGCTACCGCATCGGACATCAAGGGGTCGTAAGTATCAGGCTGTGCCGCCGCAGACCCGCTAACTGAAGCAAATTCACTGGAAGCCGCCGCGGCCCAGCGGAAATTCTGTTGGGCTATCTGGCTGGCGTACCCAAATATGCCTCCCTGGTCCTGCCCGGGATGAGCATTGTGACAGCCCAGGCAATTGATTTCCAGCTTGCCTGAAACGAACTGACGCATGGCCTCGTCGCTGTCAAGCTCTCCTACACCGCCGCCAGGCATATGCCTGCCGAAGAGCTTGGTAAACTCAAAAGGCGTTATCCCGAGTTGCTCCGGCCGAAACGTCCCCGCCCAGGCACGATACGATAGAGGGATTTGTATTCCTACGCTGGCATCAACAAATATCCACGGCTGACCTGGCCGACCGGGAACAACATTTGGATCGGCCGCATTGAAATGCCAGCCTTTGCTGATCGTCTCGTAGCTATGGCATTTCCCGCATGTCTGACGCGGAGAAAAAGGCTGTGCTGGCTCATCATCGGCCGCTATGGCTGTTCCTTCCCCGTCGTATAATCGAATTAAATGCACATAAACGGATTGGCTGCCATCACTGACGTCCCCCAGCAGTTCCTGGGCAGTGACAGTCGTGCCGGATAAAGGACACCCCAACAACAAAAAACAAATTATGATTGTGTATATCAATCCTTTTTTCAACGTACTCCCGATCCTTTTCTCAGACTCAAAATACAAACACAACTTTGCTTAAAACCGGTTACCCGAAAATCTGCTCTAAGCCTTGAAATCCTCCGGCTTGAAATTAAGTTTCTTGCCATCACTTATTGCCTCATTTGCCTTCAGCACGGCAACCGCCGTCTCGTATCCAATCTCGCCGGGGCAGTTCAGCTCTGCCTTGCCTCGAATTGCGTCGAAGAAATTCTTCAAATGCGGCTGATGGATAAGCTCGGTAAGTTTGGTCAAAAAAGGATGGTAATGCAGCGACTTACGGCCTGGGATAGAATCTGCGATCTTTAGAATGCCCTTATCGTTAGCATCCTTGGGGATCTCGTACTCGCCCCCGATTAGTTTGCTCCTGATGCAATCATTCCATCTTTTCATCACCGCACTGTCCGCCGCCGCATAGTGCTCAAGGAAAACCCAGCCGATGTTCTTATCCTCGCCCCAAATACGCTCTGATATCAACAGGGTACCGATGTCACCCATAAAGGTCTCATAGTATGTGCCGTAACTGCCCCAGCATGTCGTGTTGAGAACCTGATAGAACGCCCGAACGTCGCCATCCTCGGTTTCATATTCATAGATTGCCATCACGTTCTCATTGTGCTCGTATTTGTAATAATCGTTGCTGCCGCTGGCCAAAACCGACTTTGGCGCCACGTCACCCAGAAACCAGCTAAAGATATCTATCTGGTGCGAACCAAGGTCACCAAGCGGGCCGCCCCCATACTTCTTATACCAACGCCAGTTCATAAGCTCATCCATTGAGCCATAGCCGTGTTGTTTCAGGGCTCCTTGATCCACCCATATCTTCTTGTTGCCCGGCAGAGGAACTTTATGCTTCTCCACGCTGCGGTTCCACTGGGCGTTCATGTTCAGGAGCTTACCCAAAAGCCTGTGTTCACGAATGAGTTTCTCAGCAACCTGGTACCGTGGATTACTCCGCCGCTGATGGCCAATCTGCAGATACTTCCCAGTCTGCCTGGCTGTTTCCACCATCTTTTTGGCGTCATCCAGGTTGTTTGACATCTCCTTTTCGCAGTATACATGCAGGCCCGCCTTGAGGCACGCAACCGTCATTGGAGCGTGCAGCCAGTCTGGTGTGGCAATTATCACCGCATCCAGGTCCTTCTCCTTCGCAAGCATCTCCTCATAGCTCTCGTACGGGTTCGCATCGTGCTTTAGGGCCTTGAACCTCCGCGACATAAGTCTCAGCCGGTATGGAAAGATATCACACACTGCCTTGAACCGGATGCCGCTGATGCCTTCTCTCTTTTCTGTCCTGTTGCCGAAAATGGCCGCCGTCAGACGCCCGCACTGCTCCCCCAGCCCGATCAGAGCCACATTGACATCATCAACCTTGCCACTGTCACCTTGGCCAAAGACCGCCGGATTCAGCACCAGACCTGCCCCTACCGTCGCGGTCGACCACAAGAACTTGCGCCTGTCTATGCGCTCGCCTGGGCTTCCATTATGTTCCTGACCGCTATCCATTACCGCGCCAGGCTCCTTAACCAGGACTCGCTGTCGTTTGCTTCGCAGGATAATCTAAACCTTGAATTCATCCGCTTTGAATTCGAGTCTTCGGCCCGCTTCCACCGCTTCGTTAACCTTCAATACGGTGACAGCCGTTTCATAGCCGATTTCGGCAGGACAGTTGAGCTTTGCCTTGCCCCGAATGGCATCGAAGAAGTTCTCCAGGTGCGGCTGATGATACGCCTTGTCCATTTTCACCGGCAAATTATACTTCGCCACCGGCACCGTCTCACGTATGTCCAAAGGCGTCGCACCAGCTTCGGGCTTCTCTTCCTTCTTGGCCGGTTCGATCAGATAACCCAGCTTGACCCATCTCGCCCAATCAGGTGCCGCTGGTTCGTGATAGACACTGCTCCTGCCGGCAGATTCCGATAGCGCCAACGTCCCCTCATCACCCATAAAAGTCTCATAATATCCCTGGCTGCTGTTGGTCGTTATCGTCTGATAGAACGCTCTAACGCCACCCGTCTTATTAGCAGCATAGGGATAATCGTACTCGTAAATGGCCATCACCGTGTCATACCACTCCCGGCCATCCCAGTAATCAGTACCCCCGCTCGCTATCACGGATTTGGGCGTTGCGCCAAGGAACCAGTTATATATGTCGATCTGGTGTGAGCCAAGGTCCACGATGGGGCCGCCTCCCAGCCCCTTGTACCAGCGCCAGTTCTTATACTGCTGCATTGACTTGTATCCATACTTCTCAAGAGTTGCTTCGTCGATAACAGCCTTCTTAGGCCAGGCCCTGAATTCGCACTTCGCCTTGCTGCGATTCCACTGCCCGTTGATCGTAGTAATACGACCCAACAGCTTCGCCTCTTTCAGCAGCTTCTCGTAGCAGAATATATATCGCGGGTTGCTGCGACGCTGATGCCCGATCTGAAGAAGCTTCTTTGTCTCTCTCGCCGCCTCAACCATCTTGCGGGCATCTTCCAGGTTCGTGGACATCTCTTTCTCGCAGTACACGTTCAGACCCGCATTAAGGCAGTCAATTGCGTGCTTGGCGTGCCAAAAGTCAGGCGTCGCAATTATTACACCATCCAGGTCTTTCTCCTTGTCCAGCATCTCTTTATAGTCCACGTAGGCGTTATTCTCGTGCTTGTACCTCGTCAGCAGACGCGAAGTGCGCTTTAGATTCCAGTCCTTCCAGATATCACAAACCGCTTTGAAGCGAACGCCCGGTATCTTCAGACACGCGTTCACTAACTCCCATCCCTGTTCCCCTGCGCCCAGCAAGGCCATATTTATATCATCTGCTTTCTTGCTGCTACCTGCCTGTGCCAAAACTGCTGGCGAAAATACTAACCCAGCTCCTGCTGCTGCCGTTGAACGCAGGAAACTACGTCTATCTATCCTTTTTTCAGTTCTTTGTATACTCATCGTAATTTCAACAACTCCAACAATTTAACAAACCTCTTTTGCTTGTTCACAGGCTACGCGCCCGTGCAAAAGTTGCGCCATTATACGTAATTGCGATAACCTTACAAGCAAATACTGCCATTTTGGCCTGGCCATCACCTTTGAGCTGGCGCTGTCCGCCCAAGTAACGCTACGCTATCACTCATTGCACGCTGCTATAAACTCTTGTCAATTCTAAACTTGACGATCTCTGCTTATATCGCCTACGGCCTCTACACTTCATCGTGTGTTCATTGGTCTTGGCTGTTCTCCAAAAACAACGAGGAAGCAATATCCCAAGATTTCAGAGCTTGTCCGTGGTATAAGACTACTCAAGCAAGGGTTTTAGTATAATATTGCGAAACGCTACGGGCCCATGGTTACCTTGGAACATAAGTGGGCCCGTGGGGGCTTCACGGCCGGTCACGCCACCGGGCGTCTGTTTCTCCATCACAAGATCCTCGTGCAGCACCTGACCGTTGAGTTCCACCTTGATGAATTTGGCCTTTTCAGCCTTGTTGTCGTTTGCATCGAACCTGGGAGCTTGGAATTCAATGACGTACTTCTGCCACTCGCCGGGTTTCTTGCAGGCATTAACCGGCGGCGGACTGGCGCCGTAAATTGCACCCATATCACCACGTCCCATCTTCACTCTGCCGTAGCTATCCAGTACCTGGATTTCATATTCACCCATAACATAGATGCCGGAGTTCGAACCCTTTGGTACCATCAGTTGCAGTTCAATGCGACAATCACCGAACGGCTTCTTGGAGTATATGTCGATGCTCTCGCCATGATGACTAACCACGTTAATCATCTCGCCTTCGCCCGCTTCAGCCACTAATAACTTCGGATCGTCAGGCGACAGGGCAGCTTTGCCGATGGTCCATTTGTTATTCTTCTCATCGCCATTATATGCCCAGTCGTTGAGGTCTTTGCCATTGAAAAGCAGCACAGCCTCGCCGTATTTCGAATGTAGATGCCTAATGTGAATATCCTTGAACTCAACAGTCATTGGATCGCCGGTATGAATCTGCAGTGCAAGCAGTCCCTCACGTGCAGCACCCTTGCGGTCCTTCGGATCATCGGGGTTAGTTACCCTGTCCTCGTCGATCAGTTCCATCGTTTGGTAGCCATTGAGATAGTGTATCAGATGGTTGCCTTGGGCGATGATGTGGTATTCGTTCCAATCCTTCATTTTGTAATAGCCAGCTTCCTTGAGAGCCTCAACATCGCTGACTTTGCCTACGACATTCTTGTTACCGCCATTATCAATGACCATAAAGTCGCCGACATTAACAAGCCAGCCGCGCCCGGCCTCGTGATAGAGAAAGCCAACTTTGCCAGGGTTGTTCTCGACTTCGGCCTGATAACCCGAGATGCACCACCTCTCGAACTCCTTGCTGCGGTACTGCACGCCGGAATTGCCGTTCTGGATGCGAAACTTGAGCTTTAGCTCGAAATCCTTCAGCTTGCCCCGCAGGGGCGAGCCGCCGCGCCAGATCAGAAACGTGTTATGATGGGCAGGATTCTCTTCGGTGGTCTGGCCACGAATGGCACCGTCCTTTACCGACCAGAGGCGAGGGTCGCCGTCCCAGCCGGTAAGGTCTTTGCCATTGAACAGTGAGACCCACTCTTGGGATGAGTTCATATTGGCTGCGAGTGCAGTCTGCTGCCAGCCGATCACAAACGTAGCGAATGAATTGAAAGCCAAGATCGTGATGGCGAGAACCGTCCCAGTACAGACGATGGGTTTGTGGTTCCTATTTTTCATTCGTATGTACCTCATTGTAATTAGCCTCAGTCAAATGATTTGATTTTAAGATTTTTGAACCAGACGGGGTTGCCGTGGTATTGCAAGCCCAGGTGTCCTTCGCGGGGCATATCCTTGTAGGCGGTGGGGAACTTATTCCTGGTTCCCTGGGGGTTTTTGTGGGGCTCAGTCCAGAGGTCCAGGTCCATATCAATGATATCTTCGCCGTTGAGATTTACGTAAATCTTGTTGTCCAGACACGTGATAACGTAGTGGTTCCACTGGCCGGGTTCTTTCACAGCCGTTTTTGAGGGCGAGAGGCAGTCGTAAATTGCGCCGCACTGGCCGTGCTTTGACCCATCGGTGGTGGCGTGAATTTGGACTTCAATGGCTGTGTTGATCCAGTTCTCTATACTGCCGGTGCGGACAAAAACTCCACTGTTGCCCCCTTCGGGGACTTTGAACTCAAGTTCGAGTGTGAAGTTGCCGTAGCGCTCTTTGGTCCATATGTCGCCATGACCACTTGGTGTAGGCGCAAGAACACCATCAGCGTTAAAAGCCCAGGAGCCGGGATCCATTATGGCATTCGAAAGGTTCTTCCTGAAGACTCTCTTGTACTTGACATCGCTCAACTCAGCCGCGACCTTCCTGAAGAATGCCACACACCCTGAAATCTCGGGCATCGAGTTTAGCCAATTGTGCTCATACTCAATCGAGAATACGCCCTTGAAGTTCTGGCGGCTAAGCTCGGCCAGTACAGCTTTCACATCGGCCAGCCCTGTGCCCCATATCACATCGTGTGCATCGCGATTGCCAAACTCGTTCAGGTCTTTGAGGTGCAGACTGATGATCCGACCTTCAAGCTTCTTCAGCGCCTCGGCCGGATTAACACCCGACCGCATCCAGTGCCCCGTGTCCGCACATGCGCCGATCAGCTTGCTGCGCCCTTTGCAAACCTCCAGCACTTGGTCCGGATCCCAGTAGTGCTGTGGCTTGGGATGGTTGTGAATCGCCACCTTGATGTTGTATTCCTTGCACAGTCTCTCTATAAGGTCAAAGGCCTCCTCTGGTGGCTCTGACACAATCGTCTCAATCCCCATCTCCCTGGCAAAATTGAATACCTTTCGGCACTCCGCCTCGCTATTTGGCAGGCTTACAACCCCATAATTTACCAGCTTCACACCCGCATCCTGAAGCTTCCGCTTGATTTCGGCTTTTGTCTCGGACGACATATTGTGGTCAGACTTCACATCAGGCTTTTCTTTGCTGAGTGTCTGGCCCGGATATGCCTCAATGTAGCCAAGGCCAAGAGCCTTCGTCTTGTCCACCGCCTCAAAAAATGTAAAACGATTGAAAGTGTATGCCTGCATGCCCAGCCGCCAGTTCTCCTGACTGGCAGCCCGTGCTTGTGGCAAGAAGTTGACACAGACGGCAAGCACCGCCAAAGCAACAATAAGTTTCGCCTTTGTGTTCATCTCGTTTTCTCCAATTAGTGAAATTAGGTTAATTGAACCGACCGGTTGCAATTGTCAATAATCAGTAATCAATTATAAGGTCCATCCCTTGCGATAATCGCATCGCAGGTATTTGTTTGCTGTGGACACGTTGGTTACTTGCATCCTTGGTCCATCCCAGTCCAGCTTTTCGCCCGCACGTGCTGCCACGTTACCCAGCAGGATGCTCTCAGTCAACGGTCCTGAGTAGTCAAAGTTGGCCAATGGCTTTGGCCCGCCCTTGCAAGCTGTGATCCATTCCTGCCAGTGGTTAACGCCCCTGGGAAACAGCGCCTCCGGTGCCTTGAAACCTTTCATCCTTGACTCCGGTATCAACCTCGCACCGCCGCCATGCGGCGCAAGTATGACGCCCTTATCGCCGTAGTACAGCCCGCCCTGACCGGGCAGCTTGCGCCCTTCTTCAAGCTCTTTCGGGCGGGGCGGGTTGTTCGCACCGTCATACCAGGTAACCGTCACAGGCGGCAAATCGGCACGCGCGGGAAACTCTAACTTGACAATGGTCTTCTGCGGATAAGTCTCCTCATTGAATGGGCCGGGATTAGCTTCCACGCTCCGGGGATAGCCCAGGTCAAGTGCCCAAAAAGCCGGATCTATTATGTGGCAGCCCATATCTCCTAACGTTCCTGTTCCGAAGTCCCACCATCTGCGCCAGTTGCCGGGCAGATAAGCCGGATGATAGGGCCGGTACGGCGCCGGGCCCAGCCACAGGTCCCAGTCCAGCGTTTCAGGCGCGGCTGGCTTGTCTTTCGGCCGCGTGCCACCGCCCCAGTTCTTGTTGCTCCAGATGTCAACTCGCCGCACGCTGCCTATTACACCGGATTTGATCATCTCCACAAGCAGTCTCAGGTATTCCTCCGCGTGAAGCTGAATACCCATCTGCGTCATTACCTTGTGCTCGCGGGCGGCCTCCGTAAGCTTGCGCACTTCATAAACATCGTGCGCCAAGGGTTTTTGGCAATAGACGTGCTTGCCCATCTTGATTGCCATCATAGATGCTACAGCGTGGGTATGATCCGGCGTCGATACAGTAACGGCATCGATGCTCTTTTCTTTCTCTAACATTTTGCGGAAATCGCGGTACTTCTTAGCCTTGGGAAACTTCTTAAATGTACCGGCTGCGTGCTTCCAGTCCACGTCACACAGAGCCACTATGTTGTCTGTACCGACCTGACCCGAATCAACAGCCCCCATTCCGCCGATGCCGATGCAGGCAATGTTAAGCTTTTCGCTTGGCGCCCGCCGACCCACACCGCCAAGCACATGCCGGGGAACAACCGCAAAAGCAGCCAGTGCACCGGCGCCGGCCAAAAACTGCCGACGCGATAACTCTGGTGGTTTTTCCAGATTCTTGTTATCCAGCCTCTTGCCAGAAGTTACGTTCTTCACAATTCACCTTCCTTTCATATTCCCCGATGGGTTAGGCAGCCTTGCTTGTGTCAGGTTTTAGACCATCACAGCGTCCAACCGTCACGGTATTCTCGGCGGAGAAATGTGTTAGCTTCGGGCACGTTGGTTATCTTCATGTTCTCGGCGTCCCACAAAAGCTTCGTCCGGTTCATCCTTTCCTTCATTTCCGGACGCAGGGCAACGTTACCCAACAGAACCGCTTCAGCTAACGGCCCGGCATGGTCGAAATTGGAACCAGCGGGTTTACCACCCTTGCAGGCTTCAATCCACTCAACATGATGCCCAGGCGAGCGTGGAATCATTTGCGGAGGCTTGCCATACTCCATTCTACGTGATTCCGGTATCAGCCGGTCCCCAAGCATCTTGCCTTTGTCACCCACGAAAAGCATGCCCCCCGTTCCTATTTGCAGACCGTCTTCGAGCTCATCCGGCCGAGGAGGCCTCATCCCCCCGTCATACCAGATGACCTTAACCGGCGGCATATCAGCACGAGCTGGAAACTGGTAATGCACGATGGACGCCACAGGATATGTTTCCTTGTTGACCAACGTACACGTAGCTTCCACACTGGTCGGAGGCCCCAGCTTAAGCGCCCGGAAAACTGGATCCAGACTGTGGCAGCCGATATCTCCTAAGGCCCCCGTTCCAAAATCCCACCAGCCACGCCACCTAAACGGCACGTAAGCCGGATGGTAAGGTCGATCCGGCGCCGGGCCAAGCCATAAATCCCAGTCCAGTGTCTCAGGCATCGGCGGTGTTTCTTTAGGCCGGTCTACTCCCTGCGGCCAGTACACAGAATTAAGTCCACGCAGAGGCCTGTCGGTCCAAACGTGAACCTCACGCACGGGGCCAATCGCACCATCCCAGATATATTCACACATCAGCCGAGTTTCCTCAGACGCCTGGCCCTGGTTGCCCATTTGCGTTGCCACCTTGTGCTCTCGCGCAGCCTGAGCAAGCATACGCGCCTCGTATACCGAGTGCGTCAGGGGCTTTTCGCAGTAGACGTGCTTGCCTCTCTTGATAGCCGCCATAGACGCTACGGCGTGAATATGATCCGGCGTGGCGACCGTCACCGCATCGATGTTCTTCTCTTCCTCGTCCAGCATCTTACGGAAATCACGGTACTTCTTTGCCTTGGGGTAGCGCCTGAAGGTTCCGGCTGCATGGCCCCAATCGACATCGCACAGCGCAACGATATTTTGACTGTCCACACCATTGAGGTCCGCTGCTCCTTGTCCGCCCACACCGATACCAGCTATATTCAGCTTTTCACTTGGCGGCGTCTTTCCCGGCCCGCCCAGTACATGTCGCGGAACAATCGTAAATGCAGCCACCGCCGCGGCCGCGCCCATAAAATCACGTCGTGAAATCTTTTTCTTTCTCACTATTCAGCTCCTCTCTTTAATAACTGCCCCGAATCTGGAGCCTGACGCATTGAAGGCTACAAAGTCCATCCTTCACGGTATTCGCCCCGAATGTAGTTATTAGCCTCGGGCAGATTAGTAATTCGCATATTGGGTCCGTCGTAGTACAGTTTCAGGCCCTTCTCATACAGCTTCTGGCTCATTCGCACGGCAATGTTGCCCAGCAGCACGACTTCGGTCAGCGGCCCCGCCCAATCGAAGTTGGAATTTGCCGGCTCGCCACCTTTGCAGGCCAGAATCCACTCCTTATGGTGCCCCGGTGAACGAGGCAGAACCCTCGGCGGCCTGCCATATTCTTTGCTCCTTGATTCCGGCAGCAGCCTGTGGCCAAGCATCTTGCCTTTGTCACCCACGCATAGATTGTCATCTGCGCCGCCGAAACGCAGCCCGTCCGCAAGCTCCGGCGGTCGTGCGGGCATAAGCCCACCGTCGTACCAGGTCAGCTTGACCGGCGGCAGGCCACCTCTCGTCGGAAACTCGTAGCGGACAATCGACGCCAGCGGTGCGGTTTCCTCATTGACGCCGCTTGTGGAGGCCTCAACGCTTGTGGGGTAGTTGAGCTTCAAAGCTCTGAAGATTGAATCGAGCTGGTGACAGCCGATATCGCCTAATACACCCGTTCCGAAATCCCACCAGCCGCGCCAGCTAAACGGGTGATAACAGGGATGATATGGCCGCTTTCGCGCAGGCCCAAGCCACAGGTCCCAGTCAAGCCACTCGGGCACCGCCGGCTCTTCTTTCGGCCGGTCAATTCCGCGAGGCGATATGTAGCGATTGCACCACGAATGGACTTCACGAACCGGCCCAATGGCTCCATCCCAGATAAACTCACACACCAGCCTTGTCCCCTCAGATGCTTGGCCCTGATTCCCAAGCTGCGTGGCAACCTTGGCCTCACGAGCCGCCTCAGCGATTTTGCGAGCCTCGTAGACTGAATGTGTTAGCGGCTTTTCACAGTAGACGTGCTTGCCCATCTTGATTGCCATCATCGTGATTACAGCGTGCGTGTGGTCGGGCGTAGCAACTACCACTGCATCGATGTTCTTGTCCTCCTTTTCAAGCATCTTGCGAAAATCGTGGTATTTCTTGGCCTTCGGATACCGCTCAAATGTCTTCGCTCCGTATTTCCAGTCCACATCGCACAAAGCCACGACGTTCTCACTGCTTACCTCATGCAGGTCACCATCTCCACGACCGCCAAATCCGACACCTGCTATATTGAGCTTTTCGCTCGGCGGAACGTGACGTGGCCCACCCAGCACACGCCGCGGCACAATCGCAAAAGCCGCCAGAGCAGCTATGCTGCCTACGAAATCGCGCCGGCTCAAACCAGCATCGCGTACAGTGGAAACATTGGCTTCGCTATGCGTGCCGGCACATAGACGGCGCGCCCAGCACGCCCCACTCTTGTAACGGCGTTTCATAAAAATTCTCCTTGTTCTGCAGAGTCTTCGTTTTCGGTTCTGGCTTAGAAGTCTGTGTGTACCCACATAGTTGCATTTGCTTAGACGAAGTCCCAGCCTATGCGATAGAACTTGGTTACATAGTTGTCGGCCTCGGGCGCATTGGGGGACGTCATCTTCTCAGCATCCCACTGGATCCTCCTGCCAAGGCGAACGGCAAGGTTGCCTGCGAGCAAGGCCTCAGTAAATGGGCCGGAGTACTCAAGGCCCGCCTTGGCCATCTCGGGCTTGTTTGCCTTGCAGGCAAGAATCCATTCCTTGTGGTGGCCTGGCGACCTGGCGAGCACCTTGGGAGGTTTTCCGTATGCTTTGTTCTTTGCCTCAGGGATCAGCCTTGGTGAATCCGCCCAACCGCCGCCGAGAAGCTTGCCCCTATCGCCGACAAAGAGAATCCCGTTCTTGTCAAGATCCGTGCCCCTGTCAAGCTCGAGTGGCCGCGAGGGCATCTTGCTACCATCGTACCAGATGAGCTTGACAGGGGGCCGATTGCCCTTGGCAGGGAAGTCATATGTGATAATTTGCCATTTGGGGAAAGTCTCGTCATTTACCCTGCTTGTCTCGGCCTCGACCGCGATGGGAGAACCGAGGTCAAGGCAGAAAAAGGCCGGGTCTGCATTATGTACAGCCATATCGCCTAACGCCCCGCAGCCAAAATCCCACCAGCCGCGCCAGTCGAACGGTGCATAGCCCTTGTGGTACGGCCGCCATGGTGCCGGCCCCAGCCACAAATCCCAGTCCAGCGTCTTCGGAACAGGTAATGATCCCTTGGGCCGATCGATGCCCTGCGGCCAGATAGGGCGGTCCGACCAGACGTGTACCTCATGGACCGTGCCGATTGCCCCGTCATGAATCAGCTCGTAAAATACTCGCAAACCTTCGCCAGCGTGTCCTTGATTGCCCATCTGCGTCACTACCCTGCTCTCACGGGCAACTTCCGTCATCATGCGCGCCTCGTAGATAGTGTGTGCCATGGGCTTTTCGCAATACACGTGCTTGCCCATCTTCATCGCCATTATTGCAGCTGGCGCATGTGTGTGGTCCGGTGTCCCGATGACCACTGCATCAATCCTTTTGCCCTCCTTATCCAACATCCTGCGAAAATCACGGTAAATCTTGGCTTTACGGAACTTTTTGAAGGTATCACTTGCCCGCTTCTGGTCCACATCGCACAGTGCCACGATATTCTCGCTGCTCACGGCGTTAATATCACTGCCGCCTTGACCCCCTACACCGATGCCGGCGATATTTAGCTTCTCATTAGCCGAGCTTCGACGTGGGGTCCCCAGCACGTGACGCGGCACATAAGTAAAGGCTGCGACCGCGGCGGCGCCCCCCACAAACTCCCGGCGTGACAGGCCTGAACTACGTTTGACCGTCTTTGAATCGCCTGGCTCTTTCATAAGGCACAACCTCTCGTGTATAACCGAGTAACGTTACATCTCCGGTGACCAGCCGTCGCGATAGTGCGGATGCACATACGCATCGGCTGTGTCATCGTTGGTCCCCTTGGAAAAAGGGCCCTGCCCCTATCACGGTGCAGACCATGTATACTTCAGTATGGAGCCACATGTCTGATGTGCACTCCATCGTACTTCTGAGCAACAAGTTGACGAAACCACCGCACGAGACAACCCAAGAGCTGGTAGAACGCTCGGTGTTTCGCGATTCACTCAGACCTTCATCTCCAGCGGTCCCCAACCGTTGCGGGGCTCGCGCCAAGCCAGGTCATTGATCTTAGGGTCGCTGGTGATCCGGCCGGCTTCGTCGAGCTCAAGCTTCTTTCCGGCGCGGGCGCAGAGGTTGCCGAGCTGGATGTTTGCGGTCATAGGGCCTGAGTAGCCGAAGTTGGACTGGCTGAATTCGCGTGGCTTCTCGCCCTTACAAGCCATGAAGAACTCTCTGTGGTGCCCGGGAGAGCGTTCGAGGAGTTTTTCGGGTCGTCCGAACTCTCTGCGTTTCGCATCCGGGATCAGTTGCGTGCTGTCCCAATAGTCACCATTGACAAGCATTTTTCCCTTGGTGCCGATGACCAGGTTTCCGGTTCTGGGCAATTCGCGTCCGTCGACCTTGAGCTCCTCGGGGTTCTCTGGCATGAAAGGCTTTCCATCTTTATCTTTGCCCTCGTACCAGTAGGTTGTGAAGCCCGGGCGGTCGCCTTTTGCGCGGTATGTGCTCTTGATGACCATGCCGGCCGGCCACTGGTCCTTGACGGGTCCGGTCATAATGATCGGCTCGGCGGTGGCCGCATAGCCCGGATTCATGATCGAATAGACCCCGTCGGTCGTATGACAAGCCATATCGCCCAATGCCCCGGAGCCGAAATCAACGAAGCCCCGCCAGTTGAACGCATGGTAAACATCCTTCTTGTAAGGTCGCATCGCGGCTGGGCCGATCCAGGCATCCCAGTCCAGGGTATCGGGGATGGGATCAGACCCATCGGGACGGTCGCCGCCCTGAGGCCAGATTGGGCGATTCGTCCAGGTGTGAAACTCCTTGATATCCCCGATTGCGTCGGCCTTGACGTACTCGTAAGCAGTCCTCCATCCATTCCCGGCGTGGCCCTGGTTGCCCATCTGGGTAACGACCTTTGGATTCTTGGCGTAGGCCGCCGCCAGCAACTGCGCTTCGCGAACCGACCAGGTCAGCGGCTTCTCAGTGTAGCAGTGAATGCCCATAGAAACGGCGGTC
>Ga0209427_10000023_pt1 | contig 119740 bp, 143 predicted proteins | sample DeeMarSWOR136_30_FD_187465 | JGI IMG/M metagenome (GOLD analysis project Ga0209427, IMG submission 187465) | Marine sediment microbial communities from White Oak River estuary, North Carolina - WOR-1-36_30 (SPAdes) (version 2) | ecosystem: Environmental > Aquatic > Marine > Intertidal zone >... | reverse complement strand
ACCTTTGACCTTTAGTACTTTATTACTGCTTTTGCGTAAGTGCTTACTAAAGTGATAAAATATGAAGTTTGAACTCACATATTATTCGAATTTGATAGTTTGCTATAAATGAAAGGCACGCGCGCGCGCTAATATCAGTAGATCGCAAAGTAACGTGCTAAACGTGTTAAAAGGTGCTAAATTTAAGCCACTTTGCGATCTACTGAATATCTATCGCAGAATCCAACGTTCAACAGGATAATATAGTAGGAAAGGGCTTTTATACTTATAGTATGGAGCCCCGGGCGGGCTTTGAACCCGCGACCTTTAACTTTTTGAGGCGTATATATACCAAGCTAACGCTTTCTGCTGCCAGACTTTACGGCATATAACCAGGCTAAGCTACCGGGGCTTTAAAGTTCTTACCGGTTTAGGTGATTTATATTAATCTTTCATAAAATATTTTCTCTAAATACTAATATTCTTATGAGTGAACGTCCTCGCTAGGATTCAAAATCTTAAAAATAGAATAAGAAAGAGTGTAATTATCCCTGCTGATACCATTAAAGAGCCATTTAACAATATTCTCTCTCCAGATACCTTGCTTAGAAAGACTCCTAAAGCAAAAATCATGATAAAGATTAGCACTAGTGAAAATATGATTGCGCTTGTGGTTGAAATTATGAGTTTCATTGCAAGAATAAAGGGAAGAATTGCAATTATTGTCGCGATTAAAGGTGAAATGCCATCGACAATTGCAACTGAAACTACTGCCACCTTAGAAGCTCTATCGATTAGACTCCCTTCCAAATTAGAAAACATAGCATTTTCAAGTTCTTTCATTTCTTTAGCTCGTTCAGCTCTTTCTGCCATATAAGCTCCTAAAGCTCCAGAAACTCCCATGGCCAATCCAGCTCCAATACCTGCTTTGACTATTACTTTAGGATAAATGAAACCAGCCATATATGCCCCCATGATGACTCCTAGCATTGTTAAAGCGCCATCAAATGCATTCATTACAAAGTATCGTCTAAGTATTTCATTTACTCCACTAATTTTTGCATATTTATCAAATCTTTCCATAAATCTTCGTAGAAAAACCAATATACCACCGTAAATCCAGGATCTACATAAAATAAGGAATAATTTAAGAATCAGATAGTATTACACTTTAATGCTCGGAGGGAATCTACTCAAATTCGACTTTTAAATCTTCCCTTTTTAGTTTGGTGGTTATCAAGTATTGGCTGCAAATATTAAGAGGTTAGTCTTAGATTCGCTCAAACCCAGGGAAAGTTCGCTATTAGATCTATCTAAAACTTTAGCTGAAGTTAATGGTATCGAAGAGGTAGATATCAATGTTACTGAGGTTGATGTTAAAACAGAGACTGTTAAACTAACCATAAGAGGTACTAGTATCGATTATGATGGCATCACAAAAACCCTTGATGAATATGGAGTTACATTAAGAAGTATAGACGAGATCAGCGTTCATAAGAAACGCAGGAAAAGCTCAGATCACTAAATGTTTTTTAAACTAATCCCTAGTTATCAAAGCAAGTGCTCTAACTGGTGAACCTGTCGCTTTATATATATTAAGAGGAAATGAGAAAAGATACGCCCCTTTGGGAGGGAGCTTATCAAGATTTCTTAGACATTCAATCACAACTACATCATTCTCAATTAATAGTATTTTATGGGCAGGTTCCAAAGTACCAGATGTTTGAGCTTTTTTAAAATTTGAAAAAGCATCAATAGTAGCAGTATCTGTACCTATCATCTTAATCTTTAACCTTCCGAAATAATGCGCAACTTCTTCAGATAAGCCAGGAAAGTTATCGAAAAATTCTGGTGGACCACTATATGGAGTCTTTTTACTTTTAATTTTCCATTTTTTATCCCAACCATAATTTAAAAGAACAATTTCGTTTTCAGATATATTACCATGCAATTTCTCCCATTTTTCAATATCTTCAGAGAGAACAAATTCCCCAGGTTTTTTATATGTTAAATCTATGACATTACAAAACCCATGCCATGTATCAATAGAATAATCGTTTAAAATTTTCTTTCCACCTATGTGGAAAGGGGCATCTACATGCGTTCCATGATGCTCCGATAATTGCAATATATGTGAATTATATTTATCCCCAACATCACATGACAAGTTTGAAAAATGGATGTATGGTGAAAAAGAGGGCATACCTTCTTTGAATTCATGAGTTAAATCAATAAACCTATATTTTTCAAAATTTAGATCAATTTGTTCCATAAGATAATATTGGAAAAACATTATCGATTTTAAAATTATTGGAGTTCAAAATAAATATCTCTAGAAGGGATTATAAGCCGCTATACTCCCTTTTTTAACCTATGTTGCCAAAGATCGAGGAAATTGAAAGAAGAAGAAAAAGTCTGGGATTGGGTCAAAAACAACTTGCAAAGATGGTTGATGTAAGCCAGTCCATGATAGCAAAAATAGAAACGGGAAGAATCAATCCATCCTATATAAAAACAAAAGCAATATTCGACCTCCTAGAAAGTCTTGAAAGGAAAAGAGAAATAAAAGCCAAAGACATTCATCATGGCAAAGTGGTAGGCGTTCAGAAGGATGATCTGATTTCAATAGCTACTAACAAAATGCATGAAACAGGGTATTCCCAACTACCGGTATTTGATAACCATCAAGTTGTAGGAAGCATATCTGAAAGAACTGTACTTGATCAAATAATAAAAGGTAAAGATCCATCTCAACTTTCTAAACTTAAGGTAGAAGAAGTAATGGATGAGGCTTTTCCAAGCGTAGATAAAGAGACGCCAATAACAGTATTATCTACACTTCTTCAATATAATCCAGCTGTAATGATAGGGCATAAAGGAAAAATTATCGGTATAATTACAAAAGCCGATTTGCTTAAAGTTGTTAGTTCAAGTTAATTATTTATGACCCTTACTTTTTCTTAAAGCTGAAATTATACTAATTATATCTCTATCTTTGATTGTATAATCTGAAGGTAGTCTCAAACTAGTCCTCGCATCTATAGCATATAGGATGCTCTTAGCAAGCTCAGTATGTATCTCAGACGCTAAATACAAAATGTCAGAGTCATTGGGTATCAATAGAACATCGGGCAATATATTCCCTTTTTTATCAGATAGATTTTTCGAATCTTCAACAGGATAAACAGAATTCATTCCTAGAAGCTTAAAAGCACAAACATTCAGAGCAAATTGGACGCCAGTACTTATCCATTTTGATAAAACTCTTTGTTGAACATAATTCAATGCTCGAATTTGATCTTTTGTTAATCCTTCTTTATTGAGAACTTCAAATTTTTCTTCACCCGGAATATATTTTATATACCCTTTTTCTTCCGCTCTTCGGAGAGCCAATTCTGCTTCACTACAGCTTGGAGTAACAAAGACATCCTTAAACTCTTCAACAAGTTTTTCATAATTATCACTTGCATATGGCAAATCCATTTTATTGGCTATAATTATAGTCGGTTTTGAAAGCTCTCTTATTCTTCTAGCGAATAGTTTAATATCTTCATCATTCCATTTGCCAATGTTTTCATCATCTAATTTAATATCTTCAAGAGCTTCTTTGACATGTTCATATTTGACTTTCAAACCTGCCAAGAGATTGAATAGTGCTTTTTCGAGTGAAATACCCTTTTTAACGTTTTTCTCAATCGTTTTGCTGTTTCTCTTTACTAGATTAGTAAACCACATAATTAGTTCTTCTTCAATATCATAAACATCGAGAATAGGATTTCCCATACCCGGTTTTGTTATTTTTCCTTCCGCATCTACACTTCCAGAAGCATCAACTATGTGAAGTAAAGCATCTGCTTGAGATGCAACACTTAGAAATTGAGTTCCTAGACCTTTCCCACGCCATGAACCTTTAATCAATCCTGGCAGATCTATTATTTCTATCGGGATAAATCTCCAACCGTCCACACAAGCTGAATTCTTAGGATTATCCTCTATATCCAATTCTTTACAAACGCATAATGATTTAACATAAGCAGTTCCTGTATTGGGTCTTTTAGTTGTGAATGGGTACGTAGATATTTTTGCAGACAGTAAAGTGGCTGAATTGAAGAATGTAGTCTTTCCTGCATTAGTTTTTCCGATCAAGCCTATCCTGATCATTTATATTTTTCCTCTTAAACAATAATCAAAAATATACTAGTCTCATTGACACTAATAATCATTAATCTAGAGACTAAATATGTATTATTTAATATTGGCCTATCTATGGAGGGGGTCTCAATAGAAACTAAAGACGAAGCGCTTGAAAACTATAGGAAGGCGGGTAAAATAGCTTCGAAAGTGAGAGAATCAGTACCCAACATTATAAAACCCAATAGAAAAATTCTTGATGCATGTGAAGAGATCGAAAATATGATCTTAAAGTTGGGTGGAAAACTTGCGTTTCCGTGTAATATAGGAATTAATGAAGTAACGGCTCACTATACGCCTTTAATGGAGACTTCTGATATCATACCAGAAAATTCTATAATCAAGATAGATTTGGGAGTGCATATAAAAGGATTCATCGCTGATACGGCCATATCAGTCTCTCTAGATCCTATTCATGATTTGTTAAAAACAACTTCAGAAGAGGCTCTTGAAGTTGCTATTAGAAATATTAAACCTGGTAAAAAAGTCTCAGAAATAGGTAAAATGATAGAGGAGACCATCTCAAAATTTGGATTAAAACCGATAAGAAATCTGACAGGTCATAAAATGGAGCGTTTTTCATTGCACGCGGGAAAAGCTATTCCAAATGTATCTTCAATTAATGGTTCCAAGATCGAAGCCGGGGAGATCTATGCTATTGAGCCTTTTGTAACTTTTAGAGATGCATCAGGATTTGTTACAAATAGTAATGAATCATTCATATACAAATTCATTAAGGTTAAAGGTGCAAAAACTGAACAAGAAACAGCATTCATCAATCACATTAAGAAAGAATTTGCTACATTACCTTTTACCGAAAGATGGTTGGTTAATTCCTATCCCACTGAGGACATAGGAAATATGTTGGATAGAATGATCTCGTCAAAATGTATAATGCCTTATCATGTTCTTATTGAAGAGAGTAATAAACCAGTAGCTCAATCAGAACATACAGTACTTATCAATAAGGATGGGTGTGAAGTGACTACACTTTAGGATTTCTTTTTGGCTTCAACGTAGATTTCGGATATAACTAGATTTGTTCCACATTGTGGGCATTTTTTAGTTTTCTTATGTACATAATCTCCTTTTTTGAACTTTCTGATCTTCTTATATTGACATTTATTACAAAATTCAACAGTTACTGTTCGAGGTTCCATTGTTTGAATCATAATAATCCTCTTTCTTAGTGTTGTTAATGAAGAGATCGCCAAACCTATTCCTATTGCGCCTATTACTAAACCCATATAAAAATTACCAGTTCTTCCTTCTAAGTAAGCAGTGTATGAATCATAAAGTATCCAAAGCGAGTAGGCCAAAACTGCTAGGCTGAAGAGAATTACAATATAGAAATAAGTTCGCCCTTTGTTTAAATCTGAACTCTTCATTGTTATTGCCCTATACCGATTGTATTTCCTATTCCAGCTATGATTATTGTATCGCCCTTTTTTGTATTCTCTTTTATAAGAGCTTTTATTCTCTCAATTGCCTTATCCGTAGCTTCATTTATCTCTTTTTTCATAGGTGAAATCGCATCTTGAATACTTTCTTTTATAATTACCGCATACAATGGTATCTTGTATTTTGAAGCGACTTCCTCAATTTTGAATTTTTCAGTTCCTACTCCGCCTATAGCAGCCCCTATACCTTCGCTTATTTCTCCTGAATTTTCCCCCTCGAATTTCAAAGCTGCATCAATCATAATTATTAGTTTTACTTTGCCTTTTTTCTCCTTTATTATCTGCTTCACAGCATCTCCTGGTTTCCCAACATTTCCACCTGGGCCTTCAGCTTTCAATACCGTAGCTTTTCTTCCATCGATTTTTGTTTCTGAAACCACAACATCCTTCTTTACTTTTCTCTTTTTCTTATTTAGCATAAATTTCGAGGCTACCAAAGCACCTATGCCATCACCAATAGGCTGCCCTTGGGCAAAAGCTTGAGAAGCCCCTTGTAATGCCTCAGCCTCTTGCATTACTAGTGGCAGTATCATTTGTAGCTGTAAGATCAAATAAAAGCTCGAAGTTTTTTTACTCAATAAGTAAAAATGCCTGACAATTCTATAGATTGTATTAAGAGCTAAGGAACTCTCGACAAGATTTTCAAGGTTGTTTATTTGCACTTTATTTGCTGCAGGCGCTATCATTTTGACATCGTTCTTAAACTTATCCTCTCTAACATCCAAGAGGTGATCAAATTTTGCCACAATTCCGGCTGGATCAAGATTAACTGGGGATATAAGAAAATGCTCCAAAAGTGAATTCAGTTTGGGAGTGGGATCTTCTTTTGGTTTACCAATTTCTTTTATGGTCTCTAAAGTTAATTTCTTTACCTCTGTTCTCAGAAAATCTAGTTTTTTAAGAGTACCGCCAACACTCCATAGCATAGTATATAGTTGGATTTTCTGGCCGAAGAAAATAAAAGCAATAAACGTAAGATACATTAAAGTCGAGATCATAGTTCCTGTAGTGCTATCTCCACTACCCAATAATCCTAATTGTAAGGTAAAATCCAGCAAATTTTGCACCTTGTCGGTAAATGGAATTATATCAAATTACAAGTGGTTTGTTATAAATCTTTTATAAATTCTATATTTACTTCAACTATCTAATTTAAAATACATTGATTTCAAGTGGAATTGGCAGCTGTTTAGGGTTCACGTTGGCTTTCGCACAACACTACCGCCTAAATCGCCTGGAAGATTCACTTCCGTGCTTCCGGTGATTTTTGGAATAGTATTTTTTTCACATTCGGAACGGGAACGGGTCCTAGCTCCCAGCTATGGCCGCCAATTCCAAAATAACTCTGAATTACAGACTTTTAAACTTTCTTTAAAAAGCTAAAAGTTATTTTTGTGTAATTTGAAGTTCTTCAAAATGATTAATGTATTTATTCAAGCATCCCTTGCTTTTCAGATATATTCCATATTCTACTAAAGCCGCCATAGCATGAACTGCTTCTTCTGGAGAATTATAAGCTGGTATTCCTAATTTCTCAAATCTCGATCTGATATATTTTGCCATCTCAGTTTCGCCTATATCACAAGCAACTATTGGCTTTTGATGATCCATAGAGATCTTACCTATTACATCCACATAATCCTCCTCGATTGCTGGAAGATGGTGTATGCCTATGATTATTATTCCATTGATATTTTTATCATCCAATAAAACTTTTAGGCTATGCTCAAACATTTCAGAAGTAGCTGAACCGGTTAGATCGATTGGATTTGTATTAGTACTGAAGCTTGGAATCTTCTTCGAGTCTTTAAGCTTTTGAAATTTAGCAAGAGTATCACTTGATAGTTTACCGATATTTATCCCTCTTAACTCAGATTCATCTGCAGCCATCACACCAGGTCCTCCTACATCAGTAAGTATGGCTACATTCCTTCCTTCTGCTGGAGGTTGAAAAACAAAAGCTTTACCGACATTAAAGAACTCGCGCATATTTTGAGTTCTAATTACACCTGTTTGAATGAACGCGGCATCGTATATTTCATCAGAACCGCTTAATGCCCCTGTATGAGAAGAAGCAGCCCTAGCACCAGCTTTTGTTAAACCTGATTTAAGTGCTACTATCGGTTTCTTTTTTGTAAATTCTTTCGCAACTTTTAAAAATTCCCTACCATGCTCTATACTCTCAACGTATAGGAGAACAACACGGGTATTTTCATCCTTATTAATAAAATAAAGCATCTCAGACTCATTAACATCAGATTTATTTCCAAAACTAACAAATTTACTAATACCGATTTCCTGTCCAGTTAGATAGTCGAGCGCAGCAACTCCAAATCCTCCACTTTGACTTATTAATGTCATATACCCAGCCATGGGTCTTGGCGTGGCAACCATCACATCTCCTGTTTTAAGAACTTTGGTTTCAGGCAAAAAAAGAGTGTCCATTCCTTCATATGAATCGAAAACTCCTATACAATTTGGACCTAAAATTCTCATACCGCTTTTTTTTGCAATTTCTTTAATTGCATTTTCGCCCTTATGATTTCCGATCTCACTAAATCCTGCTGATATAATTATTGCAGCATCAACACCTTTATCAGCAGCTTCTTTCAGTACTTGTACCACAACCTTTGCCGGAACAACTATTACTACAGATTCTACATCATCTGGAATATTTTTTACAGAAGGATAACATTTGTAACCCAATATACTATCCTCACTAGGATTAATGGGATAGATCTCTCCTTTGAAGATCCCTCTGCGTTTATTTTGAACAAAATTTGAAAAGATTATATGGCCAGATTTTTCTGATCTCTTCGAGGCTCCAATTATTGCAACAGATTTCGGGCTGAAGAACATCTGCAAATTTTTTATTAGATGTTCTTCATTTTGCATAAATAATTCCACACATTTGTTGTACTTTATTAGCTTCTAACAAGAAATTCGTTATAATAACAGAAAAATCTTTTTAAAAATAATTAAGCGACATCCAATATTCATTATGACTGGAAGCTTTGAAACATTTATTTAATCGCTTCGTACTTTAGAAAAAGAATAGTGGATTGTGAAGGGGGCCGTAGTCTAGCCAGGTATGACGACAACTGATGACATAAAGAGTCGTTAGGGGCTCCAGAAAAATACTATGGGTTTGCGGACCTATTATTGGGATGAAGAATTTCAGGAGCGTGTGAAGAAACCCGTAGACACTTAGTACGTGGCGGAAGTCAAGGGTTCAAGATGATTCTAAAAGAATCATGAAACTCCCTTCGGCCCCACTCTCAATGATAAATTCTGCTCAAAAAACTTAAGAATATCAATAAAGACCGATGCTAAAATTCTTCGAAAAACCATCAGATTAGGAGAATTAAGATAACATGGATTTCAAGATTCCTGTAATATCTATAATCGGAAATAAGGACTCAGGAAAAACGTCAGTAATAGAGGTACTAATCAAGGCTTTTTCCAATAATGGATTTAAAGTGGCTACGGCTAAACATATGAGTCAAAAGAATTTCTTAATTGACAGAAAAAAGACCGATACTTCTAGGCTATATTTAGCAGGATCAAAATTAGTGATGGGAATTTCAAAATCAGAACTATTTCTTCTAAACCGAATTGAAGATAATGAATTCTCTTTGGATTTCCTCTATGAGTATATTAAGGACGCCGATCTCCTTATTTTAGAAGGCTTTTCAAAACATATTTCCAAAGAACCTGCTATAGGAAAGATTGTATGTATCAAGAAAAAGGAGGAAATTGAGAAATTCGAAAAGAAGCTCTTTGGAGAAATATTGGCATATTGTAGTTTAAATCCTATAGATGATAGAAGAGTATATTCAATAAGTGAAGATGGCAGAAGACTATTTGAATTGACAAAGAAATTTGTCCAAGACAATCATTGATCAAAAAAATGCTTTCAATTCGAATTTAAGAACTTTGCAAATATTTTTAGCCTTAAAATAAATTAATTGTAAAGTGGGTTGTGGTATGGTTTATGGAAAATGAAAAAGAGGTAGGCTTAGTTACCCATTTCTTCTCAAAGATCGATGTTGCCGTTATCAAGTTGAAAGATGAACTGAATGTTGGTGATAAAATTTTGTTCAGGGGAGGCACAACAAACTTCGACCAAATTGTGAAATCAATGCAGATAGAACATGAGAGTGTTGAAAAAGCAAAAGCTGGGCAATCTGTTGGTCTAAAGGTTAAAGACAAAGTAAGAGAAAATGATACAGTTTATAAAGAAATTTCTGAGTAATTTGGTCAGGGATTTTGGATTATCATTATAAATCATTTATGATCTTCTAAAATAAATTCAAAACTCTTAAATTCTATTAATAATTTGCTTTAAAACGCACACTATTGCATGCTCTATCAAGAATATATTTTGTTTTTTAATATTATTACCCTATTTACTAAGCTTTGAGATTTGGAAAATGGCAATGAGTAACGATAAATCGATGAGATTAGATCCGTGGGGAACCTCTGATATTAAGGACTATTCTGAATTATTTGAGCTCTTTGGAATTGAGCCAATTGAGAATCTAATAAAGAAGATTTCAGATCCAGGCCACTATTTTAGAAGGAACATAATCTTCGGTCATCGAGAGCTTGGAAAGATCATGAATGCTATTGAAAAAAATGAAGAATATGCTGTCATGTCAGGAATAAAACCCACAGGTGCACTTCATTTAGGTAGCAAGATGACTGCTGAAGAAATAATATATTTCCAAAGTTTGTCAAAGAAATCTAAAGCATTTTATGCTATAGCAGATGTTGAAGCATATTGTGATAACGGTCTACCATTTAGTGAGACTGCAGAGATAGCTGTCAATAATTTAGCAGATATATTGGCATTGGGACTAGAACCTGAAAGAGCATATGTGTATAAACAATCCGAAGAAATCAGGGTTATGAATCTTGCCTTAATATTCTCAAGAAAAGTAACAAAGAATACAATTGAAGCCATATATGGTGAGAGGCCCTTTGGACTTTACCTTTCGGCTTTAGTCCAAGCTGGAGATATTCTTCTACCACAATTAGAGGATTTTGGTGGCCCTAAACCTGTACTTGTTCCTGTAGGGGCGGATCAAGATCCCCATATTCGTCTAACTAGGGATCTAGCTAGAAAGCATCATAATGAATTCAAATTCATTCTTCCCAGTGCGACCTATCATAAACTCATTAGATCTCTGACTGGAGATTATAAGATGTCAAAGAGAGATCCTATGAGCCTATTAACTCTTGACGATCCACCAGACTTGGCTAAAAAGAAAGTTATGAATTGTTATACTGGAGGGAGAGAAACAATCTCAGAGCAGAAGAAGTATGGCGGCGAACCTGAGAAATGCGTCCCCTATGAACTATGTCTCTTCCATTTCTGTAAGGGTGATGAAAAAGTCAAGGAGATGTATCAAGAGTGCGGTCAGGGAGGAAGAACATGTGGAGATTGCAAAGCTGAAATTGCAGAGATAGTGGCCAATTTCCTGAGTGAACATCAACGAAAAAAAAGAAGTTTGATACAAACCGCACAAAGACTTTTAGAAAGAGATTAGTTAACAAAAGTAAGAAATTTAGTAAGATATTCAATTAAAATATCGATATTTCTTATGGATGGGAATACTTTAGTGATAGAATTCAGAGAGAACGAATTCAATATTTTCTCAATGCTGAAGAAGAAGAAAGGCAAATTAGATATTGAGCATTTGAGCAAGACCGCTTCTTTAAGCGAGACAGCAGTAGTAAAAGCATTACTAACCCTGTCCAAATTGGGCTTTGTTAAAATTGAAGACAAGAAAGAGACCTACATACGCTTGAGTGAGGAGGGATCTACTTACGCAAATATTGGTTTACCTGAAAATAGACTGATCAAAACTACCTATGATCTTGGCGGGATATCTGAGATAGATGCAGCAGCCGAAAAAGCTCATATAAAAAAAGATATGATCCCCATAGTTTTGGGGTGGATAAAGAGAAAGAATCTTGCTACAATAGAAAGTGATAGGGGTAAAATAATACTCAAAGTATCGAATGTTCCTGAGGAAGGGAAAGAAGAAAAATTAATTAAAACATTACAAAAGAAAGGTCAAGTTAAAATTATTGAATTGGAAGAAGAATTACTAAAAACAGTTACTCTACTCAAGAAACGTAATCTAGTCGAAGAAATTCAAAAAACAAAACGTGAAGTAATATTAACAGATAAAGGTAATGAGATCCCAGTTAATCAAATCAAGATGGTTGAGGGTGTAACAGCTCTAACAACAGAGTTGATCACCTCTGGAGATTGGAAAAAAGTAAAAATATTGGAGTATGATGTAACTTCCAGCCCTCCAACCCTATATCCTGGTAAAAAGCATTTCTTTTCGGAATTTATAGAAGAAGCTAGGGAACTCTTATTATCCTTAGGATTTGAAGAGTATGATGGACCTTTCATTGAGACAGAGTTTTGGAACTTTGACGTTCTATTTCAAGCACAAGATCATCCAGCAAGAGAGATTCACGATAGCTACATGCTAAAAGAACCGAAATTTGGTACTATTGAGAATGAAGATTTGTTAGAGAAAGTAAAAAAGACTCATGAGAATGGATGGACGACCGGTTCTAGAGGCTGGAAATATGATTATAGTACAGAGATCAGTAGTAGACTCGTTCTGAGAACACAGACAACTGCAGTTTCAATGCGATATTTGAATGAGCATAAGACTCCCCCGATAAAAATGTTCTGTCTTTCAAAAGTGTTTAGACCTGACGTTTTAGATGCTAAGCACTCAATGGAATTCACACAACTAGAAGGAATAATAGGAGACAGAAATATTACCCTTCGCAACCTTCTTGGATTGTTGAAAACATTCGCCAAAGCGTTAAATCTTGGAGAAGTTAAATTTAGACCAGGATACTTCCCATTTACAGAACCCAGTGTAGAATCTTTTGTCAAACATCCAAAATTAGGATGGGTGGAATTCGTTGGTTCTGGCATGTTCAGACCAGAAGTACTTATGCCATTAGGTATAGATTTTCCAGTCATAGCTTGGGGAATAGGTTTTGATAGACTAGCTATGATAAGGCTTGGGATAGATGATATTCGTGAACTCTATACTAAAAAACTCGATTTATTGAGGGAAAAAATATATTAGGTGATTTTTCAAATTGCCAACTGTAACCGTTCAGTTTAAAGACCTTCTCAATCTTGTAGGTAAGAAGATGTCTGTTAAAGAGATTGAGGAAATTTTCTTTTTGACAAAATGCGAGGTCGAAGCGGTCGAGTCTGAAGAGGTCACATTGGAGGTCACAGCAGACAGACCTGATCTACTAAGCACTGAGGGAATTGCTCGCGAGTTAAGAGGGATCTTAGGGCTAGAGAAGGGGCTCAAAGAGTACAAAATTAGTAGAAGTGACTTTAGCATAACCGTCGAACCAAGCATAGAGGGGATTAGGCCCTTCATATCATCTGGAGTAATCAAAGGTATTGAATTAGACAGCGAAAGTGTAAGACAAGTTATGCAATTACAGGAAAAACTTCATCTAACGTGTTGTAGAGCAAGAAGGAAAGTATCAGTTGGTATTCATGATCTCGACAATATTGAGAAAGAGATTATCTATGCTGGAGTTGAGCCTAAGAAAATAAACTTCATTCCTTTAGAAGAAGATAGAGCAATGAATGGCGAGGAAATCCTAGAACACATTCAAAAAGGTAGAGAATATAGCCATATAATTAAAAAGTTCCCAAGATATCCCTTGCTATATGACATCAAGGGAAATGTACTTTCCTTGCCACCCATAATAAACGGTACTGTGACAAAGGTAACTGAGAATACAAAAAATCTGCTGCTTGATGTTACAGGAACGGATCCAGATCTAGTGGAATTTGTAAATAATATAATGGTCACTAATTTAATTGAACGAGGCGGGGAGATTGAGAGTGTCAAGATTGTTGGCAAAGACAGTGAAAGATACGTTCCCACATTGAAGGCAAATAGAATTGAGATAGGAACTGATTTCGTAAATAAGACATTGGGATTGGAACTGAATAAATCTGAGATAATTGAATCACTTGAAAAGATGCGTTATGGCATTGCGAAAGCAAGAGAGGATATGATTGAAGTCCTAGCTCCCTCATATAGAGCTGATTTGCTTCATGAGATAGATATAGTAGAGGATGTCGCTTTAGGTTATGGAATCAACAGACTTGAGCCGGAACTGCCTGAAATCTCCACAATGGGAATAGAAAGAGATCTGACAAGATCTACTCGTAAAGCCTGTAATTTAATGGTTGGATTGGGTTTTCAGGAAGTATTAAATTATTTGATGACAAACGAAGAAAGCCTATTTAACAAGATGGCCATCTCGGCTTCCAAAATAGTTCAAGTTGAGAATCCGCTGACTTTGGAATATTCTGCTATAAGAAACTCGATTTTACCTGGACTGATGAATTTCTTAGGTTATAATAAACACATATCATATCCTCAAAGGATCTTTGAATGCGGAGATGTTGTAATCTTAGACGAAAAGAAGCCAACAAAGACAATGAAAAAGAGAAAGCTGGCCGGAGCAATTTGCGATTATAAGGTGAGTTATGAGAGTGTGCAGAGTGTGCTTTATGCATTCTTAAACAATTTTAGGATTAAGAATTGGTCTCTAAGCAAGACAGAGAATTCGGCATTTATCAAAGGTCGTGTAGCATCTTTGCAAATCAACAAGTCCAAAGATTATGCAGGTATAATAGGGGAGATAAATCCCATAGTGTTGAATAATTTTGAAATTGAGAATCCAGTAGCTGCATTTGAGATTGAGCTTGAAGATCTGATTAAAGCCAAGAAACTATAAGAAAGCGCGCACGCTCAATAGGTGATTAATTAATAATTGAGGCTAGTCATTGAACCTTCTAAGATAATCTATGGAGACGACATGAAGGTCATTAATGATGGATATATAGTAGTTGAAGATTCAAGGATTCAAGAGGTATCTAGAGGAGAACTTCCAAAAGCAGACAAAGTAATAGAAAGAAAAGATTGCGTAGTTATTCCAGGATTTATTAATGCTCACACCCATATTGGAGACTCTGTATTTAAGGAATCAGGTTTAGGAAAAAATCTCAATGAACTCTTCAAACCTCCAGATGGCCTTAAACACAAATTATTAAGAAATACAAGTGATGCAACCATTCGCAATGGGATTGAAAATACTTTATCAGAAATGTTGCAATCTGGAATAGTGGTATTTGCAGATTTTAGGGAAGGAGCTCTTGCTGGAGCAAAGATGTTGCATGGTACGCTGGATAACAAGTTGATAAAAGGCTTTATTTTTGGAAGGTTGGATTTTTCCTTTAGTAACGAATCACTTGAAAAAAATGATACCAGATATACAGATGATATCCTACTTTCCTCTAATAGAATGAAAGATATCGTTGATGGTATTGTTCCTACAAGTCCAAATGATGTTACTGATGAAGCACTACGACAATTATCATCCATAAATAAGAAAAATAATTGGTTAAAAATCACTCATGTTGCTGAAGATCCAAGATCGATTGAAATATCGAAAAGAAGGACTGGTTTAACTGAGGTGGAGAGGGCTATTAACTATTTCAAAGCAGACTCACTTGTCCACGGAATATACCTTAATGAGCAGGACCTAGATATGATAGCTGATGGAAACATTCCAATTACTTGCTGCCCAAAAGCTAACGCTCTTCTTGGTTTAGATTTACCCCGTATACCTGATATGGTTGAGAAAGGAATACTTGTATCATTGGGTACAGACAATGTTATGCTTAATCCTCCAGATATGTTCAAAGAAATGTGCTTTGCTCTTACTATTTATCGCAGCGAAGGTTCACAGAATCCATCGCCTGAGAACATACTCCAGATGGCTACTATTAATGGAGCCAAAACCTTAAAGATTGAAAAAGAATTTGGCTCGATAGAAGAAGGTAAAAGAGCAAATCTAGTTTTCATTAAGACAAATACACATAGATTGAGATTTAGCAAGAACATACTTGCCAGTATAATTCTTCGTATAGAATCAAGTGATGTAGAACTCGTTCTAATCGATGGAAAAACAGCTTTTAAACGGACAGATTTCTAAAAAAACGATCTTATCTATGTTCCAAAAGATTTTTCAATATTGACACAAGAATTTCTTAGAATATTTTACTGTTAAATATGGATCTATCTGAAAAATCTAGAGAGTGTACTTTATGCAAACCACAGATAAGATATGGATGGATGGAAAGTTGGTTGATTGGGATTCAGCCAAGATCCATATATTAACTCATGCGCTCCACTATGGTACAGCGGTTTTTGAAGGAATTAGATGCTATAATACTACTAAAGGTGCTGCGGTATTCAGATTAAAGGATCATATGGTTAGATTCCTCAATAGTGCAAAATTTTACTTGATGAAGATGCCTTATAATTCGAAAGAACTGTGTCAAGCGGTCAAGGATACAATTAGGATAAACAAGATCAAAGAATGCTACATAAGGCCAATTGCATTTTATACTTATGGAGAGATGGGTCTATTTCCTCTTAAGAATCCAGTAAGTGTTGCAGTAGCAGTCTGGCCTTGGGGCACATATCTTGGAGAAGAGGGTTTGAAGAAGGGTATAAGGTGTAAAGTCTCCTCTTGGCTTAGGGTAGATTCTAGAATACTTCCGCCTCAGGCAAAATGCTCAGCGAATTATGCGAACTCTGCACTAGCTAAGATTGAAGCCTTAGATTGCGGATATGATGAAGCCATTCTTCTGAATCTGAATGGGCACGTCTCAGAAGGGCCAGGAGAGAATATATTCATAGTCAAGGACAGCACATTGATAACTCCTCCAACTAGTTCTGGAGCTTTGGTAGGTTTGACAAAGGATTCAGTGGTAGAAATAGCAAAAGATTTTGGATTTGCCTGCGTAGAGAGAGACCTATTAAGAGATGAGTTATTCACCGCTGATGAAGCTTTCTTAACTGGAACAGCAGCCGAAGTTACACCGATTAGAGAGGTCGATGGGAGAATAATAGGAAACGGCTCTCGGGGACCTATAACTGAGAAGTTACAAGCTAAATTCTTCGAGATAGTAAAAGGCGAGGACGACAAGTACGCTAAATGGCTAGATTTAGTCTAGACTTAACTATCTTCCACAATCATTTTTTTATTCGTATATCTCTTTATTGCTTTTCACTTCTTCTATGAAATCTTCAATAGTTCTTTCTAGTCCATACTCGCTTTTCCAGCCCCATTCAGTTTTCGCTCTAGTTTCATCGAATTTATCAGGCCAAGTTCTCAATATCTTATCCTTTATTTCATCTGGTTCAAATTCTATCTTAGCATCAGGTATGAATCTCTTTATAAGCTCAATTATTTCTTCAGCTGTAGGGGACATACCGCCGATCATGTAGGTTAGGGATTTGATCTTGCTTCTATCTGCATCAAATAATTGAATTAGGCATTTGATCGCATCTTTCATATAAATAAAAGCGCATCTTGTATCTTTGTTTACATATAGCTTATACTCTCTCCCAAGGGCCGGTTCTTGGATGATCAATGATGTATAAGATGAGAGTCCACCGCGACCCCTTCCAGGTCCTATAACAGATGGAAATCTAACACCTCTGTAGTCGATCCCAAATCGTGTGCAATAATACTCCCCTAATCTCTCTCCAAATGCTTTTGTCACTCCGTACATAGAAACTGGTCTCTGTGGAGATTCGTGTACAATGATATCACCAAAATCTCGACCGTATGTAGCTAGTGTGCTTAGAAAAATGAATTTCTTAATATTGAAGATCCTTGTGGCTTCCAGAAGGTTAAATGTACCCACCGCATTGACGTTAAAAGCTGCGACATGTTTTTCTTCAGCTGTTTGAGAAAGTAAAGCACCTGTATGGAAAACATACTCAACATCATGACGGCTTATAACATCAACAACTTCAGACCATGAGGATAAATCTCCTTTAATGACTTTGATGTTATCAGATTCTGAAATTTTTTGATATTTTTTCAAAGGAGCGACATCTAATGCGATGACATCTTCTCCTCTTTTTGAAAGGGATTTTGCTAGGTAATATCCTAGAAAACCTGTTCCTCCTGTTATTAGAGTTGTCAACTTTTAAACACTTGAGCTACGATCTATCTAATCCTAATCTAAAAAATCTATTTAGTATAAATCAAAACTTTGCTAATTTTATTCATACTCGAAATATTTAAAATAGATATGTATGCTTCCACTCTACAAAATTATTGCTCACATATTTTACGAATTCGGATGGAGAAGAAAGTATAATTGAACATGCGCATTAACAGCGAAAGAACTTTTGGAGAACTATATTCAGTTATTGCCCTTACATTCGTTTATTTCATTGGCTTCAACATGCTCATACCAATATTGCCGCTTTATATAGTCGAGATTGGAGCGTCCAAATTTGAACTTGGCATTATTATGGCAATCTTGCCCGCATTAACAATTCTAACCAGATTGCCTTTTGGATTTATTTCTGATAGATTGGGTAAATGGTTAACCTTATTGTCTTCCCTCTTTATGCAAATGTTGGCTTACCTATTATTCTCATTTGCTCCATCTACTATCTATCTCTATCCAGCAGCCATACTCCATGCACTTTCCTTTGCATCATTTGGTCCTATCAGTATAGCGATAGCATTGGATTCAGCTCAAGCAAGTAGTCGCGGTTCTGTTATGGGAAAATATTACTTCTCAATTGGTAGTGCGATGATCTTAGGACCGCTTTTAACGAGTTTTCTGGCTTTGAATTTTGAATATAGCCAGATATTATTTGTGGCATCGCTTTTTCCGCTCATATCAATCCTTTCATTTTTAACGATACAATTGAGATCCTCTATACTAATTCAGTCAAGACATTTAACTAGTGAGCTGCAAATAAAGCAATCAGAACTTATTCCATTGAAATCTATTTTCAGAATTCTTCGTCTTAGGAATGTCTTGGTAATTTGCATCGCACAGATATGCTATTTTACAGCTACCGGATCTTTTTATACATTGTTTGCAATACACGCTAAAGAGAATCTTTTGTTAGCCACTTCAGCAATTAGTATTTTATTTGTAATAAGTGGAATACCCAACACTCTTATTAGAATACCGATAGGAAATCTATCTGATAAAATTGGCCGAAAGAAGCCCTTATTATTTGGTTACGCTCTAGCTTTTTTTGCACTTTTTTCAATACCCCATATGACAAGCATATTCTTTATCTCGCTCCTAATGGGAGTCTATGGAGTTGCGTGGGGATCTAGAACTGCACCTACAGCAGCGCTTATGAGCGATAGTGTCAAATCAAAAGACATAAACTTAGCCTCTGCATTGATATGGTTAACCTCGGATATCGGAATGGCTTTGGGCTCATTTTGGGCGGGTTATGCCACCATTATCCTAAAAATACCCACAATCTTAAAGATAACTTCATTATCTGTTATTCCAGGAATCATAATTATACTCTTTATCAAGGAACGATCAAGTATCCGTGCGTAATTCCTAAATGATTTTAAAGAGCCAATTTTAATTTCAGATATGAAAAAATAGTCAGTTTCTTAAGAATTATGCAAGATCATTTTGTATGTGATTTTATGGTTTCCGAAAGAGGCTTGAAATTAATTCCCTTCTTAAAGGAATTCAATCTTGAATTGAATGTCTCAGGTTTGGAGTCTAGGCTCACTATGGAGAGAATAGTGTACTTTTTACAGGAATTTGGTGCTAAGATAGGCTATACTTTTGGTTGGTATGTTTTTGGGCCATACTCTACACAGCTCATAGATGAAGTGCATGTAATGTCAAATGATAAAAAAGTCTTTGAGATGAAGATTCCAGAACTTGGTGCTAAGGATGAAAAAGTAATTAAGAAATGTAAAGAGTTTATAAAGGATCTAATCGGTGAAGATAAAGAACAAGAAGAACGATGGTTGCATTTGGCATGCGTAATTCACTTTTTAAATAAATATTATCATGAGCATTTGAAAGATGTAGAATCATTTGGAAAAATGTTCTCCAAGTTTGAACCAAATAAGTATCAGCTTAATGAGATTGAGAGAGCTTGGAAAATACTGAAGAAGCATAAGCTTTCACCGTCGAATGTTGAAGCGCGCGTGCGCTAGACGCACTAAAAATTTATTTTAAAAGTATATTATCAAACTAGGTTAAGAAAGTGATGCATATGTCTCGAATAGAAGAACTAGGTGAATACAGACTTAGAGAAGCGAGTTTAGATGATCTTGAAACATTAGTCTACCATAGGCGAGTTATGTTTGTGGAAGCTACAGGTGTTGAAGACGAAAAGGCGCTCAATGCCATGGATGAAGCTTATAAAAAACATATTCTTAAAGCAATGCCAGCAGGAAATCTGAAAGCTTGGCTTGTCGAATCGAAAGAAGGTAAGGTGGTTTCTGGAGGGGCTCTTTCAGTTTACGAGGCGCCACCAAGACCGCAAGATGATACTTTGAATTATGTATACATACATAGCGTCTATACAGAGCCCGAACATAGAAGGAAAGGATTGGCAAGAGCTATTCTAAACACGATTGTTCAGTCGTGCAAAGACAACGGTTTTAAGACGCTTACATTACATGCTGTTGAAGCCAGTAGATCACTTTACGAATCCCTAGGCTTTACACCTACAACTGAAATGCGAGTCTTCGTATAGTCTGATTAATCTCCAGCTACTCGATTCATGCTGCCGCTTCTATAACCTTCAAGATCAATAGTAACGTACTCAAATCCAAGCCCTTTCAGTTTTTTAATTATTAAATCAGCAATTCTAGCATCGAAAAGATATTTGATATCTTTTTTTTCAACTTCAATTCTCGCAAAAGAGTTATGATCCCTAACACGTAGATGCTTTGTTGAAATTAGACTGTTGATAAATTCTTCAGCTTTGGCTATTCTTTGTAGTTTTTTCACTGTTATTTCTTGGCCATAAGGAATTCGCGTAGCAAGGCAAGTGTTTGAAGGTTTATTTGCTAATGATAAACCAAATTCATTAGCCATAAGTCGAATATCTTCTTTAGCTATCTTCTCCTCAATAAAAGGAGCGTATACTTTTGCTTCTTTCAATGCTAACAATCCAGGCCTATGGGATCTCATATCATCTATATTTGTACCATCTACTATTGATTTTAATCCATGGTCTTTGGCAACTTGCTTAAACTTGTCAATCAGCTCTTTTTTACAATAATAACATCTATTACTAGGATTAGAAACCAATTTCGGATTTGAGAGTGGATTCACCTTTATAACTAGATGTTTAATTCTGATCTCTTTCGCAATTCTTTTTGCATCCATTATTTCCTCTTCGGGTACAAAGTCCGATTCGACAGTAACTGCTATAGCTAGATCTCCTAGAGCCTTTTTGGCCAGAAATGCTACTACAGAACTATCGACGCCTCCTGATAAAGCCACAACAGCACTTTTTCGTTGTTTAAGACTATTAATTAAACGTTGAATTTTTTCTTCTAATTTTCGATTTATGTTTTCTATCATTGAAAAATTCCTTTGGAAGCCTTTAACTTAGGAAGTGTCAGAACCAAGTCAGAATGTAAACAGGTTAAAGTATTTGATAATTGGTAAGTGGGATTAAGAAAAATAAAAAAGATCTAGGTTATCAATTTCTGAAATTTTCCTGATTTTAGGAGGAGTCATAAATTTTCTTTACGAAATCAACACTTTCCTTTAATGTCTTCATAGGCTCTTGAAGATTAAGAAGTTCAATTGAAATGTATCCATCATAATTTCTTCTTTTCAATGCACCAAAGAAGTCGCCGAAATCCTTTTCAGTTAAAGTACCTACATTCAATGGTGTATGAATATCGTTCTTTCCATCATTATTATCCAAGTGAACATGAAAGAGTTTCTCAGTATTCATAACAGTAGCTGCACGATCCTCTTCTGTCATATTCAGATGCCCTATATCCAATAAAGCTCCAAGATTATCCAGATCAAGTTCTTTTATAATTTTATTCAAAAAAGACGCGGTATCTATCAGACTTCCTGGAGAGTGCTCTATGGAGACTTTTATACCATTTTCTGAAGCATATTCAGCCAATTCAACCAAGAATCTTTTTGTACCTTCCAAGGCCTTGTTTTGATCTTTAAATTCACTTTTTGGCCTAGTGGTACAGACGTATATCAATTCACCGTTCAAATCTGATGTATAATCTATACATCGTTTAATATGTTCTAAGGTCTTGCTACTTATATCTGGATCTTGACTTTCAATAGCTAGCTCTCCGCCACTTAAAGCCAGAGGCGGACCCAATGCTACAAGTGGGGCTTCTATACTAACTTCATTCAAAGCTTTCTTAGTCTCTTGCATACCTTCTGAAGTCATTTCATGAGGGAATCCTAAGACCTCTATGCCATCAAATCCAAGATCTTTTGCTATTTCAATTCTTCGAACTGGAGTTTCATTTCTAAAAGTAATACTATTTAAGCCAAGCTTCACATTAAGCACCTTCGATAATTATTAGAAGCTACTATCCTATTTAAAAAATTATAACCGGTTAATTGGATTTAACCTTCAAAAATTTATTATTGAAGGTACTATTATACGAAAGTCTAATTTTGTGGGGAAATAATTGAGTAGCTACATCAAGGGCAGAAGATTGGAATACCGAGTTAGAGATATGTTCAAAGAAAAGGGTTTCATAGTTATTCGCGCTGCTCGTTCAGCACCGGTGGATTTGGTTTGCTTGAAAAATGGGGATTCATTGCTTATTGAATGTAAGGCAAATAAAGTAGAATTTGGAGAAAAGAATAAAAAAGAATTATTGAAAATGGCAAAGAATGCTGGGGCCAAAGCTATTCTGGCATATCGGGATAAAAGGAAGATATTTTTGATTGATGTATTGAGGAATTCGCATATCTCTTTAGACGATCAATAATTCATTCTGACTAGCGTGCTCTATTTTTGGATTTGAACGATTTTATGATCCTTTCAAGAGATTATTATGAAAGAGATCCTGAGAAAGTTGCGCGTGGGTTATTAGGCAAGAAGCTTGTAAGAAATTTGGGTAAAGATACTCTAGAGGGATTTATCGTAGAGACGGAAGCCTATTACGGAGAGAATGATCCTTCCTCAAGAGCTTTTCATGGTCAGAAAAATTTTAACAAACCTATGTGGGGCATTTCTGGTACAATTTTCATCTATAACGTTCATAAATATTGGATGTTTAACATAGTTGCTCACGAGCCCAAGGAGATAGGTGCAGTTCTAATAAGAAGTTTAGAGCCAATTAAAGGTATAGAGATTATGAAGTCCAACCGAAAAAATTCAGATGTCATGCAATTAGTAAAAGGTCCTGGAAGATTAACTGAAGCTTATGGTATCGATAAAAGTATGAATGGTAAATCTGTTACTTCAAGTAAAAGTGAAATAAGGGTATTCGATAATCAGATGGATTTTGAGGTAAATACTTCGCATAGAATTGGTGTCAAAAAGGATCTTGATAGGGAATTGCGTTTCTTCATTAAAGGAAATAATTTTGTATCAAAATAGATTTTCAAAAGGCCAGAATTACACTCTGAATTTACCTTTATCTTGGACTATTTTACCATCCAAGATAATTTTTCCTTTCTTCATCGACTTTATCATATCCCAATGAATTGCACTTTTATTCTTTCCACCGCATTCCTCATAGGACATTCCAATAGCCAAATGAATAGTACCGTAGATCTTCTCATCAAATAATATATTTTTAGAAAAGTTAGGAATGCCTGCATTTGTCCCGATACCCAACTCACCCAGTCTTTTTGATCCTTTATCAGTATTTATCATGCTTTTTAGAAGGCTCTCATTTTTAGCTGCGGAAAAATCAATGATCTCTCCCTTTTCAAATTTTAGTTTAATCCCAAGAACTTCCCTGCCATGATAAATAGCGGGTAGGTCGAAACTTACTTCCCCGTCTACTGAGTCTTCTACAGGGGCGGTAAACACTTCACCACCAGGCATGTTATGAGTTCCATCACTTATTGCAAATTTTCTACCTTTTACAGACATTGTTAAATCGGTGCCCTCAGCCACCAGCCTTATCTCTTTTCCAGATTCAAACGCTTTTTTTAACTTGTTCAATCTCTGCTTCTCTTTCTCCCAATCTCTGAGTATGGCAGAATATACAAAATTCTCGTAATCAACAAGAGCCATGTCAGCTTCCTGAGCAAATGCGCTGGTAGGATAGACTGTGAGGCACCATCTTTTTTTCAATCTCTCCTTACGGATCTTTTCAATCGCTTTGGACCTTACACCCAATAATTGAGGATCAGTATTTGATAGAAATCTTGTATTACTACTGGATAGTATCGAAATAAAAACATCAGATTCCTTTACTAAAGAATACACATTTGTTGGGAAATTTTTCAAAAATTTCTTTGGAGTCAATTCATAGTAACCTCTAACAGCTTCCGATGGAGTAATGATGATTAAGGGATTGCCCCCTATCTGCGCCACTTTTTTATAAATTTCCGTAGCTAGATCGATTCCTTCGTCACTCAATTGGATTATTACATTGTCTCCTCTCTTAACTTTCGTTGAATAATTTACTAGTACATCAGCATGTTTGGCTACTCTTAAATCCAAAATTGTATCTCCCAAAGAACGTATCCTATATACTACTATGAAAATGAAATATACTGAAATGTTTTAAATCCTTTTCAATCTTTATCTTCGTTTGAGGAGAATGATCCCTTGAAGAGAAAAGAAAAGCCAATTGAAGCTTTCACTTTTTCACTCATCTCTGCTCTGTTAATTCTATTCAATAGTTGTATGCTTGCGATAAATCCATCTTTAATAGGAATTCAAAAAGAAATAACGGAACCATTGGTTGTATTGGCTGTAGTTGCATTCATATTTGGAATTATGGTTCTAATAGGTGCGATCTTAATTTACAAGGACACAAAAGTCAGATCAGGACCCATTATTGTATTGATCTTTTCTTTGATGAGTTTGATTATAGGCGGGGCAATAGCTCATATACATTTCATAGTTGCATTCCTATTCGGAATCATGGGAGCAATATATGGGCTCAACTGGAAGCCCAAGAAATCAACTCGAAAGCGTAGTCGCTAATTAGATTTTTCGCTTGAATACCGCTCCCCGATCAGCAGATTCGACAAGTTTGGAATATCTATATAGATAGCCTCTTTCAACTTTAGGCTTGATAGGTTTCCATTTCTTCAATCTCGACTCAATTTCATTTTCGGATAATTCAAGATCTAATTTTCTAGCTTTGATGTCTATGCTTATTATATCGCCATTCTCTACAATAGCCATAGGACCTCCTTCCATAGCTTCCGGTGAAACGTGACCTATACATGGACCTCTTGTTGCACCTGAAAATCTTCCATCAGTTGCAAGAGCTATTGATGAACCCAAACCTAAGGCAACAGCCATTGAAGTGGCCGTTAGCATCTCACGCATACCTGGTCCTCCTTTGGGTCCTTCATAACGAATTATAATAAAGTCTCCCTTCTTGATCTTTCCTTCCTTTAGCTCTTCAACTACTTCCTTTTCGCTGTCAAAGACTTTGGCCGGACCTTTAAATTTCCACATTTCAGGCAAAACTGCAGATGCCTTTACAACAGCCCCCCTGGGAGCTAAAGAACCCCAAAGTATTGCAAGACCACCTTCAGGGTGCAGAGGGTTGTTTGCAGGTCTTATCACTTCTTCATTGTATACTTTTGCATCCGCTATTATATCACCAATTGTTTGACCCGAAACCGTGGGGCAGTCTTTGTGTAAGATACCTTTTAGACTCTTCATTAAACCTGGAATTCCACCTGCATTATGCAGATCAACAATCTTATAATCTCCAGCAGGTGACATATGGCATAGGTGCGGAGTTTTTCTGCCAATCTTATCAAAGAGGTCGAGATCTAATTCAATGTCTAACTCGTGAGCTGTAGCTTTAAGATGGAGAATTGTATTCGTAGAACCTCCCAAAGCCATATCAACAGCTATTGCATTTTCAAATGCTTTCTTGGTCATTATCTTGCTTGGAGAAATTCCTTTTTTCAATAATCCAACAACATTTCTACCAATTTCCGTTGCTAACCTAAGTTTAGCTGAATCCGTAGCTGGAGTTGTCCCCATGAAAGGAATTGTTAATCCTAATGGTTCCATCAAGCATTGAGTTGTTGTAGCGGTGTATAAACCTCCACATGCACCCGGACAAGGTAGGCAAACATCCTCAATATACTTCGCTTCCTTTTCAGTAACTTTCTTTGCACGATAAAGGCCTGGGACTTCGAATAGATCCCCAATAGCGATGCTTTTACCTTTAAAATGTCCCCAGGTCGGATATGCTGGATACATAGTTCCTCCTGGGCAGAGTATTGTCGGTATATCCAATCTCGCTGTTGCCATCATCATTCCTGGATTTATCTTATCGCAATTGCTGATACATACCATGGCATCAAACATATGACTTTCTATCATCACTTCAACAGAGTCTGCTATCAACTCCCTGCTTGGAAGTGACATTCTCATTCCTTCATGATCCTGTGCTATTCCATCACAGACAGCTATTGTATTAAACTCTAGAGCTACTCCTCCAGATTCCCATATTCCTCTTTTCACAGCATATGCTATCTTATCTAAATGAACATGGCCGGCTACCACTTCATTCCACGAATTTACAACAGCTATTATCGGTTTTTTCAAATCGCTCTCTGTTAATCCGCAACATTTGAATAATCCTCTATGGATGCATCTATCGATCCCTTCAGTAACCTCTTTACTTCTTGGACGTGGTAATTCTGACAATTTTCTATACTCCGAATTTTCTAAAATAAATCGCCTTATTATCTCATACGTAAATCAAAATCTAACATATAACCTTCAAAAAATCTTTTCGGTATCGAATAAGATCAATGAAGCATACATTTGCTTAATTATATGATCATAATATTTTATCTAAACAATATTTAAGAATCAAATTATCTTTTCTAAACCATCCTATAATGGCAAGGTGTCAATAAATTGAGGTCAAGGGCTCATATTTACGTCAGTGGAAATGTTCAAGGCGTCTTTTATAGATATGAGACAAAGAAACATGCGGAATTGCATGGCGTTAATGGATGGGCCAGAAATCTTCCAGATGGAAGAGTGGAATGTTTATTTGAGGGAGAAAGAGAAGACATTGAAAAGACTATTGAATTTTGCAGACAAGGGCCTCCTGGTGCGCATGTTGATGATATTGATATTCAATGGGAAGAGTGGAAGGGAGAATTTGATGATTTTCAAATAAAATATTGAGGACAAAGAGTAATGACCGAAACCTAAAAATATCCCCCATTCTCTAAGTGATTTCCGTTGCTCCGGTGGTGTAGCCCGGTCAAGCATAGCGGCCTTTTCTAATCGATTTGAAGAGATTAGAGGCCAATCGAGCCGCTGATCGCGGGTTCAAATCCCGCCCGGAGCACCAATATTGACAAATGAAAATTCGATCAAATTTAACAATAAATATAATGTAATAATGATAGAATCTAAACAGAGCGGGGATCGCCAAGCCAGGTCAAAGATGGTAAAACATTGAATGCGCAGGGCTTAGGTAGCCCAAGAAAGGCTTGAGATACCCTGTCCCGCAGGGGTTCGTGGGTTCAAATCCCACTCCCCGCACCATTTTACTTGTTAATATTAATTCTTAATTATGACATACTGACTATACCTATTGTTTGTAATTTAAAGGAGAGTATTCTTTGAAAAGCGGTATTCTTGCGGGCGCTATTGCTGGAATCGTCGCAGGTATAGTAAATTTTGCTCTTGGGCCAATGTTAGCTCAAATCGAAATTATCGAACCTCTTGGAGGTACTTGGGAAATATGGGATCCTTCTTTTTATGTAACATTTGCTCTAGCTTTTATCTCACTTGCTTTAATATGGGGAACTATATTCGGATTAATATACTCAATGTATTATGACTCTACACCAGGCAAGGGAGTTCTAAAAGGACTTTTCTTCGGCTTAATGATCTGGTTTATTAAAGATGTCGCAGCAGGTTCATACGTGGCTCTCATATTCGTGGCAATTAATATATCAACTACCTTAATATTAGTTGGATTTTTTATGTGGGTAGTATATGGGCTTGTGCTTGGTTATCTCTACAAACCTTCAAAGTGATTATAGAAATGAATTATCTTCTCAAGAAGAGACTTTCCCAGTTCCATTACATTTTGGGCATTTAATACTATGGTCATCATACTTAGTTTCCAAAGAAGAGTCAGTTCCACTACAATGCAAACATTCTCTTCCAGTTCCTCTACAAGCCGAGCACTCATAATATACCGATTCAGTTAAGGGTGGTTCAGAACATATTCCAGTTCCATTGCATTTTGTACAGCGTATCATAAGAGGGCACCTTAGATAATGGAATTCAATACATGTCGTAGCGTGCGTACTAAATTCTAACGGACGCGCGCTGGCTGTGTAGCATCACCAAGCTGTTTCATAACACTAATGCGGTCCCAATAAGCCCAGAGTTCTACCACTTTACCTCTAACCATGCGGAGAATGGTTGCGCCTTGAAATTTGACGTTCTTATTTGTAGCAGGGATTTCCATGAATTCGCCTTTCTGAGTGCCAGTTGCCGTCCAGTGGGAAACGACCCTGTCTCTTTCAGCGATCAAATCCTCAATTGTGAAATGAATGTCCGGGAAGACGGTGAGTAACTCTTCTGCGTATTGTCTAAATTGTTTAGGACCTCTCAAATCCTTGTCGAAAGTATGAAAGATACAGTTTGTATCGATGAACTCATCCACAACTTCTAGGTTACAACTATTCCAAACCTCTTCGACTATGCGACGGTATAGTGTTTTATTAGCTTCCAATGACAAAATATCGCCTCCTTTTCTACTTTAAATTTAGAACTCTTGGATACTTTTGAATAAGTGATAAATTGACTTGCATATTTATTCTTGGAAGACTAAATTAACTTAATGGCATTTTGGGAAAGCGCACACTATAAGTACAATATCTGGATTGATCTTAGAAACCTAATTTTTCACCAATTATAACAACAGTAGTATCTGTTTTCATAGGTTTTTTTTCTATAATGCTGATTACATGGCAATGTCGATCCGGAGGCTTACACTCCTCCAAGTTACATTTTCCAGTTTGCGTGCATGGTGTTTTTCCCTCAAATCGCATTACATTCATGGGAGCTGCTACATTTCTTATTCGATCGATTCCTTCATCAACATCTTTAACGATCTTATTAGTCCCAACAACCACAATGACTTTTTTTGGGCCGAACACCATCGCGGCAACTCTATTGCCAAGTCCATCTATATTGATAAGTTTTCCATCTTCAGTTACTGCATTACTGCTAGTCAAGAATACATCAGCACCAAAATGTCGCATTCTGATTGCAAAATCTTCTTCAGACGAGTACTTTTTTTCCCATATATCATCTAATTGTTCTCCTCGTTCATTCAAAGCATCAACTAGCCCTATCTCTCGTACGGACATAGATCCCCCAACACCAATCCTTTTACCCTTAGGGATCAGTTCCAGAATTTCTTTAAGAGCTTCTTCCTTTGTTGGAGCATAAATGGAGTTAAATCCATTTTTATTGAGAGCTTCCAGAGTTCTCTCCACCTTATTCTTATTAAACCAATTTATGCTGGTCTTAAGTTGAGTTAACCATATTTTCTCATTCTGCATATTAAGATCACTTACTTTTAATTTAACTTCAATTGAATTTTTTTAGAGTTATTGTAGAAAGAATAATCTTTGCTTATAAATATACAAGTCCCTTACCCCATTTATTGATGTGCACATTTGAAGCTAATTTTTAATTATAGTATACTAACTATACCTATAAGTGAAAAAACTGTTTAGGGAGAAAAAATTATGTCTAGAAATCGCAATTTGGTAGCAGCGTTTGGAGTACTATTTATTGCATGGGGTTTATTAGGTGCTCTAATGGGATTTGTTGCACAGCATATTCCAGCCAACCTTCACTTTCCATTATTGGTATTGTTGGTCTTAATACTCATCTTCATACCACTGATAAGAGGTGCTCAACGTTGGACAGCCCTAGGAGCAGGGATCGTGGGTACTATTGTAGCAATATTTGAATTATATGAACTGACTATTCTGCCTTCTTCCGCAGTGTTTGGACCCGCAGTAGCGTTAGTCTTCTCGGCTCTATTTGCCTTCTTCGCCTTCCGAGCTTACTTTGAGTAGTCTCCAACACCTGATATAGATATTATTAACCAGACTTAAAATCTGATAAATAATTAGCGTAGCGAATGCTATCCAAATTCTGTTAATAATGTGGAAAAAAGCACCAATTTAGACTTGTATTAGTGCGTGCTCTATGCTTAGGCAATCGAGGTTTAGAACTCCCTTGTCCTTGAATGCCTTCATCCAAGCCAATCATTAACTGTTTTTGTGGTGCGGAACGGTATTTTGCACTGGAAACGCATATAAATAAAATGAAGATAAAAAAAATGCACAAAGACTAATGCTCTTGACCGTACTCAACCCAGTGAGATTCGCCGTCGACAAAATCCTCTTTCTTCCAGATAGTTGCGTCCATCTTCGCCCGTTCAACTGCTTCAACTAAGGCTGGAAATACATGCTTCCTCGATACTCCAGCAACCATAACTACAAAGATGAGATCTCCTATATCCAATTCCCCAACCACATGATGTATAGCAACATCTATGATACCTGGTCGCTTACTGACATCTACAGCTATCTCTTGAAAGATCTCTTCAGCTTTTTCTTTGTAAGCCTCCAGCTCTAAGCCTTCAACCTCTTTATCCTTCACAAATTTTTTCACATATCCAAAGAAAGAAGCTATAGCCCCAACCTCATCGGATCTTTCGTTAGTTTTAAGAAAATCCAGTATCGGCTGTATTGTCAGTTCTCCTTTTGGATGAATTCCTACTCTCTTCAAGTATTAGACACCAAAGTCTACTGTCAGTTAACAATGAGAATAATTTAACTATACTGTTCAAATTAATAAGCATGAGTTGTAAATTACCAGGGGCCTTTATTGAAAGAATTAAGCGAAAGATACAAGCTCTCCTTAGGAGTGCTTTCTTGTTTAGAAAGGGTTTACAGAGAAGAGTTAGAACCAGTCCTAGAGGCTTTGAAGAAACCAGGGGAAAAACATTTTTTCAGAATCAACACTCTGAAGGCAACAAAAGCAGAGGTTTTGAATAGATTTAAGGACATGGATCTTATTGCTGGGGAGGATGAAGTAATCAGCGAAGCTTTATATCTTCCAGTTGAAGGTCCATTTGAAATTTCCTTTCCTGATAAGAAAATCATGGTCGATAAGCCTACGGCAGAATCTGCAATGATGGGGATCAATGTTTATGCTCCAGGTGTTAGAAAATGTTCTGGAATTCGTCTTAATGATAAATTAGCAATTATCGACCCATACATGCAATCAGTAGCATCTGGAATTGCACGTATGAGTGAGAGGGAAATTCTAGGACCTAGAAAAGGATTAGCTGTTGAAGTAACTTCAGCGATTTACAAAGTTCCCAACCTCAGAGAAACATCAGAGTATAAGGAGGGCTTAATATACCTGCAATCAAAACCATCAATATTGACAAGCAAGGTCCTTGATCCTAATCCCAATGAGCTAATTGTAGATTTAACTTGTTCTCCAGGTGGAAAGCTTTCTCATATAAGTCAATTGATGAGGAATGAAGGAAAAATTATAGCTGTGGATAGAAATAGGAAGAAAATCTCTACTACACGTGAAACTTTACAGCGACTGGGATGCAAGAATGTTGAGTTATTAGTTCAAGATGGTCGATATTTTCACATTGATCTACCCAATATTAAAGCAGATAAATGCATAGTGGATCCCCCATGTAGTGCATTGGGAATTACACCTAAGCTCTATGATTTCACCTCTGAAAAAGAGATCAACTCATTAGCCGATTATCAAAAACAGTTCCTAAAGGCAGCAACAAGAATTGTCAAAAAAGGTGGTAAAATAATCTATAGCGTATGTACAATAACTATTGAAGAGTGCGAGAGAGTAGCTGAATTCGCAGTTAACGAATGCGAACTGGAATTAGAGGAGCAAATCTCTTATCTTAGTTCAAGAGGTTTAGCTAGTGAAGATTTTCAAGAAGCGGATCTTTTACAAAGATTCCATCCTCATAAAGATGGAATGGGTTATTTTATAGCTCAATTCAAGAGAACCTAGTATTTATTCTACCAGATGATAAGTTTCTTATATATTGTTATTGAGAAATATCGTACTGATTTTAAAGGAGAGATTAATCTAATCTGAATAATTAATTCACGCTAATTAATTAGTAGGAGTTATTTCTATGAGAGATTTTCACATAGCTTCGGACGATGAAATAAAGAAAGGCGATACAACTGACGTCTATTTTGTTAGGACAAAGGAGATTTTAGAAAGGAAGGATTTAGATAAAGTAAAGGTTACAGTTGAAGTTACAGCCTCCGGTCTTCCTAATGATTGGGCTTGGGGCGTCTTGTGTGGCATTGAAGAGATTGCTACTTTATTCAAAGATGTCCCTGTAGATGTTTACTCTATGTCAGAAGGTTCCATCTTTTATCCGCAAGATTGTAGGAACTTTCGTGAACCTGTAATTACAATTGAAGGAAAATATAGTGATTTCTGCACTCTAGAAACACCGCTATTAGGTTTAATCTGCCAATCATCTGGTGTTGCAACGAAATCTGCTAGAGTCAAAAGAGTAGCAGCTGATGCTTTGGTGATCTCTTTTGGTATCCGCAGAATACATCCTGCTTTATCTCCAATGATCGACCGAGCATCGTTTATTGGCGGTCTAGATGGAGTATCAAGTCTTTCTGGAGCAAAAGTCATAGGAAAAGAACCCACGGGGACTATGCCACATGCGTTGATCATTATGTTTGAGGATCAGGTTAAAGCTTGGAAAGCCTTCGATGAAACAATACCAGAAAAGGTCCCGAGAATAGCGCTTATTGATACCTACTATGATGAAAAAACAGAAGCGATATTAGCTGCAGAAGCCCTCAAGAAGAAACTTCATGGAGTCAGGTTAGACACTCCATCATCAAGGAGAGGGAACTTTGAGGATATCATCCGGGAAGTTAGATGGGAGCTGGATATAAGAGGTTTTAAAGATGTGAAAATCTTTGTCTCTGGTGGATTGGATGAGGATAACATTCAACCATTAATTGATGCTGGAGCTTATGGATTTGGAGTAGGGACATCAATCAGCAATTCACCAACTATAGATTTCGCGATGGACATAGTAGAAGTTGAGGGCAGATTATCAGCAAAAAGAGGTAAACTGGGAGGAAAGAAACAGGTTTGGAGGTGCCCTAGTTGCCTTATAGACATCGTTCAGCCAGAAAAGGAGAATTCGCCAAGGTGTCCTAGTTGCAAAAAAAGCACAGTATCGATGCTTAAACCTTTGATAAAGAATGGAAAAATAGTAGAAGAAACACAAAAGGTTGAAAAAATAAGAGAGTATGTTTTGAAACAGATTTCAAAGTTGAATGCATAGAAGAATTCCATTAACTGTTAATCGCTTTTATGTTTGTCCAACTTTTTTCTGACCTTTTTCTTAAGTTTGGTACCGCAAACTTCACAAGTCAATAGTCTATATTCTTGTTGATATTCTTTAAAACATGCTGGACAATATAACATCCAATTAAATTCATATGCTATACCCATTGTTGCCAAAGAAGAATAGTTAAGCTTTAAATGTTCTGCAACGTTTTGAATGGCATAATCATCGGTTACTATTGTTGGATTTTTTTCTTTAGATTCTAACTCTAGAGCTAATGCAATTACTTGTAGATCAGCTTTTGACAGTGCTTTGGCTTCTCCTAGCTCCTTAGAAGTCTTGACTATTCTCTCTAAATAATCTGACGAGGGAGCTATAACAGTTAAATGGCCAGCCTCTTGGGAAGTATTGAATCTTAGAAAAGCCATACTTCCTTGGGGGAGCTCTTCAGCAATTGCTGGAACTGAATAAACTCTGCCTTCAATAGAAGATGGATTAATACCTGTTATAAATGCACATGCATCTAATACATAATTTGTCATTTTTATAAAGAACTACTCACTTGCTCAAATTCGAAGCGCATGCGCTTTTAATCCCTTTGGCTAGGTTTCAATAATCGTGCTTGAGTGCGGTTTGCATAAGCTTTCCCAAGCCTAATGAACTTTGCTTTAGAATCTGATTTCTTTATTGAAAATTCTTGTTCTGGTTTTAATTTTCTTCTAAAATTCCCGTCTACTGTTACCAAAGCTTCAAGTTTAGGATTTGTAACTTTTACTCCGATTTCACTATCGTTTGGAATTACTATTGGATGGATAGGTTCCAGGGGGCATAAAAACACTAGAACAAATGCGTTTAACGAAGTATGTACTACCGGTCCCCCAGCAGATAATGCGTGAGCAGTGGAGCCAGTGGAAGTAGCTATTATCAATGCATCGGCTCTTGAAGTTAAGAAAGCCTCCTTATTCAAGCTTATTTCGAAATCTAGCATCTTCCAATGAGTAATAGAAGCAATAAGAGCTTCATTGAGGCCATCTACCATTTTTTTTCCTTTGTGAATTACAGCAAGCTTATCCAGCTCTTCTATCTTGTAATCACCACTAAGACATCTTTGTACCGCCTTTTCGAGTTTATTCGGTTCAACTTCGGTTAAGTAACCCCGGCGCCCCATATTAACCGCTAGAATTGGTGTCTCTGGTTTTGGCATAAACATGCATGTTTTGAGAACTGTCCCATCTCCTCCCACGGTGATAATAAGATCAGTATCCATCTTGGATATCAAGCTTGAATTTCCTAAATCATGTGCTCTTGCAAAGCCTTCTTCAGGTATTACTTTTATCCCTTCTTTGCGAAGAGTCTTGTATAATCTAATTGAAAGGTCAAGTGCATCTTGATTATCTAATCGAGAGATTATGCCTACGTTATTGAACAATATTATCGCACCATTAATTGACAGCCAGTATTATTTATTTAATAACCTCAGTAAAAGCCTTTTAGGGAGATATAATACATTTTATCATCTATTCCTCTTGGAGGGAGGGTAATGAGTAAACCAGCAGAAGTTGGAAGTTTAAAAGTCGGTCAATATATCATGATAGATGACGAACCTTGCAAGATAGTGGAAAAAGAGAAAAGCAAACCTGGAAAGTAGTAGAACGCTCTACTACCCAGTTAGCATGGATCCGCAAAAGCAAGAATCGTTGCGATAGGGCTTTTCTCTGAACATAAGAAGACTCTCTTAAATCCTGTAACCGCTAGAATAGAGATTCCAATCATAGAGAAGAGAAGTGGTCAAGTAGTGTCAGTAGTAGGGGAGACCGTTCAACTAATGGATTTGGAAAGTTACGAGACATTTGAAACAGAAATGCCAAAAGAGGGTGAGCTAAAAGGGAAGCTAGCACCAGGTACGGAAATCGAATATTGGAAAGTATTTGATAGAATTAAATTGGCTAGAGTAAAGTAGTTAAATTTCAAAATTTACTTTTCCAATTTCTCTCAATTTTTTAGGTAAAAATTATGCGCAATGTAAATCAGATAGATATCAACCCCAATATGAATGTAGAAGACCTCGTAGATGAGATGGAAAAAACAGGTGTCCTTGGTCCAGGTAGTTTTTCTAAAGCTACTAAAATTGTTTCTGAGATCTTTCGAGATAAGAAATACACGGTCTTACTTACTTTAGCCGGGCCTTTAGTTCCAGCAGGCCTTAGGTCCATTATAAGATACTTAATAGAAGAAAATTACATTCAGTGCTTGGTTACTACAGGAGCCAATGTCACCCATGATTTGGTAGAGTCCTTTGGATATAGGCATAAAATAGGCGATTCAAGTATAAACGATATGCATCTAAAGGATAGAGGGCTAGGTAGAATTTACGACATTTGTATAGAACAAAAAGCATTCGAGAAGTTGGAAAAAGAGATTCATAAGATTTTAGAAGATATCCCTATGAACAAAAGAAGAGGGATATCTTCGTATGAACTTCTTTGGGAAATTGGAGACAGACTTAAGAAAAATGACTCCATCTTAAAGGCCGCTAGAAAACAGAATGTTCCGATCATATGTCCCTGTCTACAGGATTCAATACTTGGATTGAACTTGTGGACATTCAGTCAATTAAAAACACTTGGCTTGAATTCTCTTTTAGACTTGGACAAACTTACAGAAATTATGTTTTCAGCAAAAAAATTAGGGGCAATAATTCTCGGCGGTGGTGTACCAAAACACCATACATTAATTGCAAGCACACTGAGAGGGGGTTTTGATGCAGCAATTCAAATAACCCTAGATCGACCTGAAGGGGGTGGTTTAAGTGGAGCTCCTCTCGAAGAGGCTATAAGCTGGAAGAAAGTTAAATCGGATAAAAAAATAGTAACGGTTATAGGAGACGTGACTATGCTATTTCCTTTAATTATTTTATCATCAATACGAAAAATTGCTTAACATTGAAGAGTAGAAGTAATTTGAGCACTGTTGAAGGTCTTAGAAAGTCCTTAAGTGATTCTGTACGAAAAGTCTTAAGATTGCCTATTGTGGATGAGAAAGCTATCAAAGAATTAATTAAGGATCTTCAAAGAGCTCTATTACAAGCTGACGTTAATGCAGATTTTGTACTTGATTTATCCAGTAAAGTAGAGGAAAGAAGTCTAAAAGAGAAATTGCCCGTCGGCATTTCACGCAGAGAACATGTCATCAAAGTTCTTTATGAAGAACTGACAAAATTTCTAGGAGATAAACCTGTAAACGTAGAAATAACGCATGATAAAGCTCATACCATAATGCTTGTAGGAATACAAGGAAGTGGAAAAACCACAAGCAGCGTTAAATTGGCAAGATTTCATCAGAAAAGGAACCTAAAGCCCACGATTATATGTGCAGATACATTTAGACCCGGGGCATTTGACCAAGTTAAACAATTGGCCGATAAAGTTGAGATAAAAGTATATGGGGATAAGAAAGAGAAGGATACAAAAAAGTTAATCTCGAATGTGTTTAAAATTCTCAAAAAGGAAAATTTTGATCTTATTATTGTAGATACGGCAGGCAGGCATAAAGATGAAAAAGAGCTTATGAAAGAAATGAAGATGATGTCTGATTTCATAAAGCCTGATGAAGTTACTCTTGTGGTAGATGGGACCATTGGTCAACAAGCTATGAGTCAAGCAAAAGCATTCAATGAATTGACTGATGTTGGTTCAATTGTCGTAACAAAACTCGATGGTTCTGCAAAGGGAGGTGGAGCCCTATCAGCAGCAGTCGCTACAGGTGCTAAAATTAAATTCATCGGCACTGGAGAAAAAATAGATGATTTTGAACAATTTATACCTGCCAATTTTGTAGGTCAATTACTTGGCATGGGAGATTTAGAAGGTCTGCTTCAGAGGGTAAAAGAAGCAGAGAGTGAAATTTCAAGAGATAAAGCAAAAAGCATTCTCAGAGGTAAGTTCACGTTAAAGGATCTATACGATCAAATGGAAAGTATGCGTCGTATGGGACCGCTTAAGAAGATATGGTCTATGATGCCTGGTGGGTATGGCGTTTCTGATGACATGATAGATATTGCGGAAGAAAAACTCGATTCTTGGAAATACATTCTACAATCAATGAGAAAGGATGAAATGGAAGAACCTAAAATTTTGAATTCATCCAGGATTAGAAGAGTAGCAAGAGGATCAGGTAAAAGCGAAAAAGAAGTAAAAGAATTAATAAATCAATATAATGCTGTAAAAAAGATGATGAAAAGTTTTAAAAGAAGGGGTGCAACCAATTTTAAGAAGATGCGTATGCCATTCTAAGGATTAAATCTATTGGAACGCACTACCTTTTTTGCTTATGAAACTGAAGTGATAAAATTGAGAAAATCTAAAGGCTTACGCCAAGGTACGAGAAGGCTCCTATCTAAAAAACCCAGAGAAAGAGGGAAAATAAACCTGAGCAGAATTCTACATAATTATAAACCTGGCGACAGAGTTTGTGTAAAGATAGACCCAAGCATCCACAAGGGAATGCCTCATAAAAGATATCATGGAAAGATCGGCATTATAAAAGATAGAAAAGGAAGAAGCTATGTTCTTGAAGTAGGGATTGGCAGTGGAGTAAAAGAGATTATAGCCAGACCTGAGCACTTCAAACCACATAAAGGATGATAATAAAATGCCAAAGAAGGTTCTCAAAGAAGAACAACTCACAACACCCGAGACCAAGGAAATTCTTGATAAGATTGACGAGGAGAGTTTAGGTGAATTCCAAAGAAGGGTTCTCGATTTTTCTAAAAAATTTTCTAAAATGAGTGGGAAAAACTCTAAAAAATTAATGAAGAAATTAATCAAAGATTTAGAACTATCTGAAATTGAGGCTATTCAAATAATTAATGCTATGCCTGAATCACCAGAGGAAGTTCGTTCAATATTAGCAGTTAAAGGGAGAACTTTTCAAACAGGCTTTTTTGAAGAGATTTTGAAATTATTAGCTAAATTTAGGAAATAAAATGTTCCAAATTATAAAATAAAAAAGTGCGAAAAGTTAAAAGAATCTTCTGTAGATTAAATTATTAAAAAACGTACTCTAATGTTATACTCTCATTTTAAATTCGATAAAGAATTTTGAAAAAATAAGAATTTACCTATAGTGGAAGCTGATTCTCTTGTTAACTGGCTTTTCGCCTTTTCAAATCAACAAGTCTAAACGCTCAATGAACCAATTGCATCTCTGATCGAGAACATTAATTTTGGTGGACCAATATTGATTGATTCAGTTAATAGAAGAAATTATCAAAATTCATTCAACTCACTCGACAAGGAAAGATATAGACGTTTTTTTGAGGAGTTCGCCTACGTTCTTGATTACCTTCCCCACGGAAGGCAAAGTGCGCGCTTTGTAACTGGACCAATAGTTCAGGTAGTAGGAGAAGCATATTTTACATTACTTGAAGTTGAAATAAAAACAGGAACTACAGTATCAACTAACGAAAGAACATACATAGGAAAAGGCAAAAGAGAAAAGGTTAATCGGATTGTGGGAAGAATAAATTTTGAGGACTTGACTGAGTCAGCAAAGGTTGAACTATCTTCTGTTTTAGAGGAATTAATAGCCAATAGAGAGAAAGTTTTTATCGATTTTTTCAATAACGCTCAAGCAGTCACGCCCAGAATGCATTCTTTAGAACTGCTACCTGGGGTTGGAAAGAAGTTAATGTGGCAGATTTTGGATGAAAGAGAAAAAAGGTTATTCGATAGTTTTAGCGACTTGCAAGAAAGAACAGGTTTAGCTGATGTGGTCAAAGTAATTTCTAAAAGAATTGTCGAAGAACTCTCAGAAGAGTCAAAATATCAATTGTTTACAAGGATTTCTTAAATTCATGTGAGTAGCGCATCATTAACCTTAGGCAAATACCCAAGCCAATGCATGAGGACTTTTATTTGAGTGTAAAAATACACGCTAAGAAGAGACTTGGGCAACATTTCTTATTAAATCAGAGAATTATGTGCGAAATAGTCGGTTATGCGAACGTCAAGAATAATGATACGATATTAGAGGTGGGAGCTGGTACCGGAAATTTAACATCTATCATCAAAGATAAAGCAGGCGAAGTCATAGCAGTTGAGAAAGACAGTCGTTTAGTTGGACTATTAAAGAAAAAGTTTCAAAGCGTACAAAATATACATATTATCGAGGGTGATATTCTAGATATAGGGCTGCCTTATTTCAACAAGGTTGTTTCTACACCGCCCTATAATATCTCTTCAAAATTGATTTTTCTATTACTTGATACGGATTACGAGGTCATAGTCCTCGCTTTGCAGAAAGATTTTGCTGAGAGATTAGTCGCTAAACCGGGCTCCAAGGATTATGGGAGATTAACTGTAATGGTTGAATGTAAGGCCAAAGTCGAATTATTAGGGTCTATTTCAAAAAATGATTTCTATCCTAAGCCAAAGGTCGATTCAGCTATAGTAAGAATAATTCCTAAGAAAAAATCAGAAGATGTATTTGAACTTGAATCATTTAAGGAATTTGTCCAAATTCTTTTTTCACAAAGGAGAAGGAAATTACGTAAAGTGATTATACATTATCTTAAGATGAAATCATATGAAAATGTTGAACCGATAATCGCAAGTATTAACACTATTGATAAAAGAGTATATCAATTGTCAGTGGATGAGTTCAAGTATCTATTTATGGATATTACGAAACAAATCAAAAAGGTTGAAAAAAAAACATAAACTTGCAGTAATCCGGTGTTTCATTTGAAGTTACGGGTAATATTACTTGAACCTGAATATGAAGGTAATATTGGCAGTATTGCAAGAGCTATGAAAAACTTTGGTCTAAATGAACTGTGGATAGTTAATCCTAAAACAGACATTGGTGATGAATCAATAGCTTTTGCGATGCATGCAAAAGATATTCTAAATAATGCGAAAATTGTAAAAGAAATTGGATTAGCTCTTAAAGGATGCTCTTATGTAGCTGGTACCACATCAATTTCAGCAAGACGTCCAGGTAACTTATTGAGAATTGCAATCACTCCAGAGGTTTTTGCTAAAAGTGTATTAAAATTAAAAGGCAAAATAGGCTTAATTTTCGGAAGAGAGAGCAAAGGATTGTCCAATGAGGAACTCTCAAGGTGTGATCTTGTAGTGACAATCCCAGCAAACTCTAGATACAAAACATTGAATATTGCTAATGCATCGACAATAATCTTTTATGAATTATTCAAAGCAAGAAGGAATAAAACTCAATTTTCTAGATTGGAATCTAGTCCAGAAGACAGAAACAGGTTATTAGAGTTATTCAATCATATAACAACTAAAACAGACATGTCAGAGAATCGGAAAAAACTTGCGAATAGGGCATTCTCAAATATAATCTCTCGAAGCATAGCCTCATCCAGAGAAGTAACTCTAATGATCGGAGTATTAAGGAAAATCCTTTATCTAATTAATAGATAGCAGCCTAAAAATTAAAAATATAGATACTGTTAACTTATTTAGGATATAGCTAAAAAACACATTCCTATAAGCGCGCGCGCGTATCAAAATATAAAAGCCTTATATATTAGAGTTTGAAACTTTGCATCAAAGTATTAAGACTTTAATTGGATCAATTATTGGATGATCAGTTTACATTTTATTGATGATTTTGATAAACTTGAATCCCCATTAGGGGGCAAATCTTCATTGAAGGGAAAAAATTACAGAGTGATTGTAGGACAGCCATATACAAGAAATAAATTCATCCATGGAACACCAGCGTCCAAGATTGTTAAATTTACGATGGGAGATGCAAAAGGTAAATTCAAACATAAAGTGTCATTATTATCACAAAATCCTGTGCAAATAAGACATAATGCGCTTGAAGCTGCCCGCATAGTAGCCAATAAAATAATGACGGATAAATTAGGTGAAAATGAGTATATGCTTCAAATGCGAATATATCCACATCTAGTATTAAGAGAAAATAAGATGATAGCAACAGCTGGAGCAGATAGACTTCAAGAAGGTATGAGAAGGTCATTTGGAAAACCTGTTGGGAGAGCCGCAAGAATCAAAGAAAATCAACCAATCTTAGATATTTGTGTGAATGAAGAGGGTTTGAATATTGCCAAGGAAGCATTGAAAAGCAGTGCAATGAAATTACCTACAGCATGCAGGATAGAAATCATTAACCTTGAATGAATAGAAAGAAGATTTTTAGCTTCGTGTTAGAAATAGGGCGCACCAATTCTGTCATTACAGAAGCTAATAGCAGTTTTTGATATTTAGGGAATATACCACATGGTCATATTTGATTTTGAAGAAAATTATGTAGTGAAGGAGATCCTAAAAAGAAACGCAAGAAAAATACTATTGCAACTTCCTGATGGCCTGAAACCCAATAGTCTTAGGATTTCAAATTTACTCGAGAAAGAAACAAAAGCGACGATCTACGTTTCAGCAAATCCATGTTATGGTGGTTGTGACCTTGCGATCAAGGAGGCAGAAGATTTAGGTATTGATCTAATCGTTCATTATGCACATACACCATTTATCAAGAACTCCAAAATACCAGTAATTTACGTTAATGCAAAAATAAATATTGAAAATTCTATCCTCGATATTTTTAAGAAAAAAATCCTTCAACAAAAGAGAATTGGAATTGCAGCAACTATTCAATATTTACATCTGCTTGATAGCATTAAAAAAATTCTTGAATCGCAAGGTTATGATGTCGTAATTCCACCAAAAGTTGGTTTAGTTGAGTATCCAGGCCAAATAATTGGATGCGAATATATTCATTTAAAACAAATTTCCTCAAATGTTGACTGCTATATATTGATCGGTAGTAAATTTCATTCTCTTGGAGCATCTTTAATGCTTAATAAACCGGTATTCTCATTTGATCCATTCAATGAAAAAATAGAACCCATGGACGAGTTAAAGAATAAAATCATCAAGCAAAGATATGCCAATATAACTAAAGCCAAGATTTCAAATAAATTTGGTATTCTTATTAGCACAAAATTAGGGCAGTTCAACCATAAAGCAGCATTAAAAATTAGGGATTTACTAAATGAATCTAATAAAGAAACTGTAATTATTGTTGTTGATGAAGTTGCACCAAACTTCCTCAATAACTTTACAGATATTGATGTCTTTGTTAATACAACCTGTCCTAGAGTTGCTATTGACGATTATGCGAAATTCAATAGACCAATACTAACAATAAAGGAGAGTTTGGTAGCAATGGGTAAATTAACTTGGGAGTCTTTAATCGATAATGGATTCTTTTAAAGAATGTTTTTCTTTATCTAATACTACTATTCTTTCCGTGTAAGAATCTTGCTAAATGTGTGGTAGGTAGATGATTAAGAATGTCTAATAATAAGGAAATGAAATTTGTAACACCAGGTCTAAAACTAGGTGTTATCGAGGAATTTATTTCAGGATCAGGCACATACGAACAAGATGGAGGTATTTATTCAAAAATCACTGGTCATGCAAACATAGATTCCTTAAATAAGAAAGTTTCAGTTTCCCCTTTAACAAAAGATCTGGTCCTTCCAAATATAGACTCTATAGTAACTGGAAAAGTAGTGACTGTCCAATCCAAATTTGCTGTCGTAGATATTTTTAAAATAGATGAGGATCTGGTTGGCGGGTCTTTTGGAGGGGATTTGCATATATCTAAATCAAATATCAGATACGAGAAAAGCATAGATGATGTTTGTAAAAGGGGAGATATGATAAAAGCAAAAGTCATAGATAATAAGAATGGTTTTATTAAATTAACTACTGCAGATAGAAATTTAGGGGTTCTAAGAGCTTCTTGCTCTAGTTGTGGAAATCTCTTATTCATGAGAAGAAATGGGTTAAAATGTAAGAGATGTGGTAATTTTGAGAGAAGAAAAGCATCTCAAGATTACATTGCCAAGGATTTTCAAAGGAGAGATGCTAGATGAAAGTGAAGATCATAAAAAAAGATAAAAATGAATTGAAAATCGAAATCGATGGGGAAGACCATACTTTAAGCAACTTATTACAAAGCACTTTACTTGAAGATAATAATGTGGAAATTGCAGGATATGATCTTCCGCATCCTTTATCTAAGAAACCAATTATCTTCATAAAAATGAAAAGTGGTAATAAACCTGAAAAAAGTCTAGAAAAGGCATTGACGAAAATATCAAAGAGAACGGATGAATTTCTTAGCAAATTTAATAAGGTCGTTGGAAAATGACATGGAATTAATTGAGGTTGGATCAATACTTCAAGATAAGAATTTAGCAAAACTTGGTGATTCCTATGTTAACTTTGTTTTTTCACTTGCACTAACCGAAGTTGAACAACATCCTACCGGCGTAAAAGTAAGTGACAAAGTACTCGCAGAGGCAGCAAAGAGATCTGGACTTCGGAAAATATTGCCTAATAGAATCAATAAAGATGTATTGGGGAATGCCGTTGAGGCATTAATAATTCATGCGTGGATAAATAAGTCGATTACAATAGAAGAGTCAGTAAATATTTTGAAGAAATCTATTAATGATCCTTCTCAGGCTTTTACAAATTTGATTATTGAAGTCTTGGAAAGAATCGACATAAAATGACTCAATTTTATTAAAAACGTATTATAGTCTAAACTCTTGGCATAAAATAAGCATACATGCTAATAATCCGCATTTCAATTATTTTGAGGTTGAACCAATTATAAAACGCTCAAATGTTCATATAACCAAAAAAGGAATCCGAGTATTAGGAATCTCAGAGAGTTTTGTAAAACAAAAAACCAAAAGATCTATTCTTACTGGCGTTGTCATGAGAGCAGATGGAATAATTGACGGCTTTGGCATACATACAACAACAGTTGGTGGGCTAGATGCCACTAAAAGTGTGATTTCCCTATTTGAGAATCTTAAAAGGAAGGATGTAAACGTAATCTTCCTTAATGGTTGCATAATAAGCTGGTTCAATGTAATAGATTTGAAAAAGGTCTATGAAAAAGTTGGATTACCTTTAATATGCATCACATATGAGGAGTCAGAAGGATTAGAAAAATATTTCAAAGAGTATTTTAAAGATTGGGAAGAAAGATTTGAAATTTATCTGAGAAACGGTGAAAGAGAAAAAATTAAACTAAAAACGGGAAAGATGGTTTTTACAAGAAGTCTCGGTTTAGAGAAAGATGAGGTAAAAAGAATTTTAGATAAATTTACTCTTGACGGAGCAATTCCCGAGTCCTTAAGAATTGCACGACTGCTTTCTAATTCTATTTTAAAGAATTTTAACTTGATAGGAAAATCATATGATTAATCTCAAGTAATTGAGGGGATTTTATCAAATTTTACCAACAAAGTTTAAATTTAACTCAGAAATACTAATGGCAGATAGGATGTTTTTTAGATGATGCAATTCTGCCCAAAATGTAAAACAGTTCTAGCTCCGACTCAGAAAGAGAAGAAAGTCGTGCTCGCATGTCCAAAATGCGGTTACGAAAGTAGAAAAGCATCAAAAACCATAGCTAGTGTTAAACAAGATCAGGAAAAAATAGTCGTTATAGGGAAGGACGAGCAGAAGATAACTACACTTCCAAAAGCTAAGGCCGAATGTCCAAAATGTGATAATAATGAAGCTTTCTATTGGCTTGTCCAGACAAGGGGTGCTGATGAGTCTTCAACTCAATTCTTTAGATGCACTCGTTGTGGAGCTACTTGGAGAGAGTTGTCTTAAAGGAATAAGACGATTATCTATTCTGCCAGAAGTAATAAATTTACTAACAGAGTAAGATATTATCTGGCTATTCATTTCTCAAATAGGATGGAATATTAAATATGTTCAAAGCTAGTATGAATGATGCCAGATTATGGAAAAATTTACTATCCGCGATTTCCACTTTGATTGAAGAGGCTGATTTTAATGCTACTGCAGATGGAATAAAACTTCGTGCCATGGATCCCTCACATGTTGCAATGGTGGACTTGGAATGGAAGAAGACGGGCTTTGATGAATATCAATGTGATAAATCATCAACAATCAGAATCAACATAGAGTCTATGCTTAAACTCATTAAACGCATAAAAAGTGATGAGACTCTTGAGATGGATTTCAACGAAGAAACAAAGGAAATTGATTTTATACTTAAGAAGAAAATCACAAAGAAATTCACGATGCCTACTCTAACACCAGCTGGAGAGGAAGTACCAACACCCAAAGTAGAATTTAACAGCAAAATAAAGGTAGCAATTGGGAATTTTAAAGAAATTATGGAAGATGCACAAACCGTGAGTGATCATGTAAAACTTGAAGCTAGCTCCGATAAGTTAGTAGTAAAGTCCAGTTCGGAATTAAGCAGGGTCAATATAGAAATTGAAAAAGATAGTGATGTCTTGCTTGACTTAGACGTGAAGGAAAATTCTATTGCCACATATAATTTAAACTATCTAGCCGAAATGGTTAAAGCAGGATCTGCATTATCAGAAACCGCGATGGTAGAATTTTCAACAAATATGCCAATAAAGATTGAATTCGAAATTCCTGATAAAGGTAATTTGATTTATTATTTAGCCCCAAGAATAGAGGTAGAGTAAAAAATCTAAAATGTTCACAAAGAAAGACTTTGTAAAATATCCTTTCATAGATGAAGCAGTAAAGTACGTTAAGGACCTAGGCATAGAAATTGATGAACTGGAAAATATAGAATATGCTGGGATTCTCAATAGAGCTAAAAATAGAATTAAAGAAGGACTTGAATATACAGAGATTCGACCCGAATGGACAAATGATGAGGTAGAACTCCTAGCTTTTTCAATAGCACTTACACTAGTTAATCTTGTAGATAATGAAAGGGTTAAGAATAGATACGCGCTAGCTGAGTCAAAAAGAGTACAAAAAATTCTAAGGAATGAATCTGACTTCAATAAAGTTATTGGCATAGCTGAAAAGACGTTCAAGTGGAATCTAAGGAAGACGAATGATCTAAACAAGAATCTTTACAGTTATGAATTATTTTTTGATGATTACCTAAGAAATTCGGTTTCTATGATCGATAGCAGATGGAAACTTGTTAATAGAGATTTTTCTCAGGGATATGTAAGCATTTCAAGACAGGAGATTTGTAGACTTTTACAAGAAGAAGTTAGAAGAAGAATTCTTGAGAACTTAAAGAAAAAAAGAGTTGGGATAACTTCTTTGCAACCTACAGTTAACGAGATAAGAGAAATCACAAGGAATTTGCAAAGTACAATTTATAAAAAATTCAAAGCAGAAGAAATGAATATAGATGCATTTCCTCCTTGTATAAAGAGCCTAAATGAAACCTTGAGATCAGGAGGAAATTTATCTCATATGGGCAGATTTACTTTAACGTCTTTTCTAGTAAACATTGGTTTAGATGAGAATAAAGTGCTCAAAATCTTTGAAGAAGTCATGGATTTTGATGAGAAGAAGACATTATATCAAATTGAGCATATTGCAGGTATGAAAGGGGGCAGAATAAAATATACGCCGCCAAAATGTGATACTCTGAAAACCCATGGTCTATGTATCAATCCTTATGAGATATGTAAAGGAATTAAGCATCCAATTTCATATTATGATCTCAAGCTGAACCAGTTAACCAGTAATAAAAAGAGGGAAAAAAATCTAACTAATCAATGATTAATTTGTAGACTTAATTAAGGAGACCAAATTTGAACGATATGCAAAGTGTGACTTCATTTCTAAAAAATAAATTTTCGGAATATTATGAAAAAAATTTGGGCGAAATAAGAGCTCCTGAATGCATAGATAATAGGGAGTTCGGATTCCTGCTTTTTAAAAAAGGTATAATGGTCAGACATAAAGGTTTTAAAACTATTGAAAGCGCTCGAAATTATGTAAAAATGATCAATCCTTCAGACGTTTATTACTCCACAGCTTATTATGAAAAGCCAGAAGCGCCTATGGATAAGAAGAATTGGTTAGGAGCAGACTTGGTTTTTGATATAGATGCTGATCACTTAGAAACGTCTTGCAGAATTTTGCATGATAAATGGATTTGTGAAAATTGTGGTTATTCTGGAAAAGGTTTACCTCCTAATAGTTGTTTAAAGTGTGGAACTGAAAGATTAAAAGTAGACTCGTGGGTGTGTGAAAAATGTTTAGATGAAGCAAAAAAAGAAGTTCTGAAACTGATAGACATGCTTATTTCGGATTTTGGTCTGCAACCAAATAATTTACATTCATACTTCTCTGGACATAGAGGTTATCATTTGCATGTCAATGCTGAACAGACCAGAATGTTGGGTGATGACGAGAGAAAAGAGATAGTTGATTATATTCTTGGAGTCGGTTTAGATATCCAATTATTTGACTTGAAAAATATCGATGCCATGTTGAAAGAATTAGAGCTTAATGAGAGTGGTTGGAAAGGCAGAATTACAAGAGGATATTATCGACATCTGAATGAAAAAAAGAAAGACCCAAAACAAGCTAAATTAAAACATAAAGAGATTTTAAGGAAAATTATTACTGAAAATTCAGCGAGAATAGATACTGTAGTTACTACTGACACTCATAGATTAATAAGAATGCCTGAAACATTGCATGGAAAAACGGGTCTACGAGCGGTAAAAGTAGATGTTAGTAATTTAGAGGAGTTTGATCCTTTTAAAGAATCCTTAGCTTGGAAAGGTAATATGAGTGTATTCGTACTCGAGTCCCCCCGATTTCGAATAAAGGATGAAGAGTACGGACCTTATATGAAAGAAAAAGTTAATTTACCTACTACAGCTGCAATTCTATTGCTCTGCAAGGGTAAAGCATTACTCAAGGGTTAAAATATGTATAATAAACTGCTCACCATTTGGAAAAAAGAAAAGACTAATGATGAATTACAAGATCTCGAAAGTGATTATTATCAGCAATTGGTGTCTTTCTTAACAAAAATTAAAGGAAATAAAAAGGATTTCAATAAAGAGAGTTTAGAACATACGCTCTCAAAAAAAAAGTTTCATAAAATCGAAAAACTAGTTTTAGATACTATTGAAATAAGATTTCAAAAAATGGTCAAAGCAATTTCATCAGGAAACCAAGTTCCTAGCAAAGTATTGACAAAAGAAGAAAAAACAATTTATGAAGAACTAATGAAGGGTTTTCAATTTTTTAAGAATTTTAGAAATCAAATCCTTAGATGCGAAATTGATAAGAAATCAGGATCTAATGAGAGTCCTGCAGAAGATGCAAAGGTATTGGTTAGATTTGTTGAAGATGTACCCTCATTAATGGGAGTAGACATGAAGACATATGGGCCATTTAAGAAAGAGGATATCGCTATATTACTAACAGATAATGCTAAAGTATTAATAGATAGAGGGATTGCAATTAATATAAAAATAAATGATCAATAGAACAAAGTATATCTGTACTCTCATATTTCTAAATATGCGAAACGAATAAATAATACGATTTCTTCACAGTTGAATAACTTCGGGATGATACATGAAATTTGTAAAAGAGATAAATACACATTGCCCAAAATGCAAGAGTCATACTATTCATTCAATATCACTATACAAGAAGGGAAAAGAGCGTTCCTTAGCGGGTGGTGTAAGAAGACACGAAAGAGAGAAACACGGATATGGCGGACAGAAATGGCCTGAATTGAAAAGAACAGCGAAAACTACAAAAAAACAGTTGCTAAAACTTAAATGCAAAGATTGTGGGTATGTTGTTACTCGTTTAGGCATCAGGCTAAGAAAGTTAGAAATAGGAGCTTAAAAATATGCGAAAAGAGTTGATACCAAAACCTAAAAGTGTTTTTATAAGGTTAAAATGCCCGAGTTGTGGAAATGAGAATACTGTATTCGAAAGAAGTTCTTCAAATGTAAATTGTACTGTATGCGAAGAGATCTTGGTTGAACCTTCTGGAGGAAAAGCAAAAATTAAGGGTGAAATTATCCAGACATTATATTGAGGGAGGACCTTTAGAATAACAAGCCAAGAAACATTTCCCGAAGTTGGAGAGTTAGTTATAGCAACAGTATTAAGAATTTCAGATTATGGAGCTTATGTAAAATTAGATGAATATGAGGATAGAGAAGGATTAATTCATATCTCAGAATTATCTACAACTTGGGTTAAGAATATCAGAGACCATGTAAGAGAGAAACAAAAATTAGTATTAAAAGTCCTAAGAGTGGATCAAGAAAAGGGTCAAGTAGATTTAACCTTAAGAAGGGTAACAAATCCAGAGAAGAATCAAAAACTCCTACAATGGAAGAAAGACAAAAAAGCAGATACAATTTTGAAGATTGCAGCTGAAAACCTAAAAGCAAATGATTCCGAAACTGTAAAAATCAGAAATAAAATTATTGAAAAATATGGTGGTTTATACGATGCTTTTGAAGAGACTGCAGAAAGTGGAGAGAAAAACCTATCTAAAGTTGGCTTAAATCAAAAATGGATTGAAGCGTTAACCGAAGTAATAAATTCAAGAATTAAACTAGAAAAAGTGAAAGTAAAAACCACTATCGAACTCGCGAGTTTAAATCCTAATGGAATTCAAGATATAAAAAATGTTGTCACAAATGCTATTAAATCTGAAAAAAGTGATAATTCACTCATTAGAGTTTACACCATAGGCGCACCTAAGTATTGCATTGAAGTTTCAGCCGATAATTATCCAGAAGCTGAGAAAATTTTAGCGATTACTGTGGAAGATATACTTGCTGATTTAGAAAAATCGGGTGGCATAGGGAGAAGGTTGAATTGAGAGGACTCATTAAAAAGTGCCCCAAATGCAATTTATATACAATTCAGGACAGATGCAAGGTCTGTAAAAACAAAACCATATCACCTCATCCTGCAAAATTCTCTTTACAAGATAAGTATAGCAGGTACAAGATTATTAAAAAAACAATTCAATAACTATACTCAAGATTTTAGAAAAAATAATATAGATATTAGTGAAAAACTCATTCCACTAAAATTACATCTAATTTTCTTATATCACTGATAGTATCCTCATAATTCTCGGAAGCTTCAAATTTTGCTCTAATATAATATGTGCCTTCATTTTCAGGAGTCCAGCTTAGTGTAGATGTTCCCTCATCAATGTAACCATAGACTGCTGTTGTCCAATTTTGATCAACATCATAGCTATATTCAATACGTGCAATTCCATCCAAGCTCGGTGGATCGAAGCTACAAGTAATATTTACACTATCGTTTAAGTATATGGTTGATGGGGATAGATCAATTCTAAAAGTACCGGGGGCTTTTCTCACTAGTAGAGTCTTATATAAACTTGAAGAACTTTGGTGTACGCCTGAAGTCCCGTTCCATATAGCACGTACCACAAATTCACCACCGCTTGGATTCAATTCTAATTTATATTTTCCATATGAATCAGTAGTTCCTGAATAATTACCCTCCCATTTAGTGCCATTATCTTTTGAGTATTGAAGCATAATCGGGGCAGATGGTATTCCATTTGATTCATAGTCAAGCAACTCCCCATAAATTGTTGTTGACTGGCCATAAGTAATACTTGAATTACTCAGATCACAAGAAAGTAATGTAGGATTTGGATACTGTACGCTATATACAAAAACGAAAAAGTTTGATGATTTGAAAACCAAATCTGTAAATTCAGATTCTATAGGATATTCTGTACTAATTCCACGAAACATCAGATCTCCAAGCAGAGAGTTTGGATTTAGACCCAATTTATCAACTATAGTATCATTTGAAACTATTTTATCTCCGATTGATATGACTCGATCATATCTAATGTAGCTTTCTTCATCTTCCCCTACCCGCTTACTATAATAATGGATTGTCTCTCCTTCGTAAGTCGAACCATTGCTAATTCTTGCCATCCAGTACCATTTACTATCTTCACCAAAGCCGTAATATCTCACATCATTTATTTCCTCATCCCAATACCAGGTTACAAGAATTACTATATGGGTTACATCGTATTCCTTCAGAATAGGTACTGCCCTAGTCTCATTGGAAAGGAATGTTCTAGCAATCATGGTGATCTGAGTTGTATTAATAGTGCCGTTATCAGCAAGAGAATGCTTATCTCCTAAAGTTGTTATCCAGTATCCATAATCCCACCATGAAAATACAACAGCATTTTCAGGCAAATTATCTCTCATCCAAGATAAGGCTTCAAGCCAATCTTGGGGTTGTTGGGTTATAGTTGGTAAGCTTGATGTTGCTATAGTGGCAGGAGCTTGTGCTGCATTTACTGCATTACTTATTGTTGGAGCGATTAGAAGCAATAAAAGGAAAAGAATTGCTAAGCCATACTCTTTTCCAACTTTCGATACGAATCGTATTTTCCTCTTTGGAAATATTACCGTCCCCCTAATGATATCTACTGAGGGTTTTCCCAGTTCTATTATCGTAATTGCCGCTAATATCGAAATAGCTGGAGCAAGAATAAGAGAGAGCCTAACTAAAGATGACGCGAAGTATAATGAGGAAATTCCAAATATTATAAGAAATAGATCTTGGTCCCTCAACCTCTGCAATACAAAATAAAGGCCGAATACACCAAGTAGAGCAATGGCTCCAAATTCACGGAAGAAAGTTGCCCAAGTAGCCATACGGTGCTCGGCTACAGATTCAACAAGAGGCATTTCCGACCTAGTAGAAGGAAAAAGTATAGTAAAGAATTTCCCTGCTAGGGGTTCCAGCATTTCACCCCTCCAGAATACGAATCCAACTGCAATTAAAGCAAATAGAATAATTCCGATAGAGGTTGTCTTTAAACTGATTTTTTCTACCCTTACTGAAATCTCTCTAATTAAAAGGACTATAAAAATTGCAAAAACAGTAATTGCAGTGATTTCATAGAAGAAAGCATAACCGATCTTTGGAAGTTGTGCCATAGTTAAAAAAGCAAATCCGAAAGTCACCGCATAAGAAATAAAGAGTTTACTTGAACCTCTCCCAATCAGAACTAGTATAAATGTAAATAAAGCTAATAGAGAGATAGGATATCTAAAAGCTCCCCAACCAAAACTCAAATAGGATAAACACAATCCAGCTAAAAGAGAATAAAATAAACTTGAGCGAGTAGTGCGTTCAGGTTGAATAGCTTTCAAATAGAAAAGAAATGATAATACCATTGTAAAGATTCCGATTGTTTCGCCGTCAAAAAAACCTAGAGATGTCCTAAATATATGAGAAGAACTGAATGCTAGGAAAAGGGCCGATAATAATCCAACTGTTTTTCCCCATATCTCTTTACCTAAAAAGTAAACCACCAAGCAGGTTAAAGTACCCATTATCACCGGAAATATAGTGCATACTTGATGTATAGTTAATTCAATTCCAATTGAGTTTAGAAACTCATAGAGTAAAGCTGCGGTAAATGCAAGGCCGGGATAAGAAGTCCCAGGTACATCCCTCCCCCAAGGGTACCAACTCATATCGTCATGCCAATTGTACCATGATGCAAAATTATTCTTTACTATAAAATCTGCCATTCTATATTGGAAATAGGGATCAAATTCTGAGAGATAAAATCCCCAACGAATTGGAAGTAAACGAATAATCGCTGCTATAGTAAGAATGAGAAAAAGTATTGTGTAATGAAGAAGAGTATGCTTTGATATAACTTGAGTAACTTTACTTAGAGCTCTAATTCTTGAACTGAATCGCTCACTTATTGAGCTCTCTTCTCTATACTCTGTTTCTTTCGACATATGAAAACACCATTCTGTAATTGGTAGCTAATATAAAAGCAATATTTTTATTTCGCTGATTACCAACTCGCTTTGAATAGTTATAATACTTTAATTTACACAAACCAAAATGGTTGAAGGAATTTAAGAGTCGAATTAATTTAAATATTTCTGCCCCTCACAGTGAACAACTTTGAAAGAAGCCATTGTTGGAAAAATTGAAAAAGACTTTTCCATTCAAGAAAATGAACAAAAGATATTGCGCTGGTGGAAAAAATCAAAAATTTATGATAAAATAAAAAAGAAGAATAAAGATAGGAGTTATTATTTTTTAGATGGACCGCCTTATGTAACAAATCCACCTCATGTAGGAACGGTTTGGAATAAAACACTGAAGGATGCCGTTATCAGATATAAAAGAATGCAAGGATATTATGTACGTGATCAACCGGGTTATGACTGTCATGGTTTGCCAATTGAAGTGAAAGTTGAAGAGGACCTCAAAGTAAAAACAAAGCGAGATATAGAGAATAAATTTGGAATAAAAAACTTCATAGATAGATGCAAAAATTATGCAGTTGAAAACGTCAAATTACAGACAAAAATCTTTGAAAACATTGGAATCTGGATGGATTGGGAGAAACCTTACCTGACTTTTGAAGATGAGTATATAGAATCGGTTTGGTGGTCAATTAAGAAAGCTGATGAAAAGGGTTTATTGGAAAAAGGATTGAAAGTTGTGCATTGGTGTCCAAGATGCGAAACAGCTTTAGCAGGTTATGAAGTCACTGATGAATATAGAACGGTCAAAGATCATTCTATCTTTGTTAAATTTCCAATAAAGGATAGGGAAAATGAATACATACTAATTTGGACTACAACACCTTGGACCTTACCATCAAATGTAGCCATAATGGTTGAACCAGATTCAAATTATGTTAAAGTGCAAGTTGAGGATGAACTCTATATTTTAGCTGAAGCAAGAGTAGAAAGTGTATTTTCCAAAATCAATAAACCCTATAAAATTCTTGAGGTTTTCAAAGGACGCGACTTGGAGGGATTAGCTTATAAGCCATCCCTATTGGAAGAAGTGCCTTTACAAAGTGAAATCAAAGGTGCTCATTCCATTATATTAAGCAAAGAATATGTGACAATGAATGAAGGAGCTGGATGCGTTCACGTAGCACCCGGACATGGTGAAGAAGACTTTGACGTAGGATTGAAATACAATCTGTCGACCATATGTCCTGTAAATGAAAGTGGGATCTTCTCTGATGAAGTTGGTAAGTACAAAGGGATGTATGTCTTCGAAGCGAACAAATTTGTTGTCAATGATCTTAAAGAAAAAGGTCTTTTGTTAAATGAAGAATCAATTACGCACACTTATCCTCATTGTTGGAGGTGTAAAACTCCACTAATTCTGAGAGCTACAGAACAATGGTTCATAAAAATCACAGTAGTCAAAGAGAAGTTATTGAAAGAAAATGATAATGTCCTTTGGACTCCAAAATGGGCTGGAAGTAAAAGATTCAAAGATTGGTTATCCGGTGCAAGAGATTGGGTTATTTCAAGACAAAGATACTGGGGAGTTCCACTTCCAATATGGATATGTGAAGATTGTAAAGATAAGTTAGTAATAGGTTTGAAAGATGAACTAACAAAAATAGCTACTAATTTACCTAAAGCTTTGGATCTCCACAGAAGCTACATGGATGAAATATATTTAAAGTGTAAATGTGGGGGGATTATGAAGAGAGTGCCAGATATAGTGGACGTTTGGTTAGATTCAGGAGTCGCTTCCTGGGCATGTCTTGGCTACCCTAAGAGACAAGATGAGTTTCGTAAATGGTGGCCTGCGGATTTGATAATTGAGGCTCATGATCAGACTAGGGGATGGTTCTACACACAACTCGGAGCTGGAATAACAACTTTTGATAAAGCACCTTATAAATCAGTCATAATGCATGGCCATACATTAGATTCAAATGGACAAAAGATGAGCAAATCGCTAGGTACTTTCGTATCCCCTGAAGACGTCATCAATAAATATGGAAGAGATTCACTAAGACTTTACCTACTCCAACATATAGTCTGGGAAGACTTTAGATTTTCTTGGGTAGGGGTCGAAGAGGTTTGGAAGTTCCTACAAGTGGTTTGGAACGTTTATGCTTTCGCTAGTCTATATATGAATCTAGATTTATTTTCTCCAAAGAAATGGAAAATAAGCCAGATTTGGAGTGATCTTAGTATAGAGGATAAATGGTTAATATCAAAAGTTGAAAGTTTAAAGGATATTTCAAAAGAGAATATGGATAACCACTCCATCCATGTAGTAGTAAGATCTCTTATGGATTTTGCTTTAGAAGATTTGAGTCGTTGGTATATCAAGCTTGTAAGAAGAAGGTTCTGGCTGGAGAGGGAGAGCAAGAATAAGATATCAGCTTATGTAACTCTATATCATGCATTAAGAAATTTCTTAGCGCTCAGCGCCCCTTTTATGCCATTTCTAACTGAGAAACTTCATAATGAAGTCATTAAACCTGCTGAAGCTGATGCTCAAGAAAGCGTACATTTAAATGATTATCCTGCAGCCAACTCAAAATATATTGACAAAAAGCTTGAGCAAGAAATGGAAATTGTAAAAGAAGTAACAAGTGCCATTTTGAGTGCAAGACAAGAAGCTGAAATAAAGCTTAGGCAGCCATTAAATAGGATAATAATTGCTACCACAGAAGAATCTGTTAAGGAAGCTATTAAGAAAATTAATGAGGTCCTAATTGAACAGGCAAACGTAAAGAAAATTGAATATATCGATATAGAACAAGAATCAAAGTTAAAGAAAATAAGAGCTAATCCCAATTATAGATTGCTTGGACCATCTTTTAAGAACAAAGCTAATCTCGTTGCTGATAAAATAAAGAATGCCGATGGATCTGAGATCTATGAATCATTTCAAAGTAAAGGAAAATATGAATTGATTTGTGATGAAGGAAAATTCATTATTAAACCTGAGATGATCTCGTTCAAAGAAGAAATGCCTGAAGAATACTTTGTGGGTAGCTTCGATAAGGGTAGAATCTATTTAGATGCGACAATACCAAAAGACTTGCTTGAAGAAGGATTATCAAGAGATATTGTAAGGCGAATTCAAGAAATGAGAAAGACAATGGATTTGCCTGTTGATGCATATATATCAACACAAATAACGATTCCCAGTAAAAGGGAAAAGAAATGGATTGAAAATAGTATAGAGTTTATCGAAGAAGAGACAAGAAGTAAGGAATTGGTATTGTCAGATAGAGTCAATGGTAGGTTCAGTGCTGATTTTGAAAAAAAATGGAAGATAAATGACTTATCCTTCGAAATTAAGATAAAGAGAATCTAGTGCTAGTAAATATTCGCTCATAATACAAGGAAAAAGGATTTCCCAAGATATCTTAATATCAGTATGCATTAACAAAACGGCTCGATGAATTTGAAATGTAAAAAAAAATTTACAAAAATCTCTGGAAAAAAACCAGTTATCGCATTGTATAATATTATTCTTGAGCGCGAAGGAGTTCGAATCCTAGATAACATAAATTGGGAAGTGCGTTCAGGAGAACATTGGGCAGTTATTGGCCAAAATGGAGCGGGCAAAACTCTTCTTTTAAAAATATTATCGACATATCTCTGGCCCACTTCTGGAAGTGTAGAGATGCTTGGGGAAGAGTTTGGTAAAATAGAATTATACAAACTGCGCCAAAATATAAGCTGGATAAGCTCTGCTCTTGAGCAAGATATGCCACAAGTTCAGACTGTGTTGGAAGTAGTTCTTTCTGGATATTTTTCAACCTTAAGATTATTTGATGCACCTCCAAAACATGTTGTTAAACGTGCTAAGATGCTTCTACAACTTTTGGGTTTAGGAGATCATGAGAGACAGTTATTTGCCACGTTATCTGTCGGAGAAAAGAAGAAGGCATTAATCGCACGAGCTACCTTAAAAAAACCGCGTCTTCTATTATTGGATGAAATTTGTGCAGGTCTTGACCCTATTGCTAGAAGAAATTATCTTGATTCAGTTCAACAACTTATTAATAAAGAAAGAATCTCGGTACTTTTTGTTACCCATCACCTTGAAGAGATTTTTCCCGAGATTACTCATGTTCTAGGTCTTAAACAAGGCAGAGTAATTTTTTCAGGAAGAAAAGAGGATCAAATGAATTCAGAAAATATGGTTGCTTTATTTGGAGATGGTGTGAAACTTAGGAGAAGGGGAGAACTCTATAACTTGGATGTTTCATGAATTCATTTATTATGTATGAAAATCCTTTTGGTAAAATTTATTTTCTTTACATCTTCATTCTTATCCATTATTGGGTTGGATTTGTTTATGTCTGTAGATCTTTCAATAGATATATGCGGAGTGGGTCTCAAGAATCCTTTCATATTATCTTCAGCTACACCCACGAAAACTGCAAAAAATATTAAAAAAGGTATTGATTCGGGATGGGCAGGAGCTGTGATGAAGACGCTCGTTCCATTTGACTATGCTCGAGAATATCCAAGACCTCGCTTTAAAATTTATTGGCTTAAAGACCAAGGTGGTTATCCAAACATCATTCCTAGGAGTCTATCAATAACTGATATTGAAGAGGGTTCGCATCTTAGCCCAGAAGATTACACAGAGGAATTGAATAAGGCCAAAAAACTTGTGGGTGAAGACGGTGTGATTATTGGAAGCGTTACTGCAAGTGATATGGAAACTTGGGAAAAGTATATAGATCTAATAAACAGCAGTAAGGCCGACATGGTTGAATTGAATTTCTCATGCCCTTATGCAGGAGAGCCTGGTTCAAAGGAAAAAAGTATAAAATTTGGATGGTCGCTGATGTATATGGCTGAAGAAGTCATAAAATTGGCCAAAAAGAAATCCGCCATACCTTTCAGTACAAAGATATCATCCCAAACTGGGGAAGTTGATAAATGGGCTGTAGAATTTGAAAAAGCTGGTACACGATGTTTAACCTTATCTCATAGGATATCCACCATTGATATCGACATTGAGACGTCCAAACCTATACCTTTTGGTTGCATCATTGGTTTTGGGGGTCCTTATCTTGTAGGTTTCTCATTAAAATGGATTGTAAAATCCGCTATGGAAACTAAGGTTCCAATTATGGCAAATATGGGTATGCTTGAATGGAGCGATGCGATAAAATATATAATGGCCGGAGCTTCTGCGATACAAAGTTGTTCGGCCGTAATGGTACGTGGTTATGAAATAGTGAATTATTGGATCTCAGAAGTAACCAAATTTATGAAGAAAAATGGATGCAATTCACTGAATGAAATAAAGGGATCAGTTCTAGATAATATAATATCTCCAAGTAGTGTGAAAAGAGGGAATCAAGGATATTACGCAATCGTCGATAAACAAAAATGTACTGGCTGTGGTATTTGTAAGAGAACATGTTTTTACTTCGCATTAGAAATTCACGAAGGAAAGGCAAAAGTAAACCTGAGAAATTGTGATGGCTGTGGTTTGTGTAGAGAAGTATGTCCTGAGGATGCTATAACTGTAGAAAAGATCTCAGACAATGATCTTTATCCAAGACCAGATACCAAAGAATGGAAAGTATCTTGAATTAATAGCCATTTCATAGTACGAATCAAATTATTCTTCAGAGTCTTCCTCAATAATTATTGGAATAATTTTAACGTTCTCTACTTCAAAATGTAATTTATTATTGCACTTTGGACATGAGCCGTTGAATTTTTTCATTATCTCTAAGGGCGATTCTAAATCTTCATCATCATATAGCAATTCTTCGCAATGGCTACATTTTATCTTCTGGGGCAATATCTATCGCCTTATCTATTCCAATGTTTATTAAAACTCTATGTATACAAAGGTATTTATCTACCTTAAAGTAACTATTTAAGGATTGAAAGTAGATCTTTCAGAATTTGAAAAATAAGTATAGATCCGCATAAAAGGATTATAGTATCGTGGTAAAATTGAGTCAAGAAGAAGCTAGAAGTGAATCAAATTCATTCTATAAAATCAGAAGGAGTCTAAGGAATCTAAAATACAGACTACGAATTTCAGATTTACTAAGTAAAAAACCATCATTAACTTTGATCTCAGCAATAGTAATTGGTTTGGCAATCTTCTTCCTAGTAGGTGGGGTATACAATTATGTTGAAATAATTATGGGGAGAGCAATATCATTAATACCAAGAGGTGGTGGCGGATGGACTTTTATTTATCCTGGCAGCCTTCATATGCAGACAATAAGTGAAAGCATCGTAGCGGGTTTTCTCTATTTGCTTGGTATATTGGGACTATATCTTCTCTTAAAAGGTACAAAACTTGCATACAAACCTAGACAGGCATATATGACTTTGATCTTTGGTTTAATGTTAGTACTGCTAATATCTTACTACACATCCTTCCTTTTAAATAGCAAAGTGGGAGGTTAAACCCACCTTCACTTTTTACCAAAAAGCATCTTTTAGTTTTAATGCATATGCTATAGCATTTGCTGTGATATGTATTGGAGGAGTCATAAACAGAACCAAAAGTATCATTTCAATACTGAAATTATAGAGTGGATAAGTAACAACGAGTGCCCCAATTACAAAATCCAATTGATCAATTAAAGGCAACGGAGAACCAGGTTTAAGCCCTAATCTCCGCTTTAAAAAAGATCCACATAAATCACCCAGTAATGAACCTAATGCAGCCAAGATCCCTAATACTAAAAGTCCTCCCATCAATATCAATTCCATAATTAATGAAACAAGAGAACCCAATAAGATACCGCTTATGAATCCTCTTGTGGTTTTGTTTATACCAAATATTCTTTCACCATCAAAGAAGGACTTTCCCAAGTCTAGGGGTTGACCACCTCCAAATAAAACAGGCATGCCATTAGCGACATAAGCGGGAATAATAAAATAGGCTAAATGAAACAGCTCATCGTAGCTTAGAGAAAATGCCAAAATCCATAACCCCTATTTCTAAGTATTGAATTGATCAAGGAATTCCAAACCATTATTAGTAATAGTAAAGAAACAAATTTCTTTTTTATCATCGGTTTTGAGATTTCTTTCTACTCTTACTTTTTTAATATTACTTTTCGGAGTGGGCTTCAAGCTTAAAATAACTTTTGCCCAATGAAATAGAATTCTATTAGCCACAGGTTCTGTACTCCAATTTTCTCCATTGAATACTGAATGAATCTGACTCGTAACAAGGACAGCAACTTTATGATTTATTGCCAGTTCAGCTAGATAAGCCAATTGACGATTTAATTCTCGATTTAATGGGAATACGCTTTTTTTAGGTCCCCAGGATTCCCGATATAGTGTCGTTATACCATCCAACACTATTAGTAGAACTTTTTTTGTAATGTAATTTTCTAGGATTTCGATTAATTTTGATTGTTCATCAAAATCTTTCGGAGAGAATATAACAATTCGCTCTCCGATTTTTTTTAAATCGGAACCTGTTATCTGAATAAGACGATTTAAGGAAAAAGAATGGTCTAAATCTATATACAGTACCTTGAAATTTTCTTTTACTACTTCAAATGAACTTTGCATAACAAGGGTTGTTTTTCCTGTAGATGCCTCACCGTATATCAGACTGATATGATTGACTGGAAATCCCTTCTTAAGAATTTTATTTAGAAAAGGACTACCACTGGAAACAAAATGTACTCCATCCAACCTTAAGTTGCAACAACCTTTTACTTGTTTAACAAAACCACAAAAGTTACTATTTGATAGTGAAATCTAATTTATTCATCATATTTATAAAAAAGTAAACAAAAGTTATGCGATACAATCTGTAAGGTGCGAAATTGGAATTAATAGTAAAGCAAGAAGACAGTATTCTATTATCTGGTCCAGCATCCATTTCTCTAAAAAAAGGTAAAGCGAATATTTTAGGTGCTGATTTATCTTTAGGAAGAAAAATTATCGTTCTAAAAGAACAGCAATTAATCGTGAGGGCTGATACGAGTTCTTCTTTTGAAATTAATCTTGGAGGAAATTCAAAATATAAAGTAGTTCAAGGCAGCACAATACCTAATTCCTGGAAGGAACTTGTAAAAAGAATTAAGAAGAAAACTTATAAAAGAATAATAGTAATAGGCGGCGTTGATTCCGGAAAAAGTACATTCTGTACTTTTCTTGCTAATTCGTTTTTGAAGAGCGGTCTTGAAGCAAATTTAATTGATGCAGATATTGGCCAATCAGATATAGGACCTCCAACAACAATAGGTCTAGGTCATATGAATGGTTATATCAATAATCTCAGTTTTCTTAAAGTCACCAAACTCTTTTTCATCGGGGATACTACTCCAAATCAAGTCATTGATAAAGTAATTTTTGGCATTAAAAGAATATTAGACTACATCGAGTCATCGAAACTACCACTTATAATCAATACTGATGGTTGGATAATTGGCCCTGAAGCGATAAATTACAAACGAAAAATCCTCAATATAACATCCACCGATTTAATTCTGGGAATCGGAGAAGTAAATAATTTTGAAAAAATTATTGAAAATGATGAAAAAGGGAGCTTCAATTTTCTGCATTCTTCTAATTATGTGAAGAAGAGGAGTAAGGATGAAAGAAGAAACCTTAGAGAGCATGGCTATAAAAAATATTTGGAAAATAGTTCAACTAAACGCATTTCATTGTACAAAGTACAATTTGAAGGAATGGATAACTATTTGGATAATAGAGGTAGGCTTTTGGGTTTATTAGATGAAAAGAGTTTCCTACAAGGAATAGGCATCTTAAAAGAATTTAATGAAAGTAAGAGTGAAATCAGAATATATACTCCAGTCAGTGATCTTGATAAAGTCTCCAAGATTGAAGCTGGATCGATAATTTTATCTGAATCGGGAAAGGAGCTCAATTCTGACTTTTATTTATAAGATTGCAGATCGTTAAAATTTATATTCTCGAAAGATTGCTTTTCTGGAGAATATAATATCATATTTTGGAGTTATATTAATAGCTAGAGGAGTCATGTAGCAGAATGAGTAAAGGTTTGTCGTTTGCTGAAAGAATGTCCAGAGCAGGCACGGAGACTGCTTTCGAAGTTTTTGCGATGGCTAAGGAAATAGAGAAAAAAGGTTCAGATGTGGTACATTTTGAGATGGGTGAACCAGACTTTGACACCCCTGAGCACATAAAGAACGCAGCAATTCAGGCTTTAAAAGATGGTTTTACACATTATACACCCGCACCAGGAATCCCTGAATTGAGGGAGGCAATAGCTGAACATCTAAATGCAAAATTTAGCGTTGACATAGATCCCAATAATGAAATAGTAGTTATGCCTGGTGCTAAACCTGGTTTGTTCATGGGAATTTTGGCCATTGTTAATTCTGGGGATGAAGTAATTATGCCCAACCCAGCTTTTCCGATATATGAATCTGTTGTGAACATAGTAAATGGAGTTCCAATTCCTATTCCATTAAAAGAGGAGAATGATTTTAGGTTAAATCCTGAAGATGTCAGAAGTAAAATTACAGATAAAACTAAAATGATCATGCTCAACTCGCCTCATAATCCATGTGGCTCAAGCTTACTGAAGGGAGAGGTTCAGGAGTTGGCAGAGATAGTTAGAGAAAATGATCTTTGGGTGATGTCAGATGAAATATATTCTGATATCATATATGATGGAGAACATCATAGCATGCTTTTTGAACCTGGAATGAAGGAAAGATGCGTATTAATTCATGGTTTTTCAAAAAGTTATGCGATGACAGGATGGAGGCTAGGATACGCTGTAGGTAATCCAGATATCATATCCAGAATCACTAAACTCCAAATAAACATCAGTTCTTGTCCAAATGCGTTTAGTCAGAAAGCTGCAATAGAAGCTTTGAAAGGACCTCAAGATTGTGTAACCGAAATGGTTTCAGAGTATAAGAAAAGAAGAGATGCAATTGTAGATGGATTGAATAGCATCAAGGGTATCGGCTGTAAATTACCAACCGGGGCTTTCTATGTTTTTCCAAACATAAAAGATACTGGTATGAAATCAAGAGAATTGATGGAGCACTTCTTACATAATGCACGTGTGGCAGCATTACATGGAGATGCTTTCGGTAGTTATGGAGAAGGTTATATGAGATTTTCTTATGCTACGAGTCTTGACAATATCAATAAGGGTTTGGAAAGAATTAAAGAGAGCATGGAAAAGTTGTGATCTGGGAATAAGTAAAAAAAATTCTCAAATCTAATAAAAATTCCTTATATATTTTTAAACGCGCGCGCTAATCCGATAGCTAACCTCAATTCTATTTACTACTACTAAAGTTCAGTGTGCAATATTCCAAGATGTGCAAAAATACTGGAACAAAAACCGTTTTTTTTGATTTTTATTGATGTAGACATATTAGATTGCCATGGAGTAGATAGATTGTCTTTTGAGGAGAAGACTATCGAAGAGGATGGTACAAAGTATAATTTAAAATTGCTGACCTTAAAAAATGCGAGCATAGCGTTTTTTTATAATGGAGATATGCAACTTGGAACTCTTGCAATTTCTATGCCGAAATCTGTAGATGATATTCCAATGACTTCATCTGTCTTAATTGGCGGGAAGTATATGATAGCAAGTAGATTTTTGGCAGAAAAAATTGCTACCAAAACTAATAAAATGAGCCTTGTTTCTGTATTCACTACACTACCGGAAAAAGACGCATTGAGAACCTTCACAAAGATACTCGATAAGAATTTGAAGTAAATATCGTTCTCTTTAATAGGAAATTAGACTGGACAATGGAGTTCTACCAAGAACGTCTTGGGATGCCTTTCTTATTTTCTCTCTATATTTACTCTCAGTATATACTCTAATAATGTTCATGAATACTCCTAGAGATTCAATAATTCGTGAAAGCTCAGTTATTTTTTGCGGGATCTTGTTACCCTTTCCATCTTTACGAAAAGTCGGTATATTCATTGGTTCAATATCTATCGCATAATGATATGGAACAGATGGTAAGGAAGGAACATCGATTGTAACAAGATCTGAATCGATCTTAGCCTTATTGGCTATTTCTTCCTCAATCTCTTTCCTAACCGCTTCGTTATTGAATATACTCGTTACAAGCTGATCATCATCAAAGAATGTTTTTTCATAAGCACATTTGAGCAACTCCCTATTCTCAAGCTTCATTATCGCATCAGATTGACTGCTTTTCTTCAACATATACCATATAGAGTAATCGTCAAGTTTCAAATAATCTTCAGGTGAGTTAAAATTTAACAATTTCAACTCATCCATTGCATTCTCCATAGCCTTGAGTAATGTAATTTGCGCCGCACGGGACGTACGATGAAAATAGATCGCTTTGAAAGATTCTAATCTAGCTAATAGGAAAGCTTCGAAAGCTGAGAGAGCGGTTATATCAATTGCCAGATTATCATTTAAGATATCCATTGTATATATCAGCCTATAAACATCCACATAACCATATCCTGCACCAGTATGATAGGAGTCTCTAACTATGAAATCCATCTTGTCTACATCAACAGAGCTTCTAATAACTTGATCCAAAAACGGATATTTCCCATCCTTCAATCTGCCAACTGCAAGTTTCGATATTCTCTCTGGATTGAAACCCTCTTTTGTTAGAGTCTCTGCAAGAATTGAATTCTGTATAAGCCAAAAAGTCATATCTTCATGATTCTTATTCACATACTTCGACAATAACGGTTCAAAAAGGTGAGATAAAGGACCGTGGCCGATGTCATGCAATAGGGACGCCAATCTAAGTTCTGCAATAAATTTATCATCTAATTCGATTGGTAAACTCTCTCCAAGTATTCCTGCAAGATGCATAGCTCCTAATGAATGTTCAAAACGGGTATGGTTTGCAGCTGGGTAAACTAAGTAAGATACAGCTAATTGTTTAATTCTTCTTAAACGTTGGAACGGTCTTGTATCAATGATATTCTTCTCAGAATCAGTGAGTCTTATGTAACCGTATATAGGGTCCTTCACAAATCCCCAATATCTTTTTGATGGGTGCATTATTCGAATTTCACTTTTTGATAACTAATTCTTTCAGGAATTCATTAAATTGGGATGTCTATTTTATTAATGAGTTAAAGAAAAGTTTCTAATATAAGCATGCCTTTTAGGAGTCGCCAGACTATTGGGTGGACATCAAGGAGTTTTTTTGGTTATCGATGGAATAGATGGTTCTGGAAAGACTACGCATTCTAACATGTTATACTATTCTTTGAAAAAGAAAGGTTTCGACGTAGAATATACTATGGAACCAAGCAACGGTACCGTTGGGAGATTCATCAGAAGTGAAGTTGTAAGCAAAAAGAAGCTCCATCCAGAAGTTGAAGCTTTACTTTTTGCAGCCGATAGATTCGAACATTTAAAAAATGAAATAGTACCTTGGCTTGATATGGGGAAGGTTGTCGTATGTGATAGATATGTTTATGCTTCGATTGTCTACCAGGGTGTACAAAATGTCAATATAAAATGGATAGAAAACCTAAATCATTTTGCCCTTGAGCCCGATTTAGCAATTTATCTAGATGTAATCCCTGAAATTGGACTTGAGAGAATAAATAGAGAGAAAAGTATTTTTGAAAATCTTGAATTCCAGAAGAGAATAAGAAAAAACTATTTGAACTTAGTTGAGAAAGGGCGTCTAACTTTGGTTGATAGCAATAAGAATATTGAAGAAGTCAATAGCGAGATTCTCACCCTTGCTCTAAAGCTTATTGAAAGTAAACTAAAAAAACTTTAAGTTCCAGAACTTGCTGAGACTATCCCTAGTCTTGCTTGCTTCACTCCTTTATTTGTTAATAAGCTCTGTAACAATTTCCTGATTTCATCTGTATCACCTTTAACAGCTATTGCCTGTAGACAATCTTTTTCATCCAGATGAACGTGCATGGTTGAACGTATAATACCGCTAAATCTATGCTGAATGTGAGTGAGTCTTTCTTCTAAACCTTTGGCTGTGTGATCATATAAGACTGAGAGCACTCCTACCCTCTCACCTTTTTCTTTCTCGAGATGCTTATATTCGCTTATAAAAGAGGCCACGGAGTCTTGGATTGCCTTTGAACGATTTTTGTAACCCATTTTTTCAATAATGCTATCGAAATCATCTAAAAGTTCCGGAGTAAAAGTAATTCCGAGTCTAACGATTTTAGCCAAATTTTCCTACCCATTATTTATTCGTTCAAAAAAATACTAAATCTTTGTGTTGGATTACTATTCGCATGAACAAAGGGGAAAAAAATTATAAAATAGATAAAATAAGATCCTTTGATAGGAAGTGGTTTTTTGGATAATCGTGCTATTATAAGTATTGTAGCTGTTATAGTAGTAATCGCAGCTATTGCTGGTTATTATTATATGTCTGCTCCATCTGCCCCTGCAACAATTCCATCGGTTGAAGAGACAACCCCTCAAGCAATTGATGGCGGGAGTCTATATGAGACCAATTGTATGCCATGCCATGGTGTAAAAGGAGAAGGTGGAAGTGCACCAGCACTAACTGCCAGTAATGCTGACAGGTCCATAATCGAGAACGGGAAACCAGACGAGGGAATGCCTGCATTTGGAGGCAGCCTTTCCCCAGAGGAAATCACGGCCATTCTAGAATATTTGCAATCATAATCAACATATAGCTTAAGAATCCGATCGCGTGCGCGCTTAAATCCAATATCTATTTTTTCGTGTGATTAGTATTACATTGGAGACTCGATAAAGTGAATCAAAAGACAGTGTATAAAATTATAGACACATACAATAGATTAAGAAGCCCAGAAGCTACTGCCAGCTTAACAAAGATGAAGGATAATAAATTATGGTTAAAATTTCAAGGTCCGTTTTGTGAAAGCTGTGGTGTATATGATTACTTTGAGGACTTTGTAATTGAGGCTCAAAATGAAAAAATTAAACTAACAATCAAGAGTATCGAGCAAATTGATGTTGAAACCTATTTTGTGCAGTTTGAAAATTTTTGAAGAATAGCGCACTTATTGTATCTTTCTAAAGGTTTATTTAAATCGATAAAATATATTTCAAAAACAATAAAAGGGGTTGAGAATTTTTAATGGATTTTCCTCATGAAGGGCATGAAAAACATTTATGTAAAATTTGGTCAGATACATACGAAGTGGATAAAGTAAGAGATATTGTAAAGACTCCAAATTTTATTTGCAAGATTTGTGGCAGAGTTGCGGAAAAAGAAGAGAATTTGTGTTATCCGATAGAACTTTAATCATTTCTTCTATAGATTCAGTTGCACTGAAATTTCCTGAAAACATACCCTATTTTTCAGCTTCAGATAATTCACTTGCACTGCCAAGTGTGCAGAAATATTTCCATCTCAAAGACATTTGAGAGGTTATTGGACAGCTTGTGCACAAACATCCTTTCTCTTCAGTAATGACCTTGCTCTTGTCTGTCATGCAGAAGCCTAATTCAGTTTCTCCAGTTCCTGTATAAGAAGGACATTCGCCACAGAAGGATGCACAAATTGCTTTTATTTCCTGTATTCTTTTTGCCATCTCTTCATCAGAGAGATCATTCATGGCTTTCATTTTATCTTCAAAGGATTCTGACATTCTTTCAAATCACATCTCTTTTTTCGATTCCCAAGTACCATGCATATTGCAATGGGTTAAGGCTCTTAATGGATGCATATGATCCAACTTTATAGTAAAAGTAGCCATAGGTTCGCTACGTTCTGAGGAGAAATCTACTCTTCCAAGGAACGTATCTCCACTGTAAAGCTCAATCCATTGAATAAAATGAGCATGTTCATTTGGATGTTTCAAATATTTACCAACTTCAACTGAGACATCAAAAGTTTCTCCCTCTTTAGGAGATCCTGTTAATTCAATAACAGGAGTGTGTTTCTTTTCCAAATCATTCATTTCTTCAGGATTTGGAGCACTGGAGCTGTTTATTCCACAAAATAGATCTTCTTCACATTTATCTGTCATTGTAAAAACCTTCATATTGAGGAAGGATTAATTCAAAAATTTAAACTTAACTCGAAAATTTGCTAATAATAGTATGCGTTACCAATACTGACCGTCGCAGCTTTAATCATATTATGGAAAGAAAGATGGTGCTCGATAAGGATCATTTCTTCGGTATAATTGTAGTAAACTTCATAGTAGGTTTTAGTGCCTTAGTACCTCCACCCTCTGCTATAATTTGAAGAGCTTTATCTGCATCTGTAATTTTAATCCCTCCTATAGCAGTTACCCCTTTATTGAAAAAGGGATCAGGGATCAGACCACAAGTAGGACCTACCATTATTATTTCCCTAGCATTCTTTGAAGAATTAAGAATGTAATCTATGCTACCATTTGCAATTGTTGATCCTGTGATTAAAAGAACATCAGCCTCAGGTAAATATTCTTCACATGCCGTATCCGGTAGAGTGCCTTCATTCCTATGAAGGGGGTTCCTTTCAATTATGAAAAGCCTATCGGTCTTCTCCTTTATTGGCTGTATGAATGGGCCTATTTTCCCGATCATGACAACAGTATCATCTGCCTTTATTTCAATAAAATCTACTATATTTTCCTCAGAGAGAGGATAATCATAAGGATTCCTTTCAAAAATCACTTGAAAAAGTGCATTTAAAGTTGCTATTCCAATATTATTTTTTATAAAGTCCCAAGACTTTACTAAAGAAGCCAATTCTAAGGCTGAACTGCCAGCAAAAGTTCCTGCCTTATCATTTACCTGGCAACATTGTGGAGACAGTTCGCTCTGTTGAGTGTGACATAGGCCAGCATGACCTGTAGACAACTTTACACCTGTATATCCAAGACCAATACAGACTTTTTTAACATTTATTTTTGATGTATCATCAACTTTTTTACAGGTTAGTTCAAGAGCCTCTTCTACAATTCTCAAATCTATATCACATTTATTCTTTTTATTCAATCTATCATTAGATTATTTAGAAAAAGTATCCAAAAATCTAATCTATTTCAATTTTTTAATTTTTTCAAGAGCAGTCAAATATCCAGATAATATATTAACTAGATTTAGAAGCTTGTCCTGTTCATGCTCATCGTTAATCAAGGTTGTAACTTCTTGTATTTTATCTAGGATAGTCTGTTCAACCACATCCATTACTCTTGAACCGACAAGCTTACTTTCTTTATCGGTTGGTTTCAATTTCACTACGGATTTGTTACATTTTGCACAGAATATTTCTCCCTTTACTTCAAATAAAGGTGAACTACATTGTGGGCAAGCTTCAGAAAGCATTTTTGCTCCAGATTTCAATAATTCAGCCATCCGTTTGACTTCAGAGCTTATTTTTAGCACCTCCCTTGATTAGGAAAAGTTTAAGATTTATTTCACAAACTTTTTTTGAGTCAATAGTTCTATATAAGTAGAGAGTGGTGGTTATGTCGCGCTCCAAAAAAAAGGAAGAATTTGAAAAAAGAATAGAACAGGCTGCGGAGGTTCTATTGGATGTATCCCAAGATACAACTACGCCAAGAAATATTCGAAGAGCTGCAAAGGAAGCGATGGATGTTCTGCAAGTATCAGAGCATAGTTTAGCAGTAAGAGCTTCAAATGCGATTAGTACTTTGGACGAAATCTCGCAGGATCCAAATATGCCTCCCTACACACGAGTAAAACTCTGGAACGTAGCAAGTCTATTAGAAGCCATTAAGGATTAATTTTTAGATATGATAGAAGGGATGCGATATTCCCCGTAGAAGTGGGAACATGTTTAAAAAAATTTTAGTTCCAGTTGACGGATCCGAAGGTGCTGAAAAAGCAATTCAATTCGCCTGTGATATCGTAAAGAAATTTCGATCGAAATTAATTCTTTTATGTGTAGTACCCCAGCCGATATTATTTGGTGTAGAAGCAGGTATAGTCGATTTTAGACCGTTAGAAAATGCTGGAAAAGATATTCTAGCTGCTTCAAAGAAGATAGCCAAAGAAAAAGGACTTGTCCCAGATACAAGGCTTGAGGTTGGACAAGCAGCCGATAAGATCGTCCAAATTGCTAGAGCCGAGGATTTTGATCTGATAGTTATTGGAAGTAGAGGGATGAGTACAGTAAAAAGTTTCTTACTAGGTAGTGTAAGTAATAAAGTCAGCCACCATGCGTCTTGCCCAGTGCTTATTGTAAGATAAAATTTAATATAGCACGCTTAAGCATTTATTTAAACTGCTTTTCCATAGGATTGGTAAAATCTTATTAGAGGTTTTAATAAATTGAGTAAGCCTTCACAGAAAAAGAAAGTCAGGCCTCGTGCAAAAAAGAAGAAAATAAAAGCTACTAAATTACGCATATTCTATCCACAAAAAATAGTATTGAACACAGATACAAAACTTACAATCAAAGCACTTACAGATGACAATATAGTAGATACAAGTAGAAACGATACCATCGAGGTGAGTCTGGATGAATCGGTTATGACTAAGATCAAAGATGTGGGGCATAAGAAAAGGATCAAACTTAAAAAGGGAGAAGCCGACGTTTATATTGTTACTTCGAGGACCATAGGAGCGTTCGGGATTAAAGCTGAATGGGTAGATGGCCCATCGCCACTTACACGTGCTCTGACAACGCTATTTGCAGGAGATCTAGCGATCTAAGAATTTTTTTCCTTTCACTTGTTAACATAAATTTTTATTTCTAGTTCAATTCCTTTATCTAATGATCGCTATGGTCAATTTCTTTGCCAAAGACATTATGATTAGAGATGTCTATGTAATAGAAGTTGGAAACAAAATAGCACTTGCTCGTTTAAAGATGATGAGACATGGAATTGGTGGACTTCCAGTTGTGGATAAAAACGGCAAAGTTGTCGGAATGATCACTTTAAGGGATATAGACTTGGCTGGTACAGATGTATCAAACCTGCCAGTTGAGGATCTGATGACAACGAATTTGGTAAAAGGCAAAGTTGATACAACAACCAAAGAGATCGTTGAATTGATGATAAAAACAGGAATACAGAGGATACCCATTGTTGATGAAAAAGGAAAGTTATTGGGCCTGATAACCCAGACCAGCGTCATTAAATCCGCAATAGCTCATAATTTGTTAAAGTGAGTAGTACTATCTAATTAGAGTAAGCGTTTTTAGTTACATAGCTCGTTGAAGTTTACAGGACTGAATAGGCATACGCATCTAAAATAACAACTGTTATATATATATCGAGGATTGACATATTCTTTCGCCTAAAAATGGCGAAAAAAAAGATAAATTATAAAATTGGAGAAAAATAGAAAATGTCTAAAAAAGGAAATGTATCACGACGAGGCTTTGTCAAAGGAGCTGTAGCTGGTCTTATCGTGGGAGCAGCTGCAACTTACGGAGCAACTCAAATTGCTATGCCAGGGAAACCAGCAGCTCCAGCCGTCGGACCAACTGATAGCGCTGAGGTGTCGTACACCCTAAATGGCAATCCAGTGTCTTTATTGGTAGATTCCCGATGGACACTAGCGGCCGTCCTAAGGAATGAGTATTCCATGAAAGGTACGGCAATAGGCTGCGGTCTAGGAGAATGCGGTGCTTGTACCGTATTGATGAATGGTATAGCGGTTCCCTCATGCATGGTCCTTGCAATTGATGCAGATGGTGCAACAATTGAAACGGTTGAAGGATTAGCAAGCGGTGAAGAGCTACATCCAATCCAGAAAGCCTTCATCAAGAATAGAGGATTCCAGTGTGGTTTCTGTACACCTGGATTCATGATGGCGACTAAAGGATTGCTTGACAAGAATCCAAATCCAACCGAGGACGAAATGAGAGACGCATTATCAGGCAATATCTGCAGATGTACAGGATACGTTAGAATTATGGAATCAGCAATGGAGGCAGCGGAAGCTGCATAGGAGTGAAAAAAAATGGCAGTTAAAGCAAAACGATATGTAGGAGATTTAACTAAATTCGCAAGCCAAATGAAAGCTATGGGTTCATTAGCCGATATGAAATATATAACCCAGCGTGTTGAAGACGTCAATGGACCTTCGATAGTCACCGGAACTGCAGGTTATACAATCAACATGGATGTGCCAGGACAACTGGTTATAAAGTTTAAGAACAGCCTATATGCACATGCAAACATAAAAGTTGATACAAGCAAAGCCAAGACAGTCCCAGGAGTAGTATTAGTACTAAAAGGAGATGATCCTGAGATGGAAGGGACCACCCTATTAGGTGACCAACCATTCCTTGCTTTGGGAAAAGTACGCTACTCTGGAGAGCCAGTAGCTTTGGTAGCTGCTGAGACTGAGGAGGCAGCTGACGACGCAGTTGATCTAATCGAAGTAGATTATGATGAGTTACCAGCAACTGTAACACCTGAAGATGCGTGCAGCCAAAACCCAGCAGCCATACCTCATGAACCAGCACCAGAAGCGTCACCAGGACGACCTAACGTGTTCTTCTATCAGCCTTTAAGGTACAAAGATGTTGATGCAGCTTTTGCGGATTCCGATGTAATCCATGAAGCTACATACAAGATGCCAAACGACCCACACGGTCCCATCTGCCCAGTAACTGGGGCTGCTGCATGGGAAGGAAGCGACCACATGCATGTTTGGGGTGATGTTCAGAACATTCATCCATTACCGTGGCCATTGTCAGCAGTATATGCTGGGTTACCACAGAACAAGGTAACATTCCATGGGCCAACAATATGTGCTGCAGGTTTCGGTGGTAAGAACCTGGGTGGTGGAGCTTTCTATGCTGCTTTCGTAACAAAATTGACTGGCAGACCTTCTATTTGTACATTTAATCAAAAGATGTCTCTATCTTGGACTTCCAGGCCTCCTTGGACATGGAAAGTTAAGATGGGAGCAAAGAATGACGGTACTCTTACAGCCTTTGAGGCAGAAGCGTACATCTGCGGTCCTTATGGAAGATTCATGGGCGGAGGCGGACTACATGAAAGAGCAAGGAACGGAATCGTAGGTACTTATAGATGGCAAGCGGTTAAATTTGATGGATATGCAGCTTATGCGAACACCCAGAACACGCTCTCATATAGAGGTTTCAGTTCCCCAGAGACATGCTTTGCAGTGGAAATCGCCTTAAGTGAAATAGCCAACAAATTGGGTATGGATCAAGTTGAGATAAGACTAAAGAACGCCCTTAAAGAAGGAGAGAGAGACGCTGTAAACGAGATTAAGCACAGCATGGGATTCGAAGGAGTCCTCAAGTCAACTAAAATGATGATGGATGAGTGGGGTCCGAAACCAGCTGACGAAGGTCCAGTAAAGTATGGTAGAGGCATCTGTGGCGGAAACAAGTATACACAGGGAGGTATGATGACAAACCAAGTATTCCTAAGGATTAAGAACAACGGTCTTGTAGACATAATATGTGATAGTATGGACTTAGGGCACGGACTTAATACCATTTGGAGACAGTTTGTTTCCGAAGCCATGAACATACCGATTGAAAGGGTCAACAAAGTAGAAGTCAACACAGATACTGTACCACACACGACCAACTCATACTCGAGTATGGCTACCTTCCACGGCGGTTATGCTCTGATTCAAGCTGCAAATGAGGCAAAGAAGAAGATTGAGCAACAAACCGGCAAACCATACCAACCAGATGATTGGAGCGGTATTGGAGATCCGACGTCAATATGGGCGCCCACGCAAATCGTTGTTGATGGAGGAATATATGCACCTGACGACTATCTGATAGGGAATATTGATCCAGAGACATCGCAATGTCTTGGACCTCATTACAGAATGGTTCTATTCCACAGCCACCAAGCAGCTGCATTTGAAGTAGCTGTCAACACAGATACAGGTCAAGTATGCGTGACAAAGGCCATTATGGGAGCCGATCCTATTCCAGCAAACGCTACAAACCTTGAGGCCCAGATAGAAGGCGCAGGTTTGGTAATGGGAATGGGAACCGCGACGACAGAAGAGAGATGGATGGACAAAGGTATTATCTTGGGAGATTCATTCTTGTATTGGCCAATGCCAACGGTCACTTGTACTCCTAAATTGGAGGATGTAGCGACTGTTATTGAGCCGGTCTGGGGTGAAGCACACGGAGAGAATCCAAGAATCAATGGTCCATTCGGAGTCAAAGGTTGTGCAGAAGGTGTGCAAGCTCCAGTAGCACAAACGGTCTTGATGGCCATCTCTGACGCTATCGGTGTACAGCTAAGAGAAATACCCGCAACGCCCGACAAGATACTGAAAGCACTGGGGAAAGCATGAGGTGATATGAAATGAGAGCAGTAGCAAATATAAAATATTTTGATGCGACCACTACAAAAGAAGCATGTGAAGTACTAGCTGCAAATGAAGGAAAGGCAAAAGTCTATGCCGGTGGAACAGATATGCTCGACTGGCTTAAGAGAAGGTACATGCCAACTCCTGAAGTTGTAGTAAACATCAAAAACATTCCAGGAATGAAGGATATATCTGAGGAAGGCGGAGGCCTAAAGATAGGCGCATGTGTAACATTAGCTGATTTAAGGGCTAATGGTACCGTTCAGAGCAAGTATAAGATGCTCGCTGATGCCGTAAGGTTGGGACCAGCTCCTTCCATACAGAACTTAGCAACAGTTGCTGGTGATGTATGCCAGGAAGTTAGATGTTGGTACTACCGAATGGAGGACTTTTACTGCTACAGAAAAGGTGGCCCTGTATGCTTCGCTCCAGCTGGACGTAACATGTTCCATGCTATAATGGAGCAGAAAGTATGCAATGCCGTCGTAGCAGGAGACCTTGGAGTAGCACTAGCTGCACTTAATGCTAAGCTCAAAGTCGAAGGTATGGGCGGTTCCAGAGAAGTGGAGATGAAGGATTTCTATGTGGTACTGGGAAATGTCCTAGCACCAGATGAGATAATCACCTCCATAATGATTCCTGAGGCACCATCGAAGGGAACATTCGAAAAGAGCAGAGTTAGATCAGCCATCGACTTCGCTATGGTGAGCTGTGCAGCCGCAACAACTGGCAAAGGAACCACCGTTGCACTTGGTGGAGTAGCTCCTGTACTAGTTGTCGGAACCCCAAGTGAAATCAATGCAGCGATCGACGGAGCATCTCCGTTAAGCGAGAACAAATACAAAGTTGGCGTCGCAAAAAGCATGGTTGCGAGAGCAACCGCATAAATATCCTAACCCCTTTTTTTCTTTTTTTTATTTAGATAAATTTACAATTCTTATCATTCTCTAATAACTAATTGTAACCTATTTGCCAATCAATTTAAAGTTGCCAAGAAATGACACCTACATCAAAAGAGAAATCACTGGAAACAATTGTTAAAAAGAGTATTAAGAAGAAAATTCTTAATATTAAATTCGAAAATGCTGAAACCGGAGAAGCTCTTCAAAATCTGGATGGTATAAAAATAGGCATGATTATCAGTATTGATTTCGAAGTGGAACTTGAAAAAAATATTAGAATTATCTCCAAATATATTGTTGTGGCTATGGATAAGATCCAATTATTAAGTGCGCGTGTCGATGAACAATTCAAAGAACCTGAAGAGTATTTTAAAGAGGCTTTTAAGGTAGCTAAAGAAATCAGTGATGTCCTTACAAAGGCATAACAAAAAATATAATCGGATTTCTTGAAGCATGCGGAAAATTAGTTTTATTTAAATTATCAATATGTGTGCTATTTTTTCTAGTGTTGTATTATAGGTTAAATAACATTGGTACGATTTGAATTATCATCAGCACAAACCACATATACAGAGTGAAGCCAGCAGCAACCGTAAGCGGCATGAACCATGACCTTGCTTTTATATTGGTACCGTGTATATAGAGGTCTACAGAATCACAAGGACAAGCACTAATACATTCGCCACATTTAATACATTCTAGAGTTGGTTTTCCAGTTTTTTCCACTGCTTTTGGTGTCATAGCATATGTCTGACAGGCTTTTATACAGTCATTACATTTTTCACATGATTTTTTGTCTATTTTTATCCTAAAGAGTGAGATGCCCTCAACAATTGAAAGTAAAGCCCCTATCGGACATAAAATGCAGAACCATCTTTTCTTGGTCATAAAAGGTAGTATTACTCCTAAAACAAGAAATGCCACAATAAAAAGAAAACCGATCCATAACGGATTGAATATAAATGACCAACAAGTGATGCACATGAACGGAATGGCCAAACCAATTGAGAGTAATACCAATCCTAGAGCTAGGCCATATCGTATATCTTTTACTTCTGCTCTTAGCCCACCCAAATGAGGGTTCTTAGATTTCTGTCTCAGATTTGACAAAGTCCATCTACTTTTTTTTCCACTAGCGAAGAATTCCACAATACCTCCTAAAAAGCAAAGCCTTCCGCACCATCCCCTTCCAAAAATAATAGCTGTAGCAATGTAAGGTACTATTGCAAGAATGAATAAAGACAACGTGGCTGGTGAAGTTATTTTTATTCCAGCTGCTGATAACTCAAGTCCATCTCTAAACTGATAAAATAGAGACCCTAAAATAATCTCAGGATAATTCCTAAGACAAGGTGCTAAGGTAGTACCACAGTAAGGAAGCCCCTCATAGTAATAAACCCTTAGATGTCGCTCAGTCCATTTTATTATCGATTCTGAACCCATCCATCCTAAGAAGGAGAACATGCCCATCCAAAAAATAAAAGTAAAAATGAATAATACCAAGCGCCTTGTTTCCTGTTCTTTACCAGTACGAAGATATGCAAAAACGATTGCCCCTGCTCCGATTCCAAAAATAAATCCTAAAATTAGGTTTAGTCTGAAGTACAAGTAGAAACAGAATAAACCAACAATGACCCCAGCAATAATAGAGTTGTTCAAGCTTGTAATTGCTTTCAATTTAATATTTCCCTCACGATCTTTTGAGTGGAAAATTCTGAGAATAAAACTGTGTTATATTATTTAATTGTTATGTGGTAATTATTTATGAACGCAAATAGAAATCTAAGACTGTGTTGCATACATCTAGGTCATACAAATGAACTGAATGTTATTTCTGCTTCAGTGTTTTTTAAAGGGGATTCACCTTCGATCCAAGTAGCTACTATAGTTACCCTGCCTCTCTCACCAAAAATCATAGCTGTGGCCATTCCCTCTTTCAATGTTACCCGTGTGGTATTTAATTTAGCTACACCAGGACCCAAAAGCGTAAGCTCAACTACGTCATTTCTAGTTGTATCTGTATATCCGGTAGCATTAACAGCATAAATTCGTAATATTTGTTCCTTATTAAATGCTGATTGATTTGGGGCAATTATTTCCAACCTATCCGCTCCAGGTGATGAGGGAACAAACTCTGACATACCCTGATATAACGCAATTGCTATCACTGCGATTACAATTGAGGCTGAAATGATAGCATGGAGGATATCCCTTCTGCTCCTTATGCTTCTTTTCTTTTTTGTCTTTGCCACTTCAATCCCCTAACTGGTAATAAAAGGCCATATTCATGTTTCTTTAATAAAAACTTTTTTTTGGTTTATTTTGAAAATAAATTAGAAAAGTGCTCTTACAACGCATATTGCCATAATTGGTAAATGTGTTGTAATCAATATTTTTATTAAAGCTCTCTTTGAATAAAGTAAGCTTCAATTCGTTATTCGATGCACTTGATAAGTCAAATATGGCTTGTTAGTGCTTGAGGGTTTGTATACTCGATAAAAAAATCTTCGTGTTTTTAATGTTATTAAACATCATTGCTGGAATTTCACTTGGTCTAGGGAATGGTGTTCTATGTCTTTCTTCATGCTTCCCAATTCTATTTCCGCATATTAGTGCAGAGCATCACTCTATGAAAAAGGGATTCTTAGCTGCCTTTTACTTCAGCCTGGGCAGACTCATTTCATATCTTATCTTGGGGATAACAATATCTTATTTTGGAAATATTCTATTAACTTCAGGAACGTCTGCTGTAATAGTACTAATTCTTGGCATTGTCTTGATAATATATGGTTTTGCAATATCCTTTGGAATTCATATAGGAATGGATCTAAAATTAGGAAATTATTTTAGCTCGATTAAATCAAGTCTGTTACTAGGTATATTAGCTAGTTTTCGACTTTGTGTGCCTTTTATTATGGCCCTTGCATACGTTTCAACTGTTTCAAATATCTTCGAAAGCATCATCTTCATATTTTTCTTTTGGGTAGCTTCTTCTGTTTACATTCCGCTTTTAGGTATGCTCGTTGGTTTGTTTTCCAATGTCTTGAAAAAGCAAATCAGCATTGAAAGGATCAGAAGGATTAACGGGATTGCGCTACTCATTATTGGTTTGATTTTCATAAATCAAGGGATCAATATTTTTCTAGCACCTGAGTCATAAAAAATTATTTTTGATTTTAAAAAATTGATGAAATAATTATTGTTTCGTTAAAACAGCGTGCATACTTTTCCAGAAACGGAATATTAAGCATTTGCATTAAAAGTTTATAAATAATTTTGTTCATAAACACAAAAATAAAGGCGTGTATAATATGAGTTGGAGAGGAAAACAATCATCAAGCATGCGCGCTATGGAAAGGGGATTAGGTTTAGGATGGGTAGAAGCTTTGGTATGGGTATGGCTTATCGTAGAGGCATGGGGCGAGGTGACAGAGTAGCTAGCGCGCGCTAGAGAATACGCTAATTTAATTAATTTTATACTCTTAGATATTAAAACCAATATATTAAGTTAAACCATTTGGTGATATCTTTGGAAAGTTTGATTTTAAAGACTAGAATTGCGGTGCTTTGGATCTTTATGGCAGTAGCCATGTCAACCCATTCTATATTATTCTTCATGGAACCTGGTGCGATAGAAGAGATAAAAGAAATGATTATTGGACCAGGAATGATGTTATTTATGGCGCTTTTCTGGTTGGTCCCATTGGTGATGGCATTTCTATCTTTGACTCTAAAGGATATAACGAATCAAAGGGCAAATTTGGTCATGGGCGGAGTTTTCACCATTCTTAACATTGTACATCTATTCGAACATCTTGCCCAGCAGTCATTTCACCAATTGTTGATTGTTGGCTCAACAGTTGTTGCTACGACATTAATCGTTTGGTATGCATGGAAATGGCCTAAGTAGTAAATAGGCGCACTATTTATTCATAACTAGCTCAGTAATTTTTCTATATAAGAACATTAAGAGAACATTAATCTCAATAATTTAAATTCAATTTATGGTGCGCGATATGTATTCCAAAATAAAATATGCGTTTTCAGAAATTATTAACAACAATAACCTATGGGATGTAAAGATAACAGTCAAAGCCAAAGTGCTTACCCCAAATGAGGCTATAGGAAATCCGGAAAGAGAAGACTTTCCTCTTTTTAAAGGCAAAGAAAGAATTATGCAGGCAGAGTTTAAAGGATCTTTTGGTCAGGCATTCACAGACATGTACGGCAACTATGAAGGGACAATAAAGAATATTATGAGTATGGATTTATCTAATAATTATCGAAGGGCTATCTTCGTCTCTACTATTAATGCGGTAATGCGTCATTTAAATCTGATAGAGGGAACTACTCATTGTAAGAACGAAGATCCAGAACTCTGTGCTAAGGATTTAGTTGAATTTGTCAAAAAAAAATACGGTAATCCAAAAATAGCATTTGTCGGACTTCAACCAGCTCTTGTAGAAAACTGCTCAAATTTCTTTGATACGAAAGTCCTAGACCTAGATAAAGATAATGTAGGCAAGAAAAAATTTGGTTTAACCATTCAAGATGGTCAAAAAGAAATCAAGGAAGTCTTAGATTGGTGTGATTTAGCAATAGTTACAGGTACTGCATTTGTTAATAATACAGCACCTTCAATAATTGATCTTATGAAGGATAAATCAATTCTATTTTACGGTGTGACTGTTGCAGGAATCGCTGAATTACTCAACCTAGATAGGTTCTGCAGCCGGAGTAAGTGAAATCTAGAAGACTTTGATTGATTTCAACCTTATTTTCAGAAAGACATCATCATCAACTTTCAATTCTTCTTTATAAGAAGAGTCCTTCGGGATCTCAGCTACAAAGGTTCTTTTTGCTACCTTGATTTTTATTCTTAGTATCGGACCTAAATTATCGATCTTATCTATTTTTCCTTTAAATACATTCAAACGTGGACCAGGAATCTCCTCTTTGCTTATGAATATATCACCTGGAGATATTGCTACTTTCTCGACCTTTCTATCCTCATAAGGTACTACAAGAGATAATCCAGCAAATCCTATCTCTGCTAGTTCGTTTCCTAAAATTTTACAATAATCACATTCGATGATGTTTGGGGTTCCGATGAACTCAGATACATGGTCGTTTACAGGTGATGAGAAAAGTTCTTTTGGTGAAGCTATTTGCTGAACTTTTCCATCATTGAGTATGGCTACTTCATCACCTAGCTCTTCTGCTTCTATCAAATTATGCGTTACAAAAACGCTTGTCACACCTAATTCCTTATGAAGTTGTTTGATCTCTAGCCTAAGATGCTTGCGTGTTCTAAGATCTAAATTGTTAAATGGTTCGTCTAAAAGCAAAATATTTGGCTTGTATGCCAATACTCTTGCTATAGCTACTCTTTGTTGCTCTCCACCGCTAAGGTTTTTTGGGTATCTTTCTTTTAAGTAGAAAATATTCATTGACTTAAGTAGTTCGTTGACTATATCTTCTACTTCATTTTCTGGCCTGTAACGTGTTCTAAGGCTATACGCAACGTTCTCAAAGACATTCATATGAGGGAATAATAATAGATTTTGAAATAGATATCCAATTCCCCGATTTTTTACTGGAACAGAATCAACAGGCTTACCATCAAACATCACATTGCCTTCATAATCTGCAAGCCCTGCAATAATATTCAAAATAGTAGTCTTGCCAGAGCCAGTCGGGCCTAATAAAACGAAAAAATCCTTATCTGAAATTTCCAGATTTATGTTCTTACATATGTAATTCTCGATATCTTTCAATTCTATAGTGGGCGTGTTAAAGACTCCTCCAAGAAACTAGATTCTTTTCTAAGAATAGGAAGAACCTCTCAAAAGATAAACACATAAGCGAAAGAACCATTAGGCATACTATAATAACATCAACTTGCAATAAACTTTCTGATCTTATTAACAATGCGCCAATTCCAGTTGGTATGGCTATCATCTCTGCAGCTATAATTACTCTCCAAGCCATTCCAGATTCCAATCTTAGTCCAGTTAAGATATTTGGCAGGGCTAAAGGCAGAACGATGGTTCTTAAGATCTTTAACTCAGAGGCCCCTAAGCTTCTAGCCACTTTCACATAATTTTGATCTATATTCTTGATTCCGGTAATGGTGTTGTATAAAATTGGGAAGAAAGAGGACATGAATATTAGTGCTATCGGTAAAGCTTCATTTATACCTATCCAAAGCATGAATAAAGGAGCCCAACCTAATGCTGGAATTGGCATAAGTAAGCTAAATATCGGATGAAGGGAGTCATTCACTACTTCTTTATATCCCATTGCTATTCCGACTAAAATTCCTGCCATAGCACCTAACAAGAAACCCGAAATAACCCTTAGGAGGCTACTAAACAAGTTTTGAAGAAGAATTCCATTGACCAATAATTGAAACATGCTCAAGATTACTCTAGAGAAAGGCGGAAAAAGATATGATGGAAAAATTTCAAACCGAGCAATTATTTCCCATATGGCTATGAAAGCTATTATTGGTATAATCCATTTCAAACTTGATAGTTTCATAATTTATTATTGTAAATATTGCAAATCTAAAAGTTCTTCTGATGTAATCTCCTTATCGATATAGCCCAATTCTATTAAAATATCAACATATCTCTGAACTTCCCAAGCAGAAACTTCATTAGTATATTCAAGATTCCTCATTGATGCCATAAGAATCTCGGGTGTTGTTAATTTCAACTGTTCACCTAGGACAGTGGGATTGACTCCCTGAGGATCCGCCTTTTTTAAAGCTCGTGATAGTATCTCTGCAGATTTCTCTGGATTCTCGTTTATATATATAGTTCCAGCTTGGGTTACTTTTACCAACTTTTTAACAACTTCAGGATTTTCAGCCAAAAGATCATCCTTAACTACCATGACACTCCCCATCATATTTGGCCATAAATCTTGGCTTCTAGCGATCATTTGAAATCCCCTAGATTCAGCAACTGTGGCATAATGTTCAGGAAGAACGGCTGCATCTATCTCTCCAGCTATCAATGCCATGACCAACTTTGGTGGATTCATACGCCTAATATCTATCTCAGTTAGATTATGTTCTTTAATGACTATTTGTAGAAGTATATCGCATTGGGATCCTTCTCGAACACATCCAACCTTCTTTCCTTCAAGATCAGTGATATCTTTTATCTCTGATTTCGCTACGATACCGTATCCATATTTATGTGTTCCACAGACTATCTTTATAGGCACGCCCCGTGAGTAAGCTAGAATGGCAGGACCAAGACAAAGATAAGCTACTTGGATATCGCCCCTTGCTAGAGCGGCTGATAGAGTTAAACCTGTTGCATAACTTTCCATAGAGTTTAACTCAAGACCTTCTTGGTTGTACCATCCCTCTTCATCAGCTATCCAAGCACATGCAGCGTGGTTATTGAATTCAACAGCCATACCTATCTTTTGTGTTTTTTGAAGATGGGGTGTTAAAAAATACCAACCTAGAATTACTGATATTATTATCATACAAGCTGCTATTATCGTCCATCTCTTCACAATATACAACTCCAATCCCTATGAAAATATCATGAGTTTACTATTTAAAGAACGCATCATAAATGTAAATTAGAGTTGAATTAAAAATAATGGAAGGTCAACAAAAGCCAATAAAGTTATTGAAGACGTCGAAAATGATATTGCCCTCGATCGATGAAATGAGAATAAGTGTTCTTATTGAAGACTCTACGAATTTATCTAAACCTGAATTAATAACAAAACACGGCTTATCCTTTTATCTTGAAACAAAAGCTATCGGTGTAAGCTCGAATATACTCATAGATGCCGGACCGGCACCAGACATTTCTTTAAGAAATGCTATAAACATGAATTTAGACCTTAAAAAGGTCGATAGCATATTCCTTACACACGGTCATTATGATCACTCTGGAGCTATTTTGAAAATTCTTGAACATATAAACCGCCCAGTTCCTGTAGTAGCTCATCCAGAAATTTTCAACGCAAAAATTGCTTACAAACCGAAACTAACCTCAATAGGTCTAACATGCGATTCATCAGATATACGATCTAATGGTGGGATTTTATTTCTAGCTCGCAATTCTTTCAAAATAACTAAAGGTATAATAACAACTGGCGAAATACAAAGGACGACTGACTTTGAAAATGTTATTGGATTATGGACAATAAAAAATGACTTATTAATTGAAGATATTATGCTAGATGAACAGTCGCTTCTTATGAATATTAAAAACAAAGGCTTAATAATCGTGATCGGGTGCGGTCATCCTGGAATCATAAATATCATCAGACACGCAAAGAAAATCACAGGAATAAAAAAGATTCATTCGATAATTGGTGGAATGCATCTTGTAAACTATGATATCAGAAAGATAAAGGTCATCGTTAAAGAATTATCAAAAATTGACTTCAATGCAATCTATCCATGCCATTGTACAGGAACCAAAGCAATCAATCAATTATTAACCTCATTTGGTGAACGTTGTATGCCAATACAAACTGGAAGCATCCTTAAATTTTGAAATATATAGACTCTTGTTATTTTATGTATGCACGCTCTAGCTTACTTTAATTTCAGAGCCTATTTTGAATAGTCCTTTCGTGAATCTTTATGGCTGTGACTAGAAAGAAAATCGAGAAAGCTACAAGAACTATGAAGTTAGATATAATTGGAAAATAACTGCTACCTTTTATAGAATATCTCGCCAAGTCTGTGAAGTATGTAAGCGGAGAGATTGAAGAAACAGTTCTTCCCCAAGCAGGCAATTCCTCTATTGGAATAAAAATTCCACTAATGAAAACTAAGGGAAATTTGATCATTGAAGAAATCATCATTATGCTAGCTGGAGTGTCAGCTGGCGGATATGATGATAGAAGTATACTAAAGGAAGCAAAACAAAATGCACCAAGAACGATCCCAAAACCTAAAATCACTGGATTGATAAAACTCACACCTATTAATATACCAACGATTACGGGAAATATAGAAATAAGAGCTCCAAAAAGGAATGAAGAAAATACGTCACCAAGAAAGATTGTCCATATAGAGACGGGGGATGAAATTAGCCTTTCCAATGTTTTGGCTCTTGCTTCCCACGGAACGATAGCGGGGCCAACTGATGTAGCAGTGAAAAAAACAGTTATTCCAAGCAATCCTGGTATAAGATCTTTTACAGGTACGTTTCGCCCTATATAGAAAGACAGAAAAAGAAAGAAAGGTACTAGAAGCCCAAAAATGATGACTGGTCCTTTAGAATAGTAGATGCGTATGTTCTTTTTAGTTATTGCAAAGGAACGCTTGAATTGTTCCCAATAGAATTTATTTTTCATTACAATAATGCCGTCCTAACTTTCTCTCACAAGTTTAAGAAAAACATCTTCCAAACTTGGTGCCAAGGTATTGAGTGAAATTATCTTAAGTCCCTTCGAGCGTGCAAAATTGATAACCTTTTCCAGCACAAGACTAGAATCATCTACGTAAAGTCTCATCTTATCTCCAATCTCTTTTACTTCCCTTATACCTTTGACTTTGGACAAATCTTTAATGCTTACCGCTTTGTTAAAGCTGACTTCAATCGATCGCAGTCCACTACTTCGCAATCGAAGCTTTTCTGGACTGTCAATTGCCGCGATTTTACCGTGATTAATTATTGCTATCCTATCACAAAGTTGATTTGCTTCTTCCATGTTATGAGTTGTTAGGAATACAGTTACCCCATCTTTGTTGTATTCTCGAATCATCCTTCTTATCAATCGCTGGCTTTCTACATCTAGCCCAGAAGTGGGTTCGTCTAGAAAAAGAATTTGAGGATTGTTAATCAATGCCATGCAAAGTAATAGTTTTTGTTTCATTCCTTTTGAGAATCCTTTAACAAGTTGTTCCCTTCTTTCGTATATCCCAAATCTCTTTAGAAGCTCATTAGCTCTCTCCTTCCTCTCTTTCTTAGGGATACCATACAACTCTCCAACTAATGTAAGATTGTCCCAGGCTGAAAGATCAACATATGCATTAGCCATTTCTGGAACTATTCCCATAAGTTGTCGAGCTTGAATGCCTTCTCCAAGAATGTTATGGTCAAAGACCGATGCTACTCCTCCATCTGGCTTGATTGCACCAGTAAGCATTCGAATCGTTGTGGTCTTACCTGCTGCGTTAGGCCCTAGGAAGCCAAAAAGTTCACCTTTTTTAACCTGATAACTTACATGGTCTACAGCCAATATTTCTCCGTAATACTTTGTGAGGTTGATGACTTCTAAAGCGGGCTTCATATATAATCTACTTCTATTCTAACTTTTTAAAAAAAAGTACATATTATATCCTTAATCTGCTCCTCTAAGAGGCATATTGCATTTAGGACATTTCTGATTTATACATGGAACACCAGGTATATGAGGAGCTTCATAACCGCAATTAGGACATTTGCACTTAGTAGGTGGGCCTCTTCCTAATCTGCCTCCGCCTACTCCTTGACCCATTCCTCTACTCATATTCTTCGCCTCCCATTTTTTTTATTTATCGAGTGCTATTATCACTCTTTAGAACGCACGTCTATATCTTGATTAAGGATGTTTTCAATTCTGTCTACTATTTTCATGAATGCTATTGCTGCTGAAGAGTCGGAATGTCTGGAAATAAAAGGGATGCCATCATCTGAATCTTCACATATTCGTGGATCAAGAGGAATTTTACCCAAGAAAGGGACATCTAAATCATCAGATATCTTTTGCCCTCCACCAGCTTGAAAAATATCTATGTACTCACCACATTTTGGACAAACAAATCCACTCATGTTTTCAATAATGCCTAACAATGGTATATTCAGTTCACGACTAAATGTCACTGCTTTTTTAACAACTATTTGTGATACTTCTGATGGGATTGTAACTATAGCGACACCATCAATATTTGGTATCAACTGCATTATGCTTAACGCTTCATCGCCAGTTCCTGGAGGCAGGTCAATAATAAGAAATTCCATATCTCCCCACATTACATCAGCTAGAAATTGCCTTATAGCCATCGATTTTAGTGGACCTCTCCAAATTACAGGAGTTTCATCTGTATTGAGTAGAAAGTCCATTGAAATGACTTTTATTCCAAGTGGTCCTGTAACTGGAACTATGCCTAATGGCCCTGTATTCAGAGTTTGTTTTCTTGCTCCAAGCATTTTAGGTATGCTTGGTCCTGTAATATCAGCATCCAAGATACCTACTAAGTTTTCATGTTTTTTTTGTGCAAAAGCCGCTGCTAGATTAACCGTAACAGTGCTCTTACCTACTCCACCTTTACCACTGAGGATAACTATCTTATGTTTAATCTTCTCCATCCAATTTTTTATCCGTTTTTCTTGGTCTCTGACCTCTGCCTTCCTTTTTTCAAAACTTGTGTTATCCATAATAAAATCACTGTTTCATATTCAACGAGTGCTCTCTATTAGCGATCGTATACCACTTTTAATATTATCAGAGCGCGCTATTATAAATAATTTTGTTCATAATCACAAAAATAAAAGTGTTATAATATGAATTGAAGAGAAAAACAATTATCAAATCTTCGGTTTAGATGAGACTCATTAGCGTGTACTGTTGTGAAAGAAGCATAAATTAATGTTTAAAAAAAAATGTACCTAAGCGGGTTCGGTCAAAAAATAAATAACTCCCCTTAACAAGCTCAGAAGAAGATATTTAAATTAATTACTGGGATAGTAGCGTTCTTAAATAACCTCGGATAATTCACTACTTATTGTCAATCCATTAATCCTCCAATCATCATCTTGCTTGACCAATACGAAATCATCTCGGAAAGTTTTAATGTTGTCCATCCTGGCTGCTGGAGAACGTTCTATTGATTTTGAGCAATAAGAAACTTTTGCATAGTTATCCTTAACTTCAATAGAAAGCAACTTTTTCCTGATCTCAAATTTTTCCAGCCCCCTCCAAATATTCTCATAATAGGACTCGATCTCATCTATCCCTTTATATTTATCCCCTTTAGGTGATATCAAAACTGCCTCCTTTTGAAATAATTTTGAAACTTTGTTTAATGAGCTTTCATTCATTGCCAAATAATAAATAGATAAAAATTGAACAACTTCCTTTTCCTCTTCAGTCAATGTGATAACTTGCTCAGAAGGAGGGGTGAAAATATAATATAAATAGACAATCCCTACAGTCAGTAAAATGAATGTCAGTATTGTTGCAAGTCTGATAGATTTCTTAATTGTATATGCTTTAAGATATAAAGCCAAATATTTAGATAATGCTATTCACTACCTTAAACTAATCATCATTTGCAGCAATGAAATTAACAAATTTGATTTTATTAAGTTTATTGTGTATGTGGAGGTCCCTTAGTACATGACGATTAAAGGAATCTCATATGTATTACTAACGTACTAGCAATACACTTATGGTGGTAGTCTGCATGCACAAAATTAAATTTTTGAGGCAGTTTTTGAAAGATGCTTTTGTAGCTTTTGTTTTTTGGACATTGACTTTAACACCTTATATGATTTTTATAGTAAAAGTTAATCTCCAGCAATACATCGCATGGATAGGAATGCAAGCAATTCTTGTTCCTCCATTAGGTGCAATCTTTTCGATAATTGCAAGAAAAATAAAAAAGTAATTCAAAATGATATCGTAGAATATTTGAAGATTGCTGTATTTCTCCACAAGTTTTTAGTGCATACAATAATTTTATTAGAATAATTATAGCGCAAGCACTAGGAAAATAAGTTAGAGCGCGCGCGCTAGATAACAAGTGCTCTAAATGTGAAGAGAAGATACCAATAGTTGGAAAATACAATAAATCATTTCGAATTATTGAAAAATAAAGAATTTGATATTTGCTTAAAGAGTACTTACAAACAACATTTTTTATAATAACAATTCATTCTATAATATTGCTTTATACACTGTGGTCAGTGCAAGAATTATAATAATTATCGAAAGTCCAATTTCTAACCACTTAGGCTTTGTTTTTAGAGATACTAAACTGCCTATTCTTGCTCCGCTTATCGATCCTAAAATTACAACCATTGCTGGTATCAATATAATATCGCCGCGATACCAATATATAATTGCACCAAAAGTTGCTGAATAAATAGTTGCAAATAAAGAAGTGGCTATTGCTTCGCGCATATTTAATTTCATCATCCTTAAAAAGGGAGGAAATAAAGATCCACCACTACCTCCTCTCATGCCAGTTATTAAATTGAGAAAGAATGTTCCACAAACAATAATTTTAGCAGTCGGATTAATCTTATGGCTTAGTTTTGGACTTATTCTTTCAAAATAAACTCCAAATACAGTTATGATAGAAATGATTACAAATATAATCGCTAGAAATAAAGTTTGTATAAATCCTGTTAAAAAAGCACCGAATACTGCGCCCGAAATACCACCAATTACAACATAAGAGGCATAATTCCAATTGATATTCTTTCTATGAGTGATTGTGCCAACAAAAGAGGAAAAAGGTATGACTAATAAATTAATTCCAAAAGCGCTTAGTAGAGGCAATCCTGAAATATAAAGTAACGGCGTCCTAACAGAACCGCCACCTATTCCAAACATACCACTCATACTTCCAGCAAAAAGACCGATCAGAAAATATAGTAAAACTTGTGTGATTATTCCCAATTAATTCATTCCTTCAATTTCACATTTCTTATTTCTTATAGCGCGCGCGTGATTGGGGGATTAATGGATTGACAATAAGTAGTGAATTATCCGAGGTTATCTAAATTCTTATCATTAAATATTTTTTAAGAAAATATAACTACTATAGCTTAACGTGGGCGCGCTAAGATTCGGGGGCATTCACAAATTTTGTATAGATGCCTGATAATTTTTGGAGCATAATTTCAAGCTATAGAACTCAATTTAATTTTGTATAATGTGTTATTGCACAAAATATAAATAGTGCACGGTATAAATACTTCATTCATTATCAATTTTAAAAATAAGTAAAGGATACCAAGATGGGCGAATGTAAACTATGCGGGAAGAACGAGGATAACCTTACCCTTCTTTCAGCCGATCATAAGGAAATGGGTTGGATTATGATATGTCAAACGTGTTGGGTAAAGCTCTATGAAGAAAATGCTATAGTAAGTGGGAAAGGATCTGGAAGCTCCGGTACATGCCCAACTTGTAGATAGAAAGCTCTGTAAAGTCTTCGATTATTTCTTTTACCTGTAAACTAGCGCGCACTAATATCAATAACAACTCGGGATGCAATTTATTTGTCTTTAAATTCTTATTATTAAATGATAATACATGAAGACAATTGGTCTTATTGGTGGAATGAGTTGGGAATCAACAGCAGAATATTATCGTATCATTAACCAGATAGTAAAAAAAAGATTAGGAAAGCTTCATTCCGGCAAAATAGTTATGGTTAGCCTGGATTTTGAGGAAATTAAGCAACTTCAACACCATGGAAATTGGAAGATAGCAACAAGCATTATGATTGATGCTGCTAAAAGAGTGGAGAAAGCTGGGGCAGATTTTATTTTAATATGCACTAATACTATGCATAAAATGGCTGAACAGGTTGAGTCAAATATCAATATCCCTCTCCTTCACATAGTAGATGTCACCGCAAATGCTATAAAGAAAAAGAGCTTGAAAAAAGTAGGGCTTCTAGGAACCAATTTCACTATGGAACAAGATTTCTATAAAGGGAGATTAATGAAAAAACATGGGATTAATGCAATTGTGCCAGAGCAAACTAGTCGAGAATTGATAAATAACATTATCTATAATGAGCTATGTCTGGGAGAGATAAAGGAATCTTCACGAAAAATACTTAAAGCGATTATTGAAAAACTTATTAAAAATGGTGCCGAAGGCATTATCTTAGGCTGTACAGAACTTCCCCTTATTCTAAAAAAAGAAGATTCAAGGATTCCTCTATTTGATACGTGTAAATTACATGTCCAACGCGCTGTTGAAATTGCTATTCAAGCTGATTTATAAAATAATTTTGTTATTCTTATTATAACGAGCGATAACACGCAAGCTAAAAATATTAGAGGATACTTTAACTAGGACAATACATTCATTGAGTAGGTAAATGTTGAGATTGGCAATCTAAAAAAAGTGCTTGTTCGTGGGGTAGATTTATGGATGAAGTTAAAGAACTATTAGTTAAATCTGGTTATACCAACAGAGCGGTAGAGTATTATCTAAATCAAGTTAATGTCGGACGAATAGAAAAACCAACTGTCAAATTTATATACACTGGACCATGCAGAGATACAATGGTAATCTACTTGAAGATCGAGTCTAATATAATAAAAGATGCAAAATTTCAGGCTATAGGATGTATAGGAACCTTTACAGCAGGATCAGCATTGATTGAGATTACAAAAGGTAAGAGTTTGGAAGAAGTTGAAAATATCACAGAAAAAGATGTCATAGAACATCTTGGATTTATGCCACAACAAGAGAATCATTGTGCTCTTTTGGCTATAACGACTTTACAAAAGGCCTTAGAAGAATATGAAAAATCAAAAAAATCTTAGCTATAAAAGGAAAACAATCAACGCATAATTACTATCAATGAATTTGCTTATGGATGAAGATGTATAGGCCTACCTTCTGAAAGGGCTTTAGCAACTTTTTTCCTCGCATTTTGAAGTAGTCTCCATATAGTTCCCCTTGAAATACCCATTCTTTTTCCCACTTCTTCTTGAGATAGTCCCTCCAAGTCTGATAGCCTTAATGCTTCCAGTTCAGCTTGTTCCAAATATACCGGTTCCTGATTCATAGAAGGACCTACTGGATGGAATTTTTTAGTTGATAAAGTCATACCTAGTTTTACAGGTTTAGGTAGTCTTCCTCTTTTTCCACGTCTTCTTCGATACATTAGATAATTGTCCCTTATTAAAAAAATAATATTCAGTGACTTTATATTTTTACATATTGGATATTAAACAATATATGAAATTCAGCCTACATTAATGTGGTTAGCGCGTGCTAAAAGATTATAATTATTTTCAAATCCCTTTTTCTAGCACGAGAGCTATATATGATCATAAATAGTGAGAAAAAGCAAGAATGTTGATAATCTGGATTTTATTTTTCAGTGTTTTAGGTAGTGTCGGAGCGATTATTACAGCTTCTATACTCCTTATATTTCCAAAGAGAATCCAGGAGATTCTCATTCCTTGCCTAATCTCGTATGCTACAGGTGTTCTGCTTACCGCAGCTTTGTTAGGGTTGATACCGCACGCTTTGAGGCTTTCTTCCATATCCCCAATTTTTACGACCGTTTTGGCTGGAATTGTTCTCTTTTTCATACTTGAGAAATTGATGATCTGGCGACACTGTCATGACAGAAGATGTAAAGCGCATATGACAGCAGCACCGATGATCCTCCTTGGCGATGCCTTCCATAACCTTACAGACGGCCTTGTGATAGCTGCAAGCTTCTTATCTTCAATACCTATCGGTATTGTTGCAGGACTTTCAATAATAGCCCATGAAATTCCTCAAGAAGTCGGTGATTTTGGGATACTTCTTCATGGAGGTTATTCAAAAAGAAAGGCTTTACTATTGAATACGTTATCTGGTTTAAGTACTATACCGGGAGCAATTATAGCTTATTATGCTTTAGAAATTATTAATCAAGCTATTCCTTATGTTATGGCGATTTCAGCTTCAAGCTTTTTGTATATTGGTTTAGCCGATCTAACACCAGAACTACATCGTAGTGTTCGTTTCCGGCATGCCATTAGCCAATTTATTCTTTTGCTTGCTGGGATAGGGACAATTCTTATTTTCCTTCAATTTCATACGTGAATAGATCGGAGATCTAAGTTAAGTCCAATTTTATCATTCATAAATATGTTTGAGCTCATGAATTATTTAGAAGAATCATTAAGAAAATGGCGCGCGCTCATGTACTCGTTTGGTGAAATATTCTTTTCCAGACAAAATATACAATTGTGATGGGACTATTCATCTTTGAGCGAAGAATTAGAAATAAATCGAGAGAATGAAGGTATTATAGAATTTATATGTGAAGGTGGATACGGTAGCGAAGCAAGAATAATTGTGGAGTTAAGAACAAGATTTCCTGGAATTGGTGGAACAATAATTACTCAAGAAGGAGCAGTTACTGCTTTACGTAAAGAGTTTAATATTTCTCCTAAAATGGGGCATAAAATGTTTCTTAGGCATACGATCATAAAGAAATTAGAAGATTACTTTTACAGAAAGCATGTTTATAATCTGGCTCATATTCCAAGACCTTTGGGCTCAATTAGCAGTGAAGGAGAAAAACCATACGAAGCTTACCTGTATGAGTGGACATTTGGTATCGATTCTTTTCCATGGAAAGGATTAGATCGTGATAGTAGCCAGAGAGATATTATACTTCATGATTGGAATGCATTTGTTAATAGTTATCAAAATATTGGAATAGAGATGGGTAATGATGTTGCAGACGCTGAAGATGGAAGAATGTCGCAGAATATTATCCATCAATTATATAGAATGAACACAAAAAATCTTGAGATGAACTCCCTGTGGAAAAGAATTGATTTTGGTTATAGAAGTGTTGGAATAGATTATGAAAAATTACTGAAATTCTTAAATAAAAATAGAGAAGATTTAACCAGAACGCTAAGAATCGAGAGGTATCAAATGCTTAAGCTTGCAATAGAATATTTAACAAAGGGAAAAGAGAAAATGAAAAAAATAGATGTTGGAAGATTGGATGTGCTCATTGGAGATTATAGGCATAATACATTACAGCAATATATTTCAGGAACTTCGGGCCTTACGGAAAGATCAACTCATTTTGATGAAAGAATAGAATCTTTAATATAATATACTTTTAGCGCGCGCTGTGCTGATAAAATATTTAGAATAACAAAAAAAGAATAAGAATTTAGGAAGATATTTTTGTCCAAAGATAAGATAATTTCAAAAGAAGAATCGCTTAAGATGAGAGCTATGCAAATACTGAACTTAAGATACCTTATTAAACAAGATATTGAAAACTCGTATCGAAGACGCTCAAATATATATCACCCTGATAAACCTAAAGGCTCCACAGAGAAAATGCAACTATTGAACCAGGTCCACGATATACTATTAGATGAAAATCCAGATTTAGAAAAGTATAAGATGCTTGAAAATACAAAATTAGTTCAATCCTTACTCCCAGCAGGTATAAAACCCGTGCCTTTAGGCAAAACTTACATTGAAATTTGGAAAGAACGTTACGCAGAAGTGATATGATTGAACGGAAATTAGAATATGTGAACCGACCAAACAAAGATTTGATACAGTTAGAATTAACTCTTAAATACTTTATACAATGGATGATTTTTTGTTATAGGTTTTATCCCAAAATTCATCATATTATAAGCAATTATGGCATCATTCATAGAACAGACTGGAAAGATATCTTCAGCCTTTGCCAAAGAGCCATAAATTAAAAAATCTACTCCCATAGATTGTGTAAGTGTAGCGGCTGCTGCTCTACTTATTTTCTTGTCATAAGGCCCTAGTGTCTTGACTCTATTCCATCTACCGATAACGCCAATTGGGGCGGTTCCGGTAGGCATCCCAAACTTCTCTTTTACTAACCGTATCCCATATGCTCCATAACCAATGCTTGGAACGTCTAAAACCGGTGTAAAGAATAGGGATTTAATTATCCCTGCTTTTTTAATGCCATTCATCAGTTCTTCAAGTATTGAAATCATACCTTGAGGGCGTGGATTTTTTGGATTGAAGGCTTGAACTATAGCTGTCTCTATGCCCGTACTTTTAATTGCTGCTATCTCTTCAATTCCAAGAGTATAATTCATAGAATTATAGATTGTTTTCTCTTTAAGTCCAATTTCAATTGAATACTGAGTTGCAGCGCATCTAACTGAGCTATTAGGACCGTTTATCAGAAATGGTACATCAGTAATGTTTGTAATAAAATCAATATATTTGGTAAGAACTTTCGAATTCTCTCCTACAATATCAAGCATACATGGGACTCCGGTTTTTTCAGACATTTCCTCTTGGACTTTAATTAAATGTTCAGCCTTTTTTTTATCAAATATCCCAAGCGTTCTATCCTTTACAATCTTATGACCTACATGGAAAATGCTTCCGATAAGAACTGTAGGTAATTCTCCTGGTTGACCGCCAACTTGTATGTCCCCAACTTTCAAGATTTTTTGTGGTTTTTTAAATAAAAACAAAAGTTGTTCACCTAAAATTATAAGCGCGCGCGCTATAACGCGTATTTTAAGCTAAATGAATAAATAATAATGCGAAATATTTTAATATGTGCTATGGCACAAAATTATACTGGTGATTAAAAAATGCCTGGATTCGATAGAACTGGGCCTCGTGGATTAGGCTCTATGACCGGTGGAGGATTCGGTTACTGTTCAGGATATTCACAAGGGACTTATCCATCTTATGGTTACAATCAACCATACATGCCTCAGCCTTCTTATGCATATCCAAATTACATACAAAATCCATATGGGTATCAACCTCAAACTGGAATGCCTACACAACAACCATACTATGGTTATGGCATGGGAGGAGGATTAGGCTTGGGTTTAGGTTGGGGAAGAGGATTCGGCATGGGAATGGCATATCGTAGAGGTATGGGGCGAGGTGCCAGAGGAGCTTATTGGTATTAATTCTAACTAACCGATATTCAGATTGAAATTAGTTATGACTAAAGCATTTGTTTTAATAAATTCCGATTTGGGAAAAGAAGAGAATCTAATAGAAGAATTAAGAAGTATTGATGATGTTAAAGAAGCTTATTTGACCTTTGGAGTCTATGATATAATCGCCAAAGTTCAAACTAAAAATATGGATTACTTGAGAGAATTAGTTGCTTTTAAAATTCGGCGTTTAAAAGATGTTAGAAGTACTTTGACGATGACCGTTGCTGAAAAAATCTAGATCGTTGGAAAAAGCTTTGAAAAGTTGATAAGTTGTGAGCAACCAAAAAATGGTATTAGCGATTCCTACAAATGGAGAAAAGGGTTTAGAGGATTTCGTCTCAGATGTCTTTGGCAAATCTAGAACCTTTACAATAATTGAGATTGAAGATGAACTAATTAAAGCTGTAAAGATTTTAAAAAATCCAGCAAAATCCTATGAACATGGAGCAGGACCAGTCGCGGTTAAGATGTTAGTTGACCATAGTGTGAATATGGTAATAGCTGGAAAGTTAGGTATTGGTGCTTCATCTTTACTCAAACAATACAATATTAAGAGTGTATCCATTAACACCGGTATTAGTGTTAAAGATGCTGTACTAAAAGTTGGAGTTAAAATTTAATTAATGATTTTTAAAAGGTCTGGTGTGAGTAGTACGCGCTAGATTATTGGGAAAGTGGAATCATGTTATTTAGCTTTAAATGCAAAGGCTTCACCTTAAAGCGATCTATCTATTACCTCCATAGAATCTGTCATAATTTGATCTTCTAATTTGTTTATCCTTAGCGCGCGCTGATATAGCATCATAACATAGATTCCGCCCTAAAAAATATCAACCGAAGAGTTGACACTACCAAAAAAAGTAAATTTTATATAAGCTATCAGAATAATTATGTGCATAAGCACAAAATAAAGTGGTGATTTAAAGATGGGTTACAGACACAGAAATATGTTTCGTTTAACAGGGATTCCTGGTTGGCTTCGATTCGGATTCTCACCGGGATGGTTAGGAAGATCTCCTACTGGCTTACCTCCAACTGCACAATGGCTTCAACAGAGTGGACTACTGCCTCAATATATAGAATACCTACAAAAAGAGGCTCCAATGGTAACTCCACCTGGAAGCAAACCCTTTGCTCCAACCTACACCAAAGAGCAAGAAAAACAGATTCTAGAATCTCAAACAAGAGCCCTCAAAGAGCAAATTGAGGCCATTAATAAAAGACTGAAAGAACTAAGCGATGTCAAAAAAGAATAGAAATGGAATCAATATATAGGCGTCTAAATACTCCCTAGATTGAGGTTTAGGCACCTATATTTGATTTCAATGTTTTAAAAACTGCTTCAATTTCCTTTGCTACTTTGGATTTTGAAGTAATTACCGGTCTCAAATTTACTATAGAAGTAATTACTGCCTTATCGTATGAAACCTTTCCTAGTAGGGATTTGCTACTCCATTTTTCAATCTCTTCAGACAATTTAGGATTTATGTCCCACTTATTTATCACAACTCCAAAAGGCATTCTGAAGTGATCCACAATCTCGATAACTCTTTTTAAATCTGTAAAACTAGAAGGCGTTGGTTCTGTTACCAAAACCGCATAATCACAACCAGTGATAGATGCGATAACAGGACATCCAATTCCAGCCGCTGAGTCTAAAATCATTACATCATGACTAAATTTTTCTGCTTTTTTCCTTAATTTTTGAACGATCTTGCCAGATCCTGATGCTCCTGGATAGACTTGGCCAGAAATTAAATTGAGTCCCCAATCTGTTTTTTTGATCATGATCTCCGCATTAATAACGAACCTAAGTTCTACAGCATCTGCTTGACATACAAGTTGACAAACTCCGCACCCCTCACAGGCCAATGAATTGACATAGAAATTTTTCTTCTTTTCTATGGCTCCAAATCTGCATGCATCTAAGCATTTACCGCATTCGGTACATTTATCCAAATTGATTGAAGCTTTTTCAGATATTGCGATTTTCTCACTGGAATCGTATTTTGTTACTCCTAACCACAATCCAAGATTCGGCGCATCTACATCACAATCACATGCAATGACATTCTTAAAATTTGAGAAAAGAATAGACAAAGAACTCGCAATCATACTTTTTCCAGTACCGCCTTTTCCAGATGCAATAACTACTTTCATATAAGATCAGCTACCTCGCCCAGTCTCCCAAAAGAGTAAGCCTTCACTAATCTATCTGAGTATGGAATTTCAAAAGCTATGCGAGTATTGAATTTATCTGCAATTTTATGAATGATCTCTTTTTCGCCTACGTCCGCTTTGTTCAAAACGATTTCAGCAGGAATCTTCATTATTTTCAAAAGTTGCAAAATCAATTCAGCATCATGTGCACCTAAAGGAGTGGGCTCAGTTACCAAATAAGCTTTCTCAGATCCGGAAATCGCTAAGATGACGTTACAATGTGCTCCAGGAGAAGTATCAACAATTACTATATCAATTTTGTTTTCTTTAGCAAAGTCTAAAGCTCTCTGTTTGGTCTCTTGAACAACAGGCTCGGTTCTTGCGACTCCTGGCTTTGATATTCCAGTAAAAAGCCAAAGTCTATTATTGACTTTAGTCAGAAAAGACTCCCCAATCATCCCTTTCTTAATACCAATTGCCTTTTGAGGGCAAGTAATCCAGCATGCTCCGCAACTATTACAAAGATTGTAAATAAAAGTAGGATTTCTATCTTTAATCCAGAAAATAGCGTTCTCTCTACAAATCTTTGAGCATGATCCGCAGCTCAAACATTTTTCATTGTTCAACTCTGGAAAATCTTGATAAATAGGTTTAGTATCAGAAATTTTTTTGCTTAGAAGAAGATAATCATTAGGGCACTCAACGTCGCAGTCACAAAGCAAAACCTTATTCCCTTGTTTTGATGATTTTACTGCAAATAAAATTGCGAAAGTTGACTTACCTGTTCCACCTTTTCCTCCTGTAGATGCAACCAAATGCATTTTTATAACCGACCTTAAATATTTTCGAAAAATATTAGCCTAAGTTGTGTTGAAATAAATATTCATACAATTGTAATCCATTGTGATGTATATATGAATCATGTAAGGATGGGGATTTTGGACTGGATCCTAGCGGAGAATGTGTCCGTCCTAATTGCGGTTATGAAGCGTCTCATACATGCGAATTTGTTTTCATAGAATGACATATTTTCTATTGGCGAAATTAATAATATTATTTCTTTTGTTTTTTTCCTTTAAAAACCAGGAATCCTCCTTTTCCATAACCCTCCTTAATCGGTTCCACAGTATTTATTTCATTCAAATTATGAAATATAGTTTGATATATGGTAAGATCTGAAAAAGATAATCTATTAAGCCATTTTTTCATTCTCTCTGCTGAATAAAATTTGGCTATTCTGTAGAATTTACTCTCATCTTTCTTAGATTCGTATAGTTTTCCAAGTTCACTATTTTTATCTATTAAACCGATTATAATTGAACCGCCAATTTTTAGGATTCTTTTAATCTCCTTTAGTGTTATTAATGGTTCTTTCACAAAACAGATTGTGGTTACAATTAAGACAAAATCAAATATTTCTTTTCTAAAAGGTAATTGTTCGCCTACACCACAAAATATGTTAATTCCCCTTTTCTTTGCTATTAAACCCATCATCTTTGAAGGATCAATGCCTATCTTTATTCCAAATGGAAACGAGAATCTCCCAGTTCCGACCCCAACATCCAATCCCAAACCATGTTTAGGAATCAATTTTCTAATAGCTTCGATTTCAGATCGATAAACCCATTTATTTCTTATAAACCAATTATCATACTCTTGGTAAAATTTTTCAAATATTTGAATGCTTTCTGGGAATTTATATCTCAATTATTATTCCATTCATAATTTTTAGAATTCTTTCTTATCATAACGCGAGCGATCTTATAGCATGATTTTCTCAAATAATTTTCCTCATATAGAACTTTTTACCGTCATATTCAGTCTCTTTTAGCTCATCCTGTTCGATCATTTTCTGAACTACGGACCATTTGGTTTTACCTCGCTTCAAAAATTCCCTTACAGCATCTTCCCTCATTGGATGTACAGAAGTGATGCTCAATAGATCTTCTTTAACATCTCCAGTAAAAACAAAAGCATTGCCTTCATAACCTATAAGATATTCCACGTTTTTAACTTTATTTTTAAGAATTTGATAAATTCGATTGATTTTTTCCTCTCCAGGAGATTTTACCCATCTCTCTGCTGGGGGTCTTATAGGGATCGATAAATATGCTTTTGAAGGTTTTAGATTTGCAATGAAATCAGAAACTTCTGCCATATGATCTTCACTATCATTAACACCATTAACAAGCATCGTTTCTGTAATTAGCTTACCTCCAAAATTTTGAGCAAAATATTTTGCTCCATCCAGAATAGAAGTCAATCCTAGATTTGGATTAGGTCGATTTATCCTTTTCCAAATTTTTTCTCTTGTGGAGTCTATTTTCAAAGAGACTAAGTCAGCTTTCATTAAATCTTCTCTGACATCCGATCGCCAGATCAGGGAAGTATTCGTTATTACTGCAGTTTTTACTCCAAGATTTTTTTGATTCAAAAAGTCTATTTCGTGACCTAAATGAATGTCTAAAGTTGGTTCACCATCAGGCACAAATGTTAGGTAATCAATCGATTCATCTTTCTTTCTTGCCATCTCAACTTTTCGATGAATGTTCTTAAGGATCTCTTTCGGTCTGTAAAACTCTTGGCGGTCAGTCGGCATCCTACTAGTCTGTCCTAACTGACAATATACGCAAGAATATGTGCAGACTTTTGGTGGTATGTTATTGATGCCCAGACTGCGCCCTAATCGTCTTGATGGAATTGGACCAAAAGCTAGCATATTTCATTCTTCTTAGAGTATAATCCACAATAGTTGTAGTAAAAAAACCAAAAAACGATTACATTTGAAAAAAGCATAATGGTATGTTGGCTATTTGATTATCTATTATTAGAATATTTGATATTCAAAATAAACGCTTTATTGTATACCTTTCTTTTAGTCTATTTTTCTATTGAATCTTTGATCTCCTTAATTCTAGCTTTAAGGCCTTCCATTTCTTCCTCTAATTTTTTCTTATAATCTTCTAGTGCTTTTATTTCCTCTTCAGGATTGTTTTCAGTTATGGATTGTTGGGGGGATGGTTGTTGAGTTGTAGCGTCCGGAGGGGGCGTAAATCTGTCCCACATTCTCTTTTTACCCATCCCCTTACCCATGCCTCCACCTTTTCCAGCACCAAAATGCGGTGCAACGGTTGGTTGAGGAGTCTCCTCTAAATCTCCAGATTTGAATTTCTCGATTGCATTTTTAACTCTACCAGATATGCCAGTGATGATCTTAATTCCAGTATCTGATAGAACCTGATATGCGTTTGGGCCAATGTTCCCAGTGATTACGACCTTTATATCTTTATTTACTACTATCTGAGCGGCTCCTATACCCGCACCATGCGTTGCCGAAATACTGCTATTAGGCAATGCTTCAAATTTCATCGTATCATCATCTACAATGATAAAATAAGGACATCTCCCAAATCTAGGATCTATTTGAGATTCTAAATTAGTCCCTGAGGAACTGACACATATTTTCATATGGCTCACTTCAACTTCTATATTAAATGAATATCATATATTTTTATGGCTAATAAATAACTGTGATTTCATATTCATTTGTATCTAACGCACGCTATTTACAGACCTGACTATTGACAATAAAAGAGTAGCTTTTGAATTAATTGCAATTTATGGATGATGTCTTGAATCTTCACAAGGTTCAACTAAATTGGTAAGCCTATTGTCTAAGTAACTTCCAATAGCTTCTTTTACTATGCTAGCTTCTGTTGACAATACTCCTATTCCATTATCGTTAAAGATTTGAAGGGCCCTCGGTCCCATCCCTTTTACAATTAGCATATCCGGTTTTTGTTCTAAAATTAATGTAGCAGCTTTTCCATGTCCACCAAAATGTTCACCAACATTCTCTACTATGGTTATGATTTTAAAATTGTTATCTGAGATTTCAATAACTGCAAAATAAGGGGCTCTACCGAAATGATCTGAGATTATCGAATTCTCCCCATTGGATTCCATTATTGGTATCATCAATTTCTTCATTTTAATATCCCTTTCTAAATTAAATAATAAAAAGCAAGCAAATTATATTACTTTTTAAATTAATAGATGTTTTTTCGCGCGTGCGCTTCATTAAGTAGCGCGCGCGCGAAATTAGGAATGAACGATTTATGGTAAGTGAAATGACGAGGTGGGGTGTAGGGCCTAAATTTATGTTAATCTCAGTTGTTTACGCTATAGTTATTTTTATACTTCATTTGTTTTGGTTTCCAACGCTTTCCTTTGTTATAATAAGTAGAGAAGTGAATCTCATACTGGGAATAATCCTAATCATAGTCGGTTTGCTGATTTTTCTAATACCTGCAATTACAATCGATAAGTACTTTTATAAAGGAAAATTATGTACGACAGGTATCTATTCATTTATAAGACATCCGATTTATGGGGCATGGATTGTATTTATTATCCCAGGAATAGTACTAATTAGAGGTTCTTTATTGGGAATCTCAATTCCCTTTTTTATGTATGTCGTATTCAAAATTCTAATACCTGATGAGGAAGAGTATTTAGAAAAAAAATTTGGCAAAGAGTACCTAGAATATAAAAGGAAAGTCAATGCAATATTTCCCACTATTTGGAGAAAGTAAGTGCGCGTGCCAGTAATAAAAAATTTTTGCTTACACTTCCAGTATGGTGTGTGGAATTCCCACATATATTTACCAGTAAAAAATAATTTGATCTCTTTGTGATTCAAATTTTCCATAAGAAAATTCATTTATCTGGGGATTAGCGACTGATTTTTTCGGTCTTGTGACCACGTCTGGAAGCAGTTATAGCGATGATTGCAATCAGGGCTATCACGGCGATAAGTAATGTAGTTGATCCTCCTGGTATCTCTTCCCAGAAGGATGGTAGAGAAGGCGGTGGTTGCTCGGTAACAGTGACTGTAGGCGTTACGATCGTGGTTCCGTTTGTAGTAGCCGCAGCGGTGATTTGCACAGTGATGTCCACTTGATGAGTTAGTACTCCGCTAGTACCGGTAACTCGTAACGTGTAGCTCCCAATCGAGGCGTCACTGCTGGCTGTCACAGTTAGTGGAGACGTTGTCATGCTGTTGGAAGGTGGTGTTATCGGGCTTGGGAGATTGAAGGTCACGCCTGAAGGAGTTGGTCCAATCCATGATACAGACATCATCACTGGTGCGTTAAATCCATTGAGTGATGCTACAGATATAGTAGAGTCCTCGCTCGATCCTTGCGATATAGCTATAGTCACCGCTGATGAAGTGATGGAGAAATCGGGGGAGGGAGGCAACGGGTTAACTATCAATGTGATCTGGGTAGAATCAGTTAGGGATCCTCCGGAGGCGCCAATCGCTAGTGGGTATGTTCCAGGTGGCGTACTCGTTGTTGTTGTGATGGATACGGTTGTTGTGAAACTAGGTGAATTCGTTATAGGTGTGTTGGAGGTAGTACCCGCAGGGAGAGAACCAGTTACTGTCAACGTAACAGGTTGTGTGCTTCCGCTTAATAAATTCACTTGGGCACCCCAATTTGCCGTATTACCTTGGGTTACGTTTACAGAGGAGGATGTGGTTAAAGATAAGCTGAAAGAAAAAGCTATAGGCGGTGTTCCATAGGTCCTGAACCAGTTATCGCTTGTCTTATCTGATCCCGATATTATCGCGTTCCCATCAGGATAACCGCCAGAAATCGAACTCGCCCAAGAGGCGCTTCCCTGAGGATCAATTACCTCAAGTACATACTTCGTACCTGGTGTGAGGCTAAGCTGTGTGAAGGCGATGTGAGTCCAAGTAAACGAGGATAATATGGAAACAGTTGTATTACTCGCGCCAACGATGGCGCCTCCGATCGAACCTGACCGGATATTTGCTTTAATCTTATCTGTCGCACCATAGGTTTTGAATAGATTATCAAAGTCTAGATTATCCGCACCATTGTAAATGGCATTACCTACCGCGTAAGTGCCAGGTGTATGCGCACCCCAAGTCACTCCTCCAACAGGTTCCACCAACTCGATAACATATAGTGAACCTGGGTTTACAGAGATAGGTGAAGACGTATCGATATGATGCCACTCCCACGCCGACGATCCCGCAACAGAGAAACTCTCGAACCCAATTATTGGCCCTCCAATTGTCCCACTACGGAGATTTATCGTTACAGTTCTGGAGGCGCCAGCATTGTTCTTCAGATATACCTCAAACCCGGTGAATATCGCGTAAGTAGGAATGAAGGATTGGCCTATAGGTGAGTGATAGTCGATAGCGTTTCCACCTGAGTAACTAGTCTCACTTGCATCAGACCTCGGTTTGTTCAAGATGCAAACATCCACCCCGACGAGATTGTCCAAGGTAGGTTTGAATGACTGACCTATTGGTGCATGATACTTTATGGCATTTCCGCCCGGAGGGGGGCCTGCTGGTGCCCATGATTGATCTACCGCACCAATAGCAAAAACTCTTGGCTGAGAATTTAAAATTACCAGTGCATTAATGGATATCAAAACTAGTAGAACTAAACTCCTAGTCTTTCGAACAGGATGTAAGGATTTTACCAATATGCTGGTTCACCTAATATAATCTCAAACTTTGTAGAACATGCGCTTAATTCTATTATATTTAACATTAGGGAATAAAAGATTAATGATTACCTATTGTGATTCTTTTATAGCGCGTGCGCAATAATAATCGGCATAAATATTAGAGAATTAATGGCCCCTAGGCACTTATTATATAAGTCAAATATTGAGAACGGCAATAGCTCTTATTGGCGATCCAGTCCCTCCTCGTATCTTCAAAGGTAATCCTACGAAAGTAAAACGTTTGTTTGCAATCTTACCTAAGTTGCATAAATTTTCTGTATTCATTAAATCGTATTCAGCACAAACTTCATGAGCTGGAAAAAATTCTTTACAAGTGTTACTAGTGGAATCTATTGTAGTAGAGTCTATACCGATATTTACAACTCCATGTTCAGCGAGCCAAACAGTACTATCTCTATCTAATCCTGCATTTTCTTTTAGATATTCTGGATTTGGATAGGTTTTTTCATAATGTCCGGTGTATAAAAGTACAGTATCTCCTTTTTCAACAGTTAAATTAGCCTTCTTCAAGACATCTTCTATATCATTAGCTGATATGATGCCTTTTGGTTCTTTATTAGAGAAATCTAAGCATATTGCTGGAGTAAAGAAATTTTCTAATGGAATTTCATCTATTTTCTTAGCTTCGGGTTTATTAGTTACATGCCAAATGGAATCCACGTGAGTTGGACCATGATCACACATTAATAAACCAAAGGTTGTGTAAGAAAGGTCTCCTTTTGTACCATGTACGCGTCCTTTAGTCGTCTCGTGTGTATGAAAAGGGAAAACCACTGTGGGTAAATGACCCGAAAAAACTGGCATGCCTGTGTATATTTCTTGTGATAGGTCGATTATTTTGACCATGTATTATAAATCAACTCTTTTCCTTCAATTTTTTACTATGCTCATTATTTATACATTTTTTGTGTAAGTGGGCACCAAGACACCTAAATACATAATGGGAAGGAAATGATATATCGCACGCTAGTGTCAATCATTTTTACGCACAAATGTTAAATATACGCTAATTTCAAAATAATCCGAAGCGATAAGAGCTTATCCTCCTCAGGTGAAATAAATGCCGAAAGGAATGATTCTAGAACACATTGGTATGGTAGTTAAGAACCGTGATGAATCCTTAGAGTTCTATACAAAAGTTATGGGTTTCAAGCTTCTTCGAAAGTATGAGACTGATAAGCAACGTGTAGCGTATCTGTATCTAAATGATCAATTGTTGGAGCTCAATGAGTTGTTTTCAAAGGATCGACCACTATGTCTTTCTCATCTTGGTTTCAGAGTAGAAGATATGAATGAGGCAATGTACGAACTAAAAAAACATGGTGTCGAGCTTATCGATGGTCCTATAAAATTTCAACCTAAGATATATGCCACCGCAAATGTAACAGAAGAGAAGTTGGTGAGGGCATTAAAACCCACTAAGAAACCATATTGGTTGATATCTATGTTTCGTGACTCCAATGGAGTGATCATAGAGTTATTGGAGCGTTAAGCGCTAGCGCGCGCTAAACTTCACTAAATCGATAGGAATCAAGTTTATTCATTTTCTCATTCCATGAATCATTATAAAGAATTTGTTCAATAACAGCAATATTACTTAGTAAACTATTTCCATCTTGAGGAGTAAAACAGAATCCTATTACTTCATTTCCATTTCTGATAGTGAGTGAAGGTAGCACAACAACTGTTTGATTTAAGATTCGGCCAAAGTACCCATGATCACGTCCAAATGAAAAAACTAGACTAGTTATTTTTTTGTATGTAACTGCGATCATAGGATTCTTCTTGATTCTGTCCATGACCTCATTCTCTTTAATATCACGTAATAATTTCAGATCGAACCAGATTGCATGCATATATTGGGTGTTCAATTTTATGGAACTTGAAAAGACATTCAAATCTATACCGATAGTTTTGTAGAGCCAATGAACATCATGAGCATGATGTGTACCAAATTTAGGATCTTTATGACCATCTATTTTAAGTGCTGGAACGAATTCTCCCTCTTGGCTAATATCACTTGCTCTCCTTAAACATAGAAATTTACCTTCATTCAATTGTGAGCAATTGCCATCTATAGCTAAAGTCTTGACTATGACTGCCATATTATGCGTATTACAGCTCACTACTTGAATGAACCTATCAGCAGGACTCAAAGCCTCATCATTAATGCCAAGGGCATACATTTTGCCAAAACCAAATTCTGATCCTTGTGCTACGAAACATTTGACTTTATCAAATTTCTTGTAATAATGTTCTTTATTCTCCAAACCAGATGGAGTACAGTCTATAACTACAGTTGCTCTTGAGATTGCTTCTTCAAAATCATAATCAGGTGCTAATTCTAATTCCTTAAACTTCTTTATCTTCTTCTTTTCCACACAAAGTTTCGCACCTCTCTTTACAAGGTCAAGTACTTTGGATCTATCGACCAATAGAGGAGTGCGCTTTGAGAAGGTTACTTCATCTATACCTAAGTCCTGCCTTAAATCTGCCAACAAACCTATAAGAGGTTCACCTATAGTCCCAGTACCCATAACATGAACAATATTTCCATTCCTCATCTATGATCCACCTAAATTAATATAATCAATGATGGCGCTGATCTCATAATCTTCTTCCTTATACTATACAAATTAAGCGCGCGCGCTAAGTATACAGATACTTGAAAAAGTTCATTAAAAATCGACTTGTTTTTTGTATACTATCCTTCTCCCCTACCCAGTATTATCCTATAGGGATCTACTTCTTCTCTAAGTATCCGTAGCTCTTCACGTGTGGGCGGTTCATTTTGCCTAACTTTCTTTGGAATAATAATTTCGAAGCCTGTATTGTCAATTATATCTTCCACAGTAATGCCAGGATTAAGAGCAAAGAGTCTCATTCTCTTGGACTTTTCTTCAAAATCAAAAGTTCCCTTTGTAGTAATAACCCTGTATGGGCCCGTTCCCGGTGGTAGTCCAACTCTCTCTCTTGAGTTGGGACCATCAAGGTATCCTGGTGATGTAATATAATCGACCTTTTCAACGAATCTTCTCTTCTCATGGTTCATTATTATAATGGTTCTCCAAGCGAATGAAGCGAAGGGATTAGCTCCCCCACTCCCAGGAAATCTAACCTTGGGAGAGTCATGGTCTCCAATAACTGTTGAGTTTAAATTACCATATGCATCAATTTGCGCTCCACCTAAGAAAGCATAATCTGCGAAACCTGATTGAGCTATTTCAAAAGCCTCGGAACTATCGGCTACTCTTAGAGCTCTCCAAGTTGTCCTCGAACATGCCACAGATAGTGGAAGCGTCGGTATCTGAGGGCCTATACCACCCACCTCAAAGATCGGTGTGATCTCAAGGTTTCTGGTCTTCTGAGCTAGTGATGTTACAAGCATTGGGATGCCAGTTCCAACATAGATTATCTTCTTATCCTCAAGTTCCCTGCTTGCGATTACTGTCATCAATTCCATTTCATTGTATCCTTCACTCATTTAGAATTACCTCCTGGCTTAACTTTCAAAAACTCAAGATCTTCAAGAAACTTCAATCTCTTCTTCCCACCAATCTTCTCAAGATACTCCTCAAATGATTCTACACCAAAAATGTATTTTTCATAGTATTGCTTCAAATCTTCTCCAGTTATATCTTCACATGCGTTCCTATACTCAGTTAAATGTTCAATATCCACATAGTACATGCCTGGCATGTTTCCGGGATGGCATCCATACGGTGCTTCTACCACCGCATCAACGTAGAAATATGGAACAAAAGTTCTGTCTGAATTCTTTCTAATATCTTTGGTATCTATTATCTTCTCAGTGCTTAGGATTACTCTCTTGGCCCCTCTTACCTTACCCCAATCCTCAACAACTGCGCCTGAGCTTATCCTAGCATTTCCATAAATATCTGATTCATGAACGTGTATCAATGCTACATCCGTGTAAAGGGCTGGAACAAGAACCATTTTTTCTTTTGTGAATGGGCACTCGACTTTTATAGCCCCACTATATTTAAAACCGTCTGCCCCCATCATACTCCTGACGGCCATAAATGGTATTCCCATACCTGCAGCTTTGTGCCTCCAAGCCATTGTTCCATTATCCCATTCTGTTATTGTGAGCTCACCTTTTGCTAAAGCTTGCTCTACTATTTTCCTGCTCATCCTAGGAAGTCCAAGAACCTCAAGTCCAATGATGTATCCAGCATCAATATGTTTGACTCTACCGTTATCGGTTAGCATGTTTACATCATAAGATCTAGTTCCTGCTGCAACGTACAAGTCCTTGATTCCCTGCCTTAATACCTCATGTAGGACGGCTACAGGAATCCTTACAAAACTGCAACCACTTATAGAGACGATGTCGTCGCTCTTTATGAATTTCTTAACAGCTGTCTTTGCATCCATAGTTTTATCTTCCATGGTCCTGGGTTTATTCTTACGAACCCAATCTCGAAAATCGTTAGGGGTTATTTTTGGTTCCTGGAATTTGTTACCTTGATCAAGAATTTTCATTTCTATCAATTGAGATTCCACCATTAGAGCTGATCCACTATGCCTTAATATTTTTACCCAGGTCTTAATTAATTTTAAAAAGCGCTATTGTTGATTCTAGCACGGCTTTTATTGTATAAAATCTTAAATAATCTTACTCAAAATCAGAATTGAAGGTGTTTAATTTGGTAAAGTTGATAGACCTAACACAAGAGATCTACCAAGGAATGCCCGTTTACCCAGGCCATGTAAAGACCGTACTCTGGTATAATGACACACATGAAGAGACGCAATCTCGATTTCCAAAAGAGTATTTGTTTCATTCCTATGCCAGTATGGGAATGTTACTAAGCGATCATGGTCCCACACATGTAGACTCTGTTTTCCACGTAACGCCAGAAGGAAAAACTATAGATAACCTACCACTCGAAATGTTTTATACTGAAGCTGTCTGTTTAAATTTTTCTCATGTACCGCCAGATGAATTTGTCACACTGAAAGATGTCAAAGATGCGCTTAGTAAGGATAACTTGACAATAAAGAAAGGGGATACAGTGCTTATGTATACAGGTCATTACAACAGGAGTTATGGTACAAAAGATTGGCTCTACAAATATACAGGCCTAGATATGGATGCCGCAAAGTGGCTTGGTGATCAAGGTGTGGTAAATATTGGTGCAGATGCACCAAGCATAGATAGTAGTAAAGCCATGGAGACGAAATATTATCCAGGTCACATAGTATGTGCGGAAAAACATATTTTGAATACTGAAAATCTTGCCAGCCTTGACAAAGTTGCTGGAAAAAGATTCATCTTTAGTGGCTTACCTCTGAAGATAAGGGGAGGAACCGGCTCACCTATTAGAGCAGTAGCCATATTAATTGAATAAGGCCTGCATAACTTTTTCCTTTTATAATAATTGGCTATACTAGCGCACGCGATTAGAAAATAATTTTTGGATAAAATCAATTACCTAAGATTATTAAGTAATAATCCGAATTAATTTCAGAAGGTTAGTGAGTGCAATATGCGAATGGAGAAGAAATGGTTTATTGATGAATTAGCTAGAAGAACGGTAGAAGCGCTAAAGAAGAATGGATTTGATGCATTGTATGTATCAAATAAAGAAGGAGCTTTAGATAAAATCTTACAATTGATTCCAGAAAAATCTAAAGTAGGAATTCCTGGATCTGTTACTTTAAGAGAGATCGGAATAGTTGAATCCTTAATTGAAAAAGGATATGATGTTGCTGAGAATTGGTTAAAAAAATACTCGCCAGAAGAGGATCTAGAGATAAGAAAGAAACATCTTTCTTCGGACGTGCTTTTGACTAGCAGTAATGCAGTAACTGAAGATGGAAAGTTAGTGAACATAGATGGCGCAGGAAATAGAGTTGCAGCGATGATTTTTGGGCCAAAAAAGGTAATCATCACGGTTGGAGTAAATAAGATCGTCAAAGATGTTTTTGATGGAATAGAGAGGGTGAGAAATACTGCAGCACCTATGAATGTGAAACGTGTAGGAGGAAACACTCCTTGTTACTTAAATGGAGATTGTGATCTAGAAGAGTGCAAGCCACCAGATCGACATTGCCATATAATTAGTATAATTGAAAAAAAGCCGATGAAGACGGACACAACTGTTGTGATAGTAGGGGAAGATTTAGGATTCTAAAATCTGTTCATTTTCATTAGTCTTGTATGCATATGATTTACTTAGAACACTTGCTTCAAATAAATTCACTAATGAATTTGCACTAGCTTCACCTGTAACTTTCCCAAGATCTTCTTTTGTTGATCTCCATTTCAGTACAGTATTACCGCTTTTAGAATTATATATGACTCCAAGCACATTCGAAGCTTTAACAAAAGCTATCTCGCCCTTTTTTTCTAGGGTTTCCTTATCTTCTGCTTCAACATACATTGTTCCTTTTTCTTCCATTCTCTCGGGAAAAATCTCCTCATCATTAAAGAATTCTTCAGGAATGTAAGAACGGCATGTGCTGAAGATCATAAACTTTCTAAAGTTCTCTAGAGGACATACTGATTCAACATTCATTTCAAATACCTTTCCAAAGGCTCTGCAAATCTGATGTTCTTCATTGTTAATGATTGTAAGCGAGACGAATAAGTTTTGCTCGAAAACTTGGTAGCTGTGAACAAAGCTTTGTATAGCATGGATATGCTATTAATGTTCAAACTACAATTTTTTATATATAATTGTTTAAAAGTCTAAAAGACTAATAGTATATATCCTACTAATAAAATCGGTCCCTTGAATTTTCTCTCTAAAAGGGAGGTTTACCAATCATTTGAAATCTAAATTAGATGATTCCATCAAGAACTCAAGTAAAATCTCAAAAAACATGTTTTCAAGTGTTAAAAAGAGAGACGGAAGAGTAGTAGACTTTGATCAAGACAAGATTACGATTGCTATATACAAAGCAGCTAAAGCTGTTGGAGGCAGTGATAGAAAAACCGCGAAGAAGCTCTCTAATCAAGTTGTAAAAATTCTTGATGAGAAGTTTAAAAATCATGAGGTCCCAACAGTAGAAGAAATTCAAGATGCTGTAGAAAAAGTCTTGATTGAAAATGGCCATGCGAAAACTGCCAAAGCCTATATCCTCTATCGACAAAAACGCAAAGAGATTAGAGAAGCAAGAACTATGCTTCTTGATTCTGAATTCGATGCTAGACTTTCAGCCAATGCAATCAGTGTTCTGGAAAGAAGGTATCTGAAAAGAGATGAAAAAGGCAATATCATAGAAACACCAGCCGCTCTCTTCCGTAGAGTCGCTGAAAGTATAGCAGCTGTGGATCTAGACTATAATCCAGATGTAGATGTAAAAGAAACCGAAGAAGAATTCTATAAAGTAATGACAAATCTAGAATTTTTACCGAACTCTCCTACTTTGATGAATGCGGGAACGGAATTAGGCCAACTTTCAGCATGTTTTGTACTTCCAGTTGATGATTCTATGGAAAGTATCTTCAATGCTGTAAAGAACACTGCATTGATTCACAAGTCTGGGGGAGGAACCGGATTCTCTTTCTCTAGACTTCGCCCTAAGAATGATGTGGTCAGTTCAACTGGAGGTGTAGCATCAGGCCCTATTTCATTTATGAAAGTATTTGACTCAGCAACCGAGGTCATAAAACAAGGCGGTAGAAGAAGGGGCGCAAACATGGCCATTCTTCGAATAGACCACCCAGACATAATTGAATTTATCATGGCCAAAGACGAAGAGAGGCAGTTGAATAATTTTAACATCTCGGTTGGAGCTACAGATGAATTCATGCAAGCAGTCTTGAACGATGAAGATTATGATTTATTAAATCCTAGAACTGGAGGAGTAGCTGATTCTCTACCTGCAAAGAAAGTTTTCAATCTAATAGTCAAACAAGCTTGGAAGAACGGAGAACCTGGAATTCTATTTATAGATAGACTAAACGCACATAATCCTACACCTAAAATGGGTGATATTGAAGCAACCAATCCTTGTGGAGAACAACCTCTGCTTTCATACGAGTCCTGCAACCTTGGTTCGATCAACCTTAGCAGAATGGTTAAAAACGGTAAGATCGATTATAGTAAGCTTTCTAAGACTATTAAAACCGCTGTTCACTTTTTGGATAATGTGATAGACGCAAACCGCTATCCAATAAAGCAAATAGAAGAGATGACAAAAGGAAACAGAAAGATAGGTCTCGGTGTTATGGGTTTTGCGGATATGTTAGCTCAGATCGGTATACCATATAATTCTCAGGAATCAGTAAGAACTTCTGAGGATTTAATGAAATATATCAGAAACGAGGCAAGAAAAGCCTCAGTAAAGCTAGCTAAAGAGAGGGACGCTTTTTCCAATTTCAAAGGAAGCATTTACGACAAGCCAAAAGGATTGGGAGTAAGAAACGCTACAACTACAACTATTGCACCAACTGGTAGTTTGAGTATAATTGCAAATTGTTCAAGCGGCATTGAACCTATTTTTGCATTAAGCTACATACGCAATGTAATGGATAATACTGAGCTATTAGAGGTAAATCCTATTTTTGAAAAAGTGGCCTTCGAAAAGGGATTTTATAGCGAAGATCTAATGAGGATAATATCCGAAAAAGATACTATCCAGAATATTGATGAAATTCCTCCTGATGTAAAAAAAGTCTTTATGACAGCTCATGATATTACTCCTGAATGGCATGTAAGGATTCAGTCAGCTTTCCAAAAGCAAACCGATAATGCGGTTTCAAAAACAGTGAACTTTCCGAATAATGCTACAGTAGAAGATGTTGAGAAAGTATTCTTGCTTGCTTATGAATTGGGATGTAAAGGTGTAACAGTTTATAGAGATATGAGTAGGGAACAACAAGTTTTACAGAAAAGTCCTACAAAAGAAGTAGAGGAGAAACCATTACCGCCATCCATAACTACTATCCCTGAACAAAACATAAGATGTAAATCCTGTTCTCTATAATTTTTGATCCTTTGATCGATAGAAATCCAATTAGAATCCTTTTTTTACTACTTACAAAACCTATTTTTTAAAATGTTTAGAGAAATTTCCAGTGCATTTGATTTTCTGGATTAAATTTTACATCAAAAGTTGATTTAGCATGGATTTAGAAACATATTTTGAAAAGAATAAAATTTGGCATAGATTTATAGAGAAATCCGAGACAGTTCACACAGCTGATGCAGCTAAGGTTGCAGGAGTTCCATTACAAAAACTGACAAAAAATCTCGTATCAGTAACAGATGGGGGAGAATATGTTTTGTTGATAATTGCTGGCGATAAAAAGGTCAATTTGAAAACTGCAGCGAAGCTTCTGAATGTAAAAAAGATCAGTTTGGTTCCATTTGAAAAAGCTGAGAGTATTAGTGGATGTCCACCAGGAGGCACTCCATCTGTGGGTCATAAAACGAAGATGAGGGCTATAATCGATAAACAGTTGCTTGAAAATGATACAATTTTTTGTGGTGGAGGATCAAGAGATCGACTACTGGAACTCAAGACTAAAGATGTAATTAAGCTTAATGAAGCCATTATTGGTGTAATATCGGAATAATTTTTAATTTACGTTTATTTCTCAAAGAGCTGTGAGTGCTATTAGAAAAAATAGTAAGCGTATGAATATGTTAGTAACAAAATTAAATTTTAACCGATAGTTTTAATCAATTTTTTATTCTCTGTAATAATATATACTTAATGACATGAATGCCAGAAATGGTACATGTCGAATAAAAGAGAGAGAATGCTTTTGAATAATTTGATTTTAAAAGTAAGAATTTCGGTATTATGGATCTTTATGACTATTGCAAGTTTGGCTCACTATATAATTGTTACACCCGAAGAATCACAGATATTTCAGTCTATAACAGAACAACCCGGTACATTTCTAGTTTGGACAATATTCTTACTGATTCCATTGGTAATGGCATTCTTATCCGTGACATTGAATGATGCATTAAATCGAAAGATAAACCTAGTTGTGGGAATTATTTTCACAATTATAAACATCTTCCATCTATTTGGTTGTCCTGTTGCGCGTTCATCAGTACACCAATTATTGCTTGTTCTTTCAACTGTTGTAGTTACAGTATTAATCGTCTGGTATGCATGGAAATGGCCTAAAAAATAAGTGTGAATCGCCGATAATTCCTTTTAACTTACTTTTTTTTGAAGTTTACTGAAAAAATTAAAGGATATTTCTAGAATAAATTAGAGTTTATCTTTTACATCAGGGAAATCAGCTTTGGAAGTTCTTATTGTCTTATGCATAACTGTTAACACTATTGCTCTATCTTCACAGGAGGGTCTATGAGCTAAGCCTGCTCTAACAGTGATGCATTGACCTTGATTCAGAGGAATTTTTGTTTCTTTCGTCTCTAAAGTAAAGCTACCTTCAAGAACCAGAAAGAATTCATCTTTCGGATGAGCATGAAATGGAAAATTGCCTTTAAAATATGCTATTCTTACAACATATTCTTCATCGACTTCTGCCAAGTCAAAAGGTGAGAAAGTATCTAAGGTAGGAGTGATTTTATGAATATTGTATTTCTCACTTAACATACTAATTCCTCAATATTTTAATTGCAAAGGTTTTCATTAGAGCACTATATAAGTTTGAATTAAATTCCAAATACGATATAAGTAATTTCGCATAAGGAAATGCTTTTTTTTAAAATCAATGAATGCTTAAGTAAAAATTACTTATGATAAGATCAAAGAGAGGTGAATGTTATGCCGTTTGTAGAAATAACTACAGGTTCTGATTTATGGGTCGGTGAAGAAGAAAAGAAAAAATTATCGAAAGCAGTATATGATAGCATTATTGAAGTCTATCAGGAGGTCAAGGGATATAAGCCACAATGCTGGGTTGTAATTAGAGAACATCCAACAGATAATTTACTTATCAATGGTGAATCTTTAACCGAGATTAGAAAGAAGCAACAGGCTCAGAGATAACACCAATCTTAAGGGAATTGTTTATTTCTAAGGCTCAGTGAATAGCGCGTGCAAATAATTCAGAGCTACAGTATACTCTGATATTTTTTCATATTAATTTGTTTAATGTGGATTCAACCCTTCGATGAATCCTTTAGCCATGAATTCAACCGCTCTTTCACGTACAGAGTCAGGAAAGGTCGCTGAGGCATCCATCTCTGCTTTGACTTCTTTCAAGATTTCTTCTTTTTTCGCATTATCTTTGTGCTTTTCAGCGATCTTAAAAAGCCTTTGATGAGTGGCAAGACTATCTTCTACAATAATACTTGAATCATTTCCTATGACGACTCCAAAGTGTGGGAAGATTAAAAATTCCAAGTCTACAGCCCTAATTTTTTCCATCGAAACTTGAAAACTTTGATAATTAAAACTGGGGTACATACAGGCTGGAGATAATTTCATTGTCTTAGGATTGAATAGACCGATCAGATCGCCACAGAATAATGCCTTTCTAGAAGGTATGTAATATGAAATGTGGTCAGATGTGTGACCGGGCGTATAAATGGCTTTTACAATCTCTTTACCAATATTTATCTCCTCGCCGTCTTGTAAAGTTCGAATAGAAGCAATCTCCAATGGATTCATAGGAGTTGCAAAATCACGAAAGAGTTCTTTCCCACCTTGGTATATCTTTGAAGGTTCCATAAGTTGTTTTGCCGAGTAAGGATGCATACCAACTGAAGCATTAGAAAGCTTCTCGAGTAAGTAAGCGCTACTCCCTGCATGATCGATATGTCTATGAGTTAAGAAGATATAACGTATCGAATCGAGATCAATTCCAAACTTTTTAAGAGATTTCAATATCTCACCAGATGAATTAGGCATTCCTGAATCAAAAATTGCACATTCCGATCCGTTTCTTAGAACAAAGATTCCAATCGATCTTCTCAAGTCATGAGCAAAAGTATCAATATAGAATAAATTTCTACTAAACTCTCCTGTTTCGCTATAGGTTTCCATTGGATCCGTCTTCCACTTAATCTGTTAAAAATTTTTACTATTTAATGAGTTTAATCCATTAGAATGATTAGTAGTTGAGATCGATCTAATATCGGCCTGAACTCTGATATCTTAAATATCACCTTTTCAGGAAATTAGTAAATATGAAAAAGAGTATAATCCTTGGTTTTCTTGTTATTTACTTAAGTATCCTTTCATTGTATCAGGTCAATTCAATTGATGATCAATATGTTCGGAGTTTCAACTGGAATGCCAGGACTATCATATCAGAGGAGGAAGATATGGCGCTTTCGCCTTTATACTCCTATCCTGTTTCCTATAGAGACGTATGGCCTCAAGAGTTAGAAGTACGAATAAAGGTGCATAACTTAGGTCCAGGAGAGACCGCATTTTCTTTAATTGTTGATATTATTGTCCCTAAAGGACCAAGTTATCAATACAAAGTTAGTTACGGTTTGTTAGAAGAGGGATTTAATGATTACGTGGGTTTCTACTATTTCTTTCATGAAGATTATTTCCTTATTGATCCAACTGGAATACCATACTTTGAAAAGGATGGAGCGCGAATTGATAAGGCCATTCATATATTCGAAGGTGAAGAATTCAATATTCAGATATCAGTTAGGCTACAGGAACCCAACGCTTTTCTTAATATTGAAACTGGGGAGCTCAAATTAATGGTAAATAATATGGGAGAACCTGTCCCTGAATTTTCAGAATATATATTTCCATTAACTCTTTCCATAATTTTTACTTATTTTATAATTAGAAAATTTAACCAAAATAGATTATCACGTTTCGATTCACGATAAATATCGAATCCAAGCTAAGGATTTATCATTTCTTTGATTCAATGCATAACCTGTTTCAGATTTTGTAATCAGGAATTAATAATTGTAAGTATGGATTAGTGCGCGCGTTAATCTATAATCCTAAACATCAATTTTAATATCTAAAATATTCATAATTTTGAATGGATAAATTTGAAAAAAAATAAATCAGATTTTCTTGTTGTAGCATCTATTCTCGTTTCAATATTTGTTATTATATTCATACTTCTCTATAATGCTCAGGTTTTTTACTCTAGACCTGCAATTGCTCCAATAGGCATATACCTAGGATACCTGGTAGTTCTTGGCATCCTCAGTTTTTTCGCAACTTACAGTTTATTCCCCATAGGCCTTGTCATAGTCTCGTTAGTAGTTGCGTTACATGTAAAGAGTAGGAAATTGAAAATAATAATTATTGTTGGGACTTTAGGTTTTGTAGTCTTTGTTTTAGCTGGCGCTTTAGCTTTCTTTCTCAGGAGTACGTACTCTTAATTGAGTTAATTGTAACTTGTTATCATTTCCTAAATTCTAGAGGGTTTTAAAATGGCTTCATATGTTTTAATGAGGATACTGGAATCAACTCCAAAGAGATATGACAAGGGTATTCAAATTCTTACGTTTGGTAAATTGGATCTGGCATACGATCGTATGATGTCTTATGTAGAAAAAGGAGACAGAGTACTTGATCTTGGTTGCGGAACTGGAGCTTTGAGTTTAAGGGCAGCCAAGAAAGGTGCAAACGTAAAAGGTATAGATGTTAACTCTCAAATGTTGGAAATTGCACGAAAGAGAGCGATTGAAGCCAATCTTGCGCGAAACCTAGAGTTTTATGAGATGGGTGTTGCTGAGATTGTCAAAGAAAAATCAGAGAGCTACAATGTAGTTATGGCTGGTCTCTGTTTTTCTGAGTTGACTGGAGATGAATTAATCTATACTCTTAAAGAAGTCAAAAGAATCTTAAAGCCAGAGGGATTTCTTCTCATAATAGATGAAGTTGTACCTGAGGCTATATTGAAAAGGGTACTCTATTATCTGATTAGATCTCCTCTTGTAATAATTACTTACTTGATCGCACAATCAATTACAATGCCAATAAAAGGCTTGCCAGATTTAGTGAAAAAAGACGGATTGTTAATAGAGTCGATCAAATTAAATAAAATTGAGAATTTTATCGAGCTTGTAGTAAAAAAATCAGAGTAAGTAAAAGATGAATTCCCTCAATTATGTCTTTGTAAATATAATTGAAACTTTATTGAGGATGCTTCCATTTCCTGGTAAAACAGGTTTGATTAAAATCGGAAATCCAGATAGAAACTCACCTGTTTTCCTAACATGTAATTACCATCTAACTGTAGAAAGAGTAAAAAGAGCACTAAAGGGAATGGATGCTTTTCTTCTTGTCGCTAATAGCAGGGGAGTCAATGTATGGTGTGCCGCTACAGGTGGACTTTTCACAAATCATGATGTTATTTCAGCATTAAAAACTAGTGGAATTGAAGGATTTGTAGAACATAGAAACGTGATAATACCACAGTTAGCCGCTACAGGTATTGAACCCAAAACTATACAGAAGAAGACTGGATGGAAATCAATCTGGGGACCTGTCTATGCTAAAGATATACATCCTTTTATAAAAAATAATTTAAAAAAGACTCTACAAATGCGGGAAGTTAGGTTTCCATTATCACAACGAATAGAGATGGCCATAGCTTGGGCTTTTCCAATCTCTGTAATATTGTCTCTTATCATGATTCCTCTATGGCAGGAAGCAATTTTCCTTTTCATTCTCTTAATTTGGGGATTGTCTATTGCAATCTTTCTAACTTTTCCGTTTTACAGACATTTACTAAGTTCAGAGGGTAGAAGGATCGGTTTCGTTTTTTTCGATTTTGGCAGAGGTGGATTTCAGCTGATGTTATGGGGCATTCTAATGCTCTGTCTAGTTGTCTTTAAAATTTCGATTGTTGATTTCGAATGGATATCCGTTTTTCACTGGGGATTGATTTTCTTAATTGTTGTTTTCATTGTAAGCCTTGATTTGATGGGAAGTACACCCATATACAAGAGTGGATTGCATGAGGATAGATTGTTGAAAATAGTTTTTAATAAGAAAAAATGCAAAGGTGCTGGACTCTGTGAAGAGGTTTGTCCAAGGAACTGCTATGAGGTGAATAAGGTAAGAAATATCACAACAATACCGAGGGCAAATCAATGTGTTCAATGTAGTGCTTGCATCGTTCAATGCCCTTTTGATGCTTTGTATTTTAGAAATCCAAAAAAGGAAATAATCTTGCCTGAGACTCTTAGGAAATTTAAATTAAATATGATGGGTAAACGTTCGGTGCGAGCTAGTTAGTAAGAGCGCGCGCTATTTCTAAGTACTACTAGAATGAATATCAGAATGTGGAAATTTTGACAAAAGTCGTTTTACAAAGATTTGGTGTGATTCCAAAAAAGATTGAGAGAGAAATAATATCAATAATCGATGAATGCTATGAAAGATTAAGGCCTCATGAAGTCAAGCTTATAGACATTTTACTCTTCAAAGATACTTCTAAGGCTGGAACATTTTACCTACAAGAGCGCAGCACGATCGGTATAGTCTCCGATAATCTTGATGCGCAATTCTTCGCTATGCATGATGCTTGGAGAGGAACTTCAAGAATCGGAATAGTCTTAGACAGAATGGAAAAGTTACCTAAGCTTATTCAAGCAGGAGCTCTAAGACATGAGGTTGGTCATTCAGTATTGCATGGCTCTTTTGAATATTATGCATTCTCGCTTAACAAAGCTCTAATCTCAGCTTCTAAGCAGTTTAAGTTATCAAAAGGGTATTTAGTCAACCTTCTTTACTTAATCTCCATAGCTGTGAAAGACTATGAAGTATCAAGACTGCTTTTAAAGAAAGGATTTGTTGAAGATCAAGTAGCATACTCGAAACATATTCTAAAAACATCAGAAGACGATTTAGTTGCATGGAAAATTTCTAAAGATTATCCATCTATGATGGTTTTAGCTTTAGCTGGAAGACTCAAAGATACGGCTTCCTTCATAGCTCTTCAATCAAAACTTAGCAAAACTGAAATTATTGATAGCTTGAGAAAGGAGTTATCCTATTTGCCAAGCTCAATTTTAGATGATATTTTAAAGATAGTAAAACGCTTTCCTGAAAAAATGAGTGAAGATACTTCTAAAAATGTCGATTTAATGATGAAGATATTTGTAGAAGATTTGCTTAAACCGATCTATGAGGGTAAATATAAGAAATAAATTATAGCGCGCGCTACTTGAATTCGTAATTTGGCGCCGGGGAAGTGATTTTAATCTCAATTTCAAATCCCAATTATATATGAGAATTTAACTCCATGTGCTGAAATCCCACTCCTCATCCTAAAAGCCTTTAGTGCCAATTCTTAATTACAACATACGGACTATAGATATCTATCGAGTTCTAAATGAACAATTCTCTTAAGATTGGTATTATCGCTGGTATTATCGCTGGGATTATAGCGGGTATATCTTATATTATTGCTGTGAGGATGGTTGTCTACATAGGACCTTATTTAC